>Ga0208685_1000008_pt1 | contig 190286 bp, 195 predicted proteins | sample EasRivMeERMLT890_FD_187533 | JGI IMG/M metagenome (GOLD analysis project Ga0208685, IMG submission 187533) | Soil microbial communities from meander-bound floodplain in the East River, Colorado, USA - East River MetaG ERMLT890 (SPAdes) (version 2) | ecosystem: Environmental > Terrestrial >...
AAGCGCGCCGCGAGCTTGCGCGCACTCTCGGGCGCCGCGCTGAACGCCGCCGCGTCGTAGCTCGTCACGTTCTGGATCTCGTTGGGCAGCGGCGCCGCGAGCTTGACGGCGCAGCCCTTGTCGATCATCACCATCACTTCCGAGATCTGCGCGAGGCCGATCGCCGCGGGCGGATGGGCGGCGACGTACTCCATGATCGCCGAGCCGGTTTCGACGACAACGATCCTTGATGCCAGCGCATCCTTCAGACCGAGCTTTTCCAGGAGCTTCGCCGAGTAGATGCCGCTGGAGGCCTTGTTGTGCACCACCGCGCTCGCGCCCAGAAGGGCGCGCTTGAAAGCGGCCGTGTCACCGAGCGCCGGCGCCGGCGCCGTCGCGTGCACCACGATCCCCATGCGCGAGCGGCCCACGAAGCCGCGGCTTTCCGCGATGATCTTTCCCTGCTTCGCGATCTCGTCCATCACCGCGGGCGGCGCGACGATCACATCCGCCGTCTCGCCCGCCCCGACGCGCCGCCGGATCTCCGGCGCGGTCGAGAATTCGACCGTGACCCTGCTGCCCGATTCGCGCTCGAAATCCTTCGCGACCTGCGCCACCCCGCGCTTGACCGCCCCCGCGCTCAATACCTTCAAGGTGCTCATTCCGCCCTGGCGCCGGATTCCTTGATGACTTTCGCCCATCTCGGAATCTCGACCTTCATGTAATCGGTCAGCTGCTTCGGCTCGCCGCCGATGACCTCCGACCCGAGGGCCAGCAGCTTCGCCCGCATGTCGGGGGCCTGCAGGAGCTTGTTGAACTCGCGGTTGAGCCGCGCGATCACCGCCTGCGGCGTGCGCGCCGGGACGACCACGCCGTGCCAGGTGATCGCATCGAACCCCGGTACGCCGGACTCGGCCACCGTCGGCAGCTCGGGGAAGCTCGCCGAGCGCGCCGCGGTCGTCACCGCCAGCGCCCGCAGCTTGCCCGACTTGATGTGGCCCTGCACCGATAGCGCGGTTGCGAACGTGAACTGGGTCTCGCCGGAGAGCATGGCGAGCGCCGCCGGACCGCCGCCCTTGAAGGGGATGATGGTGTACTCGACGCCGACCATCCGCTTGAAGAGCTCTCCCGCAAGGTGCCCAGTGGTGCCGGGTCCAGGCGACGCGTAATTCAACTGGCCGGGCTTCGCCTTCGCAAGCGCGACGAGCTCCTTCACGGATTTCGCCGCGACGCCGGGATGGACCACCAGCACGTTGGGTTGCGAGGCGACCAGCACGACCGGCGCGAAATCCTTGACCGGATCGAACGCGAGCTTGGGATAGAGGCTCACGTTCACCGCCAGGATGCCGTTGTTGCCGAGCAGCATGGTGTAGCCGTCGGGCGCGCTGCGCGCCACGATCTCCGCCGCGATGTTGCCGCCGGCGCCGGCGCGGTTATCGATCACCACCGGCTGGCCGAGCCCTTGGGAGAGCTGCGTGCCAATCGCCCGCGCCATGGTGTCGCTCGCTCCACCCGGCGCGAAGCCGAGGACGAACCGCACCGGCCGCACCGGGTATTGCTGTGCCGCGGCGGATGCCGAAACCGCGGCGAGCGCGGCGCACAGGCACAGCAATCGAAACAGGGTTGGCATGGCTTTCTCGATCGAAGCTTAGCAACGGCATGCCGCCCTGACAACCTCGCATGCCTGCGGACCGACTTTTGATTGTCACGACGCTGTGCTATTCTGCCCACGACGATTCGTTCCGCGGCCTGTTCCGGCCGCCGCCGTTCCCGGACTTCGAGGAGACACACTCATGAAAGACGCGCACCGTATCCGTGGCGTGCTGTCACCTGTAGTCACGCCGTTCGGGAAGGACTTGAGCCCCGATCCCGGACGCTTAATCGCGCACTGCCAGTGGCTCCTCACCCAGAACTGCGGGCTGGCGGTGTTCGGCACCAACAGCGAGGCGAACTCGCTCTCGACCAACGAGCGCATAGCGCTGCTCGAAGCGCTGCTCGCCTCCGACGTCGACCCCTCGCGCATGATGCCCGGCACGGGCTGCTGCGCGCTCACCGACACCGTGCGGCTGACCGAGCACGCGGTCAAGGCCGGCTGCGCCGGCGTGCTGATGCTGCCGCCGTTCTACTACAAGGACGTCTCCGAGGACGGGCTCTATCGCAGCTTCTCCGAGGTGATCGAGCGCGTTGGCGACGCGCGGCTGCGCGTTTATCTCTATCACATACCCCCGGTGGCGGTGGTCGGCATCACCACCGGGCTCGTCGAGCGGTTGCTGAAGAAGTACCCGACTGCGATTGCCGGCATGAAGGACAGCTCGGGCGACTGGGGGAATACGAAGAAATTTCTCGACGCGTTCGCGAAAGACGGCTTCGACGTCTTTGCCGGCAGCGAGTCGTTCCTGCTCGCCAACATGAAGAACGGCGGGGCGGGCTGCATCTCGGCCACCGCCAACGTGAATCCGGCGGCGATCGACAAGCTCTATCGCGAGTGGCGCAAGACCGACGCCGTCCTGCAACAGGAGGCGCTGAACGTCGTGCGCAAGACCGTCGGCCAGTACGTGATGATCCCGGCGCTCAAGGCCGTCGTTGCGCACTTCACGAAGGACCCCCAGTGGGCGGCCGTCCGCCCGCCGCTGACCGAGCTGACCGCCGCGCAGGCGAAGAACGTCATCGACGGCCTGAGGAAGTTGAACTTCGACATGCCGGGCATCGAGGACGCCGCCGACCGGGCGGCGGCCTGATGCCGCGCGCATGAACGTGCAACCCGCGGCCGGCGCGGAGGCGCCGGCCTGCGCCGGCCCGGATCCCCATCCGCGCAAGCCGAAACTGAAGCTTCCGCCCGGCGCGTGCGACACCCACGCGCACATCATGGGGCCAAAGGCGCGCTACGCGTACTCGCCGGCGCGCATCTATACCCCGCCCGACTGCTTGCTCCCCGATTACCTCAAGATGCTCGCCACACTCGGCGTCGAGCGCGCGGTGCTGGTGCAGCCGAGCGTATACGGCACCGACAACACGGTCATGCTGGAGGCGATGAAAGCGGCGGGCGACCGATTCCGCGGCGTCGCGGTCGTCGCGGACAGCGTTTCCGAGGCGGAACTGAAGAAGCTCGATGCCGCCGGCGTGCGCGGGGTGCGCGTCAATATCGTGGATGTGAAGGATCGCAAGCCGGGAACGCTGCCAATGGACGCGCTGAAGGCGCTCGCGCGGCGTGTCGCGCCCCTCGGCTGGCACATGGAGTTCCTGATGCACGCGGATGAGTTTCCCGATCTCGACCGCGCGTTCGCCGGTTTCCCGGTGGACATCGTGCTCGGCCACCTGGGTTACATGAAGACCGACAAGGGGCTCGCCAATGCCGGCTTCCAGGCGCTGCTGCGCCTCATGAAGGCCGGGCGCGCGTGGGTGAAGTTGACCGGCGCTTCGCGCATCACTACGACGGGTGGGCTGCCGTACTCGGACGTCGTTCCCTACGCGCGCTCGCTGGTCGAAGCCAATCCCGAGCGCGTGATCTGGGGCACCGACTGGCCGCACGTCATCATCAAGACGCCGATGCCGAACGACGGCGACCTCGCCGATCTTCTTTCCGACTGGATTCCCGATGCGCGGGCGCGCGAGCAGGTGCTCGTCAGGAATCCCGCGAAGCTTTATCGCTTCTAGCGGGATTCCGGTGATGAGTGATGGGTAATGGGTGATGGGTGATGAGTGGCGGAAAACAGAATTGAACCGCCAAGCGCGCCAAGGTCGCCAAGAAGAACAATAATGAAACCGCCGATGAATGCCTATCTAGCTACCCGCCCCTAGGGAAGTCGCCTAGTCATCGCCTGCTCGCGGTCCAGTCAGTCAAGCGTCGGCATGGCGATAGATCATTTCTTGTTTGTCCAGGGGCCGCCCGGCTTCCAGACGTCAGTGAGCTTCTCCCGCTGGCGCACTGCGTCAACCACAGGCATGACGAAATCCCGTATAGCGGTCACCACATTGCCGAGACCCAACTCCGTACCCGCCAGTTGGTTCTTCCGGACGAATGCCCTCCACTGCCCCCGCTTGGCCGGACTATCCGCAAATTCGCCCGACAGCGCAACGGGAAGGCTCTCCGGAAGGGGAGTCTTTCTTCGCACAAACGTCGCCGAAATGGCGTCCGAGAGGACTGCGCCGTCGAACTCGAATCGCCGGGAAATCACCCACAAGTCGTAGAAGTCCTTCATGCGGCTGTTCTGCATGCCCAACACGACCATTGCGTGAAACTTCTCCGCAACAACCGTCTGGACGGGGTACGCCCGAAGCTCCGGAGCCGGAAATCCAAGAAGCACAGGATACTGAATGCGCTCCGGACCTGGCGTGATGGCGTCGCCAAAGCCGATATCGAATTGCACCGGGATATTCGCGCCAGCCAGATGCGCAACGAAATTTACCCGAATTCCGGAATACGCCTTTTCCTCCGCTATCTCCTGCGCCCGCACGCTGTCCGCCTCGAAGACGATTCCATCTTCAAAGACAATGCCACAGATTTTCTTGAAGGTTTCCTCCATGTCACGCAGATCGCTGGAGCCAGAGGCGAGCAGGTCTCCATCGCGAGTGGGCCGATAGGCATCCTCACCCCAGACGTAGTAGAGAAGTGCGCCCTTAAGCATGAATCTTTCCGCGAATGGTGAGATCGCGATTCGGTAAAGAAAGCGCTCGAGTGCATAACGGACGAGGACGAGATCGAAGGGTTCTCCACTTTTCTTGGCGATATTGAACAATCTTTCGCGCACAGACGCCGCGATGTTCTTCTTGACCTCCGACTTCATGCCAGCGACTCGAGGTAGGGTCGCATTACGTTGGCCACGCGACAGATCTTTGCGTAGCGCCAGAGTTCATCGGATGTTGCGCGCTTGTCTCGCCACACTTCGCGCAGAGCTTCGAGCGCCACGTCGAGCCCGATCTTGTTCCGGTACTTGAAGCAATCGACAACGGTGCGGGCGGGCGAGGTGATCCGGATCTTGCGGTCTCCGATCATCCTGTCCTCGACTCCGGCCTTCAGGGCGGCACCCGAAAATCTGACGACCTTCACGGGCAGCCCGGCAAGGCGTGGCTTCCGTGCCTTCCTGTCTATTGCAATCCAGATTTCGCGCGGCGACTGGGTACCGATCTCGTGAAAACGGAGCGCGGTGAGCAGACAAATGACTGCCTGCGGTACGCACGTCGTGACGGCGAGCATGGTGAAGTGCTCGTTGGGAGCACGCTCCGCAACGCGATAGAGCCCTCGGGAGATCTGTTCGAGCACGCCGCGCGTAACCAGCGTCCGTATGTGCGGCCGCGTGTATCCCTGATGTTCAAGCTCCCGGGTTCGGGTGAGAACGCCCGCCAGCGCCGGTCGGGACTTGTGCAGTTTCTTGGCCATGGCAGAACTTTACAAAGCGTCGGCACTTATTGTCAATAGCCGACATATTGTAAAGACTATCCGGGAACACCACCCTGGTTGCTTAGGGTGCCGTTGCCCGCCACCACCATGATGGTGGTAAGTGCCAGCATGAAGATGATGATGATCATCATCATCTTCATGCTGATGAATGACCCCCAGTCCGACCAGCGTCTACCAGCAATCATCTGCGGTTCCAACCAACCGGTCACAGGTCACTGGTCACCGCAGTAAGCCGACCTCGCGCATGTAGCACAGCACACCGGGATTCAGGAGCATTTCCACGCGTTGAACGGCGACTTAGGGCGCGGGAGCCGCGGCTCCCGTACCTTGGGCGTCCGTTCGAACGCGTGGAGTTAAATCGGCGCAACGCGTCCGATTTAACGTTACTTGTGGGGCCGGCTCCGCGCCCACTCCGTGTACTTCGCGGCCTTCGCGTGCAGCTCGCGGTAGTACTTGGCGTACTCCTCGCCGATCATGATCCGCAGCGTAAGGCCGGCTTCGTCCATCTTCTTCACATGCTCGGGATCGTCCATCGCCTGCTTCAAGACCTGCGCCAGCTTCTTTACGACGGGTGCCGGCGTGCCCCTGGGAGCGGCAATGCCGCGGGTCGAGCTCGAGATGACGGTCGGAAAGCCCAGCTCGGGCATGGTCGGCACATCGGGTATGAAGCGCGAGCGCTGTGTGTCCATGACCGCTAGCGCGCGGAGTTCGCCGGACCTGATGCGCCTGAAGACGGTGCCCACATTGTCGAATGCCACATCCAGGTGGCCGCCCAGGACGGCAGTCAGTTGCGGGGCGCCGCCCTCGAAGTGCACGACGCGGAAAACGGCGCCCGGAGCCGCTTCCTCCACCATGAGTATGGCGAGGTGGTCGTCGCTCAAGATGCCGGTCGTGCCTGCGCTGATCTTGTTGGGCGTCCGCCTGGCGGCCGCGAGCAGATCCTTGAGGCTCTTGTAGGGGCTGTCGGACTTCACCCAGATGATGCCGGGGTCGAGCACCTGATTGATCACGGGGACGAAGTCATCGGCCTTGAACGCCGCCTTGCGCTCCGGGTCCAGGATGACGGTATTGAAGGCAGGCAGATTGATGAAGCCGATGGAGTATCCGTCCGGCCTCTGCCGGCTCAACTCCGTCCACCCCACCTGACCCCCCGCTCCTCCCTTGTTCACCACCACGATGGGCTGACCGAATTGCTTCTCGGCGATCGCCGCGACGATGCGCGCTCCTACGTCCGTGCTTCCCCCCGGCGGGTAGGCCACCGTAAGCCGCACCGGCTTGTTCGGAAACTCCGCCGCCGCTGCCGGGCCTGCGACCAGCACGATTAATGCGGTCGCGGCGATTCCAGGCATCAGCGCGATTCGGTTGCGTATGGATGTCATGGTTCTCCTCCGATCGTGTCACTTCGATTCAGCCGTTCTGATGGACTTCAATGCGGCAATCTGGAAAGCCGAGATGGCAATGACGAGCGCCGCGAATGCCATCAGCGTAGCCGAAATGGGACGCGTCAGGAAGATGCTGAAGTCCCCCGCTGACATCTCGAGCGATGTTCGCAGCGATTTCTCCATGAACGGACCCAGGATCAGCGCCAGCACCGCCGGCGCGAGCGGCATGCCGAGCTTGCGCAGGAAGTAGCCGACGACCCCGAACACCAGCATCACGCCCACGTCGAAGACCGTGCCCTTGAGGCTGTAGGCCCCCACGATGCAGAACAACAGGGTGCCCGCGCACAGGTACTGGTACGGCATCTTGAGCAGCTTCGCCCACAGTCCCACCAGGGGCAGGTTCAGGATCAGCAGGATCACGTTGCCGATGAAGAAGCTCGCGATCACGGCCCATACCAGGTCCGGGCGCTCCTGGAAGAGAAACGGCCCCGGCGTGAGCCCATTGATGATGAAGGCGCCCATCAAGATGGCGATGGTGGGCGAGCTCGGAACGCCCAGCACCAGCAGCGGGACCATCGCACCGTTTGCATACGCGTTGTTCGCCGTCTCGGGCGACGCCACGCCCTCGATAGCGCCCTTCCCGAACCGTTCCGGGTGCTTGGAGAGGCGCTTCTCGACGATGTACGCCATGAAGGTCGGGATCACGGCGCCGACTCCGGGTATGAGCCCGAGCAGGAAGCCGATGATGGTGCCGCGCCCGATGGCGCCGCTCGAGCGCTTCCATTCCTCGCGGCTCGGCCATAGACCCTTGATCTTGGCGTCACCCATCCGGCGAAACGGCGTCTCGATGATGAGCAGGATTTCGGCCACCCCGAATAGCCCCATGACCACGGGCACGAAGCCGAGGCCGTCGTAGAGCTCGGGCACGCCGAACGCGAAGCGCGGCGCCCCGCGCACGGGATCCATGCCGACCAGCGAGAGCAGGAGCCCCAGGATGGTCATCAGCAGCGCAGCGACCAGGGACTGGCCCGCGAGCCCGGTGACCAGGCACAGGCCCACGAACATCAAGCTGAAAAACTCGGGTGGCCCGAACGCGAGCGCGAAGCGCGCCAGCGGCAGCGCCACGATCGCGAGCGCGACGGCGGCGAAGATGCCGCCCACGAACGAGCCTATGGCCGCGATGCCGAGCGCGGTACCCGCCCGACCCTGCTGGGCCATCTGGTAGCCGTCAAGGCAGGTGACCACGGACGCGGCTTCCCCGGGAACGTTGATCAGGACGGAGGTAATCGTGCCGCCGTACATCGCGCCGTAGTAGATCGCGGCCAGCATGATGATGGCGCCGGTCGCGTCGAGGTGGAAGGTCAGAGGAATAAGGATTGCAGTGCCCGCGGCGGGCCCGAGCCCTGGCAGCACACCGATCAACGTGCCGAGAACGCAGCCAACAAATGCGAAGAGCAGGTTCTGCCAGCTCAGCGCCGCCGCGAAACCCGACAGCAGCAGGTGGAGGCCTTCCATCGTCGGGATTCCCTAGAAGCCGAAGATGCCGGCGGGCAGCGGCACCTTGAGCAAATCGAAAAAGACGTGATACACGCCAAAGCTCCCGGCGACGGCACAAATCCCGACCGCCACCCAGTTCCGCACGCCGAGGACGACGAGGACATACGGGATGAGCAGCAGCATGGAGAGTCGAAAACCGAGCACGTCGAGGAGCGCGGCGGCCACGATCAAGCCGGCGAGCACCAGAACTGCGTTCCTTACCCCGGCGCGATCGAACACCAGCGCCTCGGTGCCAAGGTCCACCCGATCGAGGCACAGTTGAGCCAACAAGAACACCGCGAGCGCGGCCCCGAGCATGCCGAGCCAGAACGGGAAGAAGCCCGGGCCCGGACCCAACGAGTCGCGCAGCGAGAGCTGGAACGACTCGAACGCGAACAACGCGAAGATAGCGATCAACGCCACCGAAGCCACCTGCCAGCCGCGCTTCATGTTGCGTTCCACAGTCTCTTCCCCTAGTGAAACCGGAGAACTGCCGCGCGGCAGAGCTTGTGCCGCCTGCTGTTCACCCCGTCACTGCATCAGCGGCCTCAGTCATGCCATCGCGAGTCTTAGCGTCATCTTGTCGGCCGCTCTGCGCGTCGCCGGGGGTCAGATCCCCCATCCCTCACTCCCGACCTCTCTCCCGAGCGGAGAGAGGAGGCTCGAGCCCCCCTTCTCCATTTGGGAGAAGGACGGGGATGAGGGTACTGGGGCCCTCTTGCGCCCCTCGACGCGCCCCAGTCACGACTTAAGCAGGCCGATCTCGCGCATGTACTTGAGCACGCCGGGATGTATCAGCTCCCGGGCGGGCGCTGCCGCAAGGGTGTTCTCCAGCGTGGATTCCTGCGCCTGGTCGAGCTTCTTTGCGAGCGCCGCGTGGCCCTTGTGCAGCGCCCTGGCGAGACGGTAGGCGACGTCGTCCGGCAGCGAAGCGCGCGCGAGGACGAAGGGCCATGAGCCCACCGAGTTGACCGGCCCGCTCTGTCCCGGGTAGCTCCCGGCGGGCATCGTCGTCTGCTTGAGAAACGCGTGCTTCGCCTGGATGCGCCTGATCTCTTCTGCGCTCGGCGCAACGAACCGCCCGCCGGCCGGACCCTTCGCGATCGCCATGAACGGCGGCCAGCCGACGCCGCCGCCCCACATCGCCGCCGCGCGCCCGTCGAGCACCATCGGCGGCCCGTCGCCCGCCTTCTCCAGCAGGTGCGCGTCGAAATCCTTCTTCATGTCGAATCCGAGACCGTCCATGACGTAGCGCGCGAGCACGATGAAGCCGGAACCGGCCGCGCCCCAGGCGATGGACTTGCCCTTGAGATCACCGATGTTCCGGACGGGGCTGTCGGCCTTCACCATGAACATGCCGGCCTGGGAATAGGTCGCGTTGATGATGCGCAGGTTCGTCGCCTTCGGCCGGCCCAGCCCGTTGATCGCTTCGTAGGTCACCTCGCCCGTGACGAGCCCGAGGTCGAGCTTGCCCTCGTTGAGCGATACGACGTTCTCATTGCTCCCCTTGGTGTTGATCGGCTCGATCGCGAGCGTCGGATCGGTCGCGTTGAGCACTTCGGCGTAGGGCCAGCCGTATGCGGGGAAGCCCCCGCCCGGCGTTGCCGTGCCCAGCACGACTTTCATCTTCTGTTCTTGTGCCATCGCGATGTCTCCACCCCCATCCCAACCTTCCCCCATCAAGGGGGAAGGATTCATGTAAGCGTCTCAGGCTCGCTCGACTTCGACCAGGCAGTCGTAGTAGGTTGCGGCGCCGCCCATGTCGGCGAGGGCCTGCGAGGTGAGGTCGTTCGCGTTGCGGCGGTCGGGCGAGAGCTTCTTCCACCACACCGAAGGCGCGACGACGACGCCCGGACGCGCGCGCTCGGTGACCACGGCCTTGAGGGTATACGAGCCGCGGTCGTTGAAGACGCGCACGCGGTCGCCGCTCGCGATGCCGCGGGCGCGCGCGTCATCGGGATGGATGTCGAGCCGCGGCTCCTTCGCGGAGGCGAGCGCGAACGGCAGGTTCGCGAAGCTCGAGTTGAGAAAATCGCGGTTCGGCGGCGAGATGAACGCGAGCGGATAGCGCCGCGCGAGCGCCGGAGCTGACTGCACGTTCTCCCGCGGGGGCGTGTAATTCGGCAGCGGATCGAGCCCCATCTTCGCCGCCGTTTCGCTGTAGAACTCGCACTTGCCCGAGGGCGTGAGAAAGCCGCCCTCTGCGAACGGGGCGTACACCTCCGGCACCGCGAGCCGCTGCCAGCCGCGCGCCTTCAGCGTGTCCCACTCGATGCCGCGCATCCGCGGCGCGCCGGCGCCGAGCGCCTGCCGGCACAGGTCCTCGTCGGTATCGTCGAAGCACGCTTCCGTGAAGCCCATGCGTTTCGCCAGCAGGCGGAACACCTCGCTATTCGGCTTCGCCTCGCCGAGCGGCGCGATCGCCGGGTTGTTCGCCAGCACGTACAAATGCCCGTACGACTTGTGCACGTCGTAGTGCTCGAGCTGCGTCGTCGCCGGCAGCACGATGTCGGCATAGTCCGCCGTATCGGTCAGGAAGATGTCGTGCACCACCGTGAAGAGATTCGGCCGTGAAAATCCCGCGATGACCTTGTTCGAATCCGGGCACACGGCGACCGGGTTGTTGTTGTAGACGTAGATCGCTTTCACCGGTGGCTGCGCGGAGGTGAGCGCATCGCCCAGCGCGGACTGGTTGATCGTCCGAGGCTTGCCGCGAATGAGATCGGGCCGCTCGAGCGTTTGGTGATCCAGGGTGGGGAAGTCGGCGGTGCTCAGCACGACTCCCCCGGCCGCGTCGCGCCACGCGCCGACGAGCGCCGGCAGGCACGCGATCGTGCGCACCGCCATGCCGCCTCCGGCGTGGCGCTGCAGGCCGTAGTTCACCCGGATCGCCGCCGGCCGCGTCGAAGCATACTCGCGCGCAAGGGTGACAATCTCCTCCACGCTGATGCCGCAGATGCGTGCGACCTTCTCCGGCGGGTACTGCTTGACGCGATCCGTGAGCGCCTCGAATCCCAGCGTGTGGCGCTCGACGTAGTCGCGGTCGATGCGCCCTTCGCCGATTATGACGTGCATCATCCCGAGCGCGAGTGCGGCGTCGGTGCCGGGAAGCGGGCGGATGTGCTGATGGCACTTCTCGGCGGTCTGGCTGCGCCAGGGATCGATCGCGATCAACTTTGCGCCGCGGCGTTTCGCTTCCTGGCAGCGCGACCAGACGTGCAGGTTCGAGACCACCGGGTTGGAGCCCCAGATCAGGATCATCCGCGCGCCGTCGAAGCGCTCGGGATCCATCCCCACCGAGCCGCCGAGCGTAATTTTCACGCCGGCCTTGCCCGCGGAAGCGCACAGCGTGCGGTCGAGGAGACTCGCGCCCAGGCGGTTGAAGAAGCGCCGGTCCATCGACATGTACTGCGCGAGCCCCATCGTTCCCGCGTAGCTGCAGGGGAGGATCTGCTGAGGGTCTTCCGCGGCGATCGCCTTAAAGCGGGCGGAGATCTCGTCGAGTGCGGCGTCCCATGAAATGCGCTCGAAGCGCCCTCCCGGGCTCTTCGCGCCGACGCGCCGCAGCGGATGGAGCAGCCGCTCCTTCGAGTAGGTGCGGTCGAGGTATTTCGCGACCTTCGTGCACAGCGTGCCGTCGGTGAACGGCATCGCGCCGCCGCGCACCTCGACCGCGACGCCGTCCTCCACGGTGATCTCCATCGCGCAGGTGTCGGGGCAATCGTGCGGACACGCCGCCTTGACTATGCGGCGCGTGACCGGGCGAAGGTCGTCGTTTCCCAAGCCGATATCCTCTTTCCTCACCACACCGCGCCGCGCGCGCTGATGGGCCACAGCGCCTCGACGCGGCCGCCGCGCACGCAGACGAAGTGATCGTAGAGATTGACCGTCGGATCGCAATGGCCCGGGATGAGCTTCAGCTTCTCGCCCACCGCGAGACGCACGCCGCCATTCAGCTTCAGCACCCCGTGCTCATCGGACGCCTTCACGTACTCGGCGCCTTCGAGCTCCGCCACCCGCGGCATGCCGGAATCCACGCTGGAGGCTTTCAACCCGGCGTCCACCACCGCCCGCTCCGGCGTCGGCCGGCTCATCGCGGTGGTCCACACGAAGAGACTGTGCTCGAAGCGCGGAATACCGCTCTCGGTCCAGTCGTTCCTGGCGTAATCCACGTCCATGAAGATATAGGAGCCGGCCTGGAGCTCGTGATAGACGCCGCTCACCGCCTCGAACAGATAGGTACCGGTGCCGGCGCCGGTGACCCGTTCGCAGGGAATGCGCGCGTCCTCCAGCAGCTCCGTCGTCTCGCGTACGAGCGCACACGCGTCCTCGATCGCGGCGCGCCGCTCCTCGACCTTGCGCAGGTGCTGTGCCGCGCCCTGGTAGGCTTGAAGACCGGCGAAGCGCAGGTTCCGCGAGCGCGAGATCGCCTGCGCGAGCCGCAGCGCCGGTTCGCCCGGGGCAACCCCGCAGCGGTTCGCACCCACGTTGACCTCGACCAGCACGTCGAGCTTCACGCCCGCCGCGCGCGCGGCCTCATCGAGCGCCGTGACGTTCCCCGAGTCGTCGGCGCATACCGCGATGCGCGCGCGCTTCGCGAGCGCGGCCAGGCGCTTCAACTTCGGCGCGCCCACCACCTCGTTCGCGATCAGAACGTCGGGCACGCCGCCGTCCACCATCGCCTCCGCCTCGCTCACCTTCTGGCAGCAGACGCCGGCCGCGCCGCGCTGCATCTGCCGCACCGCGATCTCGGGGCACTTGTGGCTCTTCGCGTGCGGGCGCAGCTTGATCGGCCTGTCCTTGAGCGACGCGTCCATGCGATCCAGGTTGCGCTCGAACGCGTCGAGATCCAGGATCAGCGCGGGCGTGTCCACTTCCGACAGTGGCATGCCCACTTCGGCGGGACGATATGAGGCCATGGGTTACTTCTTGGCGCCGGTGTAGGCACCCTGCTTCGCATCCACGGGGATGCCGATGATGCCGTGGGTCATGTCCTTCACCGCGAAGAACACGACGTCCTCGTCCTCGGTCGCGATGGTGTAGTGCACGACGTTGGCGGGAAAGTAGAGCAGCGTGCCGGGACCGCAGATGTGCTCCGGCTGGTCGCCTACCTTCACTCGCAGCTTCCCTTTCACGATGTAGTTCCACTGCTCATTGGGGTGGTGATGAGGATTTGAGCCGGTGCCGCGCTTCTTGGACACCAGCGCGCATTGCATGCGCTCGCCTTCGACCACGGGCCCCTCGCCGGTCGAATACCCGGTGCCCGCCTCGATCCCGGCCATTTGAGTGAGCGGGAAGATGTAGTCACCGTCGCCGGCCTTCACCGCGCCCCGGGTCCGGGCCTGTCTGCCTGATTTCGCTGCCGTACTCATATGAGTGTCCTGGTGAAGCGTCCGCGAAGCATAGTGAGAGCGCTGCACTGCGTCAACACGCCGACGCCGCCGGGGGCACGTGACACGCCGGGAGTTCGTGTATACGATTTCCCCGCGACACAACGATTCGAAACGGAGGAGGAAATGCGAATGGCGAAATTGGCGATGCACGCGGCTGTGGCCTTTCTGCCGGTGGCCATTCTGGCCGGGACTGCGGCCGCGCAGGAGTGGAAGCCGGCCCGCAACGTGGACATCGTGGTCGCGTCCGGCGCGGGAGGCTCGTCCGACCGTACCGCGCGGGTGGTGCAGCGGCTGCTGCAGGCGAATCCCGCGTTTCCCAGCATCAGCGTGAGCAACCGCCAGGGCGGCGGCGGCACCGTCGCGTGGACCTACCTCGCGCAGCAGCCGGGCGATCCGCACTTCATCGCGACGTTCTCGCCCACGATGGTCACCAACCAGCTGCTCGGCGTCAGCAAGCTGCGCTACACCGACTTCACCCCCCTCAGCATCATCCTGCGCGAGTACGTGCTGGTCAGCGTGAACGCCGACTCGCCGATTACATCCGGGAAGGCGCTGCTGGAACGCATACGCAAGGATCCGACCGCCTTGAGCTTCGCGTTCGCGGCTGCGCCCGGCAATCACAACCATGTCGTCATCGGCATGATCTTCAAGGCCGCCGGCGCCGATCCCAAGCTGTCCAAGGTCGTCATCCAGAAATCCGGCGGGACGGGCGCCACGGCAGTGCTGGGCGGCCACATCGATGTGCTGGTAGGAGCGCCGGCCAACGTGCTGCCACACATCCAGGCCGGCAAGATGCGCGCCATCGGCCTGAGCGCGCCGCAGCGCCAGGCGGGGGCGGCGGCGGAGCTCCCGACGCTGAAGGAGCAGGGGATCGACGCCGTCTTCTACAGCTGGCGCGGCTTCATCGGGGCGAAGGACCTCACACCGTCCCAGATCGCATTCTGGGACGCGGCGTTCGCCCAGGCGCTTCAGGTCGAGGACTGGAAGCAGGACCTCGCGAAGAACGCGTGGGCGGAGGATCTCATGAGCGCCGCGGAAACGCGCAAGCATCTCGACCGCGAGCAGGAGGTGATCGCCGGCATGCTCGGCGAGCTCGGCTTGCTGAAGCGGTAACGATTTACGTTGATTCGGGAGGGGTCATGCGTTTCATAAGGATTGTGTGCGGACTCGCGGCAGGCTGCGCCGCGCTCGTGGTGAATCCCGGGCTGGCGCTGGCGCAACAATGGAAGCCGGGCAAGCCCGTGGAGCTCGTGGTGGGGTCGGCGCCCGGCGGCTCGCCCGACGTCATGGCGCGCCTGGTGCAAAGCATCTTCCAATCGAGCGGGCTCGTCGCCAGCTCCGCAGTCGTCAACAAGCCGGGCGGCGCCAATACCGTCGGCTGGGCCTACCTGAACCAGCACGCGGGCGACGCCCATTTCATCGCGACCTACTCGCCCACTCTGCTCGCCAATCGCATCATGGGCACGACGCAACTCAACTACACCGACTTCACGCCGCTCAACATCCTTGCGCGCGAGTATGTCGTTTTCGGGGTCCGTCCGGACTCCCCCATCACCTCGTTGAAGGAGCTGTCCGCCCGGCTGAAGAATGATCCGACGTCGGTCAGCTTTGCGTTTGCGACGGCCCGCGGCAACCACAACCACGTCGTGCTCGGCATGTACCTCAAGTCCATCGGCTTGGACCCGAAAGTGGCCAAGGCGGTGGTCTATCCAGGCGGTGGGCCCGCCCTCACCGCACTTCTCGGCGGCCACATCGATGTCTACGTCGCCTCTCCGCGCAGCCTGTTCCCCTTGCAGAAGGAAGGGCGCGCGCGGGTGCTCGCCATGTCGTCGGCGCAGCGCGAAGCGGGCGCCCTCGCCGAGCTGGCAACCTTCAGGGAGCAGGGGTCCGAAGCCGTGTTTTTCACGTGGCGCGGCTTCATGGGGCCCAAGGGCCTCAAGCTTGCCGAAATCGCCTTCTGGGACACCGTGTTCGACAAGCTCGCGCAGACCGATGAATGGAAGCAGGACACGGAGAAGCAGTTCTGGAACGCGGAGTACCTGCTCTCCGCCGCGACCCGCAAGCACCTCGATCGGGAGAACGAGGTGATGAAGGCGATCCTCGCGGACCTCGGCCTGGCCAAGCAGTAGCTAGGCCGAGGCGTCCGCGGTAAGGCCCGCGGCCTCGATACCGGCAACGCAGCAGGCTTCGTCCTCTTCGCCCGTACCGCCGCTTGCGCCAGCCGCGCCGATGATCGTGCCGTCCTTGTCCTTGATCAGCACGGCGCCGGTCTGCGGCAGGAACTTGCCGCCGGCGGTCGTGGCGAGCGTAATGAAGAAATTGGGATTGTCCTTGGCACGCTTGAAGAGCGCCTTGCTGGAAGCGCCCATCGCCACAGACGCCCACGCCTTGCCTTTAGCGATGTCGAGACGGAACATGCTCGCGCCGTCCTCGCGCTGCGCCGACTTGATGTTGCCGGCATCGTCGAGCACGATGACGCCGAGCGGTTTGATTTTCATCTCGCGCGCCTTGGCGAAAGCTTTCGCGATGATCGTGTTGGCATGCTGTAAAGTGAGCTTGGACATGCGTTCCTCCGTGAGCGCGGCGACTATACAAGCAGCAAGAAACCGCTGTCAATCATAATGGCGTGCGAACACCCGTCAGGGAGGTCCACCATGCAGATTTCGATCGTGCTCCTGGTTCTCGCCTTGCTCGCGCCGGTCCAGGCCGCTGCGCAGCAGTATCCGGTGCGGCCGATTCGCGTGATTCTCCCGCAGGCCCCGGGCAGCACTACCGATCTCCTGGGCCGCATCGCCTTCACGCACACTTCGGAGCGTCTCGGAAGGCAGCTCGTCGTCGACAACCGTCCCGGCGCCGGCGGCACCCTCGGCATGGAAATCGCCTCGCGCGCGACGCCCGATGGCTACACCCTTGTGGCAGTCGCCGCCTCGATGCTGGCGATCACGCCGCACATCTACCGCAAGCTCGCGTACGATCCCCTGCGCGACTTCGTGCCCGTGGGCCACTACGTGCTCGCCCAGATCGCGCTCTGCGTGAACAGCGGGTCACCGGCGAAGTCGGTGCGGGATTTCGTCGAGATTGCGAAGGCCAAGCCCGGGCAGCTCAACATGGGCTCCGCCGGCGTGGGCTCGACGAGCCACCTGGGCGGCCTCCTGTTCACGACGCAGGCCGGCATCACGGCGAACCACGTGCCGTACAAGGGTGCTGCGAACATGGCGGCCGTGGCGCAGGGCGAGGTGGAATTCGTGGTGGCGCCGCTCTCCGCGGCGATGCCGCACGTCCAGGCCGGCCGCGTGCGCTGCCTGGCGACCGGCGGCGAGAAGCGCTCCGCGGCCAGGCCCGAGATACCGACCATCGCCGAGAGCGGCGTGCCGGGCTTTCGATTCTACGGCTGGAACGGCGTCATCGCGCCGAGCGGGACCCCGAAACCGGTCATCTCGAGATTCAACCGGGTCATGAACGAAGCGCTGGATTCCGCCGAGCTGCGCAAGCAGTACTTCGCGCTCGGCGAGGAGCCGGCGATCGGGACGCCCGAGGATTTCGGCAGGCTGATCCGCGCGGACTACGAGAGCATGGGCAGGCTGGTGAAGATCGCCGGCATCAAAGCCGAGTGAGTTCTACCCGCGCCAGTTGTCCGCCGCGCCGTTTTTCATGATCGCCGCGTCGAGGCGCGGGGTCGAGTGCACGGCGACGTATCGCGCCGGCGCGCCCTTCCAGACGGTCCAGCGGTATCCAGTCCCCCGCGGCACGTGGACGACGTCGCCTGCGCCAACCTTGCGCTTCTTCCGACCCACCTGCGCGTCGAGTCCGCCGCTGATCAAGTACACGAAGATTTCGTGGTCCGCCCGCTTCACCCGTTCAGTGTGGCCGGAGGGCGACTCCACGAAGCCGAATGTGAGGTTCGTGCCCTCGACCCAGCGCGCGCAGTGCCCCGAGACGGCGGGCGAATCGAGCGATTCGATCATCGGGTAGTAGCACACGCCAAGTCCCTCGATGATCGCCTGCGATTTCGCAGGTGCCTTCTTCCCGCCCGGATAGCGGCCGGCCTTCACATCCCGCTGCACCTCCACCGCGGACTTCGCCTTGTCGGGTAGCGCCTCGTCGGCTGCCGCGCCGATCAACGTCCACGTGCGGTCCTTGATGTAGAGGTACCGCAGGTCGCCGTCCTCGGTCGCCTTGAGGCCGTGGCGCGCATAAGGCGGAAAATGCACGAACGTCCCCGGCTGCAGGATGCGGCGGTCTTTGCCCACGACGCAATCGCCCTTCCCCCGCAGCGGAAAGGCGATCAGCTCGTTGGGATGGTAGTGCAGCTCCGCCCCCGTTCCCGCTTTCTTCGTGACCATGCGGAAGTACATGGTCTCGCCTTCGATCACCGGGCCGTCGGCAGTCGAGAGGTGCGGATTGAAGCGGTACGACTTCATGCCCTCGAAGCGGTAGAACGGCATGACTCGACGCTCCCCGGCGTTAGCGGCTCGCGGTGCTGCGGACCGGCGTCACCAGGATGATGCGGTTGGTGCTGCTCTGGTGGATGATCAGGTTGCCGTCCCGCGTCGGGCGCATGTGCCGGATGATGCCGGCATGAATGCCGCCGGAAGGAATGGCCCAGCTCTGGAACGTTTCCGTGCGCGGATCGAAGCGCACCAGCGTATCCGGCCGCTGGTACGACTCGTTGTACCAGATGATGCCGCTCATCACGACGATGGCGTAGGGGTGGGATTTCGGCCCGCTGGGTGAAGGCCACTCCTTGAGCTCCGCGGTCTTCGGGCTGTAGCGGCCCAGCCTCCCCTCGCCCGAGTTGACGTACCAGATCGTTCCGTCGCGATCGAAATCGAGGCGCCGGACCGTTGCCGCGGCCCCCGGCACCTTCACTTCCGTGAGCGCCATCGTCGCCGGGTCGATGCGCACGATGCAGCCGCGACCGTTGCACGCGAACCAGGGCGCGCCGTCAACGGGGGAAATCTTGATGCCGTAGGGTCGCGAATTCGGCGTCGTCATGAAGACAGTCTTGATCTCGCCGGTTGCCGGATCCAGTCGCCCTACTCCGTTGCTCACCTGCATCGTGAACCAGAGTATTCCCTTCGCGTCGAAGATGGCCGAATGCGGGTCCTTCGCCGCCGGATCGGGCATCTTGAACTCGGTGATCTTCTCCGTCCTGGGATCGAAATAACCGATGGTCGCGTTGCCGTTGCCCATGTACCAGACGTTGCCCTTGGCGTCGAGCGTGACGGTGTGGGGCTTGGCCTTGGCCGGCAGCTTGTACTCCCTGATCTCGCCGGTCTTCGGGTCGATGCGCCCGATCAGGTCGGTCCACTGGCCGGCGTACCAGATGGTGCCGTCGGGCGCCTGGATGGGATCGCGCGAGCGCGAGCCGAGCGTGGGCGTCATCCACTCCTTGAACACGATGCGCTCGGAGCCGGACACCAGCTTGGGCGCGCGCCGGTTGTTCGGCGGGAAATGCGTTGCGAGGTATTGCGTGACGCTGTCCCGCATCTCGGCGGCCTGCGACAGGTCGATCATCGTACCGATCAGCTCGCGCCAGCCCTCGCGCGTGTACCCGGAGCTGTTGAGGATCTCCCGCGACTGGTGGCACGCGAGGCACACCGCCTCAACCTGCTCCTTGCCGGGACCCTCGGGCAGGCCCGACGGCTTGCCTTGGGCCACCGCGAGGACCGGGACCAGCACGAGTACGGTGGCAACTATGGACGGTGCGTGCAACGCTCGGAGCATCTTCCTTCTCCTATCAGTTCAACTGCATTCGACCAGAATGTGTCGTCTTACGTTCTCGGGGCGATGAGCCCCTCTTTCTCCAGCAACGGATAAATTCCGCCGGCCTTGACCAGCTCCACCAGCCGCGGCGGGATCGTCCGCCCGGCGAGGGTCTTGCCCCGGGTAAGGTTTTTCACTGCCGAGCTTTCGAAATCCACCTCCGCAACATCCCCTTCCTCGAACGCCTCATCGACGCCGGGACACTCCACGGCGGGAAACGCGAAATTAACGCAGTTGCGGAAGAACAGCCCGTTGATCGATGGCGCCACCAGGCAGGCGAGCCCGAGGTTCTTCAACGAGCGCGCGGCCGGCCGGCTCGACCCCATGCCGAAGTTCTTGCCGCCGATGATGATGTCGCCCGGTTTCACCTGGTCCACCCAGCCGGGGCGGTTCGCGTGGAACACATACTTGGGCTGCTCCGCCGCCGGCAGGTAGAACGCCTGGATCGGCAGAATGAGATCGGTGTTGATGTTGTCACCGAACTTCCAGACTCTCGCCTTGAATTTCATCCCGTCACCCGTTACCGGTCAGTGCAGGAATTCGCGCGGATCGGTGATCACCCCGCGGATCGCGGATGCGGCGACCGTCGCCGGCGAGCCCATGTAGATCTTCGCGCTGGAGTCGCCCATGCGCCCCTTGAAGTTCCGCGTGCTCGCGGTGATGCAGGTTTCGCCGGGTCCCAATATGCCGAGGTGCCCGCCTCCGCACGCACCGCAGGTCGCAGGGGTCACGACCGCGCCGGCCTCCACGAGTGTGCTCACGATACCGGCGCGCGCGGCCTCGCGAAACACGTTCTGCGAGCCCGGTGTCACGATGAGCCGCACAGTCGGCGCGACGCGCTTGCCACGCAGAATTCGAGCAGCAAGCTCGAGATCGTCCATGGTGCCGTTCGCGCAGGAGCCGATGAAGGCCTGGTCGATGCGGGTGCCGGCGGCGGCGGCGACCGGGCGCGAGTTCTCGATGACGGTGTCGGGAAACGCGACCAGCGGCTCGAGCGCACCCAGATCCACTTTACGGGTTTCCAGGTAGCGCGCGTCCTTGTCCGGATACACCGGCTCGAATGGCGCGGGATTGCGCGCGCGCACCCATTCGAGCATCACCGCGTCCGGCTCGAAGGTCGAGAACTCGGCTGACAGCTCCGCCGACATCGTGGTGAGCGTCTTTCTCGCGGCAATGGAAAGCCCCGCGACGCCGGGACCGCCCCATTCGATGTTCTGCGTCGCGTGGTCGCCATGCTTGCCCGCGATCTGCAGGAAGGCATCCTTCGTCGTCACCGCCAGCGAGAGCTTCCCGCCAAGCTCGTAGCGCACCGTGTCGCCCACCCGGAACCAGGTTTGTCCCTTGATCGCGGAGTAGACCACGTCGGGCTCGCCCACGCCGCGCGCAATGCAGTTGAAGACCCCACCGCTGCAGGTGTGCGAATCGCTGCACACGAGGATGGTGCCGGGGAGCGCATAGCCATGGTCCGCCACCAGCTGATGGCTGATCCCCTGGTCGTAGCCGACGTCATGGAAGCGCTTGATCGCGAATTTTTCCACGAACCGCCGGCCGGTGCGGTGCGCGGCGGCGGCGTCCTCCGTCGAGGCGGGCGCGCGGTGATCGAACACGACGATGATGCGTGCCGGATCGCGGACCTTCTGGATCTCACGCCACCGGCTCGCGATGAAGCTGTTGTCGATCATCACCACGGTGTCCACCTCGACCGTGACGAGATCGCCCGGTGCGACCTTCTTCTGGCCGCTTTTCTTCGCCAGGATCTTTTCGGCGATGGTCATTCCCATGGAAACTCGCGCCTCCCCTCAGAACTTGCCCCTCACCCTAACCCTCTCCCCGTTGACACGGGGCGAGGGGGTATTTCATCCGCCAGTGTAGCGCCGCTCGAGCTCGTCGAGCTCGGCCATGCCCATGAGCTCGTTCAGCTCGTCGAACGATACCTGGAGATCGGTGCGGTCAACGAGGCGGTGCTTGCCGACCACCTCGTCCTTGAACACTGCCATGGCGTTCATCATGCCCCGCAGCGCCGCGGTCGTGAGCAGGCGCGGGTAGCTCACCACGGCGACGCCCAGCGCCTCCAGCTCCTTCGGCGTCATGAGCGGCGTGGTCTTGCGCGAGCGCATGCCGAGACCCATGTTGACGATGAGCGGCTTGGGCACGCCCTTTGCGACCTTCGCAATGTCCTCCCGCGAGAGCAGCGCGTCGGCATACATGCAGTCCGCGCCGGCTTCCGCGTACAGGTTGAGCCGCCGAATCGCCTCATCCACGCCGTGCGTGCCGGCGGCGTCGGTGCGCGCGATGATAATGAAATCCGGGTCTCGGCGCGCGTCACACGCAGCCTTCACCTTCTGCACCATCTCGTCCGCCGGGATCACGCTCTTGCCCGCCATGTGCCCGCAGCGCTTGGGCCACACCTGGTCCTCGAACATGACCGCGGCGACGCCGGCCTTCTCGAATGCGCGCGTCGCGAAATAGACGCTCATCGCGTTGCCGTAGCCGGTGTCGGCGTCAGCGCGCAGCAGCAGGTTGCAGCAATCGGCGAGCCGGCGGGCGTTGGCGACGTTCTCGTCGAGCCCCATCATGCCGCGGTCCGCCCAGCCGAGACGGCTCTCGGAAGTTCCGGCGCCGGTGATCGATCCCGACTTGAAGCCCGCCTTCTCCACCAGCCGCGCGCTGTAGCCATCGTAGACGCCGGGCGTGACGAGTATCTGCGGCGAATGGATCAGCTCCTTGAGCTGGCGGCCCTTGCTAGCCATCGCGGTCTCTGCGGGTGATGTGGCGGGGAGGTCGAATCTTATCACTCCGATCGCGCCCCAACGACGGCGCGGCAGCGATGTCCCAGAAACTAGATACTTGCAAGCACCCTGCCCCAGCACGGATCGGGACGGCGCGGCACGCGCTTTGCCGAGTGAAGCGCCGACCACGTCGTGGACAGGATGTTGAGCAGCACCGGGCGGCCATGCTCGGCCTCGAGCAGCGGCACGGCATGAATCGCGTACCACAACCCGCCCGGCATCAGGAGCGCCTGCGCCTGGGGCGCCTCGCGCAGAGCCTGACCGCCCAGCTCGAGCGCGAGCAGATGGTCGTCGGCCGGGCCTGCGTTCTTGTTCTCGTCCAGCGAGCGAGGCCGTGATCGGCACGCAACGACTTCGACGCCGGCGTCCGCAAGGTAGCGGGTAAGCGCGGCGTTCACGACATCGGGCCAGCGCGTCGCCAGAGCGATGCGGGTCGCGCCGATATGCTGCAGAACGGCAATGTGCGCCTCGAGATCCGTGTCGCACGGGAGTCCGGTCCGCGCCTCGCATTCGGAAAGGATCTCGCGCATCCTCTTCCGCCCGAGGACGGACGCGACCGGGACGCCGGAAAGCGCGATGCGGTCCACCCTCTTCTTTGCGAGCAGATCAAAGCGCTGCCGGAGCGCGTGCAACTCCTGCTCGACGGCGGCAAGGGAATAGTCCTTCAGGTCGAGCCCGGTCGTCACCAGCATCATGCCCTCGGGCGCGACGCGGTAGAACTGGTAGGCGTCGAGGTCGGTGTAGAGGTGCGGAATGACGTAGCCGAGCTGGTACCACGGGGCGATAACGCTCATAACAGGCACGAGTTGATGGCGGGGGAAAAAAGAAACCCCTCCGCAGAGGGGTCGAGTGAATCAACAAGAACCGATGCGCGGTAAAAATCGCCTACCTCACTTTTTCGGCTCCTTGATAGTCACGGTATAGAACACGACGGTCGTTTTCCCTATGTTCGTGTTGAAATACGCTTGCTTGTCCGGCCCCGCAACTGCCACCGAGCCGGTCTTCCGCTCCCTTACTTCCTTCTTGCCATCGGCATAGGTGCGTTCCAAGGTCCCGCCGCTTAAGGCTCGAGAAACGCGGAACCCACGCACGACGTTCGGGCCGACGTCGCCCGGCTTTATTGTCGTCTCGGTCACCCGAATCCTGTCGTCGTCGTGCAGCACCTTTTGTACCGCCTTCCCTTTCGTCGCCGGCGCTGCTTTCGCCTTGTCCTGCGCGATCGCCGGATTCGCAGCGAGCCCAACCAGCATGAAGGCAGGAACCACGAGACTCACAAATAAACGGATCAAATGTTTCATGACCAACTCCTCCCGATCGAACGTCCAGGATTCCCAAGAAATCCTCGGCCACCGGAAACGCGGCCGAAGCCCACGTACTCTGTATCCACGCTGTTTCAGGTTTTGGCGTGACTGATTGCTGCAAGTCCCGCTGGATGCATGAGCCCGGCCAGCATAAGCGCATTGCGCGCAATTAGCGACCACCATTCGAACTGGCTCGAAATCGTGTCAAGTATCTCTATGATTACAAATATTAAGATAGATGCAAGACGCTCTGACGTCGATCATCACTCGCCATTGCGTCACCAGGCGACCGTCCCCCCGTCCACCGGAATGACCGTCCCGGTCATGAAGCTGGAAGCGTCGGATGCGAGCAGCACCGCAATGCCCTTGAGATCATCTGCTCCGCCCACGTGCCCAAGCGGGATCCTGGCATCGATGTTCGCCTTGTTGCGCTCGTACAGCTTCTGGTTGAGCGGCGTCACAAAGAAGCCCGGGCAGATGGCGTTCACGCGAATGTTGTGCCGCGCCCATTTCACCGCGAGGTCGCGGGTGAAGTTGACGAGCGCGCCCTTGCTCGTGGAGTAGACGACCGAGTCGTAAGCCTTGGGGTCGCGGCCCCGCAACCCGGCGATCGAGGCGATGTTGATGATGCTGCCCTTCTGCGCCTTGATCATCTCGCGGCCGAAGACCTGCGAGCAGATGAACGGCGCGGTGACGTTGAGGTCCATCACCTGCTGCCAGCGGTCGAGCGGCATCTCTTCAGCCGGCGCGACCCAGGCGCGGCCGGCATTGTTGACGAGTACGTCCACGCGGCCGAATTTCTTGAGCGTCGCGTCCTTCAGCGCCTCGACCTGATCAGGCTTCGTGACGTCGCACGCCGCGGCGAACGCCTTCACGCCGAGCTTCTCTATCGCCTGCGCAGCCTGCTCGCAGTTCTCCAGCTTGCGCGAGCAAATGACGACGTTCGAACCGGCCTCTGCGAGCCCGGTTGCCATCTGCAGGCCGAGCCCCGTCGCCCCGCCCGTCACCACACTCACCCGCCCCTTCAGGTCCAACAGGCTCTTCACGTTTGCCATGATTCACGCGTCCTTCAGTAGTTGCGCGGCGATGATGTTCCGCTGGATCTCCGAGCTGCCCTCGTAGATGCGGGTAATGCGTGCGTCTCGATAGACGGTCTCGATCCCCGCCTCTCGCATGTAGCCCATGCCGCCATGGATCTGCACCGCGCAGTCCACCACCTTCCCCAGCGCTTCCGTGGCGAAGAGCTTCGCGGCGGACGCTTCCAGTGTGCCGCGCTCGCCCTTCAGCATGATCTCGATCGCGCGCCAGGTGAGAGCCCGCGCGGCGTCGCGCGCCACCCCCATATCGGCGAGCATCCATTGCAGCCCCTGGTGCTCGGCGATTCTTTTCCCTCCCTGCACGCGCGTCTTCATGTATTCCACGCAGCGCTCGATCAGCCGGTCCATCATGCCGCAGCAGCGCGCGGCGATCGTCACGCGCCCCATGGTGAGCGTCTTCAGCGCCTGCACATAGCCCATGCCCTCGGGACCCAGCAGGTTCTCCTCTGGAATTTCGCAGTCGTTGAACGCGAGCGGCACGGTGGTGACTCCATGCATGCCCATCTTGAGTTCGTTGCGGCCGATCGTGAATCCCGGGAACCCGCGCTCGATGATAAAAGCCGAAATGCCCTTGATACCCTTCGACTTGTCCGTGATCGCCATCACCGTGAAGATTCTCGCGATGCCGCCGTTGGTGATGAAGATCTTCTCGCCGTTGAGGAGATAGTGGTCACCCTTGCGCATCGCGGTCGCGCGCATGGCCGCCGGATCGGATCCTGCCTGCGGCTCAGTGAGCGCGAAGCAGCCGAGCCATTCCCCGCTTGCCATGCGCGGCAGGTATTTCTGCTTCTGGGCTTCGGCGCCGAGCGCGACGATGCCGGCGGTGCCGATGCCGGTGTGGTTCCCGAGAAAGGTGGCGAAGGCGTAGCTCGTGCGCCCCATCACCTCCTCGATCGCGCACTTGCCGGCGAGGTCGAGCCCGATGCCGCCGTACTGCTCCGGAATCGTGATGCCGAAGAGCCCCATGTCGCGCGCCATGCGGATGAGTTCCTCCGGGATCGCGTCGTGCTCCTCGATCCAGCGCGCGCGCGGATCCACCTCCTTCTCGACGAAGCGGCGCACCTCTTCGCACAGCCGGACGATCTCGGGTGAAAGCATCACGTCATCGCTCCATCACTTCATCACCGGTTTGATCAATGCATCGGCGGCCTTCACGCCCTTGCCCTCGCCAAATACAAAGAGCGGATTGATGTCGAGCTCCGCAACATGGTCCTTCAGGTCCACGGCCAGCGCCGAGAGGCGCACGATCGCGTCCACCAGCGCGCCGATGTCGGCACGCGGCCGGCCCCGCGCGCCCGCCAGCACCGGGTAGCCCGCGATCTCCTCGATCATCTCGCGCGCAACCGATGCCGTCACCGGCGCAAGCCGGAACGAGACGTCCTTCAGCACCTCCGCGAAGATGCCGCCGAGGCCGAACATCACCGCCGGCCCGAACAGGGGGTCGTTGGTGACCCCCAGGATCGCCTCGACACCGTCCTTTGCCATTTCCTGCACCAGGACCCCCTCGATCTTCGCATCCTTCCGGTAGGCGCGCGCGTTCGCGATCACCTCGTCATAGGCCGCCGTCAGCTCCGCATCGGAAGCAATGCCGAGCCGCACCGCCCGCGCCTCGGTCTTGTGCGAGATGTCGGGCGACTGGACCTTCAGCGCGACCGGGTAGCCGATGGAATGCGCGATGGCCAGCGCTCCGTCCCGGTTCGGCCCCAGCGCCTCGCGGGTGACCGGTATCCCATAGTCGACCAGGATCCGCTTCGCGACATGCTCCGAAACGTCGGTGGTGCGCCCTGCGAGCGTCTGCCGGGCGGCGGCACGGGTCAGCTCGAGTGGTCTCTCCTGCTTCTGGCGGTCCCGCCGGCGCCGTGCCTCCGCGTACCAGGAAAGCGCTGCGAGCGCGCGCCCGCAGCGCACCGGCGATTTGTAGCGCGGGATGCGCGCGGCATCGAGCGCGGCATAGGCTTCGGGCGCCACTTCCTCGCGCGCGCTCCAGCACAGTAACACCGGCTTGTCGGTGCGGGACGCGCCCGCGACGATCTGCGCTGCAACCTTGGCCGCGAGCTCTCCCTGGAGCGAAGCATTGATCATCGCCACGCAATCCACATTGGGGTCATCTACGATCGCCTGGAGCGTGAGTCCGATCAGCTCGGTATTGTTGAAGATCGCGGCAGTCACGTCCACGGGATTGAGCAGCGAGCCAAAGGCGGGCACGAAGCTGCGCAGCTTGTCCGCGGTCTGCGGCGCGAGCTTGGGGAGCTGCATGCCGCGCGCGATGCACTCGTCGGTCATCAGAATGCCGGCGCCGCCGGAAATGGTGATGATGGCGAGGCGGTTGCCCGCGGGAAGCCGCCCGCAGGCGAAGGCGTGGCCGTAGTCCACCACGTCCTGGATGTCCTCCACCTGGATGATGCCGGATTGCCGGAACGCGGCCTTGTAGAGCGCCATCTCGCCGCCGAGATTCGCCGTGTGCGAGCGCGCGGCGAGCTGCCCCTGCTCGGTGTTGCCGACCTTCCACATGAGGACCGGCTTTCCCGCATCCAGCGCCCGGTTGCCCACTTCAAGGAGGCGCCCCGCGTCCTTCAGCCCCTCGATGTAGCCGACGATGATCCGGGTCCCGGGATCCCGGACGTAGTAATCGATGAAATCGAGCGTGGACACGCCGATCTCGTTGCCGGTCGTGACCATCTGGCGGAAGGGCAGGCCCCCGTCCTTCGACGAGAGGTTCATCACCGAGAACCCGAAGCCCCCGCTCTGCGACACCATGCTGACCGCGCCCGGCTCGTAATCGGCGTTGAACACCGAGCCGAAGCCCGCGAAGACGCCGTCCGCGACATTGATCATGCCCTGGCAGTTGGGGCCGATGACGCCGATGCCGTGGTCGTGCGCGATATGGGTCAGCTGCCGCTGGAGTCTCACGCCCTCGCCGCCCATCTCGGAGAAGCCCGACGTGAAGATGATGACATACGGCACGCCTTTTACACCGCACTCGCGCAGCATGTCGGCAACGCGCGCGGCATTCACGAGGATCAATACCAGGTCCGGGACTTCCGGCACCTGAGCGAGCGTTGGATAGCATTTCACGCCCGCGACTTCCTGGTAGCGCGGGTTGACCGGGTAGAGCGTGCCTTTGTAGCCGTGGCTCTTGAGGAACTTCAGCGGCTGGCCGGAGATGGTGTTGAGGTCCTGCGACGCGCCGATGATCGCGATCGCGCGCGGATTGAAGAAGCGTTCGAGGTCAGTGCGCATTTGCTGTGGGTGGCGCGAGGCGCTGCGGGCGGAAGCGGTGCGCGCGAAGACGGCGCAATCATATCAGGGTCGCATTCACGCGACGGCGTGGCCCGCGCTGGCACCACACATCATCGTGCGAGCAGCGGGACAAAATGCATTGGGGCGCGACAGACACCAGTGATATCATTCGCCATCATTTTGATTCTGAAGTCCGTATCGTGAACACCGCCGCAGCCGCCACCGTAAACGGCTCCCGCTCCTTCAAGGACGTGTGGCTGATTTCCGCTGGGCATGCCTTCACACACTGGTACACCGCGACCTTCTATCTCCTGCTGCCGCTGATCGGCAGGGAGCTCGGCCTCTCCTTCACCGAGATCGGCCTCATCATGACCACGCAGCACGTGGTGGGCGCGCTTTCCAACCTGCCGGGCGGCATGGTGGTGGACATGGTCGGCAAGAAGGGCTATTTGATGGCGACGTCGCTCTTCTGGGTCGGCTTCCCGTACGCGCTGATGAGCCTCACGCACAACTACTGGATGCTGCTCGTGTGCGTGACGCTGGTCGGCATCGGCAACAATCTGTGGCACCCCGCCGCGATCACGACCCTCGCCTACCGCTATCCCGAGCGCAAGGGGCTGGTGATCTCGGTGCACGGCATGGGCGGCAACGTGGCCGACGGCCTCGCTCCCCTCGTGGTGGGGGCGCTCCTCGCCTGGTTCACCTGGCGCACGGTGGTCGTCATCAACGTGGTGCCGGGGCTGGTGATGGCGGCGATGATCCTCGTCATGCTGGGCGCGTTCACGATGAGCTCGTCGCACGATCACGTCAACGCCGGCGGCAGATCGCGCAGCGTGCGCGACTATCTGAAGGACGTCGTGAGCCTGCTCCACAACCGCGCGCTGATGCTGGTATCGGTCGGCTCGGCGTTCCGCACCATGACCCAGACCGGGCTCCTCACCTTCCTGCCGGTCTACCTCGCCTACGAGCTCGATTACTCGCCGTTCATCGTCGGCGTCTGCATGTCGGCGATGCAGGTCGCGGGCTTCGCCGCGAGCCCGATCGGCGGGCACCTTTCGGACAAGATGGGCCGCAAGCGCATCGTCATGGCGAGCATGGTGCTCACCTGCGTGATGATCGTATTCATGGCGCTGGCCGGCAAGAGCGTGACTTTCGTGCTGTTCATCGCGCTGGTCGGATTCTTCCTCTACGCGATGCGCCCGGTGCTGCAGGCGTGGGCGGTGGAAGCCACCCCGCGCGAGCTCGCCGGCAGCGGCGTGGGACTGCAGTTCGGCATCCAGCATATTGGCGCCAGCATCGCGCCCGCGCTCTTCGGGATGATCGCCGACGCCTACGACATCTACACCGGGTTCTACTTCCTCGCCGGCACGATCCTCCTCGCCAACCTGCTGATCGTGTTCATGCCGAACGAGCGGGCGGCGCAGCCAAAGCCCGCCGCAGCTTGAATCAATCGATTCGCGCTCCCGAGTCCTTCACGGCCTTCGCCCATTTCGCGACCTCGGACTTGATGTAGGTCGCGTATTCCGCGGGCGTGGTGGTCCAGGGCTCGGCGCCCTGGTCGCTCAGGAACTTGCTCATCGCCGGCTCGCGCACGATGCGCACCACCGTCGCGTTGAGCTTCTCCACGATCGCGGGCGGCATGCCGGCAGGCCCCACCAGACCGTTAGCGCCCGACGCCTCGAACCCGGGAACACCGGCCTCGTCGATTGTCGGCACATCGGGCAGCGCCGTGATCCGCTTTGCCGTGCTCACGCCGAGCGCGCGCAGCTTGCCCGATTTGACGTGCGGCACTGCGGTGGGCGAAGTGCCGAAGGTCAGTGCTACGTGCCCGGCCAGCAAGTCAGCGATCTGCGGCGGCGCCCCCTTGTAGGGAACGTGCACGATGTCGATGCCGGTGCGCGCCTTGAACATTTCTGCAGTGAGGTGCGGCTGGCTGCCGTTGCCGGCGGAGCTGTAATTCAGCTCGCCGGGCCGCTTCTTGGCGTAGGCGATCAGCTCCTTCACCGTCTTTACCGGCACCGACGGGTGCACGGCGAGCACCTGTGAGGTCGCGGCCAGGAGCGTGATCGGCGTGAAATCCCGGATCGGGTCGTAGGCGAGCTTGCTGTAGAGGCTCGGGTTGATGGTGTGGATGGTGGAGGCGCAGAACAGCGTGTAGCCGTCGGCCGGCGATTTCACCAGGAGCTCGGCGCCGATGTTGGCGCTCGCGCCGGGGCGGTTGTCCACGATCACCGGCTGCTTCCATTCCTCATTGAGCTTCTGGCCGATGGCGCGCGACAGGATGTCGGACGTGCCGCCGGCCGGGAACGGCACGATGATGCGGATGGCCTTGGCGGGATACGTTTGCGCCCATGCGGTGGGCGCAAGGCTTCCCGCAACCGCGAACAGGACGACGGTGCCAACCGGGTGTACTGCAGCCTTGAAGTTCATCGAGCCCCTCCTCGCCACGCTGGTGTCGTTGTGGATGATAAACCAACGCTGGACGGTCCTTGTATCATGCCGGCATGGCAGGCGTGCAACCCAAGCTCGGATTGATCGTTCCCTCGTGGAACACCGTGATGGAATACGAGGTCCAGCGCATGGCGGGCGGCGGGATGTCGGTCCATTCCATGCGCATCCCGCATACGGCGGACACCGAGGAGAAGCTGTTGTGGTTGGGAACGCAGGCGCCAGCGGCGGCGGCCTTGCTGGCCCATGCCAAGGTGAACGTCATCTGTTACGGCTGCGCGGCCGGCGGCTTCCTCAAGGGCCCGGTCGAGGACCGGGCGCTCGGGGAGAGGATTGAACAGGAGACGGGAATCCCCGTCGCGGTCTCCTCGGCCGCGGTGGCCGAAGGATTGCGCGCGCTGGGCGCCAGGCGCATCAGCCTCGCCTCGCCCTACGCGCCCTGGCTCAACGAGCGGCTGCGCCAGTACCTGACGGTAGCGGGCTTCGAGGTGATGGCGATGCAGGGCTTGGATACGCAGAACCATTCCGCCGTCACCACGGAGCGGATTGAAGCGTTGATCGCGGAGGTGGACCGCCCGGAAACGCAGGCGATCTTCGTCAGCTGCTCGAATTTTCCGACGCTCGGGATCATCGAGAACATGGAACGAAGGCTCGGCAAGCCGATCATCGCCAGCAACCAGGCATCGATGTGGAAGATGCTGCGCTTGATGGGCGACAAGCAAGCCGTCCCCGGCGCGGGGCGGCTATTCCGCGAAGCCTGACGGGTCAATGAGATCTCCGGCAAGCGCCTGGCGCCCGCAGCGCGCGGTGGAGATCGTCGCGGGCACGCCGCCTGGCGGCGGGCTGGACCGCTCGGCGCGCGCGCTCGTGAAGGCCATCGAATCAAAGCGGCTGCTCGACGTGCCCGTGACCGTCAACAACGTCGCGGGTGACGGCGGACGCAAGGCATGGGTGTGGCTCGACGGGCGGCGCGGCGACCCCCACGTGCTCTGTATCAGCTCCTCGAATCTCGCCACCGATCACCTGCTCGGAGCGAGCGCCTTCGATCACGAAAGCGCGTTCACTCCGCTCGCCATTCTCTATACCGAATACATCGCATTTCTTGCACGCTCCGACTCGGCCTTCAGGACCGGAGGCGACCTGATCGCACGATTCGTGGCCGATGCAGGTTCCGTTACGGTCGCGCTCTCGACCTCACTCGGCAACCCCAATCATGTCGCGCTCGCGAAAGTGGTCCAGCACACGGGGGGCGACGTGAAGGCGCCGAAGGTCCGCGTGTTCGATTCCGCGCTCGACGCGGTTGCGGACGTCGTCGCGGGCAATGCTGAAATCTGCGCCGTGACTGCAGCAAGTGCAGTCAGGGAGCTCACGGCGGGAACGATGCGTGCGCTGGCGGTATCCGCGCCCCTGCGCCTGGCCGGACTCTATGCACAGACGCCGACCTGGATCGAACAATCGGTGAACTGCGAGGTGGGGGCCTGGCGCGGTGTGAGCGGCGCGCGCGGGATCACGCCGCCCCAGATTGCATTCTGGGAACGCACGCTGACGGCGGCAGTCGCGACCGATGCCTGGCGTGAGGAGCTCGCCCGCCTCTACTGGACTCCGTCCTATCTAGACGGCGCGGCGCTGCGCGAGCAACTCGGGCACGAGCGCGCGGAAATGGAGGTCATGCTCACCGACCTGGGACTGCTGAAGCAGTAACGGGACACGAGAAACGAGTCACTCTCGATCTTGACAGGAGGAGAAGATGAACAAAGAAGCGTATGAGAAGGGGATGGCCCTGCGCCGCAAGGTTATGGGCGACAAGCACATTGCGAAGCGCGGCGCGAGCTCCGACCGATTCACGAAGCAGCAGAACGAGCTCGTCACCGAGATCGCCTGGGGCACGATCTGGCCGCGGCCCGGCCTGCCGCTGAAGACCAGGAGCCTGGTGACACTCGGCATGCTCACCGCGCTCAATCGCCCGGACGAGATCAAGGGGCATATCCTCGGCGCCCTCAACAACGGCGCGACGCCGGACGAGATCTACGAGGTGTTCGTGCACGCGGCCGGATACTGCGGGTTCCCCGCGTCCAATGGCGCCGTGCGCCTCGCCGTGGAGGTGTTCCGGGCGCAGGGCATCCTGAAGGAGTGAGTCACGCCGTTCGACGCGCTGTGGTATCCTTTCCGCCCCCGGTTTCTGGTCGGCGAGGCCTGAGATGAGAATGGAAGTGCATGTCCACGGGAACGTCTTCCTCGGGCGCGGCGTACGCCTGTCGCAGGTCGAGCACGCGCTGCGCCCGTGGCTCGAGTACCTGGACGTGGACACGATCGCGGAAGCGCACAGCATCGAGCGCGAGGAACCCGGCATCCAGTTCGACACGCGTGAGCGCACCTTGAATATCTGCTGGACCGGGGAAGTCGGCCGCAGCTTCCACGCGCGGCTGACCGAGGCGTTCCAGAACCTGGGGGCCCTCACCGAGTACGCCTCCGAGGTCGAGGCCACCTACTACCCGGAAAACGGCGAGGACGAGTTCTACCAGCTCTTCGTCGGCCCGACGCCCGAGGCGATCCACGAATTCCGCCGCCAGTGCGTGACCGAGGACGTCTCGGCCATGCTCGGCCGCCATCTCGGCAAGGCGGAAGTGGACCAGGTCGCCGCGCTCGTGAACCAGCTCTTCGACCAGGACTGGGCGACGCGCAAGGTCACCGGCGAGCACGCGGCCGGCTCATCGACCGTCATCCCGCTCCACCCGCGGGGCAAGCACCTGCACTGACTCAGCCGCGCTTGACGATCGAATCGGTGCGGAAGCTCAGCACCGCTTCGGGATCCACCTTGGCGTGAATCACGGCGGGCTTGCCCGCCTTCATCGCCTGGCTCACCGCGTCCGCGGTCTCGCCGGGGCCCGTCACGTAGTAGCCCACGCCGCCGCACAGCTTCATGACCTCGTCGAATCGCGGCGAGAGGACGTGCGCGCCGATGTAGCGCTTGTTGTAGAAATCGCGCTGGTACGCGATCTCCGCGCCCCAGGTGCCGTTGTCCATTACGACCGCGATGGTGTTGATCTGGCTCTGCACCGCGGTCGACATCTCGCCCATGGTCATGCCGAAGCCTCCGTCGCCCATCAGCGAGATCACCGTGCGCTCCGGGGCGGCAACCTTGGCGCCGAGCCCGGCGGCGTAGGAAAAGCCGATGTTGCCGCAGTCGAGCGGCGCGATCAGCGACGGCATGACATGGCACGGCAGGCGGTCGGTCGCCTGCAGGCAGGTGGTACCCGCGTCGATCGTGAACAGCGCGGCGCGCGGCGCGACCTTGCGCAGCTCCGCGTAGATGGTCTCCGGGTGGAGCGGCCGCGTGCCCTTGGCCGCGATCTCGTCCCGGCCGCGCAGGAGCTCCCTCCGGTCCTTGAGGAACTTCTCGTTGCGCGCGCGCCACGGCGCACGCTCGGCCGACACCGGGTCCATCACGTCGGCGAGCGCGCCCGCCACCGCGCCGGCGTCCCCGACCACACCCAGCGCGACCGGGTAATAGCGCCCAATGGCAAGCGGGTCGATATCCACCTGCACGATCTTCGACGCGGGCGTCACGATCTCGCTCGTGAAGCGCGTGGTGTTGAAGCCGAGGCGAGTGCCGAGCGCGAGGATGAGATCGGCCTCGCGCACGAGGCCGGTCGCGATCGGGTTGCCGCGCGGCCCCACGCCGCCCGCGTAGAGCGGGTGATCGACCGGGGCGACGTCGGTATGGCCCGCCGAGTTGGTAATGGGGAGCTGCAGCTTCTCCGCGAGCTTCACCAGGCTTGCCGTGCCGCGCCCCCATTTGATGCCGGCGCCCGCGTGGATCACGGGAGACCGGGCGGCGAGCACCATCTCCCGGATCCGCCCAAGCGTTGCGCGGTCCAGCGCGCCCGCCACGACCTCCGGCTGGCCGCCCTTGGGCGGAATCGCAACGTCAATCTCATGGTTGAGCAGGTCGCGCGGGATCTGGACCACTACCGGTCCGCGCCGCCCGGCGTTCGCCACACGGAACGCTTCGAGCAAGAACTCGGGAACGCGCTCCGGGCGCGTCACCGTCATCACGCGCTTCGTCACCGGCAGGAACAGCGTGTGCTGGTCAATCTCCTGAAAGGTGTCCTTCCCGAGATCGGCGGTGGACGGCAGCCCGGCGATCACCACCACCGGGGAATACGCGAGTTTCGCGGCGGTGAGCCCCAGCATCATGTTGGCCACACCGGGCCCCGCCTGCCCGCAGATGAAGAGCCCCGGCGATTGCATCACGCGCCCGTAGGCGTCCGCCATGTGCACGCCGCAGTTTTCGTGCCGCACTCCGACATAGAGCATGTCGCGGGCGTCGTAGAGCGCGTCGTAGATCTCGAGCGTGGAAGAGCCCATCAGACCGAAGACCCGGCTCACGCCCGCCGCACGCAGCGCCTCTACCGCGGCCACACCGCATCTCATCCTTGCCATGCCATTTCCTTTGTCATTGCACTTCGAAGTCCGGCTCAGCTGTTCTTGCCGAGAGCCTCGGGATTGAGGACGTTGACCGGCTTGCCCTCGGCATAGGCGAGCAAGTTGTCCACCGCTGCGCCGTAGTACTTCTCGTAGGTGTCGCGGTCGACGTAACCGAGGTGTGGCGTGCACACCACGTTGTCCATCTTGAGCAACGGATGGTTGCCGTTCACCACCGGCTCTTCGTCGAACACATCCACCGCGCCATATCCGGGCTGCCCTTCCTTCAACGCCCGCACCAGCGCGCCTTCCTCGATGATAGGACCGCGGCTGGTGTTGACGATCAGCGCGGTCGGCTTCATGCGCGCGAGGTCCGAATGCTTGACGATGCCGCGCGTTTCCTTGTTGAGCGGGATATGCAGGCTCACGATGTCCGAGTTCTCGAACAACGCCTCGCGGCTCAACGCGATTTCAAAGCCGTCGGCGCGCGCTTTTGCGGTGGAGCCCTCCCGGCCCCAGCAAATCACCTTCATTTCGAAGGCCCGGCCCACCTTTGCGACGAGGCTGCCGATGCGGCCGTAGGCGTAGATGCCGAGCGTCCTTCCCACCACGGTGGTGCCGATGGTGGTCTGCCACCGCCCCGCTTTGAGGCGCTGCACCTCCTCGGGAATGTGGCGCAGCACCGATAAGATGAGTCCCCAGGTGAGCTCCGCCGTATGGTTGACCTGTCCGGCCCCGGAGCCGCACACGATGATCCCCTTCTCGGTACAAGCCGCGACGTCGATATGATTCACGTTGCGGCCGGTCTGGCTGATGACCTTCAGCGTCGTGGCGCGCTCGGCCGCGGCGCGCGGGAACGGCGTGCGCTGCTGCAGCAGGATCACGGCGTCGGTGCCCTTCAGGCGCTCCGCCAGCTTCGCGGGCTCTTTCACCGAATCGTGATACACGGCGACGTCGTGCCCCTTCAACCGGGGATAGCACTTCAGCGTTCGGAACACGTCCTGGTAGTCGTCGAGAATGGCGATCTTCATTTCCGCTCCCTGTAATCGAACGCGTGATTCTATCTCTTCTCGCGGTTCAGCAGCCCGCCACCTGTGAGAAACAGCGCGTTGGTGATGAATACCGGCGCGACTCCGAACATCGAGCCGATGGTGCCGAAGATCACCGGCACCGCGATGTGCGTGATCTGGTTGATGGTGACGCGCATCCCCAGCGCTTCGCCCGATCGGCCCTCGGGGGCGCGGCTGAAGATCAGCATCAACGTGACCGGCTGCGCGCAGCCCATGCCGAGCCCGAGCACGAGTGCGATCGCCGCCAGCGCAGGCGCGCTCGCGAACAGCGGAAACAGCAGGAACGTCACGGCCGAGATGTAGAGCGACCCGTTGAACACGGTGTCCGGCCCGAAGCGCTTCACCAGCCGCGGCAGCCCGATGCGCACCGCGAAGGCTGCGATGCCGGACATCGCCAGCACCACGCCGATCGCGGAGGCCGACAGCCCGACCGAATGCCCGTAGATCGGCATGTAGAACTGGAACAGGTCCTGCGCCGTCACCGCCACCGCGCTCGCGATCAACGTGCGCCGCAGCACCGGATTCGCGAGCAGGCTCGTCGACAGCACCGCCTGCTCGTCCTCGGTCTTCACCCGCGGTCCGTGGCCCACCTTGCGCACGGACGCCATGATCACGACCGGCACCAAGGGCAGCGCCGCGGCGTAGAGATAGCTCGTGGCGTGCCCGACATAATCGATCGAGAAACCCGCGGCGAGCGGCCCGAGGAAGGACCCGATCGCCATCGCCAGTGCGTAATTGGCGAAGTTGTGCGTGCGCTCCTCGGCGGCTCCCAGCGAGCCGACCAGGTTCTGGGCGGAGACGTTGTAGAACATGTGCGCTGCGCCGATCAGCGCGGCGGAGGCGTAGAGCGCGGGCAGCGCGGGCGACAGCCACGGCAGCAGCAGCCCGGCGGCGACTCCGAGCGATCCGGCCAGCATGGGCACCCGCACGCCGAGCCGGTCGGAGAGCTTGCCGGCGTAAACGGCAAGCAGCGCCGGGAGCAGCGAGTACATCGCGATCATGATTCCGATCGTGAACTGGGACGCCCCGAGCTCGATGGCGAACAGCGAAATGAGCACCTTGCTCGCACGGAAGCTCGACATGTTGCACAACACGATGAGCAGGAGCATCGCGATCGACATGGATCAAGTCTATTACAATCCCGCCGTGCCAAAGTCATCGCATCCCGAAGCCGATGCCATCCGCCGGCAGGTTCTGCTCGCGCTGGCGGAAAACCGCACGCCGGGCTTTCACTTTCCGGGGCATCTTATCGGCTGCGGCTGGCCACGCATCGGGGATAACGAGCTCGAGCAGACCATGCTCGAGCACCCGCTGTCTCGCAATGTGGACGGAACAACCAATCTGTCGGCGTTCTGCGTGCTGCTCGACACCGCGCTGGCCACCGCCTCGCGCCTGAAGATCGAACGCGGCGCACGCCAGGCGACCGTTCATCTGCATGCCCAGTTCACGGGCGCACCTATGCGGGGCGAGCTGAAGGCGCACACTCGCATGAACGGATACACGACCGGCGCGGCTGCGCGCCAGTCGCTGACGAGCGGGACGCTCCACGCAGGCGGCGTGCCGGTGTGCCACGCGAGCGGCACGTTCGTCGTGCTGCCGCCGCCGCCCGGCGTGAATCTCGCACCGCTGCCGTGGCAGCGCGTCGATGGCGGCGCGCCGGCGGCGCCGCTCCAGCCGCGCGCGCTCGATCCCGAGGAACGCGCGGTGCTGCGCGCTTGCGACGCGGCGCTCAGGCGTGCCGACGGCCGGCATGCGTTCATCGAGCACTTCTGGGGGATTCTGCCGACAGCGACCGACAGCGGCGCCCGCTGCCCGGTGAAGCTCGGCCCTCAGCACGCGAACCGCGTGAGGCACGTGCAAGGCGGGTTGCTGCTTGGGCTCGCCGCGATCACGGCGCGGGCTGCTGCGCCGGGACATCCCCAGCTCTCCGCGATCGCCGCCTGGTATATCAGCCCCGGCCAGGGCCGGGCGCTGAAAATCGTATCAAAGCGGTTCCACGAAGGCCGCAGCTTCGCGGCGGTTCACACCGAGATCCGGAATGCGGACAGCTCGCGCGTGCTGGAAGTCGTCAGCCACCACGCCGCTTGACGCTAGCGTTTGCGGCCGATGACCAGCAGGATCACCCCGACCGCGATCGCCCCCGCCCCTGCCCACACGGGAACGTTGACCCTTTCCTTGTCCACCACGGAGAACTTGAGCGGCCCGAGATTCACGTCGTGCCTTTCCCGGGTGTAGCTGAAGCCGCCGTAGATCAAGCCCAGCGTTCCCGCGACGATGAGGAGAATTCCGATGATTTTCGTCATACCCATGCCTGCCTCCAGGTTCGCCTAGTTTAACTGGATCTCATCACCCGCCACACGTCACTCAGAAGGACCGGCCGACGCGCAGGTACCACTTGGTCTCCCCGGGCCCGTCGAGGCCCCGCGCGACGCCCGCCCGCGCCTGCAGCCCGAACAGGTAGCCGAAGCGCGGCTCGAGGAGGAACTCGACGCCGGTCCCGCGGAAATAATCCGGCGACTCGCCCTTGTCCCACGCGGCGCCGATGTCGAAAAACACGCTCATCGAAACGCGGTTGAGGCCGACCGGGGGGACCATGAAGTGACGGTCGATATCCGACAGCGGGATCCGAAGCTCGATGCTTCCCAGCCGGGCGCGATGCCCCGTCAGAACCGGCTCGCCGCTGCGGTAGCCGCGCAACGGAAACTCCCGCACATTCAGCACGGGCAGCGCGAGCGCTTCGTTCGTTCCAGTGCCGCCGAGTTCGATCGGCTCCGCGTCGGCCTGACCATAGACCTCGTTCCAGCGCAGCGCGATGACTGTCTTGCGTAGGGGAAGATATACACGCCAGTCTCCCCGGTAGACGTTGCCCGAGTAATCGCCCGCGAGCCCGTTCGATGTCTCGTAGAAAAGCCGCAGCTGCTGCCCCTGGCTCGGCCCTTCCGACAGCCATTGGCTGCGGCGCGTATCCACGCCGCCCACGAGCGCCAGCACGCGCTCGTTGTCGATGGACGTGGTGGCGGCGTTGACGTCGTGGAGCTTTTCACGGTCGATCGCGCCGCCGAGCCCCCAGTAGAAGCGCGTGTTCAGCGAAAGGCTCCGCCACGTCGAAACCCATTGCACCGAGTCGGTCACGGTGTAGCGCTGCACTTCGCGGTCGATAACCGCATCCTCATCCTCCTTCTTCGTGCTCGCCTTGACCGACATCCTGCGGTCGAGCAGCAGGCGGTGGCGCTGGTTGTATTCGTAGATGAAGCTGCCGAGCGTCTCGCCCTGCGTGAACTCGTACATGGGCGTCACGCTGTATTGATGCAGGCCCAGTGCATCCTGACCGAAGGTCGTCACGCCGGCGGCAACCGCCCCGTCGTCGACATAGAACACCGGGAACCAGGACCGCGGCAGCAAGGACGACCACGGCGAGTACGGGCGTTCCGCGCTGCGCCGCGCGTCATCCGCCACTGCCGGCACCGCGACTTCGACGGCCGCCACGGCAGCTTCGCGCCGTTCGAGGGGCGAATCCGGCAGGCGATAGGCCCGCAGCACGTCGCCATCGGCCTCGATGGTCGCCAGCAACATCTCGCCCGCGACCGGCGCGCTCATCTCGCGCACGCCTGTCATTGAGCGGGTCCAGCGCGCGAGCAACCGCTCGCCGCGCCGCCAGGACCAGACGTCGTAGGAGTTGCCGTAATTCGCGACAAAGTAGATCTCATCCGCGGATGCCGCGTAGCGAGGTGAATGCTTGATGGCCGGATCGGATGCCAGCACGGTGGATCTCCCGTCGGCGATCTCGATCAGCGACCAGCGTCCGTCGCGCAGGCTGGTCAGTGCCACCGCTGCGCCCCGCGCGGTGAGCCCCGTCAGCGATTCTCCGGGCGCCGCGCGATACAGGGAGCGTTCGACGGCACCCTTCCGATCCAGGACGACGACCTCGCCCTGTCCCCTGTCGACTCGCACCGCGGCGATGCGGCCGTCGTCGAGCGGCGCGGCGAAGCGGAACCGTCCGCAGCGTGTCAGCCGGTCCCAGCCGCCGTCCGGGCCGACCTGGTACAGGTCATAGTAATAGTTGTAGTCGTCGCAGATTTCCGGCTGGGCCACCACGAGCCCGCCGCTCTCCGGCGCCGCAAGCCGGGCATCGCGCTCGACGTCACGCACCGCCTCGACTTCGCCGCCCTTCGACTGCCGCACGAGCCTTGGCTTCGTGTATCCGTCGGACCGGACGTACCATCGTTCCCCCGCGCGCGTCAGAACGGGGCTCGTCAGGGAGAATGACCGCGCGATGATCTCCCCCGCCTCGTCGCGTCGCGGTGCCGTCTCGCCGGCGGAAGGCGCGAAACGCGCAATCAGCCAGTCCTGGTATTCCACCCACAGTACGTCCATGGTCTTGCGGGTCGCCACCACCGGATTGGTGTGCACGCGGAACGGAATGAAGTCGTCGCTGTAGTTCTCGACGAGACTCGTAATTGCGCGCGGACCGTAGCGCTCGGTGAGGAACAGGAAGAAATAGGCGCCGTAGAGATAGTTGCGGTTATGTGGAAAGCCGCGCCCGTCCGCGTGGATCTCCCGCAGCGAGATCGGCCCGCGCGCCACCTCGGCGCGCATCATGCCCTCGAAGGCGCTCTGCCCCAGGCGACCCCAGCCCCTGGCGGCGTCGGACTCCGCGTATGTTGCGAGGCCTTCCTTGACCCAGTTCGGGCCCCATACGTTGGGCAGCGTGTTCGGAAAGATCAGCAGCCAAGGCGGGGCGCGGCCGAAAATGCGCCGCAGCACGAGGGGGGCGCGCCGCGCCAGGTCCAGGTGCACGACGTGAGTGATCTCGTGCGTCAGCACCAGGTCGAGCCACTCCCGGTTCTGCAGCAGCTCGCCATCGTCGGGCGGCGACAGGAAGATGGCGGTGTTGTTGAAGGGCAGCGGCGACGCATAGCCGTTGGCGAAGTCGGCGGAGTCCAGCACCACGAGGTGCGTTCGTGATTCCGGCTGCCATTGCAGCCAGGCGGTCACGCGGGCATGCACCGTTTCCGCGATCCCGGCCACGACCTGCGCTTGCGCGCGGTGCGCCTCCGCGAAATGGACGGTGTAGTGGTCGGTGTCGAACGTCCGCCAGTTGCGGGACGGGTCCACGAACTGCCCCTGCGCGGGCAACGCGCACGCGAGCAGCAGCGCTGCCCAGACGCGTGGCAGTCGACCGGTCACCGGTTCTTGAGGGCGTCTGCGTCGTTGCGCCAGCGCTCCCACGCCCAGCGCTGGTCCTGGCGTATTGCCTCGTCCTCGAGCATCGCGCGCACCAGCGCCGTGACGTCGGACTCGTAGCCGCCCTTCCGCTTGCGGATCTCCCACTTCTTGTCGAGGGGCAATACCGGCGACTTGAGTATCTCGCGCAGCTTCACTTCGTCACCTCCTCGGCATGCGCGGGCGGCTGATAGCCGTAGCACGAGCAGGTGTGGGAAATCGTGGTGCCCGGGGGCAGCGGCTTCGGTTGCGGCTCGCCGCGGAAATAGCTCCAAAGGTCGGCCAGCACGAAGACTCCGACCAGCGCGTACGCCGCGCTCCCGCTCGCCGCAACGTAGCCGCCGGAAGCCTTGGGCGACACGGGATGCCCGCCGGACGAGAACGCGGCCCTGTAATTCGACCCCTGGGCCGAGCCGCTGACGTGGGCTGACGTTGTAGTGACGGTCGTGCCGCCGCTCGTCGACTGGTTGCCGTACATCGCCACGGAGCAGCCGGAGAAAGCCAGGCACAGGAGAACCAATAGGGTGGTGCGCGCCGGGACGCTCATTGAACAAGTATAGCCCCGCCGCCCGGAACGCGGCACGGGGATGCCGCGAGTTAGCGCCGGGCGGTCTCGCGTCGCTGGGCGACCATCTCGCTGCGCGTCCTCAGCAGCGGCTCGAGCTCGCGCTTGCCGATCGAGTAGGTCCAATTCGCGAGCGCCTGCTCCTCGGCGATGCGCTCCTCCAACCGCTTGCGGCCCTCGGCGAATTCCTTGTCGCGGCGCTCCTTGTCCTCCGGCTTCTCGCCCTTCTCCGGAACGCGCGTCTTCGGAGGCGCTCCCTTCACGGTGAAGTTGACGAGATACTCGTCGCCCTTGCCTCTCGCGGAGAGCTTCACGGTATACACCAGGTTGTCGAAGGTCTCTGCGATGATGACTGACGGCTTGCCGACGGCATCCTTGCCCGGGTCAAGCGCGACATCATCGAACGCAAGCGAGCCGAGCTTGTTGACGGCCGCGACCGCGGCGCTGGGATTGAGATCGCCGCCGCCCCCCGCGAATCGCCACTGCCCCCATTCCTCCGCGCGCGTGATCTTCCAGCGCGGCTCGGCGCCTTCCGGCCCAGCGGCGAGCGTTCGGATGCGGTCAGCCTTGAAGAAATCCTTGCTCAACCATTTGCCGGGGTCGGCTTCCGCCCTGGGGAGGGGATCGGACACGACCACCACAATGTCCTTGGCGCCGACAACGCGCACGTAGCGCCCCGCGGGCACGCCGTCCTTCGCAGAGGGTAACGGGTTGAGGGGGTCCTTCTTGAGGACCTTCTTGCCGAGGACGAGCCCGGCGAGCACCTTGCCCGCGCCGTCCCGGAATTCGATGAGCGTGCCACCGCCCTCACCCTTGTCCGGATCGGCGAGCTCGACCCGCGGCAGGAGCGACGCGCCGACGTGCTCGGATTGCGTCACCTTGAGCTCCACCAGCTTGATCATGAGATCGCTGATCTCCTGGAAGCTGGCGGGATATCCGCCGCGTTCCTGCACGACCCATATCTTTTCCTTGCGCACGAGCGTGACCCGGTGCTTCGGGTCCTGCAGGCGGATCTCGGCGACTTCGGCGATCTTGAGTCCCGGCAGGAGCTTGGCGCCGATCTTCGCGCCGCTCGCGCGGTAGTCCGCGATGTCCTGCCAGAACAGCGCGAGGCCTGCGCCCCCCAGCACGACCAGCGCGATGACGAGGTAGAGAAAGTGCTTGCGGCTCATGCCGCTGCCTTTTGGCGGCGCACCAGAGCGAGCCCGAGCCCGGCGAGCGCGACCAGCAGGGGCACCAGCACGATGTTGACGACCTTGGTCCAGAACTCGAGCGTGTCGGTCTCGACGCGCAGGCGCTTTCTCAGCTCCTTCAAGGCAAGCCGGGCCTCGGCCGCTTTCTTGCGGAAATTGTCGAGCTCGGCCTGCTGCTCCGGCGTGAGGATCGAGCTGGTGACGCCGGCCTTCGATTTCTGCAGCTTCTGCAGGTTTTCCTGGGTCTGGTTGAGGCTGTCCTCGAGTTCCTTGATCTTGCCCAGGTACTGCTGCTGCGCCTGCGCCTCCATCTCGCGGATCACGGTCAGCGGCTTGCTGAAGGAGGCGCGGCTGCGCAGGCTGATCAACGCGCTGTCGCCCGACAACTGCTCGACGAGGCCCAACGCGAGGGCAAGATTGCCGTTGCGCGGAACGGCGACGCGCTGGCCGAACACTTCCTGGATCTCCACCGCGGCGCCGTCGGAGAGCAGGTCCACGTCCGCGACCAGGACCACCGAGTTCTCTTCAGTCGACACCTTGAGGTGCGGCTCGGCCTTGTCCTCGGCCTTCTTCTTGTCGTCCTGGCCTTTCTTCTTGTCCGCGCGCGGCGGCATGAAGGGCTTGGGCTTGCCATCCGGGAAGGCCGTGTAAAACTTGCCGGTCAAGCGGATCGCGAGTGGCATCTCCTCATTGGTGGGCTGGAAGCCGCGCGTGGAGGGCTCGCCCGAGAGCGTCGCGATGATGAGATCCACCGGCATCGCGTTCTTCGAGGAGTGTGCGAGCACGGTCTGCGTGAGGCCCTCAGCCGGCTTGCCCTTGAACGCGCCGCCGAAGGCGTAGAGCAGCGTCCCAACCTGGCTCGTCACCACGTCGTCCTGGTTGAGCGCCTGCGTGTTGAGCGCGAGCAGCGTCGGCAGCAACCGCGGTCCCGAGCCGCTGGCGTAGGTGAGGTCCGCAATCACCTTGCCCATGTCCACGTCGATGCCCCACGCCTTGAACAGGTTGTAGAACGTGGACTGCCCCGCCTGCGAGCCTCCGAATGGGTTCTGGAAATCGGGTTGCTGGTCAAAATAGGCGTAGGGATCGACGAAAGCGATCAGTTTTCCGCCGCGCAGCACAAACTGGTCGATCGCATACTCGGTTTCTTCCGGAAGGTTGCGTGGATGGATGACCAGCAGGACCTTGATGTCGTCGTCGATCCTCGCCGCGTCGAGCTTGATCTCCTTCACGTCGAAAATCTTTTTCAGCTCCTGAATCAGCACCCACGCTTCCGCCGGCTGCTGCTTGCGGATGGGATCGAGGGAACGCCCCAGCACCGGCAGCGCGCTCATCACGCCCACCACCGGCTTCTTGGTCTCGCCGACCTGCGCTATCCCGCGCGTGATGTCGTACTCGAGCAGCCGTTCTCGATCCGGCGCGAGCACGGGGATCGCCGCTTTCTGGTCGAGGAACGCGATCGAGAGCCCGAGGTAGAACTTCTCGCCGGTGTTGGTGAGCTGGCCCTCGATCCCGTCGAGCTGGGCGGAATCCTCGGCGTCGGAATCCGGCTCCGGGTTGAATTTCTCGATCACCACCTTGCCGCCGCCGGCCGCCTTGTACTCGTTCAGCAGGTCCTCGACCCGCTTGGCGAAGGTCTTCAGCCCCACCGGCACCGCCTCGCTGCCCTGCGAGTAGTAGAGGCGGAGCTTGACCGGCGCCTCGAGCCGCGCGAGCACCTTGCGGGTGCCGGGTGACAGCGTGTAGACGTCGCCCTCGGTCAGGTCGGCGCGCAGGTTGAACGCGCTCACGATGAAATTCACCGCGATCAGCACCGCGAGCAGCGCGATGACGCCGCCGGTCGAGTAAAGCAGGGTTTCGACGTGCTTGCTTCTCATCGCCCTACCCTGCCCGCTGGTTGCGGATGACGACGCCGGTGGTGAAGAGCGCGAAACCCATCACCGAAGCGAAGAAGACGATATCGCGGGTGTCGAGCACGCCGCGCTGGAACCCCTCGAAGTGCGTCATCACCGAGAACGCGGCCACGACCTCCACGACCCGCGGGCCGGCGACGCGCGACAGGAGTCCCGTCACCGGCTCGTAGCCGGCGAGGATGAGGAAGAGGCAGATGAGCACCGACAGGATGAAGCTGATCACCTGGTTGCGGGTCATGGCAGAGGTCATGCTGCTCACCGCCAGATAGGCTCCCGCGAGGAGGATGCTCCCCACGTAGCCCCCGACGATTACCCCGTTGTCCGGGTCGCCCAGCCAGTTGACCGTGACCACGACCGGAAAGGTGAGCGCGAGCGCCAGTGCGAGGAACAGCCAGGAGGCAAGAAACTTGCCGATGATCGCCTGCCAGGTCGTGACCGGCATGGTCAGCAGGAGCTCCATCGTGCCGAGCCGGCGCTCCTCCGACCACAGCCGCATGCCGACCGCGGGCACGAGGAAGAGATAGAGCCAGGGATGCCAGGTGAAGAACGACACGAGCGAGGCTTCGCCGCGCTCGAAGAAGCTGCCGACCGTGAAGGTGAAAAAGCCGGTGAGCAGGAGATAGATCACCAGGAACACATAGGCGATGGGCGACGTGAAATAGCCGCCCAGCTCGCGCTTCACGATCGCCTTGATGTTGGCCCAGGAATTCATGCGTATCTCAGTGCCCCTTGACGGTGTCGGGAAGCGTGATCGCACGGAATACGTCCTCGAGCCGCCCCTCCGGCGAGCGCGCCTTCAGCTCCTGCGGCGTCCCATTGGCGACGATCCTGCCGCGGTCGATGATGATGACGCGGCTGCATGCTGCCTCGACTTCCTCCAGGATGTGGGTCGAGAAGATGATCGCCTTCTTCTCGCCCATGTGCTTGATGAGGCCGCGCACCTCGTGCTTCTGGTTGGGATCGAGGCCGTCGGTCGGCTCGTCCATGATCAGCACGTCGGGATCGTGGACCAGCGACTGCGCGAGCCCGGTGCGGTGCTTGTAGCCCTTGGAGAGCGTGTCGATGGTCTGGTGCGCGACGTTCTGGAGGAAGCACAGCTCGATCGCGCGGCCCACGGCGCGCTTGCGCGCGTCGCCCTGCAGCCCGCGCAGCTCGGCCGCGAAGTTGAGGAAGCCGTACACCGTCATGTCGGCGTAGCCCGGGGCATTCTCAGGCAGATAGCCGATCAGGCGCTTGGCCGGCAGCGGGTCCTCCAGCATGTCGTGGCCGCCGATGGTAATCCGTCCCGAGGTGGGTGGAATGAATCCGGTGATCATGCGCATGGTGGTGGACTTGCCGGCGCCGTTGGGGCCGAGGAAGCCCAGGACCTCGCCGCGCTCGACCGTGAACGAGACGTCGTTCACCGCGAGCTTCGCGCCGAAGGCCTTTACCAGGTTCTCGACTCTGATCATGCGTCCTCCGCGGCGGTCGCGACTGATCCGCAGCCCCGTTCTTGTGCACCCTTATCTATGTCCGGCCTTGCGGCTATCAAGGGGGCCGCCGGACGTCCCCCGGGCTCCCGCGCCATTGGACCGGGAGATTGCCAAAGGTTCCCGCTTGCGATCTGCGGCGCGCTGCTGGTGCCGACAGTCTGACTCGAACAGACGACCTACCGCTTACAAGGCGGTTGCTCTACCACTGAGCTATGCCGGCTCGGGGCGACATTATAGACCGAGACGGCGCGGCTCATGATGGGTCACCTGAAAGGAAAACGGCGCCACCTTGCGGTGACGCCGTTCCCGTCCCGAGACGACTGCTGATTACGCGGCCGGCTTGGCGATGTAGCCGTAGGTAAGATTGCTGCGGTCCGCCCCGAGCTTTTCGTAGGTCTCCTTGACCTGCGCGAGGCGGTCGGTCTGCACGTCGGCCATCTGCCGCGGCGTGACCCGATACAGCCGCGCGTTGTTGCCCCCGAGGATGGCGGTCTTGACCGGGCCGGTCGCGGGACCGAGCGGCTGGTAGCCGTACTTCTTCTGCATGTCCTCCGGGATCTCGAGCCGGCGCAGGGCCTCGATCTGCCACTGCGGCGAGCCGGTCCACACCGAGTCCGTGCCCCACACCACGTGGTCGGCGCCGAGGCCTTTCACCAGGGTGCCCATCACGGCCGCGCCGAGCCGCGGGTTGGCGGTCGTGGTCCAGGCGAAGAGCTGCCCGAGGTCGCCGTAAACGTTGGTCACGCCGTACTTCCCGGGAATCTCCGCGAGGTCGGTGACCCATTCGATGCGCCCGGTCTTCTCGAAATGCTCCCACGCGCTCTTGGGTGCGCTCGGCCCTGTCCAGCGCCAGCCCGAGTGGTAGATGATGAAATTGAGCTGCGGCCAGTCCTTGGCGGCCTTGCCGACATCGCGCACGTCCGAGTACGCGAGCAGGTGCGGGAACTTCGCCTCGATCTCGGGCGGGAACAACCCCTTGTGGATGCACACGTTGACGACCGTGGGGCTCGTCTTGCTCCACCGGACGAGCTTCTCGTAGAACGGGTACATGATCTTCTCGTCGTCGAGCCGGAACGGCCACTTCGAGAGGTGCTTGTTGGTGTTGTCGCCGATCGTGTAGGCCTTCCACGAGTCGGGCTTCAGCCGCGCCTGCTCTTCCTCGACCTTGTCGAGCCAGCCGTCCCGCCCCGCGGTGAAGATGGCGTGCGAGAACATGCGCCTGGTGCCCGCTTCCTTGTTGACCTTCTCCCGCGCGGCATACTTCATGTCGTTCGTCAGGAACGAGAACTTCTCGTCCACCGAGTATGACCCGGAGATGCAGGCCATCTTGGTATCGCTGTCGAGGAAGACCTCCTTGAAGTAGTTCGGGAACATGAGGTCGCTGATCGACTGCTCCTTCTCGCCGATGCCCGGATTCCATCCGAGCTTGCCCACCGTCGCGCGCTGGGAGATGAAGATCTTGATGGGCGTGCCCTCGCGCAGGAAGTGGGTGTGCATGTCCATGACGAACTGATTCTTCAGGGACCGCGCGCGCTCGTCAGCCATCTCCGGCGTCTGGGCTTCGGCGCGGGACACCATGTACAGCGGCCCGTAGGTCTCGTTCATCGCGACGAACGCCGCCGCCATGCCGGCCGCGGACTTGAAGAACTTGCGGCGGCTCACGCCCTGCTTGCGCGCCAGCTCGTTCCCGTACTCCTTGAGGCGCGCCTCGAACTCGCGCTGCTTTTCGGTCTGCGGGCAGGGCATGTACTCGTCGCTCGACACGCACTGCGTCGGAATCGGCGAGGGAAATGCCGACGTCTCCGCCGGTAATACCTGTTCCAGTTCCTCTGGGGACAGCATGATCTCCTCCGTTAATGAAGTGCTGAGCCTACGAACCCTCGCTCGGCGCCGGTTATTGATCTTGATGACCGCGAGGAAAGCGCGCGGCTATTCTCCACCGCGGTCCATGCCCTGTAAAGGCGTGCTACTTGATGACCTGGAGCTTGGGCTTGCCGCCGTTGGTAGGCGAGGCGGGGGGAGTCGACTCGGGGGCGGCCGCGACGGCAGCCGGTTCCGGCGCGCCCTCGCGCGGAAAGGCGAGGCCCTGCCCGCTTTCCTTGGCGAAGATGCCGGTCACCGCCTCGATCGGGATCGAGCACTCCCGCGAGACGCCGTTGAAGCGCGCCGCGAACTGGATCCGCTCATTGCCGATGGTCAGCCGGTGCGTGGCGTCCTGGCCGATGTTGAGCACGATCTCGCCGTTCCTGACGTGGTCCGCCGGCACGCGCGTGTTCGCGTCGACCCGCACCGAAATATAGGGCGTGAGTCCGCTGTCCGAGCACCACTCGTGGAGGGCCCGGATCAGATAAGGCTTGGTCGACTTTTCCGCCATTGCCGGAACTCCGTGCCCGCTACTTGCGCATCACCTTTTCGGAGGCGGTCAGCGCGTCGATGAACGCCGGCCGGCTGAACAGGCGCTCGGCGTACTTCATGAGCGGCGCGCAGGTCTTGGGCAGCGAGATGCCGTAATGGTCGAGCCGCCACAGGAGCGGCGCGATCGCCACGTCGAGCATGGTGAACTCCTCGCCCAGCATGAATTTCTGCTTGGTGAACACCGGCGCGATCTGCGTCAGGTTGTCGCGGATGATGGCGCGGCCCTTGTCGCCCTGCTTCTGGGTGCCCTTCTCGATCGCTTCGATGTTGCTGAACAGCTCGTGCTCGAAACGGAACAGGAACAGCCGCGCGCGGGCGCGCATCACCGGGTCGGCGGGCATCAGCTGTGGGTGCGGGAAGCGGTCGTCGATGTACTCGTTGATGATGTTCGACTCGTAGAGGATCAGATCGCGCTCGACCAGCACCGGCACCTGGTTGTAGGGGTTCATCACCGCCAGGTCTTCCGGCTTGTTGAAGAGATCGACATCCACGATCTGGAAATCCATGCCCTTCTCGTAGAGCACGATTCGGCAGCGCTGGCTGAAGGGGCAGGTCGTGCCGGAGTAGAGGGTCATCATGCTCAGTGCACGTCCTTCCAGTATTCCTTCTTGAGCAGGTAGGCGAGCACGAACAGCACGCCGAGGAACAGCAGCACGTAGATGCCCAGATCGACGCGGGCTTGCCGCGACGGCTCGGCAACATAGGCCAGAAAGTTCACGAGGTCGCCCACCATGCGGTCATAGTCGGCCGGGCTCATCGCGCCCGGCTTCTCCAGCACGAGCTTCTGCACCTCGCGCTTCTCCACTTCTCCCTTGCTCCCCCGTGGGATCGACTGCGTCTCCGTCCTGAGGACCTGCTCGCCTTGCAGCTGCCACAGTACGTGGGGCATGCCCACGTTCGGATACACCGTGTTGTTCCAGCCGGAGGGGCGCGAGGCGTCGCGGTAGAAGCCGCGCAGGTAGCTGTAGAGCCAGTCCGCGCCGCTCCCGGCAGAAGACGAACGCGAGCGCGCGATCACCGAAAGATCCGGCGGCGCTGCGCCGAACCACTCCCTGGACTGGTTCGGGTCCATCGCGATCTTCATGAGCTCGCCGGTCTTGGCGCCGTTGAAGATCAGGTTGTCCTTGATCTGCTGCTCCGTCAGGCCGAGGTCCTGCAACCGGTTGTAGCGCATGTAAGCAGCGCCGTGGCAGCCCATGCAGTAGTTGACGAAGACCTGCGCGCCGCGCTGGAGCGAGACCGGCTCGTTCGCGCCGATATCCGCGGGCAGGCGATCGAGCTTGACCCCCTCCGCCGCGGCGGCCGCGAGCGGGACGCAGAGCAGCGCGCCCGCCAGCATCCGTGCCAGCATTGCGGCCGCGCGCCTCACCCGGTCACCCGTTCCGGCTCGGGCCGGGTCCGGTCCATCCGGGTATACCACGGCATCAGCAGGAAGAACGCGAAGTAGACGAGCGTGAAAACCTGCGCCATCAGGGTGCGGCCCTCGGTCACCGAGAGCGTGCCCAGGTAGCCCAGCACGACAAAGGAGACGACAAACAGCGTCAGCGCGATCTTCGCGATCGGTCCCTTGTAGCGGATCGATTTCACGGGGCTCTGATCGAGCCACGGCAGGAGAAAGTAGATCAGCGTTCCGGCACCCATCAGCACGACGCCCCACACCTTGGGGTCGAGGATGAACTGCTCGGGTCCCTTCATGAAGAACACGAGCACCACGCCCACGACGGCCGCGGCGGCCTTGAACCGCATGTCGCGGAGGGTTCGCCAGATCAGGACCACGTATGCCGCGACGCCGAGCGCCAGGAAGATCATGAAATCCTCGGTGACCGCGCGCAGCATCGAATAGTACGGCGTGAAGTACCACACCGGGGCGATGTGCGCAGGGGTCTTCAGCGGGTCGGCCGGGATGAAATTGTTGTACTCGAGGAAATAGCCGCCGAATTCCGGCATGAAGAACAGGATCACGGAAAATAAAATCAGGAATGCCACCACGCCCAGCGTGTCCTTCACAGTGTAGTACGGATGGAACGGAATGCCGTCCACCGGGTGGCCGGTCCTCGGATCCTTCACCTTCTTGATCTCGACGCCGTCGGGGTTGTTGGAGCCCACCTCGTGCAGCGCCATGATGTGCGCGGCGACGAGTCCCAGCAGCAGCAGCGGGATCGCGATGACGTGGAACGCGAAGAACCGGTTCAGGGTGGCATCCGCCACCACGTAGTCGCCGCGGATCCAGATCGCGAGCGTCGGCCCGATCCAGGGAATCGCGTCGAACAGATTGACGATCACCTGCGCGCCCCAGTACGACATCTGGCCCCACGGCAGGAGGTAGCCGAAGAACCCCTCCGCCATGAGGCAGAGGTAGATCAGCATGCCGAAGACCCAGATGAGCTCGCGCGGCTTGCGATAGGACCCGTAGAGGAGCCCCCGGAACATGTGCAGGTAGACCACGATGAAGAAGAAGGAAGCGCCGGTGGAGTGCAGGTAGCGGATCAACCAACCTCCGGGCACGTCGCGCATGATGTACTCGACCGAGGCGAACGCCTGCGCCGCATCCGGCTTGTAATGCATCGTGAGGAAGATCCCGGTCACGATCTGCAGCACCAGCACCAACATCGCCAGCGAGCCGAAGTAGTACCAGAAATTGAAGTTCTTCGGCGCGTAGTACTCGGCGAGATGGTCCCGCCACAACGACATCAGCGGAAAGCGCTGGTCGACCCAGGTGAGGACGCCGTTGAACGGTCCGGCGCCCGTAACCGGCTGTTTTTCCGCGATCGCCATGTACTACGTTCCCTTGGTGTGTTCGCCGATCACGAGCTTGGTGTCGGACAAGTACTTGTGCGGTGGAACCTCGAGATTGTCGGGCGCGGGCTTGTTCTTGTAGACGCGGCCCGCGAGATCGAACAGCGAGCCGTGGCAGGGGCAGTAGAAGCCCCCTTTCCAGTCCGACGCGAAAGCCTCGGGCTGGGCCTTGAACTTGTCCACCGGCGAGCATCCGAGATGCGAGCAGATCCCGACCACGACCAGGTACTCCGGCTTGATCGAGCGCAATTCGTTGCGCGCGTATTCCGGGGTGAGCTCCTTGTTGCGTTCGCTGCGGGGGTCCGCGACCTTGGTCTCGCTGCTCTTGACCGTCTCCAGCATTTCCGGCGTGCGCCGCACGATCCACACCGGCTTGCCGCGCCATTCGACGCGCGTCATTTCACCGGGGGCAAGGTTGCCGATGTCCGCCTCGACCGGCGCGCCCGCCGCCTTGGCGCGCTCCGACGGCAGCATGCTGGCGACAAACGGTACCGCAGCCGCTGCGCCGGCGATGCCGCCCGCAACGCTGGTGGCGGCAACCAGAAAACGCCGCTTGCCCTGATCCAACTCTTTGTCTGCCATACGAATTCCCCACCCCCGAAAAGCCGCCATTCTACACAAAGGCCCTGGGGAATTTAAAGTAAAACGTGAGAAAAGACTTCCAGATCAGGCCCTTACAGGGGCCCCCTCAATCCGGGGTGGCAGGCCGGAAGTTGCGCGATCGCGTTTTGCTATGATGCGAGCCTTCGAGATTCCCGCGTCGTCGGCCGCGTTCCCGCCTCCCGGATCCCATGCGGAAGTTCTGGCTCATCTTCGCGCAGACGGCAACCGTCTGCCTGGCGGTGCTGTTCGTCGTCTCGGCGCTGCGCCCGGATCTTCTCGCATGGAACACGCGCGGCGGCGGCGTGGTGTCTGTGAAGGAGCCACCGGTGGAGTCGCCGGCGCGCGCGGTCACTTCTTTCCGGGACGCGGCGCGCCGGGCCATGCCTGCCGTCGTCAACATCTTCACCAGCCAGGAAGTGAAGCGCCCGCGGCATCCGTTCATGGACGATCCGCTGTTCCGCTACTTCTTCGGCGACCCGGACACGGGTCCGCAGCGCCGCGAGGGCCTGGGCTCGGGCGTGATCGTGAGCGAGGACGGCTACATCCTCACCAACCATCACGTGATCGACTCGGTAGACCAGATCGAGATCGCGCTGGCCGACACGCGCAAGGTGCGGGCGCGGATAGTCGGAACCGATCCCGAGACCGACCTCGCGGTGCTCAAGATCGAGCTGGAAAAGCTGCCCTCGCTTGCCTTCGCGCAGCCCGAGCAGCTGCGCGTGGGTGACGTCGTGCTCGCAATCGGCAACCCGTTCGGCGTCGGCCAGACCGTTACGCTCGGCATCGTGAGCGGGCTCGGGCGCTCTCACCTCGGCATCACGACGTTCGAGAACTTCATCCAGACCGACGCGGCGATCAATCCCGGCAATTCGGGCGGAGCGCTGGTGGACGCGGACGGCAACCTGGTTGGCATCAATACCGCGATCTACTCGCAGACCGGCGGTTCGATGGGCATCGGCTACGCGATTCCGGTTTCCATCGCCCGACAGGTGATGGAGCAGATCGTGCAGAAGGGCTCGGTCACGCGCGGCTGGATCGGCGTGGGCGTCCAGGACGTCACCCCGGAGCTCGCGCAATCGTTCAACCTGTCCGCGTCGCGCGGCGTGCTGATTACGCAAGTGGAGCGCGGCAGCCCCGCCGACAAGGGCGGAATCCGCCCCGGCGATATCCTGCTCTCGGTGAACAACCGGCTGGTCGGCGACACCACCACCATGCTCAACCTGATCGCTGCGCTCGCCCCGGGCCAGCAGGCCGCCATCAAGCTGTCGCGCAATCAAGCGGAGTCCGAGGTGACGGTCACCATCGGGCGCCGGCCGCCGCCGCGGCAGCGCAAGTAGGGAGCCTATCGGGGCCCGCGCTCCCCGCCGGCCTCCGGAACGTTCTCGCCGCCGTCCCCGCGCTGTCCCGGCCTGCCGAACATGCGCGCCGCGATGATTCCCACCTCGTAGAGCAGGCACATCGGGATCGCGAGCAGCAACTGCGAGAGCACGTCCGGAGGCGTGACGATCGCGGCGACGACGAACGAGCCGACAATGAAATAGGGGCGGATGCCGGTGAGCTGCTCGATCGTGACCACACCCATGCGCACCAGGATGAGCACGGCGACCGGCACCTCAAAGGTCACCCCGAACGCGAGAAAGAGCGTGATCACAAAACTGAAATAGTTCTCGATGTCGGGCGCGACCGAGATACTCTTGGGCGCGATCTTGTATACGAAATCGAACACCACGCCGAACACGAAGAAATAGCAGAACGCAACGCCCACGAAGAACAGCACGGTGCTCGCGACCACCAGCGGCACCACCAGGCGCCGCTCGTGGGCGTAGAGTCCGGGCGTGACGAACGCCCAGGCCTGGTAGAGCACGTAGGGGAGCGCGATCGCGAACGCAACCATCGCGGCAACCTTGACCGGGATCAGGAACGGCGCGACCACGCCGGTGGCGATCATCATCGAGCCTTCCGGCAGCGTGCTCATCATCGGATACGCGAGAAGGTCGTAGAGATCGGACGCAAACGGGAAGAGAACCACGAACACCACGCCCACCGCGATCAGCATGCGCAGCAGCCGGTCGCGCAGTTCGACCAGGTGGGAGATGAAGGAGTCTTCCATCATCGTGGATAAGGCGCGACGCGTGACATCACCCCCTCCCGGGTTCAGGCCTGTTTCTGCGCCGGCGGGGACTGACTGGAATCCAGCGCCAGCTCGCGCTGCTCGGGGGCGGCTGAAACGGGCGGCTGCGCAGTGCCTGGAACTTCGGCCAACGCGTCCACCGCCGATTGCGTATCCAGCGCCAGCCGGTTCATCTCGCGCCCGGCATCGCTGACGCCATCGGTGACGGAGCTCTGGAAGGAGCGCGCAGCGTCTTCCATGCTCGAGCGCATTTTCTTCAGCTCGTCCAGCTCCATTTCGCGGGAAATGTCGGCCTTGACGTCGTTGACGTAGCGCTGCATGCGCCCGAACAGGTGTCCCAGCGTGCGCGCGACCTTGGGCAGGCGCTCAGGGCCGATGACGATCAGCGCCACGATGGCGATGAGGAGCAGCTCGGAGAAGCCGATGTCGAACATGGAGGACGGTGAGCCGTGAGCGGTGAGCAGTAAGCAGCGACAACGCCACGCGGCAGGATCGGCTTACCGCCTACTGCTTACTGCTAACCGTCTACGTCTTGAGCGTTTCCTTCTTCGCCTGGCCTTCGATCGTCTGGCCGGTGGCCGGCGGCAGTTCCACCTTGGCCTGGGCGGACTTGTCGTCCTCCGGCTTCATGCCGTCCTTGAAGCCCTTCACCGCGCCGCCGAGATCGGCGCCGATATTGCGCAGTTTCTTGGTGCCGAAGATCAGCACCACCACCAGCAGCACGATCAGCCAGTGCCAGATGCTTAGCGAGCCCATAGTCCGTCTCCTCAGGAAGCCCCGCCTACCGCCGGGACTTCTTTTCCTCGATGCCGGAAATTCCCTCGCGCCGCCGCAGCTCCGCGAGCACGTCGTCGGGGCCGAGGTCATGCCATGCCAGCAGCACCATGCTGTGAAACCACAGGTCGGCGGTTTCGCGCACGACCTGTAGTTTATCACCGCCCTTGGCGGCAAGCACCGTCTCGGCCGCCTCCTCCGCAACCTTCTTCAGAATCGCATCCTGCCCCTTCGCGAACAGGCTCGCGACGTAGGATGCGGAGGGATCGCCCTGCTTGCGCTCCGCGATCACCTTTCCCAGCCGGTGCAGCAACTTTGAGTCGATCATCGCCGGTAAATGTCCTGCGGGTCCTTGAGCACGGGTTCGGTCACCACCCACTTGCCTTCTTCGAGTCGCTGGAAGAAGCAGCTGTGACGACCGGTATGACAGGCAATGCCGCCTGTCTGTTCCACTTCCAGCAGGATCACGTCATCGTCGCAATCGAGGCGGATGGACTTCACCTTCTGGACATGGCCGGAGGTTTCGCCCTTGCGCCACAGCTTCCCGCGTGAGCGCGACCAGTAGTGGGCCTCGCCGCTTTGCACCGTCCGGCCGAGCGCCTCGCGGTTCATCCAGGCCACGGTGAGGACCTTGCCGCTGCCGCTTTCCTGCGCCACCGCCGGGACCAGCCCGTCCTGCGCCCAGTTGACCTTGTCGAGCCAGTTGTCGTTCATCGAAAAGCAGGATCCACGATCGAGCAAGCGCATGTTTCCGCCGGGTGGTCGGGATTTTCCGCGCTTTTCCCTCAATCCTCAATCCTGATCGCTCAATCCTCCTACAGGCGGACTTCGATTCCGCATCGCGCCATGTGCTCCTTGGCCTGGCGCACGGTGTACTCCCCATAGTGAAACACGCTGGCCGCGAGCACGGCGTCGGCACGGCCCTGCAGAATGCCCTCCGCGAGGTGCTCGAGGTTGCCCACCCCTCCACTCGCGATCACCGGGATCGTGAGCGCATCGGAAAACGCGCGCGTCAACTCGAGATCGAAGCCGCTGCGGGTGCCGTCGCGGTCCATGCTGGTGAGCAGGATCTCGCCGGCGCCGGCCGCCTCCATGCGGCGGCCCCATTCCAGCGCGTCGAGCCCGGTCGCGTTGCGGCCACCGTGCGTGTAGACCTCCCAGCGCGGCGTGCCCGTCCCCGCAGCGCGCTTCGCGTCCACCGCGACCACGATGCATTGCGAGCCGTAGCGCCCGGCTGCATCTTCCACCAGCTGCGGCCGCTGCACCGCGGCCGTATTGATGCTGACCTTGTCCGCGCCCGCATTGAGCAACCGGCGCACGTCCTCCACGGAGCGCACGCCGCCGCCAACCGTCAACGGGATAAATACCTGCGTGGCAACCGCCTCGACCACGCCCACGATCAGGTCGCGTCCGTCGCTCGAAGCGGTGATGTCGAGAAACGCGAGCTCGTCCGCGCCCTGCTCGTCATAGCGGCGGGCGATTTCGACCGGATCGCCGGCGTCGCGCAGCCCGACGAAATTGACGCCCTTCACCACGCGGCCGGCGGTGACATCGAGGCAGGGAATGATGCGCTTCGCGAGACCCATGACTTCAGGATTGAGCCATCAGCTCAATCCTCGATCCTCAATCCTTCTTGCTCAGCTCGTCGGCCAGCTTCTGGGCTTTCGCAAAGTCGAGCTTGCCCTCGTAGATCGCGCGGCCGATGATGGCGCCGGTGATGCCCTCGTGCTGGACTGCGCAAAGGGACTTGATGTCCTCCAGGCTGGTGATGCCGCCGCTCGCGATCACGGGCACCGTGAGCGCCTTTGCCAGCGTCACCGTGGCGGCGATATTGACGCCGGTCAGCATTCCGTCGCGCCCGATATCCGTGTAGATGATCGCCTCCACGCCGTAATCCTGGAACTTCTTCGCGAGGTCGAGCACCTCGTGGCCGGTCAGCTTCGACCAGCCGTCGACCGCGACCTTGCCGTCCTTCGCGTCGAGCGCGACCAGCACCTTGCCCGGGAACGCGGTGCATGCGTCGTGCAGGAAGCCGGGCGTCTTGACCGCCGCGGTGCCGATGATCACGTAGCTCGCTCCAAGATCAAGCAGCTGCTCCACCGTGTCGAGATCGCGGATGCCGCCGCCCAGCTGGATCGGCAGCTTGCCGCCCACGGCGGCCGCGATCGCCTTGATCGACGGCTCGTTCCTGGGGCGCCCCGCGGCCGCGCCATTGAGATCGACGACGTGCAGCCGGCGCGCGCCGAGCTTCAACCACCGCTCGGCCGTCGCCACCGGGTCATCGGAAAACACGGTGGACTTGTCCATCGCGCCCTGCTTCAGGCGCACGCACTTGCCGTCCTTCAGGTCGATGGCGGGAATGAGCAGCATGCGATCAGGCGGCGGGCGACGCCGCGGCGCGCCGCGTGGTGCGCTGCGGCGCGGGCTGCCACTCCACGAAATTCGCGAGCAGCCTCAGGCCGGCCTCGGCGCTCTTCTCGGGGTGGAATTGCACGGCGAAGACATTGGCGCGCGCGGCCGCGCAGGTGAACGGCACGCCGTAGACGCACTCACCCGCGCTCAGCTCGCGGCGGCCCGGCACGGGAAAATAGCTGTGCACGAAATAGAAGCGGCTGCCCTGAGGGATCCCGCGCCACAGTGCGTGCTCGACCGTCTGGCGCACCTCGTTCCACCCCATGTGCGGCACCTTGAGGCGCGCGCCCCGCTCATCGGACATGCGCTCGCTCGGGAAACGCCGAACCCGTCCCGGCAGGAGCCCCAAGCCGGGCGTATCGCCTTCCTCGCTCGCTTCGAACAGCATCTGCAGCCCGATGCAGATGCCGAGGAATGGCTTCGCCGCCGCTGCTTCCAGCACTGCGGCGCGCAGCCCGCGCGCCTCCATCTCGCGCATGCAGTCCGGCATTGCGCCCTGGCCCGGAAACACCACGCGCGCGGCGCGCGCGACCTGCCGCGCATCGCTCGTCACCTCGACGCGCAACCGGGGCGCAACATGCTCGATCGCCTTCGCGACCGAACGCAGGTTGCCCATGCCGTAATCGACGACCGCGACGTCACTCACAGGCGCCTGTTCTAAGAGTCCCTAACACAATGAAACGCGCGTGCGTTGCGAGCCAGAATCGGTGATGACGCGAAGGACGGCGCAGGGCATATCCCGAATATGGCCAAGCCGGCCGACAAAGTCAGCGCCGATTCTGGCCGCAACCCCGGCGCAGGCATCTGCATATCCAATGACATCTCAGGGGCTGGCACGAGTTTTGGCCCATGGCTTTGTCGCTCGCCTTACCAATATTCGCGATATTGGCTGCGGCTCGCTTCGCGCCATGAGCCAAAATCGTGACAGCGCATCGCGCGTTTCATTGTGTTAGGGACTCTAAAGGGAGCCCTTGGTGGAAGGCACATCCTTCACGCGCGCGTCGGCCTCGACCGCCATGCGCAGCGCGCGCGCGAATGCCTTGAACGCCGTTTCCGCCTGGTGGTGGGCGTTCGTGCCCTTGAGATTGTCCACGTGCAGCGTCACCTGTGCGTGATTGACGAATCCCTGGAAGAACTCATGTACCAGGTCGACGTCGAACTCGCCGATCCGCGCGCGCGTGAAATCGATGTGGTATTCGAGCCCGGGCCGCCCCGAGAGATCCACCACTGCCCGCGACAGCGCCTCGTCGAGCGGCACGTAGGCATGTCCGTAGCGGCGCACGCCTTTCTTGTCGCCGACCGCCTTGGCGAACGCCTGCCCGAGCGTGATGCCGACGTCCTCAACCATGTGGTGCGCGTCCACCTTCAGATCGCCGTTCGCCGTCACCTCGAGGTCGAACACGCCATGGCGCGCGACCTGCTCCAGCATGTGGTCGAGGAACGGCACGCCGGTCGCGATGCTCGCGCGCCCGGAGCCGTCGACGTTCAACTTGACGCCGATGCGGGTTTCGTTGGTGTTGCGGGTGACTTCGGCTTTACGCATGGCCGTGCTGGCAGCGGTACGGGCGCACCGCGTGTGAAACAGGCGTCGAGTTCAAGCGTTGAGGGTCTGGGTCAAAGCGGTAAGGAAGGCGGTGTTCTCATCCGGCGTGCCGACCGTCACCCGCAGGCAATCCCTGAGCAGGCGATGAGAACCGTGGAGACTCTTGATCAGTACTCCGCGTCGTTTCAGTCCGTCGAAAACGCGCTCCGCTTGGCTGACTCTGAACAATATGAAGTTGGCGTCGCTCGGATACGTCGTCACCCCGGGCACCCGGCGCAGCTCGCGCAGCAGGCGACCGCGCTCAAGCTTGATCGCCGCGGCCTGCTCTGTCAACACGGAATCGTGTGCCAGCACCTCGCCGGCGACGATCTGCGTCAACGTGTTGACATTATACGGCAATCGCACCTTGTCGAGCTGCCGGATCCAGTTTCCGGAGCCGATCAGCGCGCCGAGCCGGATGCCTGCAAGCCCGAGCTTGGACACAGTCCGCATCACCAGCAGGTTCGGGTGGCGCGCGAGCTGCGGCATGAAGCTCGCCCCTGCGAACGCGTGGTACGCCTCGTCCACCACCACCAGTCCGGGCGCGCTCGCGATGACGCGCTCGATCACGCCCGTGTCAAACAGGTTGCCGGTCGGATTGTTGGGATAGGCGATAAAGACGAGTCCCGGCTGGTGCCGCTCGATCCCGGCCAGCAGCCGCTCGGCGTCGAGCGAGAAATCCTCGCGCAGGTCCACCCCGACGTAGCGCGCCCCCGCGAACGTCGCGATCATGCGGAACATCACGAAGGAGGGCTCCACCCCGAGCAGCGCCGCGCCGGGCCGCGCGCCTGCAAGCGCGAGCATCTGGATCAGCTCGTCGGACCCGTTGCCCAGCAGCAATTCCAAGCCCTCCGGCACCGCGAGCGCCGCGCGCAGCCGCTCCTTGAGCGCCGTTGCGCCCGGATCGGGATAGCGGTTGAGCTCCGCCGCCTCCACCCGCCGTGCGATCCGGCTCTGCAGCTCGGGCGGCAGGCGGTACGGATTCTCCATTGCGTCGAGCTTCACCATGCCGGCGCTGTCCGGCACGTGGTAGGCCGTCAATGCCCGGATCTCGTCGCGGATGATCTCTTCAGGTTTCTTGGGCATGCAACGCATGGCCACAGAGATCACAGAGGATACAGAGTAGACCCGTACAACCCGAGCCAGGAATCTCTGTGACTTCTGCGCCCTCTGTGGCTACTTGTTATTCATTCGGTACTCGGCCGATCTCGCGTGCGCAGTGAGACCCTCGCCACGCGCGAGCGCTGCGGCGACTCCGCCGAGCCCGTGCGCGGCCGCGCGCGAGACGCGGATCACGCTTGAGCGCTTCTGGAAGTCGTAGACGCCGAGCGGCGAAGAAAAGCGCGCGGTGCGCGAGGTCGGCAGGACGTGGTTCGGGCCCGCGCAGTAGTCCCCGAGCGCTTCCGAGCTGTAGGATCCGAGAAATATTGCGCCGGCGTGCCGGATCTTCGGCAACAGCGCGTCCGGATTGCGCACCGAGAGCTCCAGGTGCTCTGGTGCGATGCGATTCACCACGCGGCAGGCATCGTCGAGACTGCGCGCACGAATCAGAGCCCCGCGTTTCGCCAGGGCCGCGGCAATCACTTCATTTCGCGGCAACGCGGCGAGCTGGCGGGTCATGCTGGCCGCGACCGCGTCGATAAACGCCGCATCGGGAGTGATGAGGATCGCCTGCGCGAGCTCGTCGTGCTCGGCCTGGGCAAAGAGGTCCATTGCCACCCAGTCGGCGTGGGTGCTGCCGTCGCACACCACCACCACCTCGGAAGGCCCCGCGATCATGTCGATGCCGACCACGCCGAAGACGCGCCGCTTGGCGGCGGCGACATAGGCGTTGCCGGGGCCCACGATCTTGTCCACCGCGGGTATCGTGGCGGTGCCGTAGGCGAGCGCGGCCACGGCTTGCGCGCCGCCGACGCAGAACACGCGATCCACGCCGCACATCGCGGCCGCCGCAAGCACCAGGTCGTTGCGCTCGCCGTTTGGAGCCGGTGCCACCATGATGACTTCACGCACGCCGGCCACCTTGGCCGGCACCGCATTCATGATCACCGAGGACGGGTAGGCCGCCTTTCCGCCGGGCACGTAGATGCCGACGCGATCGAGCGCGGTCACGCGCTGGCCGAGCACCGTGCCGGAACGGTCGCGGTAGCGCCACGAGCGCGCCCGCTGCTTCAAGTGATAGGCGCGCACCCGCCGCACCGCGGTTTCGAGCGCGACCCGGTGCGCTCGCGGAATCCGCCCGCGCGCCCGCTTCATTTCGGCGCGCGACACCTCGAGCGCGGAGACCGAGCGCGCCGGCGCGCGATCGAATCTCTGCGTGTATTCGAGCACCGCCGCGTCCCCGCGCGCCTTCACGTCGGCGAGGATTGCCGCAACCGTCGCCTCCACCGTCGGGTCCTGCACGGACTCGAACGCGAGCAGCTCCGCGAGCCGCGCATCAAAGTCGGGCTGCGTCGTCGCCAAGCGCCGGATCTCGATCATCGCGCCGCCCGCGCGAACGCATCCAGCAGGGGCTGGATCGCGGCGCGCTTCAACTTCAGCGCCGCCTGGTTGACGATCAGCCGCGCGCTGACCGGAGCGATCTCCTCCACCGCCTTCAGTCGGTTGGCGCGGAGCGTGCCGCCGGTATCCACGAGGTCGACGATGGCGTCCGCGAGCCCGGTCAACGGAGCCAGTTCCATCGATCCGTAGAGCTTGATCAAGTCGACGTGCACCCCCTTCGCGGCGAAGTGCTCGCGGGCGGTCTGCACGTACTTGGTGGCAACGCGCAGACGCGCGCCCTGGCGCACCGCGCGCCTATAGTCGAATCCCGCGGGCACCGCGACCACCATCCGGCAGCGGGCGATCCCGAGGTCAAGCGGCTGGTAGAGCCCCTGCCCGCCGTTCTCGTCCAGCACGTCCTTGCCGGCCACGCCGAGGTCGGCCGCGCCGTACTGGACATAAGTCGGCACGTCGGTCGCGCGCACGATGATGAGCCGCACGTCGGGCCGGTTGGTGCGCAGGATCAGCTTGCGCGAGCGCTCCGGATCGTCGCGCGCGACGATGCCTGCGCTCTTCAGGAGCGGCGCAGTCTGGTCGTAAATGCGGCCCCTGGAAAGGGCGATGGTGATCACGTCGACACCCGGTCGATCGAGCAGGGGCGGTATTCTACCGCGGCGCTATTGCACGCGCCGGATGCGCGCGCCGAGTCTGGACAGCTTCTCCTCGATCCGCTCGTAGCCGCGATCGAGGTGGTAGACGCGCTCCACCGTGGTCGTGCCGCGGGCAATGAGACCGGCCAGCACCAGGCTCGCCGAGGCGCGCAGATCGGTCGCCATCACGGTCGCGCCGTCGAGGTGCGCGACCCCCTTGATCACCGCAGTATTGCCCTCGACCTCAATGTCGGCGCCGAGGCGCTTGAGCTCCTGCACATGCATGAAGCGGTTCTCGAACACGGTCTCGGTCACCAGCGCGGTGCCGCGCGCGACGCTGTCAAGCGCCATGAACTGCGCCTGCATGTCGGTGGGAAACGCGGGGTACGGCGCGGTGCGCACGCTGACCGCCCGGAGCGCTCCATGGGTCTTCAGCGCGATCCAGTCCGGTCCGGTGGTGACCTGCATCCCGCTCTCGCGCAGCTTCTCCAGCACCGCGTCGAGAATGTCCGGGCGCGCTCCGGTCAGGCGTATGCTGCCGCCGGTCGCTGCGGCCGCCGCGAGATAGGTGCCGGTCTCGATGCGGTCCGGCATCACGCGATAGCGTGCGCCGCGCAGCCGCTCGACGCCTTCGATCGTGATGACATCGCTGCCCGCGCCCTCGATGCGCGCGCCCATGGCATTGAGGCAGTGGGCGAGATCCGTTACCTCGGGCTCGCGCGCCGCGTTCTCGATGACAGTCGTCCCGCTCGCCAGGGTGGCCGCCATCATGATGTTCTCGGTCCCGGTGACCGTGACGAGGTCCATGCAGATGCGGGCGCCACGCAGCCGTTTCGCGCGCACCGAAATGTAGCCGCGCTCGATCGCGACCTCGGCGCCCATGGCCTCCAGGCCCTTCAGGTGCTGGTCCACCGGCCGCAGCCCGATCGCGCAGCCGCCGGGCAATGACACGCGCGCCTCGCCGCAGCGCGCGGTGAGCGGGCCGAGCACCAGCACCGAGGCACGCATGGTCTTCACCAGCTCGTAGGGCGCCACCGGCTCCGCGATGCGCGCGGAACTGAGCTCGACGCCAAGCCTTTCGTCCATCGAGACCGCAACGCCCATCTGCCCGAGCAGGTTGAGCATCGTAGTCACGTCGCGCAGGTGGGGCACGTTGGAGATGGTCAGCGGCTCCGCAGTGAGCAGCGCGGCCGTGAGGATGGGGAGCGTCGCGTTCTTGGCGCCGGATACGGCGACCTCTCCCGTGAGCGGCACCCCGCCCTCGATGACGAGCTTGTCCATCCGTTCTAGCGACCCCTGGCGGCCCAGTCTTCGGGCGAATAGGTCTGCATCGACAGCGCGTGGATCTCGGCGCCCATGCGCGCGCCCAGTGCCGCGTACACCTGCTGGTGCCGCTGCACACGCGAGCGGCCGCGGAAGGCGGGACTCACGATTACCGCCTCGAAATGGTGACCGTCGCCCTGCACGGTCACGTGCTCGCAGTCGAGGCCCTCGAGGATCCAGCGCTTGATCTGTTCGGGATCGATCATTTCAGTGCCTGAGCTTGTAGCCGGAGCGCAGCAGCCATAGGGTGAAAAATGATAAGGCGAAGAAACTCCCCCCGACAAACGCCAGCGAGAGCCACGGCGAGACGTCGCTCGCCCCGAAGAATCCGTAGCGAAACCCGTCCACCATATAGAAGATCGGATTGAGGTACGACGCAGCCTGCCAGATGGGCGGCAGGGAATGGATGGAGTAGAACACGCCGGAAAGGAAGGTCAGCGGCAGGATGATGAAGTTCTGGAACGCCGCCAGCTCGTCGACCTTGTCGGAGTGGATTCCGGCGACGATGCCGAGCACCCCCATCACGCCGCTGCCGGCCAGCGCGAACACGGCCGCCCACAACGGGTGCTGGAACTCCAGGTCGACGAACCATGCCGTGACGGCGAAGACTCCCGCGCCCACCACCACGCCGCGCGCCACGGCCGCGAGCAGGTATGCGCCGAAAAACTCCGGGTGCGAGAACGGCGGCAGCAGGACGAAGATGATGTTGCCCGTCATCTTCGACTGCATCAGGCTGGAGGAACTGTTGGCGAACGCGTTCTGCAGCACCGACATCATCGCGAGCCCGGGCACCAGGAACGCGGCGTAATCCACGCCCGGAAATACCTCGACGCGCCCGCGCAGCGCGTAGGCGAACACGACCAGGTAGAGCAGCGCGGTCAGCACCGGCGCGAGGATCGTCTGCACGCTCACCTTCCAGAAGCGCAGCCATTCCTTGCGGAACAGGGTCCAGAATCCCGTGGCGCGCGAAGGATTCATGCCTTGCGCATGATCTGTACGAATACTTCCTCCAGGTCCGGCTGCAGGACTTCCAGCTCCTGGATCGCGATCCCGGCAGCACGCAGCTCGGCGATCACGCGCTCGACCTCGGCGTAATCGCGCAGCGCGAGACGATAGCCGCCCTCGCGACGCAGTGCGACGAGCGGCCCGAGGGATTCCGGCAGGTGGTCCGGCTGCAGCCGCATTTCCAGGTAGCACCCGGAATGCCGGCGCAGCAGGTTCTGCGTGGTGTCGAGGGCCACGATGCGCCCCTGCTTCAACATGGCGATGCGGCCGCACAGCGCCTCGGCCTCCTCCAGGTAGTGCGTGGTGAGCACGATGGTGTGGCCGTCGCGGTTGAGACGCCGGATAAACTGCCACAACGCCCGCCGCAGCTCCACGTCCACGCCGGCCGTCGGCTCGTCGAGCACGATCACCGGCGGCTTGTGCACCAGTGCCTGGGCAACCAGCACGCGCCGCTTCATCCCGCCGGAAAGCGCGCGCATGTTGGTGGACGCCCGGTCGGTGAGATCGAGGTGGTGCATTACCTCCTCGATCCAGCCGTCGTTGTCGCGCAGGCCGAAGTAGCCGGACTGAAAGACGAGCGCCTCGCGCACCGTGAAAAACGGATCGAACACCAGCTCCTGCGGCACCACGCCCAGCGCGCGGCGCGCCGAGCGGTAGTCGCGGACGACGTCGTGGCCCAGTACCTGCGCCGCGCCGTCCGAGGCGAGCACCAGGCCGGCGAGAATATTGATGAGCGTGGTCTTGCCCGCTCCGTTCGGGCCGAGCAGGCCAAAGAACTCGCCCTGCCCGACCGTCAGGCTGATCGCGTCGAGCGCCCGTGTCCTGCCGTAGCTCTTGGAAAGGTGCTCGACCTGGATGGCGGGAGTCATCAATCCGTGAGGCGTGAAGCGTTACCTCTCACGCCTCACGTCTCGCCGAGAAGCTCGGTGACGCCGTAGAGCTCGGCGAGGCTCTTCATGCTGGCGGGCAGGTTGCGATAGAGCACCTCGCGGCCGCTGCGGGCCGCTTCGCGCCTCCATTCGAGGAGCAGGCTCAATGCCGTGGAGTCCACTTCCGTGACCCCGGAGAGATCGATCGTGACGCGCGGCCCGGTGAATTGCCGCGCACCCTGCTCGAGGAGGGACACGACGTTGTCGGCGGTGACCGGCCCCTGCACGGTGCAGTGGTTCTCGTTGCAGACGATCATTGCCGGGAGACGAGCTGCCTGTTCTTCTCGGTGAGTGCCTTCAGCAGCCCGTCGATACCGCCTTTCTGCACCTCGGTGTTGAAGCTCCCGCGATAGCTTTGCACCAGGCTGAGATCGCCCACCACGACGTCGTACACCTTCCACCCGGTGTTGCTCTTCTGCATCTTGTAATCCACGGTGACGGGCTTGCCGCCGGACTGGTTGATCAGCGATCTCACCACGACGTCCGTGTCATCGGGCTGCATGCGCAGCGGCCGGTACTCGATGGCCTGGTCGCGGTAGGCTGCGAACGTCGCGGCGTAGGTCTGCACCAGCAGCATCCGGAACTCCCCCACCAGCTTTTTCTGCTGCTCGGGGCTTGCCTCGCGCCAGTGCCTGCCCACGGCGAGCTGGGTCATGCGCACGAAATTGAAATGCGGAAGCACCTTCTTCTCGACCAGGTCAACCACCTTCTTCTGGTTGCCCGCCTGGATGTCCCGGTCCGTGCGCAGCACGGCCAGCACCTCGTCCGTCACGCTCTTCGCCAGCGCGTCCGGCGGGGTCATGCCCTGGGCGCCCGTTGGCACGGCCATTGCACACAGCGCCGCAATCAATCCGATCAGAAATCGCTTGGTCATAACGCCTCCGTGGCTCGTCATGGTTACTTGGACACGCCTTCCGCCGCTTTGTTGTAGAGAAATTGCCCGATCAGCTTCTCCAGCACCACTGCGGACTGCGTCAATTTCACGATCTCCCCGTCCTTGAGCATGACTCTGTCGCCGCCCGCCTCCAGCCCCAAGTACTGCTCGCCGAGCAGGCCCGACGTGAGTATCGACACCGAGGAGTCCTTCGGAAATTCGTAGCGCTTGTCGATATTCATCGTCACGCGCGCAGTGAACTTCTTGCCGTCGAACTGGATGTCGTCCACCCGGCCGACCACCACGCCCGAGCTCTTCACCGGGGCGCGCACCTTGAGGCCCCCGATGTTGTCGAATTCGGCGACGATGCTGTAGGTCGCGCCGGTGTTGAACGTCGTGCTGGCGTTGCCCACTTTCAGGGCCAGCACGAAAAGCGCCCCGATCCCGATGGCGACGAAGATGCCGACCCACAAGTCAAGCAAGGTCCTGTCCATGATCTAGATCCCCTTGAACATGAAAGCGGTGAGGACGAAATCGAGCCCCAGTATGGCAAGCGAGGAGGTGACAACGGTGCGCGTTGTCGCGCCCGCCACCCCTTCCGCCGTCGGCGGGGCGTCATACCCTTCGAACAATGCGATGGCCGTGATCGCCACGCCGAACACCACGCTCTTGATCACGCCATTCACGATATCGTGCCGGAAATCCACCGCGCTCTGCATCTGCGACCAGAACGCGCCTGCGTCCACGCCGATGACGACCACCGCGATCAAGTAGCCGCCGAACACCCCCATCGCGCTGAACATCGCAGCGAGCAGCGGCATCGAAATCACGCCGCCCCAGAAGCGCGGCCCGATGACGCGCGCGATCGGGTCCACCGCCATCATCTCCATCGCGGAGATCTGTTCGGTGGCCTTCATCAGGCCGATCTCGGCGGTCATCGCCGACCCGGCCCGGCTCGCGAACAGGAGTGCCGATACCACGGGGCCCAGCTCGCGGGTGAGCGAGAGTGCAACCAATGTGCCGACCGCCTCCGAGGAGCCGTATCTCTGGAGCGTTTCGTAGCCCTGCAATCCCAGCACCATGCCCACGAACAAACCGGAGACGATGATGATGATGAGCGAGAGCACTCCCGAGAAGTAGATCTCGCGGAACGTCAGGCCGCGGAAGCGGCGGAAGCTGGTGGCCGAGCGCGCGAGCGTGAACATGAAGAAGCGGGTGGCGAAGCCGAGCCGCCAGATGCCGTTGATGACCCGGTGGCCGACGATGCGCAGCGCCTTCCCGAGGTGCTCAGGCACCCGTCGCCCCCAGCTCGAGATCCGCGCGATAAGGCGCGCCCGGGTAATGGAATGGCATGGGTCCGTCCATCTCGCCCCACACGAACTGGTGGACGAACGGCGCGTGCGAGTTGCGGATCTCGTCCGGCGTGCCCTGCGCGACGACGACGCCATCCGACATGAAATAGACGTAGTCGACGATCTTGAGCGACTCCTGAACATCGTGCGTGACCACGATGGAAGTCGCCCCCAGCGCGTCGTTTAGCCGCCGTACCAGGTTGCTGATGACGCCCATCGAGATCGGGTCGAGCCCGGTGAACGGCTCGTCGTACATGATGAGCATGGGATCGAGCGCGATGGCGCGGGCGAGCGCCACGCGCCGCGCCATGCCGCCCGAGAGCTCCGAGGGCATCATGTGCTGCGCGCCGCGCAGCCCCACCGCGTTAAGCTTCATAAGCACGAGGTCCTGGATCATGGCTTCCGGCAGCTCGGTGTGCTCGCGGATCTGGAACGCCACGTTCTCGAACACGGAGATGTCGCTGAACAGCGCCCCGAATTGGTAGAGCATGCCCATCTTGCGCCGCATCTGGTAGAGCTCGTCCTGGCCCAGCTGGTTCATGGCGCGACCGGCAACCGTGACTGTCCCGGTTGCCGGCTTGAGCGCGCCGCCGATCATGCGCAGCAGTGTCGTCTTCCCGCAACCGGACAGGCCCATGATCGCCACGATCCGGCCGTGCGCCATGGTCATGTTGATGCCCTTCAGCACCGGGCGGACGTCGTAGGCAAAGTTGACGTCCTTGATTTCAACGAGTTTTTCCATCAGGAGGGGCGCGCGGGCGCCAAGCGTCGCTGATTTTAAACTACCCCTCCCGGCGCAACAATCAAAACGGAGCCGGCGATCCGCTTCGGGTTTCACGTTGTGACGACCGCGCCTTTCCGATAACTTAACGTCCCGGTATGAGCGATTTCGCGCTGCGTTTCGCGCAGGTGGTCAAGCGCTATGCCGGCGTGCCGGTGGTCAGCGAGTTCTCGCTGGAGGTGCGGCGCGGGGAATTCTTCGCGCTGGTCGGCGTCAACGGCGCGGGCAAGACGACCCTGCTCAAGTGCCTGCTCGATTTTTGCGACACCGACGGCGGCCAGATCGAGATCTTCGGCGTCCCGCACGCGACGACCGCGGCGCGCACCCGGATCGCGTACCTGCCGGAGCGCTTCAATCCGCCGTTCTACCTCACCGGGCGCGATTTCCTGCGCTACATGCTGGGCCTCTACTGCGCCGACTTCGATGAATCCGAGGTGGCGCGTGTCTTCGGCGCCCTCGACCTCGCGCCGACTGCGCTCGATCGTCCCGCGCGCGCCTACTCGAAAGGCATGACGCAGAAACTGGGGCTCGCTGCCTGCCTGCTCTCCGGCAAGGACCTCTACGTGCTCGACGAGCCGACCGGCGGCCTGGACCCGAAGGCGCGCGCGCTGCTGAAGCGTGAACTCATCGCGCTGCGCCGTAGCGGGCGGACGCTCTTCTTCACCTCGCACACGCTGGCGGATGTAGCCGATCTGTGTGACCGCCTCGCCGTGGTGCATGCCGGCCGGCTGCGCTTTGCGGGCACTCCGGGGGAGCTGATCGGGCGCACGGGTACGTCGAGCCTCGAACAGGCATTTCTCGCCTCGATCGCGGACTGACGCAGGCAAAACGTGGTACGCTGGGTGATTACCCGGGAGAGGACTGACTGATTTGGTGTCGCAAGCGAAGCAGGGTGAGCGCGCCAAACCCGAACTGCTGATCGTCGATGACGATCCGCTGATCACGGACACGCTCAACTTCGTACTGAGCCGCGACTTCACCGTCTACGTCGCGGATTCCCGCAGCCGGGTGAAGAGCCTGCTGCGCCAGCTGGACAACGCGCCGCAGCTCGCACTGATCGACCTCGGGCTGCCACCGTCCCCGCACCGCCCTGACGAGGGGTTCCGGCTGATCAGCGAGCTGATCGCCTACTCGCCGGGCCTGAAGATCGTGGTGCTTTCGGGGCAGAACGACGAGGCCAATGCCCGCCATGCCCGCACGCTCGGCGCGATCGAGTTCGTCGCCAAGCCCTGCGAGCCCGAGGCGCTCAAGGCACTGCTCATGCGCGCGCTCGAGGTGCGCGAGGCCGAGCTCGGCGAGCCGGTGGAGGGCGGGCTGCTCGGCAAGCACTTGCTGGTCGAGAAACTGCGCCAGCAGATCTCACAGTTCGCGAACGCGCCGTTCCCGGTTTTGATCGAAGGCGAGTCCGGCAGCGGCAAGGAGCTCGTCGCGACCGCGCTCCACCGCCTGAGCCAGCGCGCCGCTCACCCGTTCCTCGCGCTCAACTGCGCAGCAATCTCGCCGAACCTGGTGGAGCCCACGCTCTTCGGCTACGCAAAAGGCTCGTTCACGGGCGCGACTACCGCGCGTTCCGGCTACTTCGAGGACGCCAAGGACTCCACCCTGTTCCTCGACGAGATCGGGGAGCTTCCACTCGAGCTGCAGGCGAAGCTGCTGCGGGTACTGGAGAACGGTGAGTATCAGCGCGTCGGTGAGACCCAGAGCCGCGTCTCCAACGCGCGGGTTGTCGCGGCCACCAACCGCGACATGAGGCAGGAAATCCGCGCCGGCCGCTTTCGCGCCGATCTCTATCATCGCCTGTCGGTCTTCACTATCAACGTGCCGCCGTTGCGCGACCTGGGCGACGACAAGCGCGTGCTCCTCGATCATTACCGTGAGTTCTACGCGCGCCAGGCGCACACCAACCCGTTCGAGCTGGATGCCGACGCGATGAAAGCCTGGCTCGATTACGGGTTTCCCGGCAACGCGCGGGAACTGCGCAACATCGTGATCCGCCTCACTACGAAGCATGGGGGGCGGCGCGTGACTGCCGCCGAGCTGCAGCCGGAGCTCGACCTCGAGAATCTCGAAGTCGAGCTTCCGGGACTGGCGGTGGGCCAGGATTTCAAGGTGGTGCTGGACGCCGCCAAGCGCCACCTGCAGCTGCACAAGAACTTCAACCTCGATAACACCCTCGCCCAGTGGGAGCGCGGCTATATCGAGGCGGCACTGATGATCACGCAAGGCAACCTGACGCAGGCCGCGAAGATGCTCGGCATCCATCGCACCACGCTCTACAGCAGGATGCAGAGCTACGGCGAATCGGAAGAGGCGGCGAAGGCGCCGCGGCCGGCCGCCAAGACTCCATAGCAGGCACGGCGGCGCGCGCTCCAACGCGCGCCCGGGGGAAGCAACGATGTACTACAGCCATTTCGGACTGAGCCAGGCACCGTTCAAGATCACCCCGAATACCGAGTTCTTCTTCACCGGCGGCAACCGCGGACCGATCCTCGAGGCGCTGATCTACGCCATCACGCATGGCGAGGGGATCATCAAGGTCACCGGCGAGGTCGGCAGCGGCAAGACCATGCTGTGCCATATGCTGCCGACCCGGCTGCCGCCCCACGTCGACACGGTCTACATCGCCAATCCGAGCGTTTCGCCGGGAGAGATCCTGCACACCATCGCGATCGAGCTGCAGATCGCCGTGGACCGGGGCGCGCCGCGACTCGAAGTGATGCAGGCGCTTCACGATTTCCTGCTCAAGCGCCACGCCGAGGGCCGGCGCGTCGTCGCGTTCGTCGAGGAATCGCAGAGCATGCCGCTCGCGACGCTGGAGGAGATTCGCCTCCTCTCCAACCTCGAGACGCGCAGTGGCAAGCTGCTCCAGATCGTGCTCTTCGGCCAGCCCGAGCTCGACGACACGCTGCGGCAGCCGCAGCTGCGGCCGCTGCGGGAGCGCATCGCCCACAGCTTCCGCCTCGAGCCGCTGGCGCCGGGCGAAATTCGCGAATACCTGATGTTCCGCATGCGCACTGCGGGCTACCGCGGGCCCGATCTCTTTTCCGACATCGTGGTGAAGCAAGTCGCCCGTGCCTCGCTCGGCCTGACCCGGCGCGTCAACCTGATCGCCGACAAGGCGCTGCTTGCCGCCTTTTCCGAAAACACGCATACGGTTCGTCCCAAGCACGTGGAGGCGGCGGTGCGGGACAGTGAGTTCGGTCAGGAAGCGCCCCCGGAGCCCGGTGTCCGATACCTTTGGGGTGCGGCGGTATTTGCCGCCGGCGCAGTGCTGGGTATCGGCGCCTACATGTTTCTTGCGCCTGGACCGAAGCATCCGCCGCAAGCGCCCATGACCTCCGGTGCTGCGCTGCCGGCACCCGACCCTGCCGCGAATACCGAATCACAGGCGCCGCCGACCTCGACTCCCGGCAATCAAGATGCTGAGTCTTCTCGGAAATTGCCGCCGGCTGTTCCGTCCAAGGAGCCGCCGGCAGCCACGCACGCCTCTTCTCCCGCGCCTCGGACCTCGGTCCAGCGGGCCAGCGTGACCGAAATCACGGTTGCGGCGGGGCCGGACATGCTGGAAAACAGACTGGCGGTGACTGAAAAGTGGCTGGCAACCGAGGCTAACGACTTGTACTGCATCCAATTGCTGGGGACGGTGGACGCAACACAGCTAAAGCTCCACCTCAATGACCTATCCAAATTCATTGAAATGAATAAGATTTTTGTGTATCGTACCTTGGCGAATGGGCGCCCGTTGCTGACGGTACTGTATGGCACTTTCAGCGACCGTCGCTCGGCACAGGATGTGCTTGATAAGTTGCCGGAGGCCCTCAAAGCCAACCGGCCGATCTTGCGCACGGTGGGCGGCATCCGGGACGAACTCAGGAGGAACCAGACCTCTTGAGAACTGCGTCCTCGGATTGTGGAGGGGTTAAGTGGGCTACGACCAGGGAGACGCAATGGATTCGACAACCGCTCCGCCACATGCCCGTCTCGGGGCGTATCCGCTTCCCGCGCGCGTTGTTCCCGCACTGGCGCTGACGGCTGCCCTGGCCGTTTCCGGCTGCTACAACATCAAACCGTACTTGCCTCCCTCGGAGGGGCACATCCAAAAGCCCGCGCCGCAGGCGGCACCGGACAGAGCGATACCGCCGCCTGCGCGCGTGAGCGATCTGGTGCCTCCGCCCAAGCCCGCGGCCAAACCACAGACCTACAGCGTCGTGGTCAGCGAGGTCCCGGTGAAGGACCTCCTGGTCGCGCTCGCGCGGGACACCAGGCAGAACATCGACGTGCACCCCGGCATCAACGGGCTGGTCAGCCTCAACGCCGTCAACGAGACGCTGCCCGCGATCCTCGAGCGCGTCAGCAAACAGGTCAACATGCGCTACCGGCTCGAAGGCAACACGATCGTGGTTTCACCCGATACACCCTACGTCAAGACCTACCGTGTCAATTACGTGAACATGTTGCGAGAAACCAGCTCGACGATCGGTGTCTCGGGCGAGTTGTCTGTCGTCGGTGGCGCCGGGGGAGCGGGAGGCGCCACGAGCGGTGCCGGCGTGGGTGGCAGCAGCGGATCCAGTACAGTGGTGCGCACGGTATCCAGAAACGATTTCTGGGAGCAATTGCGGGACAACATCCGCTCCATCCTGAATTCGACCCGGCTGCAGAGCCTGACTGCCGATGCCAAGAATGAGCGCCTGGCGCTGATCAAGCAGGAGCAGGAGCTGCGCGTGAAGCAGATGGAGGCGGCGAGCCGTGCCGGGCAGGGCGCTTCGTCTCTCGCGTCCTCGGTGGTCTCTACCAGCGGCGGCGCCCAGCAGCAGGCGTCCCTCCTCCCCGACGACGTCGTCGTGAACGCGGGTTCCGGCACGGTGACGGTCAACGCGACCGATAAGCAGCACCAGCTGGTGCTGCGGCACATCGACGGCATCATCAACGCCATGCAGCGCCAGGTGCTGATCGAAGCCACCATCGTCGAGGTGCTGCTTTCCGAGAAATACCAGGGGGGCGTCGACTGGAGCCGCTTGCCGATCACCGGTGGGCCGACGCTGCGACAGAATCTGACCAACCCTGGTTTTGGCACCGGGCTCAGCGCGGGCGCCGCTAACTTCTTCCAGGTTGGTTATGTCAACACGACCACCACCATCGGCAATATCAGCGCAATGGTGACGTTGCTGCAAGAGTTCGGCAACACGCGAGTGCTGTCGAGCCCCAAGATGATGGCGCTCAACAATCAGACGGCGCTGCTCAAGGTGGTGGACAACATCGTTTATTTCGAGGTCAGTTCGTCAACCACCCAATCTCAAACGACTGCGTTGCAGAGCTTCTCGACCACGGCGAAGACGGTGGCGGTCGGCGTCGTGATGAGCGTGACACCGCAGATCAATGAGGACGGACGGGTCTCGTTGACCGTGCGGCCGACGGTGACGCGTCTGAATCCGGAAACGCCATTCGTGCCTGACCCCAATCCAGCGCTGGCCAATCCGTGCGGTCCCGTGCCGGCCGGCACCTGTGCCATCCAGCCGATCACCAACAATGTGCCGCAAGTGCAAGTGCGGGAAATGGAGTCCGTGTTGCAGGTTGGCAGCGGCCAGACAGTGGTCCTGGGCGGACTGATGCAGGACACCGCGCAGCGGGCCCGCAAGCAAATTCCGGGAGCCGACGAGGTTTCGGCGGCGGGGGAGCTGTTGCGCTTTCGCGCCGAGAGCGTCATCAAGTCGGAACTGATGATCTTCCTGCGCCCGATCGTCGTCGCCAACCCCTCGCTCGAGAGCGACGAGCTCAGGTTCTTCCAGCGCTTCCTGCCCCAACCGGAATCTCCTCCCGCGAAGACCAGCGCCGCGCAATGAGCCTCCTGATGAAGGCCTTGGAAAAGGCCGCCAAGGACCGGATGGACGCGCGGGCCGAGCCAGTCACCGTCGAGGCGACGGCTCCGGCCCCGGCGGCAAAGGAGCTGACGCTCGAACCGATCGCGGCGGAAGCGCCGCCTGTTGCGCCGAGGGCGGAGACCGCGCCGCGGCCCCTTGCCCCGACCGCAGCCCCCCGTGAGCAAGCCCAGGCGCAGGCGAGCGCCGTTCTGCAGGCGAGCGCCGCCAGCCGCCCCCGCCGTGGCGGAGTGGGTGCCTATGTGCGCGCGCATCCGCTGCCGGTGCTGGGAACGATCGCCGGCCTGTTCGCAGTGGGCTTCGGAGTCTACGTCTACCTGCAGATCGCACATCCCGGCATGTTCATCGAGCGGCCACCGCTTGCTCCCGCCAAGGGACCGGTGGCCCCGCTCGTGCAGGCACCCGTTGCCCCCGCTGGCCCGCTCCCCGCAGCGCCTTTGCTCAAGGAGGCGGCCGCGGAATCCGCCGCAGCGGCAGCCGCAGCCCCGCGCGAAAAGCAGCGACCGACAGTCGCTGCCGCCGCACCGGAAGAAGCGGGGCCGCGCAACACGGTCGTGGTGAGCCCGGGCAGTGCCGAAACCGTGCTCCATCCGATGCTTCCCCAAGCCTACGCCGCGCTGCAAGCGGGACAGCTTGACCAGGCAAAGCGCCTCTACGGCGATGTCCTCGGCACCGAGCCCAAAAACGCTGACGCATTGCTCGGGCTAGCCGCGATCTCGGTGCGCGAAGGCAACAGCGACGAGGCCACCCGGCGTTACTTGCAGCTACTGGAGCTGGAGCCGCGGAACGCGCTCGCGCAAAGTGGGCTCATCGCGCTCCTCGGCCGCGCCGATCCGGTCGCCGCTGAATCGAGGCTGAAACAGCTCATTGCGCGCGAGCCCTCCGCGCACCTCTACTTCACGCTGGGCAACCTGTATGCCGACCAGTCGCAGTGGGCGGCGGCGCAGCATGCCTATTTCCAGGCACACCACCTCGAGCCGTCCAACCCAGATTACGCCTACAACCTCGCGGTCGGCCTTGAGCATGTGAGCCAGCCCAAGCTCGCGCTGGGCTTCTACCAGCGCGCGATGCAGCTTGCGGCCGTCAAGGGGCGCGCCAACTTCAACCTCGCACAGGCCCAGGAGCGCATCGGCAAGCTCGTCGCGCAGGTAGAATAGCCGGCTTCCCGAAGAAGCCGAACGCGTTCTTCTCATGGCCGAACAGCGTAAAAAACTCCGCCTCGGCGAATTGCTCGTGCAGCAGGGGCTGATCACCACCGATCAGCTCTCGATCGTTCTTGCCGAGCAGCGCCACAACAACATTCCCATCGGCCGCCTGCTGGTGCGGCTCGGCTTCGTCACGGAAAGCGCCATCCGCGACATCATGGCGCGCACCATCGGCCAGGAGGCGATCGACCTGGCGCAGGTGGTCGCCGATCCCGAGGCGTTGAAGCTGGTATCCCAGGATTTTGCGCGCCGCAACCGCGTGCTGCCGATCGCCTACGATCCCGCGGATCAGGTGCTCACCGTCGCCACCACCGAGATCTTCAACGTGGTGGCGATGGACCAGCTGCGCGCGATGCTGGGCCCGCAGATCGAGATCAAGACCCAGCTCGCGAGCGAGGCGCAGCTCGAGGACTACACCGACCACTTCTACGGCTACGAGCTCTCGGTCGACGGCATCCTGAAGGAAATCGAGACCGGGGAAATCGACTACGAGAGCCTGCAGGCGGCGGGCGGCGGCGACGAATACACGCAGCCGATGGTGCGGCTCGTAAACGCGCTGCTGGTGGATGCGGTCAAGCGCGGCGCATCGGATATCCATTTCGAGCCCGAGTATGCGTTCCTGCGCATCCGCTACCGCATCGACGGCGTGCTGGAGACCGTCCGCAGCCTGCACAAGACCTATCTCCCGGGGATCACGGTGCGCGTCAAGGTGGTGAGCGCGATGAACATCGCCGAGACACGCGCGCCGCAGGACGGGCGGCTTTCGCTCACGTTGAACGGCCGGCCGATAGACTTCCGCGTGTCCACCCAGCCCACCATCTACGGCGAGAACATCGTGCTGCGCGTGCTCGATCGTGAGAAGTCGATCATCAGCCTCGACCGCATGCGCCTCTCCAAGCCGGTGACGGACAAGATCAATCTCATGCTTGCGCGTCCCGAAGGCATACTGATCGTCACCGGCCCCACCGGCAGCGGCAAGACCACGACGCTCTACTCCCTGCTCGCGCAGGTGAACGACGAAACGGTCAACATCATGACGCTGGAGGACCCGGTCGAGTATCCCCTGACGCTCATGCGACAGACTTCCGTGGGCGAAGTCGCGCGGATGGACTTCGCGGACGGTATCCGCTCGATCATGCGCCAAGACCCGGACATCATCCTGGTGGGGGAAGTGCGCGACAAGGAGACCGCCGAGATGGCGTTCCGCGCCGCGATGACCGGTCACCAGGTGTTCACCACGCTGCACACCAACTCGGCGCTCGGCGCCTTCCCGCGGCTGCTCGACATCGGCATCCAGCCCGACATCATGGCCGGAAACATCATCGGCGTGATCGCGCAGCGGTTAGTGCGCATGCTGTGCAGCCACTGCAAGGAGGCCTACGCGCCGTCCCGCGAAGAGCGCCAGCTGCTCGGCCCGGCGGCCGAGAAAGTCTCCTTTCTGCACCGCCCGGTCGGCTGCAAGCAGTGCGAAAACAAGGGCTTCAAGGGTCGCGGCGCCATCATGGAGCTCCTCGTGATGGACGCCGATCTCGACGAACTGGTGGCGCGCCGCGCGACGGCGAAGGAGATGCGCGCGGCAGCCATGGCCAAGGGGTTCCGCTCGCTCTCGGACGAGGGCCTGCAGCGGGCGGTGGAGGGCGCGACGAGCCTCTCCGAAGTGGCGCGCGAGATCGACCTGACCGGGCGCTACCGCTAGCGTGCCTTCCTACGAATACAAGGCGATCGACAAGACCGGCCGGCCGGCGCGGGGTGCGGTCGACGCCGTTAACGAGGTCGACCTCGAATTGCGCCTGCGGCGCATGGGACTCGATCTCATCACCTTCCGCCAGATCGAGCGCCAGACCCGCACCTTCGCCGGCGGCGGCAAGATCACGCGCCAGGACCTCATCAATCTCTGCTTCGACATGGAGCAGATGGCGCGCTCCGGCATCCCGATCATCGACGGCCTGCGCGACATGCGCGATTCGATCGAGAACCCGCGGCTGCGCGACGTGCTGACTGTGATGACCGAGGATATGGAAGGCGGGAAGGTGTTATCGCAGTGCATGAGCAGCCATCCGGCCGTTTTCGACAATGTTTTCGTCAGCCTGATCCGGGCGGGCGAGCAATCCGGCCAGCTGCCAGAGGTATTCAAGAATCTGGCGGACAACCTCAAGTGGCTGGATGAGCTCATTTCACAGACCCGCCGGCTGCTGATTCTGCCGCTCATCACCCTGGTCGTTGTTCTGGCCGTGCTGACGACGCTCCTGATCTTCCTCGTGCCGCAGATCGCGCAGGTATTCAAGACCATGGGACTTGCGCTTCCCACCCAAACCCGCATGCTCATCGCGGTCTCGGAGTTCATGACGCAGTACTGGTACGTCGTGTTCGGGCTTCCGATCGTGGTGTTTGTGGTTCTCGCCACCGCGGTCCAGCGCAGCCCGCGGGCCGCCTACATGTGGGACTACGCGAAGCTGCGGCTGCCGCTGGTCGGTCCGACCCTGCTCAAGATCATCCTGTCGCGCTTTGCCAACGTCTTCGCGCTGCTGTACCGATCGGGGATCACCGTGCTCGATGCCATCAAGGCGAGCGAGGACGTGGTGAACAACCGCGTCATCTCGGACGGGCTCGTGCGGGCCGGACAGCAGATTACCGCGGGCGAGACCCTCAGCGAGACGTTTCAGAACCTCGGCGTTTTTCCACCGCTCGTCATCCGCATGCTGCGTGTAGGCGAGAGCACCGGCGCGCTGGATACCGCGCTCATGAACATCACCTATTTCTACAACCGCGACGTCAAGGAGTCGGTGGACAAGGCCCAGAAGGCGCTGGGGCCGGCGTTGACCCTGGTGCTCGGCGGATTGCTCGGTTTCGTGGTGTGGGCCGTGCTTGGTCCGGTGTATGATATTTTGGGCAAGATCAAGTTCTAGGGCGTTGAATTACGAGCTTTATTTTGCGATCCGTGACGAGTTTCCACTGCCTGCTGCGCAGTACCATTTACCATTCATGGCACACGAATTGCGGATCCTGAATGACTGACAAACTCCTCATCGGCATCTCGGCGCCGGTCGTCACCGCCGCGCGCTGGCATGGCGGCAAGATCGCCGAGTGCCTGACCTTCGCCAACGACGAAGGCGGCCAGGCGGACTTCAAGGAATATCTGGCGCGGTTGACCGACATGCCGGCCCATATCATGGTGGACGCCGTCGAGGAGGACTACCGCTTCGAAACCCTGCCGCACGCATTCGGCGGCGACCGCGCCGACATGGTCGCCCGCAAACTCAAGCAGCATTACCGCAATACGCCCTACATGGCTGCGGCGCTGCTCGGCCGCGACACCGGCAAGCGGCGTGATGACCGCTATCTCTTCTCCGCGCTCACCAATGCCGACCTGATTGCGGAGTGGCAACAGGCCGTGGCCGCGCGCGGGATGCCGATCGCGGGGATTTACCTGCTCCCCATGGTCTCCACCGGCCTGGTCGAAAAGCTCGACGTGAAGGCGACCAACCTGCTGCTGGTGGCGCAGCATGCCACCGGCCTGCGCCTCACCTTCTTCCGCGACCGCCAGTTTCGCCTCAGCCGGCTGACGCGCGGAGACAGCGGCCGGCCGGAAAACCGGGCCCGCTACTTCACCGAGGAAATTTCAAACACCCGGCTCTACCTGCACGCGCTGCGCACCATGACGCTCGACGAGCATCTCACGGTGCTGCTGATCGATCGCAGCGATGAGCTGCAGGAGGAGGCCGCGGGCGTCGCGCGCGACAATCCGAGCCTCGAATGCGTGCGCGTCGGCCGCGGCGAGCTCACCAGCCGTCTCGGAATCGACAATGCCCTGCTCGACGCCTCGCCCTATTCGATCTACCTCCACCTCCTCGGCCTGAAGGCGCCGCACAGCAATCTCGCGCCGGCGAGTGCGCTGGTGGACTACAAGCGGTTCCAGGCACGCCGCGCCATCTATGCAGGCTGCGCCGCGCTGACCGTCGCGGCGGGCGTGTGGACCGGAACCAATCTCTACCAGACCGTGATGCTCCGCGGAGAAACCGAGGACACGGCACGCCAGACGGCGATGCTGTCCAGCCAGTACCTCGAGATCACGCGCCAGTTCCCGCAGGCTCCAACCACGGCCGAAAACCTCAAGAAAACGGTCGAGATCGCGCAGCGACTGCGCGCCACCGCCCACTCGCCCCAGAAAGTGATGGCCCTCCTCGGCCGGGCGCTGGGAACGAGTCCCGCCATCGTCATCCGGGATTTCGGCTGGAAATACGGCGTTTCGGAAATCGAGGTCGATAGCGCAGGCTCCCGCGAGGCGGCGCCACCAGGCGCAACGCCAGCCGGGCCGGCCGGACAACGTAAGGAAAGCGCGCTCATCGACGGCGAGGTGCGGCCGTTCCGCGGCGATTATCGCAGCGCCATCATCACCATCAACAGTTTCGCCAGCCGGATTGCCGAAGAGCCCGAGGTTTCCGAGGTGAGGGTGGTGAAACTGCCGCTCAACGTAAATCCGGCTCTGTCGCTTTCGGGTAACACGCTCGACAATCCCGAGCAGGGCGGCATCGCGGATTTCAAGTTGCTGCTGGTCCTCAAGGCGCTGCCGAAATGAACCAGGCCGATCTCCAGGCGTTGAGAAACCCGCTGTTCGTGCTCGCCGGCGTGGCGCTGCTGTGCGCGCTGGCGGTCTATTACTCCGGCCGCCTGATGATCGCGGCGCGCCAGCAACTCACGCAGCAGCAGGTCCAGTTCAAGGAAGCGCGGACGCGCCTGCAAAGGTCGGGCGAAGAGAAGGACATCATCGTGCGCTACCTCGACGGCTTCCGCCAGCTCGAGCGCAGCGGGTTCGTCGGCGAGGAGCAGCGCATCAACTGGCTGGACGGACTGCGGGTCGCCAACCAGCAGGCCGACCTGTTCGGGGTTGACTATCAGATCGGCGTGCAGCGGCCCTATGCCTTCGCCTCCGAATTCAATCCGGGACCGCTCGCGCTCAACCAGTCGGTGATGCGGGTGCGGTTCCGCCTGCTGCACGAAGGCGATCTCGATCGATTCCTCGATTCACTCGCGCGCCAGGGCTCCGGAATCTTCACCGTTGACCAGTGCACGCTGCGGCGCATCGACACCCGTGGCGTGATCCGCTACCAGCCGAACGTCAATGCGGAATGCGAACTGTCGTGGATCACGGTCCGTGTGGGCGCGGCCAAGGACCAGCGAAAACCATAATGGGTGACCCTTCGACAATGCTCAGGACAGACTCATGACGCGCGCCTGGAGAATCGGCATGGTCGTGTACCTCACGCTCACTGCGTCGACGCCGGTGGCGGCGCAAGCCCAGGAGCGGCTTGGACGGTTGTTCTTCACTCCTGCCCAACGCGCGTCGCTTGATGTCGCGCGCAGCCAGCGGGCACGCGCCGCGCTCTCCACGGAGAAGCCCGAGCAGGAAGCCACGCCGGTTCCGCAAATCATCACCTACAGCGGCCACATACGGCGCAGCGACGGCAAGACCACGGTCTGGATCAACAACCAGGCCGTGCACGACCGGGAGTCGGCGGGCGCCGCAGCCATCGTCGGGCGGGTGCGGCCCGACGGCAGCGTCACGCTCCAGGTGCCTCAATCCGGCCGCAGCGTCAGCCTCAAGCCGGGACAGAGCGTGGAGCTGCTGACGGGCGCAGTCGAGGAAGGATATCCGCGTGGGATCGAGACCGCCAAGCCGGAGGCCAAGCCCGCGGCGGCTGCGGGAACTGGCAAGTCCGCGCCCGATCGCGCTGCGCAACGGGACCGCGAAGAGCGCGAGACGCAGCGCTTGGAAGACGCCATCTCGCGGGCCCTCACGGAAACGGCCAGTGCCCGCCCTCTCGCCCCGCCGAGCCCCGAATTTCCGGCGCGACCGTGACGTTGATGTTGATCGGTCCACGTCGCGCACCGCCCCTGCGCCCCCGTTCCCAGCACGGCCAGGCGATGCTCCTGGTGGTGGCGCTGGTCGGATTGGCGACAGCGCTGCTGGTCTATGGCATGGTCGATACGACCACGATCCAGCTCCAGCGAGACCGGAACACGACGGCGACGTTCGCTGAGGTGAAGCGCGCGTTGATCGGCTGGTCCGTGGCGCGCGATCCGGCCACCGGTGGCGCCAATGCCCGTCCCGGTGAACTGCCCTGCCCCGACATCAACCCCCTCGACGGGTTCAGTGACGGAAGTTGCGTAGCGGGCGCGCTCGGCAGGGTGCCGTGGAAGACGCTTGGTATTCCCGAGCCTAAGGATGATGCGGGCGAAACGCTCTGGTACGCCGTTGCCGGTCCCTTTCGAATCTGGAACATGAGCAGCGCCCCGATCACCAGCGACACCATGGGGAACATCACGGTCTATCAGGACACCACTGCGACGCTGGTGACCGCTCAGGCGGTGGCTGTCATTTTCTCGCCCGGCGCGGCGCAGGGGACACAGAACCGCGACTCGACCGCTTCAGCGCTGTGTTCCACCACGGGGACGACCATCGCACGCAACCTGTGCGCCGCAAACTACCTGGAAACGGCTGGGGGCACGAACAATGCCGTTACCAACGGGCCCTTCATTTCGGCACCCAGCTCTGGCACGTTCAACGACAAGGTGATGGCCATCACAACTTTCGACCTGATTCCGCCGGTCGAGCGGCGTGTCGCGCGCGAGATGATGTCGCTCCTGGAAAGCTACCGGATTGCAACCGGTGGCAGTTACCCAACTGCCGACATACTGAATGGCAACAGCAACTCGGAACATAACCGTCATCGGTTCCCGTGCGCAAGCGCTATCCCGATCAGCTGGGGCCCCCCAGCGCCCTCTCTACCGAACTGGCTCACCAACGGTTGCGGGAGCAACGGCTGGGCCAGTGTGATCTTCTACGCGGTATCCAAGAACCGCCTCGACGGCAATATCTGCGCAACCTGCTCCGGGGGAACATCGTGCGGGTCTACGACTACCATTGATACAAGACTCACCATAACGAACGCGAGTAACAAAGTCGCGGACTCGTGTCCGGCCGGCGCAAGTCCCTATACCTGCACCCCAACCGTCCTTGGCACAGGGATAGCGAATCTGCTCCTGATCACGCCGGGCGCAGCCACCACGAATCGCGCCGGCGGCTGGACCTCTTCGCTCAGCACGATAACGGGTTATTTCGAGGACGCGCTGAACTCCGACAACGATGATGGCAATTGCTACGTCGTCCCGACCTCGACCAGCCATGACCGCGATCGAATGTATGTCAGTATCCCCTGACCTCCGCAAGAACCATTGCGGCTTCACGCTGGTGGAGATCGCGATCGCGATCTTCATTATCACGATCCTCCTTGGCAGCATTCTGGTTCCGCTCACCACGCAGATCGAGCAGCGCCAGGTGAGCGAGACTCAGAAAATGCTGGAGGACATCAGGGAGGCGCTGATCGGCCACGCCGTCGCCAAGGGCTACCTGCCGTGCCCCGACCGGACTACTACCGGCGGCGGCGGTGCCAACGACACCGCCCATGACGGCGTCGAGGACCATTCTGCGGGCAGCTGTCTCGGCCCATCGATCAGCGCGGGAGCCATTCGCATGGGCAACGTGCCCTGGCAGACGCTTGGCCTCGGCGCTTCAGACCCTTGGGGCAATCGATTTCGCTACATGGTCAGTCGAGACTACGCGCAGCGCTCGCCTTTTGTTCCGTCTCCGTTCAATCTCACGTCCACCTCCGCAATTGTCGTCTGCTCGACCTGGTCGGGGTGCCCGGGAACCGGTTCGGTGCGGCTCACGCCTATCAGTCCGGATGGCGCGGTGGCGGTGATCCTCTCGTTCGGCCGGAACGGTTTCGGCGCGATCAGCGCCCAAACCAGTGCCCTGAACCCCACGCCGACCAGCTTTGATGAAACGGGGAACTACTCCGGTGGCCCCCTCGTGAGCCGCGTCCCCTCTCTGCCGGGTTCGACGGCGGGCGAGTTCGACGACATCGTGATCTGGCTCGGCAAGTACACGCTCTACAACCGCATGGTCGCCGCCGACAAGCTGCCCTAGGATTTTGCCGGACCCTGGTCCGACAAAATCCTCAACTCACCTCGAACCAACGAATTAAGGGCCCCCGGGACATGAATTCGACCCTGTCCCATCTCTCGCACAGGTCCACTAGGAGCTATTTGGCCGGGATTTCCCCCGGTTCGTCGAAAAGTCTCAAGTCAGGCATTTGCCGCACCAGAGTGCGGCAAATTTCTCGCGGCTTCACCCTGGTCGAGATCGCGATCGCCATCTTCATCACCGCCCTTCTGCTCGGCAGCATCCTGGTACCGCTCACCACCCGGGTCGAGCAGCGTCAGATCAGCGAAACGCAGAAGGCGCTCGAGGCGATCAAGGAAGCGCTACTCGGCCACGCCGTCGTCAAGGGCTACCTGCCGTGCCCCGACAAGACTACCGGGGCCACCACGGGCCCAAATGACACACCCAACGACGGCGTCGAGGACGTAAATGCCGGTGTGTGCGTTGCCACGTCGCAGGGAAACGTCCCGTGGGCCACTCTCGGGGTCGGCGCTTCAGACGTGTGGGGAAACCGCTTTCGGTATCACGTGACGGCTGCTTACGCACAGCGCTCGCCAGTGGTCCTTAACCTGTCAACCGCCGCGGACATAAATGTGTGCACAGCTAACGGGTGCCCCGCCAATACTCGGCTCACGGACACGAGTCCGGATGGTGCGGTGGCGGTGATCATTTCCCTGGGCAAGAACGGTTTCGGCGCGATGAACGCCAACACTGGAACCGCCAATCCGGCACCGACCAGCTTAGATGAGAACGAGAATGTGGCCGGCCCGACCACCTTTGTGAGCCGTACGATGACTCCCGTAGGCTCGCCCGCTGGAGAGTTCGATGATATTGTCACCTGGCTCTCCAAACCCACACTTTTTAATCGCATGGTCTCGGCCGGCAAGCTGCCCTAGGGCTGCTCCCGTTCTTCCCGCGTCAGCACGAAGCACACCGTGCCGGACTCGTTGGCGGCAAGCTTGAGACGGTAACCCAGCTGGGCCGCCTGGCGTGCGGAATGATAGAGCCCGACGCCGAGCCCGCTGTGCGAGGGCACCGGCGCTTCGAACAGCTGGCTCGCAGTACTCTGCGCGATCGCAGCGCCGCTGTCGCAGACCGTGAGCGTCCCGCCGTGCGCCGCCGACAGCGTCACCCGCACCTGCAGTCCGGTCCCGTCGGCGGACTTGTTGACGGCGTTCTCGATCAGGTTGTCGGCCACGCTGTCGAAGAGCTCAGCCGGCAGCGTCACGTCGCGGGGCGGGCCGTCGAGGTGAAAGTGAATGCTCCGCCCGGCGTAGCGCTGGATCAGTCCCTGCCACCACACGGCGGCGTCGACCCGCGCGACATCCGCCGGTTGCGGCGTGCGCAGCTTGTCGAGCGTCGCGTTCAGGCGCTGGGTGATCTGCGGCAGCTGCCGCTGCATCAGCGCCTGCAGTCCCTGCGCCTGCTGGGGGCTGCTGGTATCCACCGCCGCGCACAGCGAGCGCAGCGACTGGAGCAGGTTCTTGACATCGTGGGTGAGGCGGGCGCCGGTCTCGTAGATCGCCTGCGTATAGGCGCTCTGGCGCTGGACCTGCTCGCGGCGCTTGGCCTCGTAGAAGTGGCCGACCATTTGCGTGAGGAGCTTCAGGTGCAGCAGCACCGCCGGCGACAGCGACCAGCGCGTGTAGATTCTCAACCGCAGGTCCTGGAACGAGAATTCCGCCGAGTAGCCCGACTTCACGCCGTATTCGCCCTGGCCGACGCGCGTTTCCCATTGCAGTCCCGTCACCCAGGGGAGATCCAGGATGTGCTCAAGGGAAAGCGCCAGGAAGCGCTGCGGCTGGGCCTCCTGTTCCGCGAAATCCGCGAGGCGCTGCACCCAGCGCTCGAACGGCAATCCCAGGGAGAGCAGGTACTGGGACAGGATGTGGCCGAGACCGGCGAATCCGCCGCGGGGATTCCACAGCCACGAAAGCGCCATCAGTACCACGGCGATGGCGAACAATGTCTGCGCCAGCGCAAGGGGGTAGTTGCCGTGACTCACCTGCTTGACGACGAAGCTGCCCAGGACCAGCGCGGCGACCAGCAGGAACAGGATCACGCTGTAGAAGAGATCAACCGCCTGCGGTCCCGCGCTGCGGCTCGCTTCGACCTGTGTCAGCAGGATCGCGAGCGGCAGGATCGGCAGCCCGTACTGCACCAGCAGCACCGGGAGGAGCGACGGGTGGGACTGCAGCAACGTCGGCAGCGCGGTCACCCCGTGCTGCGCCAGCAGGGAAGCGGCGACTTCGAAGGTCTGGTCAACGAAGAGATGGGGGACGACCCACATCAACAGCATCGAAAGGAGATAGAGCGCGGCGAGCATCGACACAAGGCGCTGCCGGCGCTGGGCAATGCCGGGCACGGAACCGCCGATCAGGCCGAATAGCACCGCCAACCACACCGCCATGAGCCACCAGTTGCTCCAAACCGCGAGCAGAAAGCCGACGATGACCACGAGAAACACGTAACGCGACTCGATGTCGGCTTCGCCCCGCCACACCGGCTGCCACAGCAGGAACAACCCGAAATGCGCCAGCAGGAGAGCGCGCGACCACCAGTCCGTAATTCCCCAGGCGAGCGATGCGTGCAGCGCGAGCAGCATGAGGCCGAGCGCCCACTGCGGGCGGGCGACTGCAACGGGGCTATGCGCGACGGCGACAGTGCTCATCATGCGCTCCGCGACGGGTCCAGCGGGCCGGGTCTTTCGCTATACTTTCCGCAGGAAATATCCAGTCTCCCGGTCTTTTTCATACATTGTGGCATGGATTCCAGAATAGCAGCCATCGCGCGCTTCACGCTGCTTGAGGCATTGCGCACCCGGCTGGGCGTGCTGGTACTCGTCACTGTGCTCGGCCTCCTTGCCGCGAGCTTCTTCATCGAGTCGATTTCAATCGCGGAGGGCACGCGCTTCCAGGCCGGGTTCTACGCCGCCAGCGTCCGGCTCGCCGCCGTCTTCATTGCCACGGTCTACGTGCTCGTCAGCATCACCCGCGAGTTCAACGACAAGGGGCTGGACGTCCTGCTCGCACTCGATCTTCCGCGTTCTCATTACATCCTGGGCAAGCTCTCCGGATTCCTTGCCATCGCAGTGCTGATCGCCGCCGCTGCGGCGCTCCCCCTCGTGTGGCTGGCGACCCCGGCCGCAGCGCTGCAGTGGGCGCTTTCGTTCGCCGCTGAGCTTGCGATCATCGTGGCGTTCTCGTTGTTCTGCGTCATTACTTTCAACCAGCTCACGCCAGCTGCGAGCTTCGTGCTGGCGTTCTACGCGCTCGGCCGCGCGCTCACCGCGATACGCCTCATGAGCGCGCATCCCCTGAGCGGCGGGGACACACTCTCACATCAAGCGATCCAGTTCACGGTGGAAGCCCTGGCGCTGGTCATGCCGGCGCTGGATGCCTGGACCCAGACCGCCTGGCTCGTCAATCAGCCGGCATCCTGGACGACGCTTCTCGAGCTGGCGGGGTTGAGCGCGCTCTACGTTGCACTGCTCGCCGGGGCGACGATGTTCGATTTCTACCGCAAGAACTTCTGATCAGGATTCGGTGAAACGCGAAGCCGAACGCGGCGTTGGCGAAGTGCCGCGCTGGGTGTTGCTGCTGCTGGCGGCCACTTTCTGCATGCAAGTGGCATGGCAGGCGCTGCAGCCGCGCCCCGATGCGCGCGCCGAGGCGCTCGGCGCGCCGCCGGCGCCCGCGCTGCTGCGACCGCTCGCGCTGGGGGAGCCTATCGCGCTCGCCCAGCTGCTCACGCTTCACCTGCAGGCATTCGACAACCAGCCGGGCGTGAGCATCCCTTTTCTCGAGCTCGACTATGCGCGGGTCGTTGCGTGGCTCGGCACGATTCTCGAGCTCGACCCGGTGGGACAGTACCCCCTGCTGATGGCCTCGCAGGTCTACTCCCAGGTGCCAGACACGGCCAAGCAGCGCCGGATGTGCGAGTTCGTGCGCAACCAGTTCGACCGCGATCCCGACCGGCGCTGGCGCTGGCTGGCCCACTGCGCCATCATGGCCAAGCACCGGCTGGGCGACGTGCGCCTCGCCCTTTCCTATGCCGATGCAATCGCGCGCAGCGCGCGCCACGCCTCCAACTGGGCGCGCCAGATGCGCATCTTCATACTCGAGGACCTGGGGGAGCTCGAGGCTGCGAAAGTCCTGCTTGGAGGCCTGCTCGCGAGCGGCGAAGTCACGGAGTCGAAGGAAATCCACTTCCTGATGGAGCGGCTCAAGACACTCGAAGCTGCCGGAAAAGCGACACCGGCGCCGGAAAACCGACACCCTCGACCCTAGGTCTTTCTGTTTTCCCTTAATTTTCAATTGGTAATGCTGCCAACCTCACCTGTCCCGCCCCGTTTTTGAAAAAAAACTTAGTTATTACATGGAGTTGAATGATAAACCTAAGGTATTGTGATATATTCCGCATTGGAGCGGGACGGGGGAGAGCATGCACTTGATCCATGGACGAATTGGCATGGGAATTGCGTGTTTCCCCCACTCGGATTTCTTGGAGAGTCGAGCCATGCGTAGACAAGCCGGATTCACCCTGATCGAGATTGCGATCGTGCTCGTGATCATCGGGTTGCTGCTGGGCGGCGTGCTGAAGGGTCAGGAACTCATCACCAGCGCCCGCGTGCGCAACCTCATCTCCCAGCAGGACGGGGTCAAGGCCGCCTACTTCGGCTTCCTCGACCGCTTCCGCGCCCTGCCCGGCGACTACAGTCTGGCCTCGACCAACATCGCCAACGTGGCGGCAGGCGCCAATGGCAATGGCAACGGCCAGATCCGCTCGGTAGCCGGGGGCGACACGATCGATGAGTACATCGCCGTATGGGACCACCTCTCGAAGGCGGGCTTCATCAACGGCAGCTATACCTACGCGGCGCTCCCCGAGACTCCAGCAACCGCGCCGACCAGTCCTTACGCCCGTTACATCCAGGTGATCTACGACAACGTCTATGCCGCTGGCGCCGGGGCACTGCGCCACAATATCAAGACCGGCAACGGGATACCCTCCGAATTGCTGTCCGAGATCGACCGCAAGATCGACGACGGCAATCCCGTGACCGGCGTGTTCCAGTTTTCCGCCTATCCCGGCGGCACCGGGGCTTCCGCTGGTACTGCACCGACGGGAGGCGCTGCCGGAACGTGCTACAACGGCACGACCTGGACCGCCCCCACGGTCTCCAACTGCGGCGGAGCCAGTCTGCTCTAAAGTTCATATGCGTAGACAAGCCGGATTCACCCTGATCGAGATTGCGATCGTGCTCGTGATCATCGGGTTGCTGCTGGGCGGCGTGCTGAAGGGTCAGGAACTCATCACCAGCGCCCGCGTGCGCAACCTCATCTCCCAGCAGGACGGGGTCAAGGCCGCCTACTTCGGCTTCCTCGACCGCTTCCGCGCCCTGCCCGGCGACTACAGTCTGGCCTCGACCAACATCGCCAACGTGGCGGCAGGCGCCAATGGCAATGGCAACGGCCAGATCCGCTCGGTAGCCGGGGGCGACACGATCGATGAGTACATCGCCGTATGGGACCACCTCTCGAAGGCGGGCTTCATCAACGGCAGCTATACCTACGCGGCGCTCCCCGAGACTCCAGCAACCGCGCCGACCAGTCCTTACGCCCGTTACATCCAGGTGATCTACGACAACGTCTATGCCGCTGGCGCCGGGGCACTGCGCCACAATATCAAGACCGGCAACGGGATACCCTCCGAATTGCTGTCCGAGATCGACCGCAAGATCGACGACGGCAATCCCGTGACCGGCGTGTTCCAGTTTTCCGCCTATCCCGGCGGCACCGGGGCTTCCGCTGGTACTGCACCGACGGGAGGCGCTGCCGGAACGTGCTACGACGGCACGACCTGGACCGCCCCCACGGTCTCCAACTGCGGCGGAGCAAGCCTGCTCTAAGGACGTCCGGGTTCAAGGTTGAGACGCCCGCTTCGGCGGGCGTTCTTGTTTCAAGTCCGTCACCCGCTTGGCGCGCGGGACCTTGGACTTCGATTTCATAACAGCCCATTGGCATGAATCCTGCGGCCGTTTGTCACACTGGAAGCTTCGACGGCCAAGAACAATGCATAAACAGACCGGATTCACCCTCATCGAGATCGCGATCGTGATGGTGATCATCGGGCTGCTACTGGGCGGCGTGCTGAAGGGTCAGGAACTCATCACCAGCGCCCGCGTGCGCAACCTCATCTCCCAGCAGGACGGGGTCAAGGCCGCCTACTTCGGCTTCCTCGACCGCTTCCGTTATCCGCCCGGGGATTACAGCATGGCCACGACCAACATCGCCGGCACCACCACCAACGGCAATGGCAACGGCCAGATCCAGAGCGTGCTGGGTGGCGGCACGGTCGATGAGCACATCGCGGTGTGGGAACATCTCTCGCGGGCGGGCTTCATCAACGACGCTTACGACTACGCCGCGATTCCTGAGACCCCCGCGTCCGTGCCGACCAATGTCTATGCACACGTCCGCTACATCCAGCTGGTCTTCGACAACGTCTATGGCGCGGGCGCTGGAGTGGCCCGCCACAACATCAAGACCGGCAACCAGATTCCCACGCACATCCTGGCCGAAATCGACCGCAAGATCGACGACGGCAATCCGGTAGGCGGGGGATTCCAGTTCTCCAGCTATAACGGCGGCGCAGGCGGCATCGCGCCGATCCCCACGGGCGTTGGCGGTTGCTACGCGGCCGGTCCGACCCCGTACTGGGGCGACCCCAACGTCACCAATTGTGGCGCCGCCACTCTGCTCCAGTAACGGACCGCCGGGGCTCCCCATACCGACATGGACCGCCGCGTCCGCCTCCAGGTCAGCCCTGCATCAGCCTGATCTCGGCCGCAGCCAAGTCCTGCTCGGCGCCGAGCAGCACCAACACGTCGCCCTCCTCGATCCGCGTGTCCGGCGCGGGCGCGACGCCGCGGATATTGCGCCGCCGTACCGCCGTCACCTCGACCCGTAGCGTCTCCAGCCCGATGGCGCCGAGCGTTTTCCCCACCGCCGCCGCCCCGGGCTCGATCGTGACCGAGCGCAGCCGCGGCTGCCAGGCCTCGCCACTGCTGTCCGATTCATCCGTAATCCCGCGGAAGAACCCGCGGAACAGGCTGTAGCGCTGCTCGCGCGTCTCGCGTATGCGCGCAAGCACGCGATTGAGGGGCACGCCGAGCAGCATCAGCGCCGTGGAGGCGAGTATCAGGCTGCCCTCCATGATCTCGGCGACGACTTCCGCTGCGCCGGCTTCCTTGAGGCGGTCGATATCGGAGTCGTCGAGCGTGCGCACCACCACCGGCAGCCCCGGACGCAGTTCCTGCACGTGGCCGAGTATGCGCAGGGCGGAGGCCGTATCCGAGTAGGTGATCGCCAGCGCCTTGGCGCGGAGCAGCCCCGCCGCGACCAGCACCTCGCGGCGCGCGGCATCTCCGAATACCACGCTCTCGCCCGCCGCCGTCGCCTCGCGGATGCGCTGCGGGTCGACATCGAGCGCGATGAAGGGGATCGACTCCTGCTCGAGCAGCCGCGCCAGGTTCTGGCCGCTGCGTCCGTAGCCGCAGACGACGACGTGCTCCTCGGCCGCCATCGACTGCACCGCGATGTTGTGCAACTGCATCGCCCGGTGCATCCAGTCCGACCGGGCCCAGCCGCGCGCGAACTGCTCGCTACGTTCGACGATAAAGGGTGTCGCCATCATGGACAGCAGCATCGTGGCGAGGACCGGCTGCATGATCTCCCCGGGCACGAGTCCGAGTCCGTCGGCCTGGGACAGCAGCACGAAGCCGAACTCGCCGCATGCCGCGAGCGCAAGTCCCGTTCGCAGGGCCACCGCGGCGTCCGCGCCGAACGCGAGACTCAGGCCGATGATGATGGATGCCTTCAGCACCAGCAGCGCGGCCAGCAGCAACAGTATCCAGTGCACCTGCCCGAACACGACCTGCAGGTCGAGCAGCATGCCGATGGTCACGAAAAACAGCCCCAGCAGCACGTCGCGGAACGGCCGGATATCGACCTCGACCTGATAGCGATACTCGGTCTCGGAAATGAGCGCGCCGGCGAGGAAGGCACCGAGCGCGAGGGACAGGCCCGCCAGCTCGGTGGCGTAGGCGAGCCCGAGGGTAATCAGGAGCACGTTGAGCACGAAGAGCTCGGCAGATTTCTGGCGCGCGACGAGGTGAAACCAGCCACGCATCAGCCGCTGGCCGAGGAAGAGCAGCAAGGCCAGCACCACCGCCGCCTTGGCGAGGGCATGGCCGAGGTCGACCGCCAGGGTGTCCGCGCCGGCCGCGAGCGCCGGCGTGAGGATCAGCAGAGGCACCACGGCCAGATCCTGGGCGAGCAGGATGCCGATGATCTGCCGCCCATGCGGGGAGTTGAGCTCGAGCCGCTCCGCGAGCATCTTGGCGATGATCGCGGTGGAGGACATCGCCAGCACCCCGCCCAGTATCAGGCCGGCACGCCACTCGGCACCCAGCGCGACAGCGACCGTCCATACGATGAGCAGGGTCAGTAGGACCTGGACGGCACCCAGGCCGAGCACGATCCGGCGCATGGTGACGAGCCGGGGCAGGCTGAATTCCAGCCCGATGCTGAACATCAGGAACACGACGCCGATCTCTGCCAGCTGGCGCACCGCCACCGTATCGGGAATCCAGGCAAGCGCATGCGGGCCAATCGCAACGCCGACGATCAGGTAGCCGAGCAGCGGCGGGAGCTTGAGCGACCGGAACACCACGACCACCAGCACTGCGGTGGCAAGCAGCACCAGCACGGATTGCAGCAGCGAATGCACACTTGAATCATGCCTCATCGCGTCGGATTTGCAAGGCGCGAGCGGCGGGGAATGACGCTGATTCTGCTATACTTTCCAGGCGATGAAGACGGCACCCCGCACTGCCGGTCGCGCTCCCAGCGAAGACGCGGCGCTCACACTGGCGCGCGAAGTGCTGGAGATCGAAGCCAAGGCCGTTTCCGATCTCATCAAGAAGCTCGACGCGAGCTTCACGCGGGCGGTGGAAACCATCCTCAACTGCCGCGGTCGCGTGGTGGTGAGCGGCATCGGGAAATCCGGGCACATCGCGCGCAAGATCGCATCCACCCTGGCGAGCACCGGAACCCCTGCGTACTTTGTCCACCCGGCCGAGGCAAGCCATGGTGATCTCGGCATGGTCGCTCGTGACGACGTATTCATCGCGCTCTCGAACTCCGGCGAAAGCGACGAGCTGCTGGCGATCGTTCCACTGCTGAAGCGCCAGGGCGCGAAGCTCATCGCGATGACCGGCAACCCCCAGTCCGCACTGGCCCGCGAGGCCGACGTCCATCTCTATGCCGGCGCGGAAAAGGAAGCCTGCCCCCTCAACCTGGCGCCCACTGCCAGCACCACAGCGGCGCTCGCCCTGGGTGACGCGCTGGCGCTGGCGCTGATGCAGGCCAAGGGCTTCACCCGCGACGAATTCGCGGCCGCACATCCCGGCGGCGCGCTGGGGCGCAGGCTCCTGACCCACGTTCGAGACGTGATGCGCACCGGCGACGACGCGCCGCGCGTCGCCCACACCGTGACCGCTCTGGAGGGTATGCTCGAAATCTCGCGCGGCCGGATGGGCATGACCGCGGTGCTCGACGAGCGGGGGCGCATCATCGGCATCTTCACCGACGGGGACCTGCGCCGCAGCCTGGAGAAGGGAGTGGACCTGCGCGCGACCCCCATCACCGGCGTCATGACCCGCGGACCGCGCACCATCGGCCCCGGAAAGCTTGCCGCCGAGGCCGTTGAGATCATGGAACGCTTCAAGGTCAACCAGCTGGTGGTAGTGGACGAAGACCAGAAGCTGCTGGGGGCGCTCAACATGCACGATCTGTTCCGCGCCAAGGTCATCTGAGAAGACGGCATGACGGAGGCCGCTGTCCGGTGATGGGGATGCAGGACATCTACGAACGCGCGAGGAAGATCCGGGTCGCCATCTTCGATGTCGACGGGGTGCTGACGGACGGTGCCCTCTATTACGCGGATCCAGGCGATGAGCTGAAGGCGTTCAGCGTCCGCGACGGCCACGGCATCCGAATGCTCCGGGACAGCGGCGTCGCGGCGGCGATTATAAGCGGCCGCAGCTCGCGCGCGCTCGAAGCACGGGCGCGCAACCTCGGCATCGAGCTGCTATTCCAGGGCGCTGCGGACAAGCTGGCGGCTTTAGGCGAGCTGCTTGCGCGCTGCGGCGCGCGCGCCGAGGCGTGCGCCTACGTCGGAGACGACCTGCCCGACCTGCCGGTGATGGCGCGCTGCGGGCTGGCGGTGGCCGTTCCCGATGCGCCGGCGCCGGTGCGCCGGCACGCGCAATACGTGACCCGCGCCCGGGGCGGGCGCGGCGCGGTGCGCGAAGCGTGCGAGATCATCCTGTATGCGCAGGGAGCCCTCGCCGCCAATCGGTCCGCGTCTCCGAACCGATGAGCGGGAACGCCGGAAGGGTGGCCAGCGGGCGTCCGACATGCGTAACCGGTTGACGACCTTTGCGCCGCTGCTCCTCGCGGGGCTGCTGGCGGGGTTCACGTTATGGCTCGACCGTTTTGCCCAGGGGCCGGAGCGGGATATCGTCGGCCCCAGCCGCCACGATCCCGATTACATCGTGGAGAAGCTCTCGGGCGTGCGCATGGGCGAGACCGGGGCGGCGAGCTACACGCTCTCGGCCGCGAAGCTGGTGCATTATCCGGACGACGACACCACGCTGCTGACGGCGCCGAAGTTCGTGAGCTACGCTTCGCCGAAGGCGGCCATGACGGTCACCGCGAGCGAAGGCGTCGTATCGGCCAAGGGCGACCACGTGTATTTCCAGGATGACGTCCGCGTCACGCGCGCCGCGCACGACGGCGCGAGCGAGCTCGTGATGCGCACCACATTTCTCCACGTGGTTCCGGACCACCATATCGCCCGGACCGACCGGGCCGTGACGCTGACCGACGACGCCAACACGGTCACCGCCGTGGGGCTCGAGATGAACAGCGAAACACGCGTAATCAAGCTGCTGTCCAATGTGCGGGGCTCGTATGACCCGGGCAAAGCGCCGGTCGGCAGACCCGGACGTTGAGCGGGTCCGCATGCGCACCGCCCGCAACCGGGCGGTGGTGTGCTGCCTGCTGGCGGCACTCGCGTCGGGCGCGGCCGCGGAGAAAGCCGATCGCGACAAGCCGGTCAACCTGGAGGCCGACCGGGTCACCATCGACGACACCAAGAAAATCGCGTTGTTCGAAGGCAACGTCGTGCTGACACAGGGCACGCTCCAGATCCGGGGCGACCGCATGGAGGTCCGCCAGGACAAGGACGGCTTCCGGCAGGGCACCACCTGGGGCAGTCCCGCGCACTTCAGGCAGAAGCGGGAGGGTTTCGACGAGTACATCGAGGCCTGGGCCGAGCGCATCGAGTACGACGGCCGCGCGGAATCGGTGCAGATGTTCAATCGCGCGCAGCTGAAACGCGGCCAGGACGAGGTCCGGGGAAATTACATCTCCTACGACGCGCGTTCAGAGTTCTTCCAGGTCACCGGTGCCGGCAGCCCCGCGGCCGAATCCGGCGGCCGGGTGCGGGCGGTGATTCAGCCCAAGGCCAAGGAGCCGCCGCTCGCGGGCGCCCCGGTCACCCTCAAACCCACAGAATCCGTCACCCCGCCTCGTGAAGAAACCGGGCCCAGCAGAAAATAAGATCGCGGACGACGCGAGCCGCGCCGCGCCCGCTGCCGCCGCGCCTGCGCGCAAGGGCAACGAGCTGCGCGCCGAGCACCTAAGGAAGCGCTACCGGTCGCGCGTCGTGGTGCAGAACGTGTCCCTGGAAGTGCGCAGCGGCGAGGTCATCGGGTTGCTGGGGCCCAACGGAGCCGGCAAGACCACGTGCTTCTACATGATGGTCGGCCTGGTGCCGATGGACGGTGGCGAGCTCTTTCTCGATGGCGTCCGGCTCACCCACGCGCCCATGCACCGGCGCGCGCGGCTCGGCCTCGCCTACCTGCCGCAGGAAGCCTCCATTTTCCGGCGCCTCACGGTCGCCGAGAACGTCCAAGCGGTGCTGGAGCTCCACAACAACGATGCCGACGCGATCCGCGACAAGCTGGACGACCTCCTGCGCGATCTCAACGTCGGTCACCTGCGCGCGAGCCTCGCGGTAAGCCTCTCGGGCGGGGAGCGGCGGCGCGTGGAGATCGCACGCGCGCTGGCCGCGGAGCCGCGCTTCATCCTGCTCGACGAGCCGTTCGCCGGCGTGGATCCGATCGCCGTGCTCGACATCCAGAAGATCATCGGATTCCTCAAGACGCGCGGCATCGGCGTGCTGATCACGGACCACAATGTGCGGGAAACACTCGGCATCTGCGACCGCGCCTACATCATCAACGAGGGCACCGTGCTCGCCTACGGCAAGCCGGAAGAAATCGTTTATAATGAAAGCGTAAGAAAGGTCTACCTGGGAGAGCATTTCCGCCTCTAATGGCGCAGGTGTCTCCCGACCGGGTGCCGGGGCAATCCGACCTTGCCGCGATGCACCGGCTGGCGTTAGATACGCGCGAGGGGAACTCGATGGACCACCGCCCGGCCCACCCCAGAGCGCTGCACCACAACTGAATGAAGCATTCACTCCAGCTCCGGCTATCCCAGCACCTCACGCTCACGCCGCAGCTCCAGCAGTCCATCCGGCTGCTGCAGCTTTCGACGCTGGAGCTCAATCAGGAGCTCGAGCGCATCCTCCAGGAGAATCCTCTGCTCGAACGGGAAGACGACGCACGCGAGCCGCCCGCCGCGCCGGTGGAGCCGGTCGCCCACGCCGCCGACACGGCCCCAGCGTCCGATGCCGCGGAGACTGGCGGCCCCGCCGCCGAGAGCGACGGCGGCGAGGTGAGCGCACTGGACGAGGCACCCCTCCCGGGTTACCGCGACGAGTCCGAGGACGGCGAGCACCTGCAAATCGCCGCCGACGCGCCGACGCTGCGGGCGCACCTGCTGTCGCAGATCGCGCTCAAGAAGCTCTCCGCGCGGGACCACCAGCTGGTCGCCCTGCTGATCGACTCGCTCGATGACGACGGCTACCTCACGCAGAGCCTGGAGGAGCTTGCGGCGCTCCTGCCCGCGGAACTCGAGATCGATCTCGATGAACTGCAGATCGCGCTGAAGCACCTGCAGCACCTCGAGCCGGCCGGCGTCGGCGCCCGCAACCTCGGCGAATGCCTGGCGCTGCAGCTCGCCGCCCTGCCGCAAGACACCCCGCACCTCGCGGAAGCGCTGGAGACCACCCGCAACCATCTGGAAACCCTCGCGGCGCGGGATTTCACCCGCTTGAAGAAGCTTCTGCGCTGCGATGACGCGACGCTGCGGGCGGTGCAGAAGCTGATCATCGGTCTCAATCCCAAACCGGGCCGCGATTACTCATCCGAGGAAACACGCTACGTGGTCCCCGACGTCATCGTGAAGAAGGTGAAGGGCGTCTGGCTCGCCTCGCTCAACCCCGACGCCATGCCGCGGCTGCGCATCAACCGCCTCTACGCCGAGATCCTGCAGCGCAACCGCAACGCCGGCTCGCAGCAGCTCGCGAGCCAGCTGCAGGAGGCCAAGTGGCTGATCAAGAACGTGCAGCAGCGCTTCGACACGATCCTGCGCGTCGCGCAGGCGATCGTGGACCGGCAGCGCCAGTTCCTCGAGCACGGAGAGGTGGCCATGCGCCCGCTGGTGCTGCGCGAGATCGCGGACACGCTGAGCCTCCACGAGTCCACGGTGTCGCGCGTGACGACCCAGAAGTACATGCATACCCCGCGCGGCATCTTCGAGCTCAAGTACTTCTTCGGCAGCCACGTCACCACCGAAGCCGGCGGGGCCGCGTCGAGCACTGCGATCCGCGCGCTGATCAAGCAGCTGGTCGCGGCGGAGAACGCGCGCCGCCCGCTATCGGACGGACAGATCTCCGAGATCCTGTCGCAGCAGGGCATCATGATCGCCCGCCGCACGGTGGCGAAGTACCGTGAGTCGCTGCAGATCCTCCCAGCCAATCTGAGAAAGTCCCTGTAGGAGCCCCGCATGAACCTGAACCTGACCGGGCATCACGTCGAGATCACGCCTCCCATCCGCGACTACGTTTCGAGCAAGCTGAGGCGCATCACGCACCACTTCGACCACCTGATCGAGGTCAACATGATCCTCTCGGTGGAGAAGCTGCGGCACCGGATCGAGGCGAACGTGCACCTGCGCGGCAAGGATGTCTTCTGCGAGCACGCGGACACCGACATGTATGCAGCGATCGATGGCCTGGTCGACAAGCTCGATCGCACGCTCATGCGGCACAAGGAAAAGTCCCTCGAGCGCCGCCACGACGGCGCGCCGCTCAAGCACCGCGACGCCCGCTGACGGGCGACCAGCCGCAACGGCTTCCCGCGCCCCCATGAACCTGATCGCGAAGCTCCTCCCGCTGCAGAACGTGATGGTCGACCTCGAGGTCGGCAGCAAGAAGCGCCTGTTCGAGCAGGTCGGGCTGCTCTTCGAGAACAATCACCAGATCGCGCGCAGCCAGGTATTCGACAGCCTGTTCGCGCGGGAAAAGCTGGGGTCGACCGGCCTGGGCCGCGGCATTGCCATCCCGCATGGCCGGGTGAAGAGCCTGAAGGAAGCGCTGGGCGCCCTCGTCCGCACGAAGCAGCCGATTCCGTTCGACGCGCCCGACGGCCAGCCGGTGGAGCTCATCTTCGTGCTGCTCGTGCCGGACCGCGCCACCGACTTGCACCTGCAGATCCTGTCCGAGCTGGCGCAGATGTTCAGCGACAAGGCGTTCCGCGACCGGATGCGGGCCGCCACCAGCGCAGCGGAAATGCACCAGCTCATCACCCACTGGCAGCCCCATGGCGCAGGTCAGCATAGCCCGGTTGTTTGAGGACAATCGCGAGAAGCTCAAGCTCGAATGGATCGCCGGGCGCGGCGGCGGCGCCAAGGCGCTCAACAGCGAGCTCACGAAGGATTCGTCGCGCGGGCTGATCGGCCACCTCAACTTCATCCACCCCAACCTGATCCAGGTCCTGGGGGCCTCCGAAGTCGCCTACCTCAACGGCCTCGACGGCGCGGGCAGCCGCGCGCAGCTTGCCCGGACCGCGACCCAGGAACTCGCCTGCTACATCGTAGCCGGCGGCGAACCACCGCCGCCGGCCCTGGTGGAGATCTCCGAAGCGCGGGCGACGCCGCTCTTCCGCTCACCCGTCGCGAGCGTCGAGCTGATGTGGATGCTGCGCCCCTATCTCGCGCGCGCGCTCGCGGAGAGCAGCACCAGCCACGGCGTCTTTCTCGACGTGCTCGGCATGGGCGTCCTCATCACGGGGGATTCGGGCGTGGGCAAGAGCGAGCTCGGGCTGGAGTTGATCAGCCGAGGCAGTGGCCTGGTTGCGGACGATGTCGTCGAGCTCTACCGCATCGGCCCGGAAACGGTCGAAGGGCGCTGTCCGGCCCTGCTCCGGGATTTCCTCGAGGTGCGCGGCCTGGGCGTGCTCAACATCCGCTCGATCTTCGGCGAGGCGGCGCTGCGCCCGCGCAAGAACCTGAAGCTGATCGTCCATCTCGAAAAACCCCCTGCTGTTGAAGGCGTGCCGCTCGAGCGGCTGCCGCTCAAGCCCGGCTCCGAGCCGGTCATGGGCGTCGACATCCGCAAGGTCACGATACCGGTGGCGGCGGGCCGCAATCTGGCCGTGCTCACCGAAGCGGCGGTGCGTAACTACGTGCTGCAGCTGCGCGGCTTCGACAGTACGCAGGAATTCGTCAACCGCCAGTCCCAGCAACTGAAAAAACGTGACCCGTGACCGGTGAACGGTGACCTGTAGCCTTCACAAACCGGGCTCGACTTTGCACCGGTCACCGGTCACCGGTCACCGGTCACTTGTTGTCGGCCGATGCAGTTGATCCTGATCACCGGCCTCTCCGGCTCGGGCAAGAGCGTGGCGCTCAACGTCCTCGAGGACGCGGGCTTCTACTACGTGGACAATCTGCCCGCCCGGCTGCTGCCGCAGACGGTGGGATTCCTGGCGGAGTCCGGCCACGCCCGCGCGGCGCTGAGCGTGGAGCTGCGAAGCGCCGAGGCGATCGCCGAGCTGCCGCGGCAGCTGGAAGAATTCCGCGCCCTCGGCCACGACGTGCGGGTGCTGTTTCTCGAGACGAAGACCGACACGCTGATCAAGCGCTTCTCCGAGACGCGGCGGCGCCATCCGCTGGCCGACAGCGGACTGACGCTGCCCGAGTGCATCGAGCGCGAGCGCGGGCTGCTCGCCGGGCTCGCGGACATCGCGGCGCGCGTGGACACCAGCGACCTCGGGCCCAACACCCTGCGCAGCTGGGTCAAGGATTTCGTGGGCGTTCCCGCGATGGGCCTGACGCTGCTGTTCGAGTCATTCGGCTTCAAGCACGGCATCCCGCTCGATGCCGACCTGGTGTTCGACGTGCGCTGCCTGCCCAATCCCAACTACGACCCGCGCCTGCGCCCGCTGACCGGCCGCGACCAGGCCGTCATCGATTTCCTGGCGGCGGATCCCTCGACGCGGAAGATGCTCGAGGACATCCGGCGCTTCGTCGCCGACTGGCTGCCGGCGTTCGAGCGCGACAACCGCAGCTACCTCACCGTCGCCATCGGCTGCACCGGCGGCCAGCATCGCTCGGTCTACTTCGCCGAATCGCTTGCCGCGCTCTTCGAGCGCCAGCCGCGCGTGCTGGTGCGGCATCGCGAGATCCGGGCGTGAGTCGCAGCGTGAAGGCCGACCCCGTCGCCGAGATCTTCATCTTCCCGCTCAACACCGTCCTCTACCCGGAAGGGGTGCTGGCGCTCAAGGTGTTCGAGCAGCGCTATATCGAGTTGACCAAGGCCTGCCTGCGCGACAGCCGTCCGTTCGGCGTGTGCCTGATCCGCGAGGGGCGCGAGGTCGGCGCTGCCGCCGTGCCGGAGCCGGTCGGCTGCCTCGCCACCATCGAGCACTGGGACATGCCGCAGCTCGGGCTGTTTCACCTCACCGCGCGCGGCGGCGAGCGCTTTCGCATTCGCGAGATGCGGGTCGCGCCCAATCACCTCATCTCCGCCACCGTCGATCCGATCCCCGCGGACGGCGCGACGTCCGAAGTGGACACCCTGTGCCGCGAGGTCCTGCAAGCCATCATCGACAAAGTCGGCGCCGAGCGCTTCCCGGCGCCGGTGCGGCTGGAGGATGCCGCCTGGATCGGGTACCGGCTCGCCGAGGTGCTGCCGCTCGATACGCGCGCGAAGCAGGAGCTCCTGGAATTGACCGATGCCGCCGCGCGGTTGAAGCGCCTGCGCGCATTGCTTACGCAGCAGGGCCTTGCGCCTTAGAGTCCCTAACACAATGAAACGCGCGATGCGCTGTCACGATTTTGGCTCAGGGCGCGAAGCGAGCCGCAGCCCATATCGGGAATATTGGTAAGGTGAGCGACAAAGCCATGGGCCAAAACTCGTGCCAGCCCCTGAGTTGTCATTGGATATTCAGACGCCTGCGCCGGGGTTGCGGCCAGAATCGGCGCTGACTTTGTCGGCCGGCTTGGCCATATGTCCAATATGCCCTGCGCCATCCTTCGCGTCATCACCAATTTTGGCTCGCAACGCACGCGTGTTTCATTGTGTTAGGGACTCTTAGTCGGTGAGGCCTGATGAGTAATCGCTGGACCATGCGGCGCGGCCTGCGCGCCGTGATGGTCACGCTGCTGGTCCTCGCCTCGCCGCCTGCTGGCGCAGCCGAACCGTTCAACCCGAGCCCGCATTCCATCGATATTCCGCCGTGGTTCCGGGAGACCTTCCTCGACGTCCGCGAGGACGTGCGCGAAGCCGCCCGGGAAGGCAAGCGCCTGCTGGTCTACTTCGGACAGGACGGCTGCCCGTATTGCCGGGAGCTGATGCGCGCCGGCTTCGGCGACAAGGCGATCGCGGACAGGACGCGCCGGCATTTCCACGCCGTCGCCATCAATGTCTGGGCCGACCGCGAGGCCACCTGGACCGACGGCAGGATCTTCACGGAGAAGGCGCTGGCGGCCTTTCTCAAGGTCCAGTTCACCCCGACGCTCCTGTTCTTCGACGAAGGCGGCGCTGTGGCGCTGCGCCTCAACGGATACTATCCCCCGCACCAGCTGCACGCCGCGCTCGACTATGTTGCCGGCCGCAACGAGAAGAAGACCACTTTCGCCGATTACCTTGCGCGCCACGCGCGCGCGCCGGCAAGTGGCAGGCTCCACCATCAGCCGTTCTTTCTCAAGCCGCCACTCGACCTCGACCGCTCGCGCCGGCCCGGGGCGCGTGCGCTCGCCGTGCTGTTCGAGCAGAAGGAGTGCGCCGCGTGCGACGAGCTGCACCAGCAGGGCTTCGCGCACCCGGACGTGCGCGCCCTTCTCCGCAGGTTCGACGTGGCGCGGCTGGAGCTCTTCGGGAAGGAGCGTCTGGTCACACCGCGGGGGAAGACGCTCACGGAAGAGCAGTGGGGGCGCGAGCTGAAGATCGCCTACACGCCGACCCTGGTGTTCTTCGACGAAACGGGGACGGAGTCGTTCCGGGTCGAGGCCTATCTCAGGCCCTTCCATCTCGCATCGAGCCTAGACTACGTCGCGAGCGGCGCCTACCGCAAGGAGGCGAGCTTCCAGCGCTACATCCAGAGGCGCGCGGAAACGATCCGCGCGGGCGGCGGCCGCGTCGATCTCTGGTGACAGGCGACCCGCCGCGCCGTCAGAGTTGAGCGAGGATGCGGCGCACCGGCGCGGGAATCGCCGCGCGGCGCGCCTCCTCGACCGGCAGCCAGATCAGGCCCGGCTCGGGCACGTCGGGCACGAGCGCCGACACCCGCAGGCGCAAGGGGCGGATGTCGAGCTTGAAGTGGGTGAAGCCGTGGGCGATCTTCGGCAGCTCGTCCACCTCGATGATGTGCGCGGAGAACCGCTTCAGGCAATGCGCCTCGATATCGGTCCTGCGCCGTGCCTCCGGCAGGCACCACATGCCCCCCCAGATTCCAGACGGCGGGCGCTTTTCCAGCAGGACTTCACCGGCCCGCACCAGCGCGAGCATGAGCGTGCTCTTGTGAGGCCGCCGCTTGCGCGGCCGCGGCGCCGGCACCTTGCCGGTCCAGCCGCGCTGATAGGCGATGCAGCCGCGGTGCACCGGGCACGCGCCGCACTGCGGACGGCTGCGCGTGCACACGGTTGCCCCGAGATCCATCAGTCCCTGCGTGTAGGCTTCGACATTGCGCCGCGGCAGCCGCCGCTGCGCCTCCTGCCATAGCGCGTCGGCGACCTTCTTGTTCCCGCCATATCCCTTGACGCCCCGATGACGCGCCAGCACGCGCTTGACGTTGCCATCGAGGATCGCGTGCCGCCGGCCGAACGCAAATACGCAGATGGCGGCGACGGTGGAGCGCCCGACGCCGGGCAGCGCGGCGACCGCTTCAACGTTTCGGGGAAATTGCCCGCGGTGCTCGCCCATGATTGCCTGCGCCGCACGGTGCAGGTTCCGCGCGCGCGAGTAGTATCCGAGCCCGCTCCACAGCCGCAGCACCTCGTCGAGCGGCGCCGCTGCCAGCGCGGCGACATCCGGGAAACGCGCGAGGAAGCGCAGGTAATAGGGGATAACGGTCGCCACCTGGGTCTGCTGCAGCATGATCTCGGCGACCCAGATTGCGTACGGGTCACGCGTGCCCTGCCAGGGCAGGTCGTGCCGGCCGTGGCGTTTCTGCCACGCGACGATTTTCGCGGCGAAGTCTTTCACCGGTTACCGCTCATCGCCGTCACCGGCCGATAAGGCCCCTCAGCACGTCCCGCGTGCTGCCACCGCTCTTGGCACCTTCCTGCGTGGCATCCCCCTTCGCGGCGCCGCCGCCCAGGCGCTTCTGCAACTCGTCGGTCAGCCGTTGCTTCGCGGTATCGGTCGCCGCCCGGCCGAAATCGAGCTTGTAGGAGGGCGACGCGAGGGGGCCGGATACGCGCACTGGAACCGTCACGCCCCGCAGGTCCTCGACCTCGCGCCCGCCCTGTCCCCTGCTGGTGCCAACGATCGAGGCCTTGACGAGGTAATTGAGGCTGTCCGCGCCGATATTGATCTCGCCCTCGCCGCCCACACGCAGCAGCGGCGACTTCATGTCGAGGTCGTTGTTGCGCGCGACGCCGTTCACGATCTTGAACGTCGCGGTGAGCTCGGAAAAATCCGTGCGCGCCTTGCTGTCGGCCGCCTGCGTCTGCTCTCCGCGCAGCGTGCCGAGTCTCGCCTTGGCGCCACGGATCGAGCCGGCGATGTCGATGCCCTTCAGCGCCCCGTCAGCGAGCTTGAGCGACGCGCTCCCGTTCAGCGCCTTCTTCAGCGCGCTCACGGTATCGCCCCGCGACGTCACATCGGCCACGACGTCGCCTTTGCCTTCAAGGATGTCACTGTCCGCGAGGTCCTTCACGAGGGGCCCGACGCTGATGCCGTTGAACCGGTGGCGCACGGCAAACGTCGGCGTCTCCGGCGCGGCATTGATGGTGATCGCGCTCGCGAGCTTGCCCTGGTAGAAATCCGCCGTGACCGGGTCGAGCACCACCCGCCCGCTGTTGGCCTTGACCGCCATCTGGACCTTGGACGCCTTGACGTTATTCGCCTTGAACGAGCCGATCTTCAACGCGCCCCCGGCACGCAGCGCGCGCAATCCGGACAGGTCGAAGCGCGGTTCCGGGCCACCTGCCGCCGTCTTCTGCATCGCGCCGGCCGGTGCGGGGGCAAGGTAGCGGTCCACGTCGAGCTGGTCCAGATCCACGTCGAAATCGATGGCAGGCGCCGCGAAACCGGCGATGCCGACGCGCGCTTTGAAACCAGTCTCGTCGAACTTGCCCGCCAGCTGTACCTGCGCGCGTTCCTTCGACCCATCCATTGTCGCGCCGCCCGTTGCCCGGAACGCAAGGCTCTTGAAGTCCCCCGCCGCGCCCTTGGCTTCCAGCGCAAGATCCTCCAGCGCTAATGTCTGCTGTGCGGGATTGAACGTGAGCCGCGTATTCAACTTGGCCTGCATATCGAGCCGGGGCTTGTCGCCCTGCACGTCGAGCGAGAGATCGACGCGGCTCGGGACCCCTGGCGCAATCCGCCCGGTCTTGAGACTGACTTTGGAGAGCGTGATCTTCGTCTCCGCGGCCTGGTCGGTGTAGGCCAGGGTGGCGTTCTCGATGTCCACGCCCGCGATATCCACCTTGAAGTCCGGCTGCGCGCCCTTCGCGGCCGGCGCCTCTTTTGCGCCCGGCGGCCCGGCGAGATCGTCCACGTTGAGCCTGCCGTCCTTCGCCCTTACGAGGTTCGCGCGCAGGCCTCGCACCCGGACCGTGTCCACCACCGCCTGCTTCGAGAGCAGCGGCAACAGCTTCAGGGAAACCCGCACTTCTTCCACTGCAGCAAATTCCCGGTCGCTCGCGCGCTCCGACAGCGAAGCCTTGCCAATCTTCGCCCCGATGCTGGGCCAGAACGAGAGACCGATGTCGCCCTCGAGCTTCAGGGTGTGTTGGGTCCGCTCCTTCACCACCTGCACGATCTGCGGCTTGTACTGGTTGGGATCGAAGGTTGCGGCGACAAAGGCGAGGACCGCGCCGATCAGGATGACCAGGCCGCCGAGCACGATTAACGCGTATTTGATGATCTTCATGTCAGGAACCCCTGGGGCCGATTGTAGCGGCGTCCGGCCGCATACTGGTGAGATCAGCCTAGAATAAGATCGGTTTCACGAAAAAAATCGAGGAGGAGCCCATGCAGCAGAAAGATGCCCGCGGGAGGGCGCTGGGCGCGGTGAGAGCGGCCATGATCGCGCTGGGGTGCCTGGCGGCCGGCACGGCCGCGGGTCAAAGTTACCCGGTCAAGCCCCTGCGGATCGTCGTTCCCTTTGCACCCGGCGGCCCGAACGACATCCTCGCGCGCGTCATCGGACAGAAGCTGACCGAGGCATGGGGACAGCAGACGATCGTCGAGAACCGCGCCGGCGGCGGCACCGTGATCGGCACCGAGTTCGTCGCCCGGGCAGCACCCGACGGTTACACGTTACTGATGATATCCACAAGCCATACGTCGAATCCGTCGCTGCGCAAGCTGCCGTACGATCCCCTCCGCGACCTCGAGCCGGTGATACTGGTTGCGTCGGGCCCGAATGTCGTACTCGCCCATCCCTCGCTGCCCGCGCGATCCATCAAGGAGCTGATCGCCGTGGCGCGCGCGCGGCCGGGCGAGGTCGCCTATGGGTCGGGCGGGGCCGGCACGTCCACGCATCTGTCGGGCGCGATGGTGGGTTTGATGGGGGGCGTCCAGATGATCCACGTCCCCTACAAGGGCGCGGGGCCTGCGACCATCGATCTTCTGAGTGGAGAGATTACCTGGATGGTCGGCACCATCCTCCCTTCCATGCCGCACATCCGGTCGGGCCGGCTGCGCGCCCTGGCGGTGACGGGTCTCAAGCGATCGCCGGTGCTGCCCGAAGTGCCCCCGGTTGCGGATACCTTGCCCGGCTTCGAGGCCAGTTCGTGGTACGGCGTTGCAGCGCCGGGCGGAACGCCGCGGGACGTCGTGATGAAACTCAACCAGGAGATCGCGCGGCGCATCAGCACGCCCGACGTGCGCGAGCGCGTCGCCGGCGAGGGCGCCGAGATCGTGGCCGGCAGTCCCGACCAGTTCGGAGCGTTCTACCGTGCGGAGATCGAGAAGTGGGGGAAGATTATTCGAGCGGCCGGGATCCGGCTCGAATGACGTTGATTGGAGCGGGTGATGGGAATCGAACCCACGTATTCAGCTTGGGAAGCTGATGTTCTGCCATTGAACTACACCCGCGCCGGACCGCTATTCTAAGCGGACCGCTATTCTAAGGAATGTGCCGCAAGTTGCCAAAGGCTCGGCAACGCGTGAGAATGAGCCATGATTTCGGTCACCATCAACGGTGAGCGCCGCCAGCTCGAAGCGCCGCTCAACTGCACCGAGTTGCTGGCGCGCCTCGATCTCGCGGGCAAGCGCGTTGCGCTCGAGCGCAACGGCGAGATCGTGCCCCGCAGCCAGTTCGCCGTCGAGCGCCTCGCCGAGGGCGACCGCCTCGAGATCGTGGTCGCAGTCGGCGGGGGATGATCTTCGCTCAATCCTGAATCCTTGATCCTGAATCCTGCTCTGTGAAGCCGCACGAAAACCTCGACCCGCTGGTGATCGCCGGCAAGCCGTACCGCTCGCGGCTGCTGATCGGCACCGGCAAGTACAAGGACTTCGCGGAAACCCGGGCAGCGGTGGAGGCAAGCGGCGCCGAGATCGTCACGGTCGCGATCCGCCGCACCAACATCGGTCAGGACCCGAAGCAGCCGAGCCTGCTCGAGTTCCTGCCGCCTTCGAAGTACACGCTGCTGCCGAACACCGCCGGCTGCTACACGGCGGACGACGCCGTGCGCACGCTGCGGCTCGCTCGGGAGCTCCTCGACGGCCACGAACTGGTGAAGCTCGAAGTCCTCGGTGACCCGAAGTCGCTCTACCCCAACGTGGTGGACACCCTCGCCGCGGCGAAGACGCTGGTGAAGGAAGGCTTCAAGGTGATGGTCTATACCTCGGATGACCCCATCATCGCCAGGCAGCTCGAGGAGGCCGGCTGCGTGGCCGTGATGCCGCTCGCCTCGCTGATCGGCTCGGGCATGGGCATCCTCAATCCCTGGAATCTGGGCATCATCATCGAGCAGGCCAAGGTGCCGGTGCTGGTGGACGCCGGCGTGGGCACCGCTTCCGACGCCGCGATCGCGATGGAGCTCGGCTGCGACGGCGTGCTCATGAACACCGCCGTCGCCGCGGCGAAGAATCCGGTGCTCATGGCGTCCGCCATGAAGCTGGCCGTGGAAGCGGGGCGCGCCGCCTTCCTCGCCGGCCGCATGCCCAGAAAGCTCTACTCCGGCGCCCCGAGTTCTCCGACCTCCGGCCTCATCACGCCGTCGCCGAAACCCTAGTCCGCGCCCGCAAGTTCCAGCTGTCCAGCAAGCGCGTGAATTCTTCCGCCGGCACGGGTCTGCTGAAGTAATAGCCTTGCGCGCCGTCGCAGCCGAGTGACCGCAGGAAGGCGAGCTGCTCGGGCGTCTCGACCCCCTCCGCCACCACTTTGAGACCGAGGCTGTGCGAGATCGCGATGATGGCGCTCACGATCGCGGCGTCGTCCGGATCGCTGCTGATGTCGCGCACGAACGACTGGTCGATCTTCAGCTGGTGGATCGCGAAGCGCTTGAGGTAGGAAAGACTCGAGTAGCCGGTCCCAAAGTCGTCGATCGAGATCCGCACGCCCATGGCGTCGAGCTCGGCGAAGCGCGCGATGACTTCCTCGGAACGCTGGACGATCACGCTCTCCGTGATTTCCAGCTCGAGATTCGAAGCGGGAAGGCCCGTGCCGCGCAGGATGAGATCCACGGTTTCCACGAAGCCCTCGCGCTGGAACTGGTGCGCCGAGCAGTTGACGGCAACCTGCAGGTCGGGATAACCCGCGTCGCGCCAGGCGCACGCCTCGATGCAGGCCTGGCGCAGCACCCATTCACCGAGCGGTCCGATGAGACCGGTTTCCTCCGCCGCCGCGATGAACTCGGAGGGCGACACCATGCCGCGCTGCGGGTGCCGCCAGCGCACGAGCGCCTCGAAGCCGATGATCGCGCCCGTCCTGAGATCGAGCTGCGGCTGGTAGTGCAGCAGGAACTCGCCGCGCTCGATGGCATGGCGTAGGTCGTTCTCGATCACGAGGCGCTGCTGCGCGGCCTCGGTCATGGCCTGGGTGAAGAACTGGTAGTTGTTGCGCCCCATCTGCTTCGCGTAGTACATCGCGGTATCGGCGTTGCGCATCAGGGTCTCGACGTCCTGGCCATCGTGGGGATAGGCGCAGATGCCGACGCTGGGCGTCACCTTCAGCTCGTGCCCGTCGATCATCAACGGCTCCGCGAGGGCATCGAGCACCTTCTGCGCCACGTGCCCTGCGTCCTCGGGCTCCTTCAGGTCGCCCAGCAGCACGACGAACTCGTCGCCGCCGATGCGCGCGATCGTATCGGAGCCGCGCGTGCAGGACTCCAGGCGCCCGGCGACGGTCTTCAGCAGGCGGTCGCCGACCGCGTGCCCCAGCGAGTCGTTGACCGTCTTGAAGCGATCGAGGTCGATGAATAGGACCGCGAGCACCTCCTGGTTGCGTTGCGCCTGCGCGATCGCCTGCCCGATGCGGTCGTGCAACAGCATGCGGTTCGGGAGTTCCGTCAGCGCGTCGTAATGCGCCATGTGCCGGATCTGCTCCTCGGCGCGCTTCTGCTCCGTGATGTCGCGCCCGGTGCCGCGATATCCCTGGAAGCGGCCTACGTCGTCGAAAATCGGCCGTCCGCTCACGCTGATGATGCGCAAGTTGCCATAGACGTCGAAGCGCTGGTAGACGAAATCCTGGAATGCCCGGCGCGCCGCCAGTGCCGCCTTGTGCGGCTGCCACTGCTCGTCCGTCATGTGCAGGCGCGAGATCTCCCACCGCGCCTTACCGATGTCCTCTTCCGAGCCCAGGGCAAACTCGTGGACCCGCGAGGAGATCTGCGTGAACCGCAGGTCGGCGTCCTGCTCCCAGTACCAGTCCGAGGAGAGCTCGGTCAGGTCGCGGAAGCGCGCCTCGCCCTCGCGCAGGGCTGCTTCCGCTTCCTTCAGGCCGGTCACATCGGTGATGGTGCCGATCAATCCGGCGACCGCGCCGCGCGGATCGGCAAAGGTCGCCTTGTTGTAGATGGTGTGATGCAGGCGGCGGTCGGCCGCGACGATCGCCGCCTCGTAGGTCTGGCTGCCCGGGTGGCGAAACAGGTCCTCGTCCTTGGCGTGGTGCATCCGCGCAAGCTCGGAATTGTCCGGATAGAGCTCGAACACGGTCTTGCCGATGAACTGCTCGCGCGGGATGCCGAAGAAGCGCTCCCACGCCCGGTTGACGCCGAGGTAGCGCCGCCCCGAGGCGTCCTTGAAGAAGATCGGCTGCGGCACGGCCTCGATCAGCTGCTGGATGAAGGAGAGCTGCTCGCGCAACCCCTCGGCGGCGCGCACAGCGCTCGCGTGCTCCGCGAGCTTGAGCGCCCGTTCGCGCGAGAGCAGCAGCGCCCAGACCACCCAGAACAGCAGCAGGCTCGTCACCACTCCGCCCATCAGTATCACTTGCGGCAGCACGCCGCCGGCGCCATGGGCCGGCGCCGACGGGGCGCTGAACTCCAGGCGCCAGATGCGTCCCGCCACATCCAGGGTCATGAGCTGCATCATGGCTGCGTGGGCGCCGCCCGGTGCCACGCTTCTGCCGAACGTCCGGCCGCTGTCGAACACCAGGTTATCGCGGACCGGCTCCGCATTCGGCGTGTCCACTCCCGCAAGTCCGACGTCGTGGATCGTGAGGTCGAAATCGCGCCCGAGCTGCCGGCCCAGCAGTCCGCCCACCAGGTCTTCCACGTTGATCGCCGAGGAAACGACGCCGAGAAATGCCGCACGTCGCTGCGCGACCGATGCGATCGGCATGCCCCTGCGGTAGACGGGCATCCGCAGCGCGACCGAAATCTGTCTGCTCGCGTCCGCGGCGAGCCAGATGGGCTCGGATGCCGTCGCCCGGCCGCTGTCGCGAGCGAACTCCACGGCGGGTCGGCGTTGCCGCTCCGAGTAGACGTCGAAGCCGAACGCCCGCTCGTTGCCCGCGAAAGGTTCGATGTAGGTGACGACCATGTAGTCGCCGCGCATTCCGGGCGGTTTGATCGCAAACTCGGGATAGCCGCGGGGATCGATGCTGCGATCGCGCCGCACGCTCTCCTCGAACCGCGTCTTCTCGGAACCCGGCACATACTGCACATACGACACGAGGCGGACGCCGGCGTAGCGCTGCCGGAGATTGAAGCCCGACAGGTAGCGCTGGAAGTCGTCGCGATCCACGCGGTCGGACGCGACAAACAGCCCGCGCAGCCCGACCAGGAGATTGACGTTGTCCTGAAAGCGCCGGTCCAGCGCGCCCACGGCCTGGGCGACCTCGTGCTGGAACTTCGATTCGGCCTCGGCCGCGACCCGCTGCTCCGTAAAGCGCCAGGCCGCAATGGAAATTACCAGTCCCAGCGCCAGCACGAACAGTGCTGGCACGGATAATCCGACCCGCCTGAGGATGCGCGCAAGCAGGCTGCCGCGGCCGTTCGCTTCCAAATGCCCTCGCCCTTCCAACCGCTTGTTTTATGGCTACTTTACCTGCGTCCCCCCCGGGCCATGTATGAACAATCGCACGCTTTCCGGGTTTGCCTGACCCCAGCGAAAATCTGCGAGAATCCGCGCCAGGGCAAACCCGCCCGCGAGCCTCACCGCCGCCCGCAACCGCCCTATCCATGAATGCCCCCCGAATTCCGATCCGCAGCTACGTTTTGCGCCAGGGCCGCGCTACCGCTGCGCAACGGCGGGCCCGCGAAACGCTGCTGCCGCGCCTGGGCGTCCCCTATGCGCCGACGCTGCTCAACCTCGATCGAGCCTTCGGGCGCGCGGCGCCGAAGACACTGGAAATCGGATTCGGCATGGGCGAGACCACCGCCCGCATCGCCGCGCAGCATCCGGAGCGCGACTTCCTCGGCATCGAGGTCTATGGACCCGGCGTGGGCGGCCTTCTCAAGCGCGTGACGGAGCTCGGATTGACCAATGTCCGCGTCATCCAGCATGACGCGGCGGAAGTGCTGCGCGACATGATCGCGCCCGCGGCGCTCGACGGAGTGCACGTGTACTTTCCCGACCCGTGGCCGAAGAAGCGCCACCACAAGCGGCGCCTGCTGCAACCGCCGTTCGTCGCGCTACTTGCCTCGCGCATGAAAGCGGGCGCCTATCTGCACGTGGCGACGGACTGGGAGAATTACGCGCGGCAGATCCTGGAAGTGCTGTCCGCGGAACCACTGCTCGCCAACACCTGCGGAGGCTTCGCGCCGCGACCGGAATGGCGGCCGCAGACCAAGTTCGAATCGCGCGGCTTGCGGCTCGGCCACCAGGTGTGGGACGTCGTCTTTCGGCGAGTCACTGGCCAGGGCAATCCACGATGAGCATTCAACTCGACCACGTGATGGTTCCAGCCCGGGACAAAAAGGCCGCGGCGGAACGGCTCGCCACGCTCCTCGGCGTTCCCTGGGCGGAGTCCGGAGCGGGCCCCTTCTGCGCGGTCTATGTCAACGACGGCCTGACACTCGACTTCGACCAGGTCGAGGGCCCTTTTCCCATCCAACACTACTGCTTTCGCGTCAGCGAGGCCGAGTTTGACGGCATTCTTGCCAGGATCAAGGCGCGCGGCATCGAGTACCGCAGCACGCCGCACGGTCCCGCGGACAGGCAAGTCAACACTCAGCACGGCGGCCGAATCGTGTACTGGAACGAACCGGACGGGCACGTGTGGGAAGCGCTGACGGTCAGCTACGCGCGTCCTCCACGCAAGAGCACGACCGGTCCCGGCTGACTCAGACTGCCGATTTCTCGCGCAGGAAGATCTCGAGCAGGTCGTTGAGGAACCGCCGCCCGCGAGCCGTGGGCGCGATGCGCGCGTGATCGCGCTCGATCAGGCCCCGGCGCTCGGCATCCGCCAGCTCGCGCAGGATGGCGGTGAGCGGCAGCCCGGCACGCTCCTCGAAGAGCGTCGCGGCGAAACCCGCGTTGAGCCGCAAGGCGTTCATCATGAACTCGACGGGGATCTCCTCCATGCGCACATCACGCTCCTCCTCGACCGGCCCGTTCCCCTCCACGCCCGCCATGTAGCGCTCGGGGTGCTTGACCCGGGCCTGGCGCAGGATACGTCCCGGGAAGGACAGCTTGCCGTGCGCGCCCGCACCGATGCCGAGATAGTCGCCGAATGTCCAGTAGTTCAGATTGTGGCGGCACCGCGTGCCGACAGTGGCGAGTGGCGACCGACCACTGACGGTCTTCGCGTAGGCGGAGGTCTCGTAGTGATCGTAGCCCGCCGCGGCGAATCGCGCCTCGATGGCGTCCTGCATCGCGGCGGTCGTGTCGTCATCGGGAAGTTTCGGCGGGAAGCGGTGAAACCACGTGTTCGGTTCGATGGTGAGGTGATAGCACGACAGGTGCGGCGGATCAAACGCCAGCGCCTGCTCGATGTCGGACAACGCCTCCTCCACGGTCTGTCCCGGCAACCCGTACATGAGGTCGAGATTGAAATTGTCGAAATGCGCGCGGGCCTCCTCGATCGCGCGCCGCGCTTCGCGCTCGTCGTGGATGCGCCCGAGCGCCCTGAGATGGCGCGGGTCGAAGCTCTGGATCCCGAGCGACAGGCGATTGATGCCTGCGGCGCGGAAATCCCGGAACTTACCCGCCTCGACCGTTCCCGGATTGGCTTCAAGCGTGATCTCCGCGTCCGGGGCCAGCGCAAGCCGCGCCCTCACCGCCGCAAGGACCGCATCGATCGCGGCCGCGGACATGAGGCTCGGCGTCCCGCCGCCCAGAAACACGCTGTGCACCCGCCGCCCCCACACCAGAGGCAGGGCGCGCTCGAGGTCCGAGACGAGCGCGGCAACGTAGCGCGCTTCGGGCAGCGCGCAGCGCGCCTCATGCGAATTGAAATCGCAGTATGGGCACTTGCGCGCGCACCAGGGGAAGTGAACATACAGGGACAGCGGCGGCAGCGCCTTGAAGACAGGATTTGGGATCAAGGATCGAGGATCCAGTGAGAAAACGGCTTTCATTCGCGTCAGGGATTTCGGTTGACCCTGAACCCTGGATCCTGAATCCTGAACCCCGCATCCTCGCGCAGCCTCGCGACAAGCGCGGCGAGCGCCTTACCGCGGTGGCTCACCGCGTTCTTTTCCTCGGGCATGAGCTCCGCTGCCGTGCGGCCGAGGTCCGGCAGCAGGAAGTGCGGATCGTACCCGAAGCCGCCCGTCCCCCGCGGGGACGCGATGACTTCACCCTGCCAGCGCCCCTCGGCAATCAGCGGTTCCGGGTCGGCGGCGTGGCGCAGCAGCACGATCACGCAGTAGTAATGGGCGCGGTGGCTGGCCCGTCCGCGCAGAGCGGCCACCAGCTTCTCGTTGTTCCGCCGGTCCTGGCCCGCGCGCACGTCCTGCGCCTGCGCAGGGCCGGCGTCCGCGTAACGCGCCGAGTGCACCCCCGGCTCGCCGCCCAGCGCCTCCGCGCAGATGCCGGAATCGTCCGCGAACGCCGGCATGCCGGTATGGCGGCTCGCGAAGCGTGCCTTCGCGAGCGCATTCTCGACGAACGTGCCGTGCGGTTCGTCGGCCTCCGGCACGCCGAGCTCGGACTGCGGGATCACCTCGATGCCGAGCGGAGTCAGCATCTGCCGGAACTCGCGCAGCTTGCCGGGGTTACCGCTCGCGAGAACCAGTTTGCGCATCCAGGAATTTCCGTGGCTAGAGTCCCAACGCCGCCTTCTGCGCGGCGATGAGCTCGCGGATGCCGCGCTCGGCGAGATCGAGCATCGCGCCCATCTGCACGCGCGTGAAAGGCCGACCCTCCGCAGTGCCCTGCACTTCCACCAGCCCGCCGCTGCCGGTCATGACGACGTTCATGTCGGTGTCGCAGCGCGCATCCTCGGCGTAGTCGAGGTCGAGCACCGGCGCGCCCTCGAACACGCCGACCGAGACCGCGGCGACGCAATCGCGCACCGGAGAGGCCGCGAGCAGCTTCTGCGCGACCAGGCCCGCCACTGCGTCGTGCAATGCGACGAACGCACCAGTGATCGCGGCGGTACGCGTGCCGCCGTCGGCCTGGATCACGTCGCAGTCGAGGTGGATCGTGCGCTCGCCGAGGCGGTCGAGATCCACCACGGAGCGCAGTGCGCGCCCGATGAGGCGCTGAATTTCCTGGGTGCGGCCGGATTGCCGGCCACGCGCCGCTTCCCGCTCGCCCCGGGTGTGGGTCGCCCGCGGCAGCATGCCGTACTCGGCCGTCACCCAGCCCTGCGCGCGCCCCTTCAGGTGAGGTGGCTGCTGGTTGAGGACGCTGGCGGTGCAGATCACGCGGGTGTCGCCGAATTCGACGAGCACCGAGCCCTCGGCGTGACGCGTGTAGCTGCGCGCGATACGCACCGCGCGCATCTGATCGGGTTTGCGGCCGCTCGGTCGCATGTAACTCCCTGAGTAGTATGCTATCTTTCGGATTGGATCCCAGCGTGCATGGTATAGGCTAAATGATCAGGGGTAAACCGCGCGAGATACCGGTCACGGGTCACCGGTCACGGGTCACGGAGTTCCGGTGATTCACAGCATGACCGGATACGCCGCGTCGGCGCGGGAGTTCCCGTTCGGCGCGCTGAGCATCGAGCTGCGTTCCGTCAACCACCGCTATCTCGACCTCCAGTTCCGCCTGCCCGACGACCTGCGCGCGATCGAGCCCGCGTTGCGCGAGCTGCTCAACGAGCACATTGCGCGCGGCAAGGTGGAGTGTCGCGTGACATTCAACGCCGTGCCGGGCGCGCACAAGTCGCTCAAGCTGAACGAAGACCTGTTGCAGCAACTGGAGGCGCTCGGTCACAAAGTGCGCGCCACCGTTGCCGGCGCCGTGCAGCTCTCCGTGGCCGATCTCCTGCGCTGGCCCGGCGTGCTGGCCGCCGAACCTTTACCCGTCGAGGCGCTGCAGGCAGCGTGCCGCGACCTGCTGGCGCGCGTGCTCCAGGAATTCAATGCGGCGCGCGCCCGGGAAGGCGAGCGGCTGGTGGTCATGCTGCGGGAGCGCGCGGGCAACATGGAGCGCATCCTGGGCGAAGTCATTCCGCGCATCCCGCAGGTGATCGCGGCCTACCAGGACAAACTCGCGGCCCGGCTGAAGGAGGCAATCGGGGGCGGCGAGGACGAGCGCATCCGGCAGGAGGTCGCGGTGTTCGCCACCAAGATCGACGTGGACGAGGAGCTCTCGCGCCTCACCGCCCACGTCGCAGAGCTCAAGCGGGCGCTTGCCGGCGGCGGGGCGGTGGGCAAGAAGCTCGATTTCCTCATGCAGGAGTTCAACCGCGAGGCGAATACCCTCGCCTCGAAGTCGGTGGACCTCGCCGTGACGCGCGCTGCGCTCGAGCTGAAGATTGTCATCGAGCAGATGCGCGAGCAGATCCAGAACATCGAATGAGCGGCGCGCTTTTCATCGTCAGCTCCCCGTCCGGCGGCGGCAAGACCAGTTTGGTCAAGGCGCTGCTGGAGGCCGAGCCCGAGGTGCGGCTGTCGGTGTCGTACACCACGCGGCCCGCGCGCCCGGGCGAGATCGATGGACGCGACTATCACTTCGTCACGCTGCCGGAGTTCGAGCGCATGCTCGAGGCCGGGGAGTTCCTGGAGAGCGCGGTCATCTACGGCAACCGCTACGGCACCTCCCAGAAGTGGATCGAGCGTGAGCGGTCGGAAGGCCGCGACGTGTTGCTGGAGATCGACTGGCAGGGCGCGCAGCAGGTGCGCCGGCTGGTGCGCCAGGTGGTGAGCATCTTCATCCTGCCGCCCTCGCCGGAGGTGCTGGAGTCGCGGCTGCGCGGGCGCGGCCAGGACAGCGAGGAGGTGGTTACGCGGCGGCTCGCCGCGGCGCGCGAGGAGATCTCCCACGTGAGCGAGTACGAGTATGTTATTATTAACGACGATTTCAACCGCGCGGCGCAGGACCTGCGCAGCATCGTCCGGGCGGAGCGCCTCAAACTCGCGCGCCAGCTCTCCCGCAGCCCAAGTCTATTCAACCGCTACCCGTGACAGGAGCCTACCGTGGCCCGCATTACCGTCGACGATTGCCTCAAGATCATACCCAACCGCTTCGAAATGTCGCTCGCCGCGACCTTCCGCGCGCGCCAGATCACCAACGGCGCGCAGCCGATGCTGGAGGCGAACCGCGACAAGCCGACCGTGATCGCGCTGCGCGAGCTCGCCGCCGGCAAGTACGGCCCCGAGATCCTGAACAAGACGCCCACCTAGAGGCAATGCGTTTGTGTCCACCACCGCTCCTGCCCTCTTCAAGGAGTGGTCCGGCTACCTGAAGCCGGAGGACATCTCGCAGCTGCAGTCGGCGTACCACTTCAGCGAGCAGGCCCACGAGGGGCAGTTCCGCAAGTCCGGCGAGCCCTACATCTCGCACCCGCTCGCGGTCGCCAATATCCTCGCCCAGTGGCACCTGGATCCCCAGGCGCTCACCGCCGCGCTGCTGCACGACGTGATGGAGGACACCTCGGTCACCAAGACCGAGATCTCGCGCAACTTCGGTCGGCCAGTCGCCGAGCTGGTGGACGGTGTCTCCAAGCTCGACAAGATCGAGTTCGAGTCGCACGCCGAGGCGCAAGCCGAGAATTTCCGCAAGATGCTGCTGGCGATGGCGCGCGACGTGCGCGTCATCCTGATCAAGCTCGCCGACCGGCTGCACAACATGCGCACGCTCGACGCGGTGGAGTCCGAGCAGCGGCGCCGCATCGCGCGCGAGACCCTCGAGATCTACGCGCCGATCGCCAACCGCCTGGGGTTGAACAGCATCTACCAGGAGCTCGAGGACCTCTCGCTGAAGCACCTCTATCCCGACCGCTTCCGGGTGCTCGCCAAGGCGGTGAAGGCGGCCGGCGGCAATCGCCGCGAGGTCGTGGGCAAGGTGCTCGATGCGATCCACAAGAAGCTGAAGAGCGCCGGGGTGGAGGCGCTCGCGCAGGGCCGCGAGAAGCACCTCTACTCGATCTACCGCAAGATGCGCGAAAAGCATCTCACCTTCGCGCAGGTGCAGGACGTCTACGGCTTTCGCATCATCGTAGGCGACGTGCCGGACTGCTACCGCGCGCTGGGCGCCCTGCACGGTCTCTACAAGCCGATTCCCGGCAAGTTCAAGGACTACATCGCGATTCCCAAGGCGAACGGCTACCAGTCGCTGCACACCATGCTGTTCGGCCCCTTCGGCACCCCGATGGAGGTCCAGATCCGCACCCGCGAGATGCACAAGATCGCGGAGGCAGGGGTCGCCTCGCACTGGCTCTACAAGGACTCCGACGCATCGCTTTCGGACCTCCAGAAGAAGACCCACCAGTGGCTGCAGAGCCTGCTCGAAATGCAGTCCCAGTCGGGCGACTCGGTCGAGTTTCTCGAGCACCTCAAGGTGGATCTTTTCCCGGACGAGGTCTACGTGTTCACGCCCAAGGGCAGGATCCTGTCGCTGCCGCGCGGCGCGACCGCGGTGGACTTCGCCTATGCCGTGCACACCGACATCGGCAACCGCTGCGTGGCGGCGAAGATCAACCAGGAGCTGATGCCGCTGCGCACCGAACTGAAGAACGGTGACCGCGTCGAGATCATCACCGCAGCGCACGCCCGGCCCAACCCGCTGTGGCTGAACTTCGTGGCGACCGGCAAGGCGCGCTCCCGCATCCGCCATTTCCTCAAGACCATGCACTTCCAGGAGTCGGCGCGGCTGGGCGAGCGGCTGCTCAACCAGGCCCTGACCGCGCTCGGCGCCGCGCCGGCCGATATCAAGGACGGGCAGTGGGACAAGTTCGCACGCGATGCCGGCGCGAAGTCGCGCGAGGAGATTCTCGCCGACATCGGACTTGGCAAGCGGCTGTCGGCGGTGGTGGCGCGGCGGCTGCTGTCGCGGGGCGAGGCGGGTCCGAACGAGGCGCTAAGCGGCGGCTCGGTCATCATCCACGGCTCGGAAGGCATGGCGGTGCAGTTCGCCCAATGCTGCCGGCCGATACCCGGCGACCCCATCATCGGCATTATCAGCAAGGGCCAGGGCATGATGATCCACACCCACGACTGCTCGGTCGCCGCCAAGGCACGCCATGACCCGGACCGGGTCCTCGACGTGGCGTGGGACCCCGAGACCCGCAAGCTGTTCGAGGTCAACATCAAGCTGATCGTGGCGAACCAGCGCGGCGTGCTCGCCAAGGTCGCTGCCGAGATCGCGGAGGCGGGCTCCAACATCCAGAACGTGGCGGTGGATCCCGAGGACGGCAGCAGCTACACCAACATGTTCTTCACGCTGCAGGTATCGAACCGCCTGCACCTTGCGCGCATCATGCGGGGTCTCCGGCGCATTCCGGAGGTCGTCCGCATTTCCCGCGTGACGGGCTGAGGCCGGCTAGCGGCCGCGGCGGCAGGCGCTGTAGCCGTCGTTCCAGCCGCGCTCGAAGTCCGGATCGGCCTGGTAGCGGGATTCGTCGCGCCATGGACGGATCGCTGCCGCGCTGTCGCAACCCTCGCCGTATCCCTGCACGAACGCCGGCGAAAAGCCGACGAGGCTTACCGGCTTCGGTGCCGGGATATCCGCGCAACCCGCGAGCAGCAGCCCGCCGAGCACCGCTCCTGACAATCTGCCCCGGGACGAGCAGCGCGTCGGTTTCATGCGATGTCACGCCTCGATCGGCAATGAGCCGCGGTTCCATCTAACACCGGCCGCAGGACCCCTTGTCCGGGCCGCGCGCGGTCAGTCGGAGGAAATCAATCCGCTTCCTGGCTTTCCTCGGCCGGCCCGCCGAGGGCAGCCGGCATCGCGGTCGCCGTGATCCCGGCGGCCTCCACGCGCGTGCGCGCCGGCGCCGTCTCCGTGGTGGTGTCGCCGCGCGGAGGGCCATCCACTGCGGCGGCCAAGACATTGCCCCGCGTGCGGAGATTCTCCGGCCCCGGATCGACTCTGGTCGAACGGGGAAATGCAACGATGGGCTTGATCGTGGGCAGGTCCCGCGGTGCGCCCGCGGAACTCGTCGTGATCGAAGCGGACGCAATCGGGTCCTGTGGCAAAGCCGCAGAATCCTCTCGTTGCTCGCTGCCGTTCATGACCTGCGCGAGCGTGATGCCCATGCTGGACGCAATCGGCTGCCAGCCCATGCCGCCCGCGCGCATTTGCAACACGCCCGGCAGCAGAACGGGGGTCGCCACGCGTTCGTTGGTGCGGCTCGCAACGCCACCGCCGACAAGTACCGCCTTGAGCTGAGCAGGGTTGGGCCGGGTGATGCCGAACTGGGCAAGCTGCTCGCGCGCGAGCACGAGCGCGATCCGGACATTGCCGAAATCCATTGGACGCGTCGGCGGCGTGAATTGCGTCGCCGGGCCCGCCCGCCCGCCAGCGGCCAGGTTGATCTCGCCGCCCTGCCGCAACCCTCTCACCAGGCTGCGGGCATTGGAGTCGGAACCCGCGAAAGCCGAGAAATCAGCGACCAGGCGGGCCTGTGCTTGCGGTTCCGCGCTGGCGACGCCGTCGCTCCCGGACCCCGGGTTTGCCGTGTCCCGTGTATACACACTGGCTGCGATGCCTCCAACACACAGCACCGCGATCAGTACCGCTGCGTAGGCCGATCTCATGGCCGGCCTGCTCCTTCATCGGTTATCTGGAAATCGCGCGATTGATCCGAACGCTCCATCCATTGAGATGCGCCTTCCGTGACTGCGGCGTCCTGTGCAACCTGGCGGAGCGCGGCGAGCATCTCGCCGAGGTCCCGGATCTCGACTGCTTCTGCTGCGGTCTTGAGCATCGCACCCTCTCCGATCACCCGGCGGCGATCACGCCCTGTTCGGTCACGCGCACCTTCTGGCCGACCGTGAGAGAGGGCCGGGTGCGCTCGTAGCGCGTGAGCGATGCGCCGTCGCTCATCCGCACGCGAATCTCGAAATGCACCGCCCGGCTCGCGCGCTTCCCGGACTCGTGAACGGCGAAGGCGCCCGAGTCGCTGCTCTCACCCGGGGCTTCCACGACGCGCAAGGACTCGACGATTCCGCATTCGCGGCACGCGGATGTGGGGGCCAAGCCGCTCGACGCGGCCTGCTGCGGGGCTTCAATACGCACCCCGGCCGGGTTCGCGCCGCCCGTCAGGGCGCCGGGTATCCACCCCATCATGGTGGCAATGCCCGCGATGCTGAATACGATCACGCCCACCGCGGCAACGAGCATGAGCATATAGAGGATCCCGGTGTCCTTGACCGCGGCACCTGCGGTTCCGGGAGTCATGTTGACGGCGTTCATCGATTGCTCCTTCCTCCAGCGATGAGGACCCAACGATCTCGCAGCGCGAGGCCGAACTCAGGCGCAACTGTTGTGCCAGGTCACATAAACTAATGGAATCAATAAGTTAAACGGCTGGTTTCGGGCCTGAGTGTCGCCCTCAGGCAACAGGGCCCGGCAACCCGGGCTTAGCGGGGTGATTTGGCAGGGTTTTTCATGTCGCAGGCCAACGACAAGAGACGAGCAGGATCGCCGGGAGTCACGTGCGTTGAACGGCGCAATGGAAAGACTTCATCCCAGTACGACGCGCCCGGTCCGTTCGAACGCGCGGAGGTAAAACGGCCGCGTTGCGGTCCGTTTTAGCGGGATTTGAAAAGTTTGGGATCGAGCTGATGGCGGCCGAGCAGCTTGTAGAACTCGGTGCGATTGCGCTTGGCAAGGCGCGCGGCTTGGGTGACGTTGCCCTCGGTGATCTTCAGGAGCTGGGTCAGGTACTCGCGCTCGAAGCGTCGCCGCGCGTCCTCGAACGAGGCGAATTCAGCCTGCTGGTTCTGGATCGCCTGCTGCGCAAGCGATACCGGGATGATGGGCGTCGTCGCGAGCGCCACCGACTGCTCGACCGTGTTGTAGAGCTGGCGCACGTTGCCGGGCCAGGATGCGGCAACCAGCATCTCCATCGCTTCCGGCGCGAACCCGTTGACGGACTTGTGGTACTTGCCGGCGAGCTGCGCCAGGAAATGCCCGGCGAGGAGGGGAATGTCCTCGCGCCGCTCGGCGAGCGGCGGGATCGACAGGGAAACGACGTTCAGCCGGTAGTAGAGGTCCTCCCGGAAGTTGCCCGCCGCCATCTCTGCCTCGAGGTTGCGATGGGTCGCGGAGATCACGCGCACGTCCACGTCGTGGCTCTCCGTCGAGCCGACCGGCCGCACCTTCTTCTCCTGCAGCACCCGCAGCAGCTTCACCTGCAGCGCGACCGGCATGTCGCCGATCTCGTCGAGGAAAAGCGTTCCCTGGTTCGCGGTCTGGAATAGTCCCTTGTGGTCACGCACGGCCCCGGTGAAGGCGCCCCGCACGTGGCCGAAGAGCTCCGATTCGAGCAGCTGCTCGGGAATCGCGCCGCAGTTGATCGCGACGAAGGAGCGGTCGCGCCGCGGGCTCGCCTTGTGAATGGCGCGCGCGACCATTTCCTTCCCGCTCCCGGATTCTCCGGCGATGAGCACGCTTGCATCGCTCTCCGCGACGAGACGCGCTTTTGCCAGCACGTCTTCCATGGCGTGATTGCGTGTGATGATTTCCCGGCGCCAATCTTCCCCGGCGTCGCCGGGCTCGCGCGCGCCGCCGCCCATGGCGAGGACGCGCTCGACTTCGGTCAGCAGCGCCTTCGGATCGAAGGGTTTGGTAAGGTATCCGGCCACGCCGCGCTGCACCGCGGATACCGCTTCGGGAATCGTACCGTGCGCGGTGAGGATGATGACCGGAAGCATCGGATGCCCGCTGCGCACCGCCTCGAACAGGGCCATGCCGTCCATGCCCCCCATCCGCAGGTCCGTCACCACCAGGTGCGGGCGCGTCGCGCTCACCTGCGCGAGCGCACGCTCCGCGCTCTCGGCGGTCGACACGGCGTAGCCGGCCGAGGTCAGCCGGATCTGCATCAACCGCAGCAGGTCGGGGTCGTCGTCCACCACCAGTATGCGGGGGCGCGCGGGGATCATCGGCTCCTTTCGATCATATTGCGTTCCAGGGATCTCAGCGCATCGAGCTTCTGCTGCAGCCCCTGCGCGCTGGCGGCGAGCCGCTGCTGCTCCTGCACCTGCGCGACAAGCATCACGGCGAGCCCCTGCAGCTTGCCCCCTTGGTGCCGCGCCACGGTATCGAGCAGGCCGAGCGAGCGCGCCTCGTCCGTGAACGCCATGCCCGGAAGCGAAAGTATCATGGCAAGGCGCACGCGGTTGAAATCCGTCCGCGCGCGCGAAAACGCCTGGCGCGCCGCATCGTGCTCGCGCGCGGCGTCGGGCCCGGAGAGCTTACGGATATGCTGGAAATAAAGCAGCAGGCTTTCCGTGTCCGACGCCGGCTGGGGGCCGCCCGCCTGCACCCAGGGCGCGGGCTCCAGGGGCTCGGCGATCCGGATGACGCCGCAACCCGCGAGCGCCGCCGCGCAACCGAGGAAGAGCAGCGCCAATGCCCTCACCCCCGCCCCTGTCCCCCAGTGGCGAGGGGAGATTCGAGGTGCAAATGTGCGCTCGGTCATTTGCACGGGAACGGGAATGCGGCTCCTCACGGGGCGGCTGTCTCTATGCGGATGAGCGGGACCCGGATCCGCAGGTGGGCGCCGCCCGCGCTGTCCACCACCTCCACGCTGCCACCGTGGGCGAACACGTACTCCTTCACGACCGAGAGCCCGATGCCGGTGCCGCGCAGGGGACCGGCCCCCGCCTGCCTTCCCTGGTAGAAGGGATCGAAGATGCGGGTCCGCTCCTCGGGCGAGACGCCCGGTCCCTGGTCGGTCACGTCGATCTCGAGCGCGTCGCCGTCGTAGCGCGCTCGGATGCCAATGCTGCCGCCCGGTGGCGAGAATTTCACGGCATTGGACAGGAGATTGTCGAGCACGACGCGCAGTTTTTCCGAATCAGCGGGGATCATCACGTCCTCGGCGGCGATGTCGAGGGTGAGGCCCCGGGCCCTGATCGCGAGCCGCTGGTCCTCGGCCACGCGCCCGATCACTTCCCGGACGTCCACCGGCCCGAGATCAACCGTGACCTTGCGGAACTGGCTCGCGCCGAACGAAAGCAGGTCCTCGATCAGCTTCTGCAATTCTACACTGTTGTGGCGCAGGATCTCCGCGATCTCGCGCTGCTCCGGGGTGAGCTTGCCGACCACCTCCTCGGACAGGAGTTCCGCGCCCTCGCGCAGCGCCGTGAGCGGCGTCTTCAGCTCGTGCGACACCTGGCGCAGGAACCGGTTCTTCTGCTGCTCGACGTCGAGCAGCTCGCGCCGCATCCACTCGAGCCGCTCGCCCAGGTGCTCCAGGTCCTGAGGCCCGTTGACCGCGACCGGCACGCGCAATTGCCCGCCGCCGAGCTGACGGATTGCCGCGTCGATCTGGCGGATCGGGCGCGTGATGAGAATCGAGAAGCCGATCACCAGGAACACCACCACCGGCACCAGCGCGAGCAGCTGCCACAGCGTGATGCGCTGGGCGCGGTCGGCGGTCTCGCGCATCGCCTCGACTTCGCGGTCGATCAGCGCATTGGAGCGCGTCACCAGGGCCTGCGCCTGCTCGGACAGCACGATGAAGCTTTCGACCGCCGCGCGCGCCTCCGGGCTCTTCGGGCCGGCCCCGGACAGCGCGCCGAAAACCGCCGCCTCGCCGCGCACGATCTCCTCCAGTGCGCGCTTCTGGTCCGCATCGAGCGGGAGATTCGCGAATTCTCCCACTGCCTGGTCGAACTGCCGGCGGTTCGCCACGTAGGTGTCGAGCAGCGAGCGGTCATCGAGGATCACCATCTGGCGCGCGGTGCGCTCGAGCGCGGTCAGCTGCTGCGCGAGCCGGCGGCCGCTCTGGGTGGCCTGCATGGCCTGATAGACCGCGTTCTGGCTGCGGTTGGCGAGGCGGTCCACCGTCACCGCATTGTTGAGAAGCGCGAACACCAGCGGCAACGCGACGAGCGTGAACCCGACCGCCAGCAGGCGCGGAAAAGAGCGCGGGTAATAGACCGGCATGGGAGGAGATTAGCACTGGAAAATGGGGACGCACACCTTTTCCCAACAAACCCCCTATGCTCGAGAGGACGAAGAAAAGGTGTGCGTCCCCTTATTGCGTTGCCTCGGCCAGGTCCCGTAACATCCCGTGCAGTCCGGTGACGACCCGCGCGACACGCTCGTAGTCCACCTTGTCGGGCGTGTCCTCGCTCGTGTGGTAGTGCGGGTAGCGATAGGGCGCAGTATCGGTCACCATCAGCGCGGGATAGCCCTCCTTCCAAAACGCCCAGTGATCGGACCAGTCCACGCCCGGAATCCAGGCGGGCGCGGCAACCGCCTCCGACGGGATCCCGGCGTGGCGCCGGAAGGCGTCGATCGCCTCGTGCAGCAGGTTCCGCGACTTGAGGTTCGAGACGAATGCGATGAAATTGCCGGTGGACGGATAGAAGAACCCCAGCGGAAAGGGGTAGCGCTGGCTGCCTGGCGCATCGGAATACCAGCCGATCGTCTCGATCGAAAGCATGGCGACGATATTTTCGCCACGCTCGCGGGCGCGCCGCGCGTAGTGGCGGCTGCCCATGGCGTCGCTCAGGTGGAACGGCGGCTCCTCGTTCACGAACGCGACGAAGCGCAGCGTGCGCGCTGGCTTCTCCGCGGCGATGAGGCGCGCGAGCTCGATGACGGCGGCGACTCCCGAGCCGTTGTCGTTCGCACCGGGCGCGCCCAGCACCGAATCATAATGGGCTCCGACGACGATGATCTCGGAGGCACGCGCGCCTCCACGCACCTCCACCTCGATATTGCGCACGTCGACCGGCCCCGACCGGAAGCTCTGGGTCGCGACCGAGCGGCCCGTTTCCGCCAGCGCTGACTCGATGTAGCGTGCGGCCGACTCCAGCTCGGCGAGCTTGAGGAAATTGTGCTCACGGCTCGCGATGGCTGCGACGTGCCCGCGCAGATTGGCCGCGATGATCCGCTCGGGCTCCGTCAGCGGCTTGAGCGCGCTCGAGTGGGAGACCCCCGGTACCTTGACCATGAACCACAGGAGCCACACGGTCGCGCCAGCGAGAGTGAGCCAGAAGATCACGCGCACGATCCAGAAAGGCGTGGCCGGTGTGCTCAAGCGAGCGGCGCGATCTTGAGCTCCGCCGCGAGCGCAGCAAGGCTTGCCGCGAGCGGCGCGGGCAGCGGGATGCCGTTTTTCATCCGGTCGGCACGCACGGCATGGCTGCCTTCCCCCGGCAGCCGTATCCGGGTGACACCCGGCAGCCGCTGAGACGCGCGTAAGTCGCGGATCAGCGTGTCCACGCTCTCCTTGAATTGCGCGACAGGCTGAAATGCCTCGACGTTGATCGCGACGATCGCATGGCCGGTGTTGGTCGCGGTGGTATCGTCGGCATTGAAGTCCACCACATCCTTTCCCATCGCAGCGCCGTTCAGCGTCCCCGCGAGCAGGCCGAAGATGAGCGCGAGGCCGTAGCCCTTGTAGCCGCCGATCGGCAGCAGGAAGCCCTCGTTCGCGCGCTGGGGGTCGGTGAGCGGCCGGCCCTGCCGGTCCATCATCCAGCCTTCCGGCATCGTCTCCCCGCGCTGCGCCTTGGTCTTCACCTTGCCGTAGGCGGCGACCGTCGTCGCCATGTCGAGCACGATGGGCGGCTCCTCCCCCGCCGGCACCGCGACGGCGATCGGATTGGTGGACAGCAGCATGTCGAGCCCGCCCCATGGCGGGAGATGGTTGGCGTTTCCCACCGCGAGGTAGAGGCCGATCATGTCGTGCTCAAGCGGCAAGCTGGCGTAGAGCGAGGCGGGCCCCGCGTGATTGCTCCACCGGACGCCCACCCACGCGACGCCTGCGGACCTCGCCTTCTCGATCGCCTTCTCCGTCGCGAAGCGCATCACGAGGTGCCCCATGCCGTTGTCACCGTTAACGAGCGCCATGCCGGCCGCCTCGCGCTCGACGCGGATCCGGGGCCTCACGTTGACGGCCCCGCCCCGGATTCGGCGCACGTACTGGGGAAGCCTGAATACCCCATGCCCCTCGGAGCCCTGCAGGTCGGCGCGCGTCATGAGCGTGGCGATGGTTCTCGATTCGCCGGCGGAGATGCCCACCGCCTCGAAGGCGCGTGCGATGAAGGCCTCGAGCTTGCCTGCGGGAACGCGTATTGCCGCCGGAGTATCCGCCACGGATTCCCACTCCCTGATCAATTCAACTCAAGCCGCCCGACCCTCACCCCTTCCCCCTCTCCCAGTGAGAGAGGGGAAAGGTACGGTGCGCAAATGGCCTCTTAGCCATTACCGCAAAGCCGGCGAATGGAAACCATGGCCGCGTGCGCCTGTCATACTAACCGCCTGGACGGAACATGGATATCGGTCAAACTCTCATCGACACCGAAGCGACGGTTCGCTTTGCCGCTTTCGCAGTGGTGTTCGCGCTGATGGCGGCGTGGGAAGTCGTGGCGCCGCGCCGGGGATTGAGTCTGCCGAAGAGCCGGCGCTGGCCGGCAAACCTCGGCGTGACGCTCCTCAATGTGACGCTCGTGCGCGTGCTCTTTCCCACTGCGACGGTCGGCATCGCGCTCGCCGCAGCGGAGCGCCAGTGGGGACTGTTCAACGCGCTCGCGGTCCCGCTGCCGTTGGCATTCGTGGTGTCGTTTCTCGTCCTCGATCTCGTGATCTGGATCCAGCACGTCGCCTTCCACCGCGTGCCGCTCCTCGCGCGCCTGCACCGCATGCATCACATCGATCTCGACATCGATGTCACCACCGGTCTGCGCTTCCATCCGGTCGAGATCCTCGCGTCGCTTCTGATCAAGTTCGCCGCCGTGATCGCGCTGGGCGCCCCGGCCACCGCGGTGCTTGCATTCGAGCTCGCGCTGAACCTGGGGTCGCTCTTCAACCATGGCAACGTGCGCATGGCCGCGGGGCTCGACCGCATGCTGCGCAGGTTCATCGTGACACCCGACATGCACCGCGTGCACCATTCGATCGTGCCCGAGGAGATCAACAGCAATTTCGGATTCTTCCTGTCGTGGTGGGACCGCCTGTTCGGAACCTACCGTGCGGCGCCGCGTGCCGGTCACAACGCGATGACGATCGGAGTACGCGACACCCGCGATCCTTCAATCTGCGCGGGAATCTGGCCCATGCTCGCGCTGCCGTTCCGGGAGCGCGCCGACGACTTCCCCTGCGCGCGGCCGGGGCTCGACGTCAGTCGATCCTGAACTGGTTGTCGCGGATGATGCCGTCCCAGCGCTTCAACTCCGACAGCACGTAGGCGTTGAATTCCGCGGGAGAACCGGTGAGGCTGATCGGGGTCTGGCGCTTCGCCAGCAACCCTTCCGCCTCCAGCTCTTTCATCGCGGCTGCAGCCACCGCATGGAGCTTCGCCAGGACCGGCTTCGGCGTGCGCGCGGGCGCAAAAATTCCGTTCCAGTTGAGGCTGCCGATTCCGGGGTAGCCCGCCTCCGCCATGGTCGGGATATCCGGCATCTCGGCCAGGCGCTTCTCCGAGGTCACCGCATAGGCCTTGATCTGCCCGGCACGTACCGGACCGATATTGGAGGCCACGTTGGATTCCTGGATGTGGGAATCGCCGCGGAGCAGATTCGTCAGGGTCTCCCCGGCACCCTTGGTGGGCAGGTGTACCATCTTGATACGCGCGCGCGCCGTCAGCGCCAGCATGTCGAGGTGCGCGTAGGAGCCAAGCGGTGCGCCGTAGTTGAGCTGGCCGGGCCGCGCCCGTGCGTACTCAATCGCTTCCTTCAACGTATTGGCCGGAATCTTGGGGCTACCCAGGATGAAGTTAGGAATCGCGACGAGCCGGATCACGCCGGTGAGGTCCTTGACCGCGTTCGCCTTCATCTTCCCCGCGAACAGGATCGGATTGATCGAGTTGGTCGAGATGTTCCCCATGAGCAGCGTATAGCCGTTGGGCTGGGCCTGCGCCGTCAGCTCGACCGCAATATTGCCGGCTGCTCCGGCGCGGTTGTCCACCACGACCTGCTGCCCGAGCGCCCGGCTCATTTTGGGCTCGATCATGCGCGCGATGATGTCGGTCGCGCCGCCCGGCGCGAACGGGATCAGCATGCGGATCGGCCGGTTCGGGTAGTCGGGCCCCTTCGACTGCGCTGCCGCAAGCACCGGTGTCAGTGCGACCAGCGCAGGCAGTACCAAAGTAGTGAGTCGTGCCATGCCCTTCCTCCCATCACCCATCACTTCTTCTCTTCAAGTTCGACCAGCGCCCCCAGGAAATCCTTCGGGTGCACGAAGGCAATGCGCTCGCCGTGCACGTTGCGGCTCTCCTTGCCTTCGCCGAGGACGCGGACGCCCTTGCCCGCCAGCCCGGTGCGGGTCGCAGTCACATCATCCACGTTGATGCAGAAATGATGGATGCCGCCGGCGGGGTTCTTCTCAAGGAACTTTGCGATGGGCGAATCCGGGCGAGCGGGCTCCATCAGCTCGATGCGCGCGTTCGGCAGCGAGACATAGGCAAGGCGCACGCCCTGCTCTTCGTTCACCATCACCCTGCCGACATCCAGGCCGTAGATCTCCTTCAGCCTCTTTGCCGCCGCCTCCAGGCTCGGCACCGCGATCGATACGTGCGACAGGCCGGTAATCATTGCACCCCCTCATCCTAACCTTCCCCCAAGAGGGGAAGGGTCGATTCAGATGACCTTCTCCGCACGCAATTGCGCGATGCGCTCGGAGGAAAAGCCCAGATCCGTGCCGAGCACCTCTTCGGTGTGCTGTCCGAGCAACGGCGGCGCGCGCCGGATCGCCTCGGGTGTCGCGCTGAAGCGGAACGGAATGCCGACCATCCTGAGATCGCCCACCTTCGGATGCTTCATCGTCCGTACCATGCCGCGCGCCAGGGTGTGCGGGTCATTGAGCGCCTCCGCCACGCTGTTGATCGGGCCGCACGGCACGCCGGCCGCGCGCAGCTTCTCGATCCAGGTGGAGGATGGCTCGCGCTTCAATGTTTGCGCGATCAGGTCGTCGAGCGCCTCGCGGTTCATCACGCGATCCGGGTTCTTCGCAAAACGGGAATCGCGCGCCCATTCGGGATGTCCCACGGTCTCGGCGAATCGCGCGAACTGGCCATCGTTGCCGACCGCCACCGCGATCAGGCCGTCGGCGGCCGGGTACGTCGTGTAGGGAACGATGCTGGGATGCCCGTTTCCGAAGCGGCGCGCGTCCTTCCCCGAAACCAGGTAGTTGGAGGCGACGTTGATCAGCATGGCAATGCCCGAATCGTAGAGGCACACCTCGACGTGCTGGCCGCGGCCCGTGCGGTTGCGCGCGGTGAGCGCGGCGAGGATCACGTTGCAGGCGTAGAGGCCCGTCACCACGTCCACAATGGCGACGCCGTATTTCGTGGGCGTGCCGTCGGGCTCGCCGCAGATGCTCATCAGCCCCGACTCGGCCTGCAGGATGAAGTCGTAGCCCGGAAGCGCCGCATCCGGACCGCTCGACCCGTAGCCGGTAATCGAGCAGCGAATGATGCGCGGCGCGTTCTTTGCGAGCCACTCGTTCGTGATGCCCCATTTCTCCAGCGTGCCCAGCTTGAAGTTCTCCACCAGCACGTCGGACTTCTTCATGAGCTGCGCGAGGATGTCCTGCCCCGCCTTCACGGCCATGTTGAGCGTGAGCGAGCGCTTGTTGCGGTTGATGCCCAGGAAGTAGGCGGACTCGCCGTTCACGAACGGCGGGCCCCAGGTGCGCGTATCGTCGCCCGCGCCGGGCGGCTCGACCTTGATCACGTCCGCGCCCATGTCGCCGAGCATCTGCCCGCAGAGCGGCCCCGCGAGGATGCGCGTGAGATCCAGCACGCGCAACCCCTCCAGTGCGCCCCCGGGTTTTTCAGAGCTCATCACAAATCTTTACCGCCAAGAAACCCCAAAACAAAAATTGACCCACCGAGCACGCCGAGAGACGATTCGTTCAGCCTAGAGGAGCTTCCACTTCAGTATGACCGCCACAGCCGCTGGCAGGCCAAAGATGAGTAGGAAGATCGGCAGCTCTTCGGCCACGGAGTAGCCGGCCTTCGCGACACCGATCCACATGTTGGCGCCGGCGATCGCGAGCCAGAGAGCGACGTAAGCGGCGGTCGCCAGGACCGTGGCACCGGGATAGTTCGCGGAGAAGAGCCTTCCCAGCACGAGGAATGAGGCCAGAAGCAGGGATCCGGAAACGAGAAAGAGTGCGGTGCGCATGCGCGTCCCTTTTGCGTAGGTACGTGGGTGATTCTCTCGGCGTCTCGGCGGTTCGACAGTTGTTCTTGTTTCTTCCGGCGGTTCAGGCTTTCGCCTTAATGCGCATGGCGGGCGGCTCGTTGAGGTTTTTCTCGAGCCCCCGCAGGTAGCCGTCGAGCTCGCGCTTCGCGCGCAGCCGGAACTTCTGGAAATTGGGCTGCCGGCCGGCGAGGAAGGCATTCATGCCCTCCTTCGCCTCCTCCGAGCCCCACACGTGCGCGAGCAGCTCCATGCCGTGCTGCCACGAGGAATAAAGATTATCGGACTCGAAATTGAGCGAGCGCTTGGTCATGCGGAGGGTGACCGCGCTGTGGCCTTTCATGGTCTCGCACCACTTGAGCGTCTCCTTGCGCAGGTCCTTCTGCGGGACGCACTTGTTGATGAGCCCGACCTCCACCGCTTCCTTCGCCGTGAAGCGGCGTGCGCAGAAAATCATTTCCCGCGCGAGGCGCTCGCCGAGGATGCGCGGGAGGTACTGGGTCGCGCCGACCGTGGGGCAGGCGCCAACCTTCGCGCCGGTCTGGCCCAGCACGGCGTTCTCGGACGCGATCACGAGATCGCACCACAGCGCGAGCTCGTGGCCGCCGCCCATGCACCAGCCGTTCACCATGGCGATCACCGGGATCGGCAGACCGCGGATGGTCATCGCGAGGCCCAACATGCGGTCGTTCCACATGCAGGCATTGGTGAAATTCAGCCGCTTCATGGCAAAAAAATCGCCCCCGGCGGAAAACGCCTTGTCGCCCGCCCCGGTTACGACCGCGCACACAAGCGACGGGTCCTCGCGCGTGGACTTCAGGGCGTCGATCATCTCGTCGAGAGTCTGCTCGCGGAACGCGTTCAGCACGCGCGGGCGGTTGATGGTGATCCACGCGACCTGGTCCTGCACCTCGTAGAGGATGTCCTGGTAGTTCCGGGTCGCGGACTGCGAGGACGCCTTGAGCGTGGCGCGAGCCACCGCTTTCCTGCTCTGTGCGGGCATGTCACTCCTCGTTGGAATCGGCTGTCGATGTTGGAGCGGGGAGAGCGGAGTTTACCGCATTGAGACTGGGTGAGCGCTGCGCTACCATCCGTTGACGATCCGGCGAGGCCGTCACGACGGGAGGGGATACCATGAAACGCGCCGCCAGTCTCTTGTTCGCCCTGTGCGCGCTGCTCGCCTGCGCGACAGTGTTCTCCCAGGCCTATCCCGCCAAGCCGATCCGCCTCGTCGTGCCGTTCCCGCCCGGCGGTCCCACGGACACGCATTCGCGCTGGGCCGCGCAGCAGCTGTATACGGCCCTCGGCCAGCCCGTGATCGTGGAGAACCGCGCCGGCGCGGCGGGTGTCATCGGAACCGAGGCCGCGGCCAAGGCCGCCGCTGACGGTTACACGCTCCTCGGCGGCAATCCCGGCCCGCTCACCATCGCGCCCGCCGTCCGCAAGCAGCTTGGCTACGACCCGATCCGGGATTTCGCGCCGATCACGCTAATCGCGCGCAGCGCGAGCTGCATGTGCGTGCATCCGACCGTGCCGGCCGGCAACCTCAAGGCGTTCATCGCGGTCGCCAGGGCGAATCCCGGAAAGATCAACTACGCGACGCCGGGCGTGGGCACCGTCGGGCATCTCGCCATCGAGAATTTCTCGACGCTCGCGGGCATCAAGATGACCCACGTGCCCTACAAGGGCGCGGCGCTTTATACGACCGACCTCATCGCCGGCAACATCGATTTTGCGCAGATCCAGATCTTCCAGGCCGCGCCCCACGTGCGTGCAGGCAAGCTGCGCTGCCTGGCCGTCACGGCACTCGTGCGCTCGCCCCTGTTGCCGGAGGCGCCGACGGCGCACGAGGCCGGCGTGAAAGGCTTTTCGAGCTACAACTGGAACGGCATCCTCGCGCCCGCCGGCACGCCGAGGGCGGTCGTGGACCGGATCCACGCCGTGCTCTCGAAGCCCCTGACCAACCCCGAGACCCGCAAGCAGATGGAAGCCGTCGGCTACGAGGTTGCGGGCGACGGGCCGGCCGAATACGCCGCCTTCATCAAGACCGAAACCGAAAAGTGGGCCAAGGTGGCGAAGGCTGCTGGAATTCAGCCCGAGTAACCAGAAGCACGCAAAACAAGAAGGGAAATCCATGGCCGAGAAGAAAGAGCCGGCGTACTTCATGTACTTCCCCGGCAATTACCGCTGGTCGGCGGCGTTCATCAACATGATCGGTTCGATCGCCTACGGGGGCGCGGAGATCGGTGAGCTGCACAAGATCGGCCGCATGCTGAAGGACAGGGCGCCGGACGACGACGAGGCGTGGTTCCATGCCTGCGTGAAGGTCGCCGATGACGTGCGCGCCTATGCCGAGAAATGGGACAAAGCAGGGCATCGTCACGCCGCGGCGCACGCGTACTTACGGGCATGCAACTACTACCAGATGGGCGAGCGCTTCCGCACGCCCAAGGACCGCACCGGGCTGGAAGCCTACCGCAAGGGGGTCGAGTGCTTCCACCGCCACGTGGCGCAGACCGACCTCAAGATCGAGATCGTCGAAATCCCCTATGAGAAGGGCAGCCTGCCTGGCTACTTCGTGCACGCGCAGAACGCGAAGGACCGGCGCGCACCGTGCGTGGTGTTCTTCGACGGGCTCGACGTCACCAAGGAAATCCAGTTCGTGCGCGGCGTGCCCGACCTCGTGAAGCGCGGCATCTCGTGCCTGGTGATGGATGGACCCGGAACCGGAGAGGCGATCCGTTTCCGCAACTACTTTCTGCGCCACGACTACGAAGCTGCGGGCAGCGCCTGCGTCGACTGGCTGGAGAAACGCGCCAACGTGAACGCGGGCAGGATCGGCATCGTCGCGATTAGCCTCGGCGGCTACTACGCGCCGCGGTGCGCAGCGATGGAACCGCGCTTCGCTGCGTGCATCGCGTGGGGCGCGCAGTGGGACTACCACGACACTTGGAAGAAGCGCATCGCCGCCTCGTTCAATACCGCCCTGTCGGTACCGGGACACCACATCGAGTGGATCATGGGCGCGAAATCGGTGGACGAGGCGCTGAAGAAGCTCGAGCCCTTCAGGCTCGACGGCGTGATGCAGAAAATGCGCTGCCCGTTCCTGCTGGTGCACGGGGCGGACGACGAGCAGATCCCGCTCGCCGACGCGCAGAAGCAGTTCGACGCGTGCGGGTCCAGGGACAAGACCTTTCGCGTCTTTACCGCGGAGGAAGGCGGCGCGCAGCACTGCCAGCGCGACTATCTGACGCTGGTGGTGGCGGAGATGTGGAACTGGTTCGAGGACAAGCTCCTGAAATGAATCTGCTGCGCAGGTGCTTCGAGTGCGGGCAGCCGCTTGGCAAGAAGGAGGTGTTCTGCCCGCGTTGCGGCGCCAGGCAGCCGCGGGAGCCCAGACGGTCCTCGTGGGGATCGCGCCACGGGTATCATGTTCCCAGGGAGGGGCATCCATGATCGACAGAATCGAAATTTTCGGCGGGGCGCTGGTGAAGGCGTTCCACCTGCTCGCGCTGTTCGTGATCGGTGGCACGGTAGTCTGGTCCGCCGCCGCGTTCTACTTCGAGACCATGCAGCAGGGCCACGCCAAGCTGCACGACATCCTGCTGCTGTTCATCTATCTCGAGATCGGCGCGATGGTGGGGATCTACTTCAAGACCCATCGCCTGCCGGTGCGCTTCCTGATCTACGTCGCAATTACGGCGCTGACGCGCATGCTCACGATCGACATCAAGGACCTTGCGAACGAGCAGATCCTCACCGTCACCGGCGCGATTCTCGTGCTCACCCTGGCAGCGCTGACCGTGGAATTCAGCGCCGCGCGCTTCAGGTCTCAGGACGCGGACGTCTAGGAGCCCATGGACATGGATGTCGAAGCGCGGCTCGCCAAACTCGGCCTGGCGCTGCCTGGCGCGACGTCGCCCGCTGCGAATTACGTGCCGTTCACGGTCGCGAAGGGGCTTCTCTTCGTCGCCGGGCAGGCGCCGGTGCGCGAGGGCCAGTACGTGTATATCGGACGCGTGGGCGCCGAGGTGACAATCGAGAATGCGCAGGCGGCCGCCCGGCTGTGCGGGCTCAACATCCTCGCCCAGGTGAAAGCGGCCGTCGGAGGCGACTGGTCGCGCGTGAAGCGTTGTGCCCGAATCTGCGGCTACGTGAGTTCGGCCCCCGGCTTCTTCGATCAGCCCAAGGTCCTCGATGGCGCGTCCGATCTGATGGTTCATGCGCTCGGCGATGCCGGCAAGCACGCCCGCTCGGCGCTCGGTGTCGTCGCGTTGCGGGGCAACGTGCCGGTCGTCGTGGACGCAATCTTCGAGCTCGCGGACTAGGTTCTCGCGCGGCGCGCGATGGAATTCCTGTTCATGCGCGGCCCTGCACTGATAGGCTAATATCAGCGTGGTCCGATTCCCCCATCGCAGGGAGGGCGGCGGATGAAGGTTCAGACCTTCAGTTTCACTGCTGGCGGCTGGTCAGCCGAGCCGGACGGCGCGCTTGATTCCGAGCGCACGCTCGTCGTCCTGTTTGGCGCGTCAAACCTGATCGATCGCCCCGCCCCGGTCCAGCGCGTGATCGACGCCTTTCCGCGATCCCGGATCATGGGGTGCTCGAGCTCGGGCGAGATCCACGGCACCCGCATACTCGATGACAGCCTCGCGGTCGCGGTGGCGAAATTCGATCGTGTGGCATTGCGCCTTGCAGCCGCGCAGATCAGCGCCGACGGCGATTCGTTTTCAGCCGGCAAGGAGATCGCCCGCCAACTGAACGCGAAGGAATTGCGCGCCGTCTTGGTGCTGTCCGACGGCCTGAAGGTCAACGGCAGCGAGCTGGTGCGGGGCGTAAACAGCTTGCTGCCCGAAACCGTGACAGTCACGGGCGGGCTCGCCGGAGACGGCGACCGTTTCGCGCGCACGTGGGTGATTGCAGAGCGGCGCCTGACGCCCGGGTATGTAGCTGCAGTCGGCTTCTACGGGGACGCGGTGCGCGTCGGCCACGGCTCCAAGGGCGGATGGGACGCATTCGGCGTGGAGCGACTGGTGACGCGCTCCCGCGGCAACGTCCTCTATGAACTGGACGGCAAGCCGGCCCTGCAGCTCTACAAGGAGTATCTCGGCGAGCGAGCGAGTGGGCTGCCGGCAACCGGGTTGCTGTTTCCGCTGACGCTGCGCTCCGCCCGCGATGACGACAAGCGCCTCGTGCGCACGATCCTCGCCGTGGACGAGGCGAACCAGTCGATGACCTTCGCCGGGGACATTCCCCAGGGCTATTACGCTCAGTTGATGCACGCCAACTTCGACCGCCTGATCCAGGGAGCGGGCGAAGCGGCCCAGTCGATACGGAGCGCCGCTGGCGGCAGCGCCCCGCTTTCCATCGCCATCAGCTGCGTGGGACGGCGCCTCGTGCTCGGCGAGCGGGCGGAAGAGGAAACCGAGGCCACCCTGGAGGTCCTGCCGCCGGATACCCGGCAGATCGGGTTCTACTCGTACGGCGAGATCTCCCCGTACGCCAGCGGGCATTGCGATTTGCACAACCAGACCATGACGCTCACTACTCTCAGCGAAGCTTAGAGCGCCATGCACCGGTTGCTCAAGCGCCAGATCGAGCGGTTGGGGCTCAACCCCGCGGCTGCGCCCAATGTTCCGCTCTGGAAGCAGTTTCTCGACCGCATCAACGCGACCTATGTCCAGAGCGATGAGGCGCGGCACCTGTCCGAGCGCTCCATGGATCTCTCGTCGCGCGAAATGCACGAGCTGCACGAGCGCATCCGCAAGTCCAACGAGCAGCTGGAGGAGCGCGTGCGGGAGCGCACCGCGGAGCTGGCGCGGGCCGAGCGCTCAGCGCGCGACAGCGAGGCGCGCTTCCGCAGCCTCACCGAGCTGTCCTCGGACTGGTACTGGGAGCAGGACGAGGACATGCGCTTCATCGAGGTCACCGGGCACAACACCTCGTCCGCCGGCGAGGGCGCGCCGCACCGCTATATCGGCCGGACGCGCTGGGAGACGGGGCTGGAGATCCTGGGCACGACCTGGGAGGAGCATCGCAAGACGCTTGGAGCGCGCCGGCCGTTCCGCGACCAGCAGTTCCGGCGCCGCCACCCGGACGGCAGCGTCACTTACATCGCGGTCAGTGGCGAGCCGTTGTATGACGCCGCCGGCGCGTTCAAGGGCTACCGCGGCGTCGGGCGCGACATCACCGAGCGCAAGCGCGACGAGGAGCTGCTGGCGCTTGAGCATGCGGTGACGCGATGTCTTGCCGACGCGGAAAGCGCGTCCGGGGCGATCAAGAGCGTGCTGCATGCGGTGTGCGAAACGGAGCACTGGGAGTGCGGACGCTACTTCGAGCCGGACGCGGACACCCACACCCTGCGGTTCCAGGAGGCATGGTGCGTGCCAGTCCCGGTGGTCGAGCGATTCGTGGAGGAGACCAAGATCCTGCGTTTCGCGCCCGGGGTGGGATTGGTCGGACGCGCCTGGCAGGCGGGCGTGCCGCTGTGGGCAAACGATATCGCCACCGACCCGCGCACGCTGAAATCCAGCATCGCGTTGAGCAGCGGCATGCGCGGCATCTTCGTCGTCCCCGTGCTGGCCGAGGGCAAGACCCTGGGCGTGCTCGCGTTCTCCAGCAGCAAGCCCCGCGAGCCGGAGGAGCGGCTGCTGCAGGCGATGCGCGTCATCGGCAGCCAGATCGGGCAGTTCATCCAGCGCAAGCAGGCCGAGGAAAAGGTCCTGCATCTCGCGCAGTTCGACACCGTCACCGGCCTGCCGAACCGGTATCTGTTCAACGACCGCCTTGTCGTGATGCTCACCCAGGCGCAGCGCAATCACTGGGCGCTCGGGATCCTGTTCGTGGATCTCGACCGCTTCAAGGCGGTGAACGACACGCTGGGCCACGCCGCCGGCGACCTGCTGCTGCGCCTGGTGGCGGCGCGCCTGCGGGAATGCGTGCGGCCGAGCGACATCGTGGGGCGGTTGAGCGGCGACGAGTTTGCCCTGGTGCTCGCCAACCTGGCGAAGGTGGACGACGCCGGTCTCGTCGCGCAGAAGATCGTGGGCGCGCTGGCGGCGCCCTTCGACCTCGGCGGCCACCAGACCTACATCTCGGCGAGCATCGGGATCGCGCTCTATCCGAACGACGGCGGGGACGCGGCCACGCTGGTGCGCAATGCCGACACGGCGATGTACCGAGCGAAGGAGCAGGGACGCAACGGCTACCGGTTCTACCTGCCGGAGATGAACGAGCGGCTCCGGCAGCGGCTCGAGCGCGAGGCGCAGCTGCGCGGCGCGCTGGAACGCGATGAGTACCGCCTCCACTACCAGCCCAAGGTCAGCCTGCGGACGGGCGCGATCAGCGGATTCGAAGCGCTGCTGCGCTGGGAGCACGGCGGGCGGCTGGTGCCCCCGGTGGAGTTCATTCCCATCCTGGAGTACACCGGGCTCATCGTGCCGGTAGGCGAGTGGGTCGTGCGCAGCGTGTGCCAGCAGATCAAACGCTGGGAAAAACAGCGGCTCGCGGTGCAACCGGTCGCGATCAACCTGTCGGCCCGCCAGTTCCAGCGCACGAACCTGGTCGAGGCGATCGGGAGGATCGTGCGGGAGACGGGAGTCGCGCCGGGCCTGCTCGAGCTGGAATTGACCGAGACGCTGTTGATGAGCGATGCCGAGGAAGCCGTGGATACGCTGCGCAAGCTGAAGGCGCTCGGCGCGCGTATCGCGGTGGACGACTTCGGCACCGGTTATTCGAGCCTTGCCTATCTCAAGCGCTTTCCGCTCGACGCGTTGAAGATCGACCGCACCTTCGTCCGCGACGCCGTCACCGACCCGGACGACGCGGCGATCACCCTCTCCATCATCAACCTCGCGCACAGCCTGAAGCTCAATGTCGTCGCAGAGGGCGTTGAAACCGAGGGCCAGCTCCAGTTCCTCAGGACGCACGGCTGCGACGAGATGCAGGGGTTCTATTTCTCGCGCCCGCTGCCGGTCGAGGACAGCACCCGGGCGCTCGCTGAGGGCCGGCGGCTCCAGGTCGAACACGCTGCGCCTGCTGGCTTCGGACGGTGACGACGCCCCGACGCTCACGCGCGCGACCAACCGCGCCGGCATCCATTCGTTCCTGTCGAAACCCTGGAACGACGAGCGGCTGCGCACCGAGGTGCGGGAAGCCTACCGGCAGCGGGGCTAGTGCCCTTTGCCGCGGAGGCGGCGCGTCGGCGTCACGCCGGGACCGGTTGTGGATTCTTCCGTCCTCGAAAGACGATCACCACCACCACGGCCAGCAGCAACAGCGTCGCGATCGTGATACTCCCCAGTTTCAGCATCTGGATCGATAGCTCGCGTCCCATGAACAGCCGCGAGGTAAGAGAATTCAGGACAAAGCTTGCAATCAGGAGCGGAACGGCGGCAGCCCACACTTCCCGGTGCTTGAGCAGGTACGCGACGATCGCCATGTGCGGCAGCAGCAGTACGACAAAATGCGACTTGCTGGACATTGGCGACAGCATCAGCATGCTGATGACCACGACCGACGCACCCCACAAGAGGGCGCCTTCCACCCTCGCCGAAAGCAGGAGGACCGCGAGCGCCGCCAGTCCATAGACCAGGTACACGAGGTACAGAACCATTCGCTTGTGCGCGGCGAAGTCTGCACTCAACCGGCCGTCCAGGACGCCGTAGAGGAACGATTTCAGTGAATGGTTAAAAAAGTTCACCTCCTTAACGAGCGGATAGTAGGCCTCTGGAGAAGTCCCCGTGACCCCCCCGAACGCGACATCCGCGATCCACGTCCGCAGGAATCCGGACCCGGGATCCTTGGGCGTGAAGAATACGTCCGGCAGCAACGACAGGACCGCGCACAGGCCGACACCCAGGGCGAAAACTTTCCACTTCCGCAGCCAGAGGGCGTACAGGAGCATCAACACCGGCGTTGCTTTCAGCGCGACCGCCACGGCCATCCCGGACGCGCCCAGGAAGGTCTTGTTCTCCGACAAGCCGTAGACCCCGACGAGGATGAAAAAGAACACGAGAACGTCGTAGGCCTGGTTCTCGAATACGGACATCACGAACTTCAGGCTCAGGGCAATGGCGAACAATCGCAGCCAGACGAGGTCCTCGCGCGCCACGCGAAATGCCCTGACCGTCAGCATTTCGCAGATCCGGAAGCAGCCGTAAGTGGCGCCCACCATCACCGCGTACCAAGCGAGGTACCTCGCCCACATGGGCAGGAACGTCAAGGGGACCATGAGCAGGGCGAACAGCGGCGGGTAGGGAAACCCGGTCACGCACGTGACCAGCCGCTCTCCCTGCATCAGGCATTCCCCAACCGGCATAGTGATGGCCACCAGCCCATCGGTATTCGCGCTGAAGCGGAAAAAGTAGAGAACGACCGCGAGCCCGAGCACCGTCCACGCGACAATGGAACCCCTGGCGGCGGGTCTAGCGGCGGCGGAATCGTGGGAGGGAGTCATGCCCTTGGAACTGCCCTGGAGGGGGAGAGCGGGTTGGCCGACGTTCCCCGTTCGCCCCGCCGGGCCACGGGGAGCAGCAGCGGATGAATTTACGGCTGCGCGCTATCAGTGCTTCTTGCCGCGGAGGAGCTTCGCGCTCATCTTCACGGCCTTGACGATGTTGATGTAGCCGGTGCAGCGGCAGAGGTTGCCCTCGAGCCCCTTGTAGATCTCTTCGTCGGTGGGGTTCGGCTTGTCCTTCAGCAGCCCCGCCGTCGCCATGATCATGCCCGGAGTGCAGAAGCCGCACTGCAGGCCGTGGCACTCCGAGAACGCGCGCTGGATCGGGTGCAGCTTTCCATTCTTCGCCATGCCCTCGATGGTGACAATGTTCGCGCCGTTTGCCTGCGCCGCGAGCACGGTGCAGGACTTCACGGCCCGGCCATCGACGTGCACGGTGCAGCAGCCGCACTGGCTGGTGTCGCAGCCGACGTGCGTGCCGGTAAGCCGCAGCTCGTCGCGCAGGAAATCCACCAGCAGCATGCGGTCCTCGACCGTGCGCGTCTGGTTCTTGCCGTTGACCTTGATAGTGACTTTTGCCATGTTCTCTGTCCGTGTTTATCTGTGTTGACCTGCGGCTACTTCCTGCCTGAGAGCTTCGCGAGCGCGCGCTTCGCCATCACCCGCACCAGGTTGGCGCGGTAATCGCGGTCGGCGTGGATATCGCTGTTCAAGCCGCTCGCGTCGAGCGCGAGCCCTTCCAGTGCGGCCGGCTTGAAGCTCTTCGCGAGCGCGGCCTCGGCAGCCGTCCAGCGAAAGACGCCCGGGCCCGCCCCCGTGACCGCGACGCGCACGCCGCCTGCCGTCTGCGCGATGAACACGCCCGCCATCGCGTAGCCCGAGGCGGGATGATGGAACTTGGAATACGCCGCGCGCTTCGGCAGCGGAAACTCGACCCGCACGATGACTTCGCCGGCGTCGAGCGCAGTCGCGAACAGCCCCTGGAAGTAATCCTCCGCGGCGATCGAGCGCTTCGAGGTGACGACGGACGCGCCCAGGCCCAGCACCGCGGCGGGGTAGTCCGCGGCGGGATCGTTGTTTGCGAGCGAGCCGCCGATCGTGCCGCGGTTGCGCACCTGCGGATCGCCGATCTCGGCGGCAAGGCCCGCGAGCGCCGGGATCGCCTTCCTGACAACCGCCGAGGTCGCAACGTCGTGGTGCTTTGTTCCGGCGCCGATGACGAGCTTGCCGCCCTTCGATACGATGCCGCGCAGCTCGGAGAGGCCCGCGATGTCCACGACATGCGTGGGGCGGGCGAGCCGCTGCTTCATCGTCGGGATCAGCGTCATCCCGCCCGCGAGAAGCTTCGCCTCCGGGTTCTTCGCGAGAATCGCCGCCGCTTCCTTGAGTGATTTCGCCTTGACGTAGTTCAGTGCGTACATCAGTGCCTCCCCTTTCTTGCATCCTGCATGGCGTGCCAGACCTTCGACGGCGTCAACGGCATGTCGAGGTGCCCGACGCCGAGCGGCGCGAGTGCATCCATAACCGCGTTGGCGACCGCAGGCAGCGAGCCGGTGCATCCCGATTCGCCCACGCCCTTGACGCCCAACGGGCTCACCGAGCTCGGCGTTGCGTGCTCCGCTCCCCGGATCGCCGGCACCAGCCCGGCGCGCGGCATGTAGTAATCCATGAAGCTGCCGGTCAGCAACTGCCCCGAGCCGGGATCGTAAACCACTTTCTCCCCCAGCACCTGCCCTGCCCCCATCGCCACGCCCCCGTGGAGCTGGCCTTCGACGACCGCGTGATTGATCACCGTGCCGATGTCGTCCACCGCCGCATACGAGGCGATCTCGGCCGCGCCGGTGCCGGGATCGATCTCGACTTCCGCGATGTGGCAGCCGTTGGGGAAAGTCGAGCCGAACTTGCCCTCGGCGATTACCGAGACCGGCTTCGATCTGGCAAGGTCCCCGAGCTTGAGCGTGCGCTTCGACTCCTTCGTGCGGTACACGCCGTCCGCGTACTCCACCTGCGAGGGCTCCACCGCAAGCTCGAGCGCGGCAGCCGCGCGCCCGTGCTCGATCAGCTTCTGCGCCGCGAGATGGCACACGCTACCGGCGCCCACGGTGCTGCGCGAGCCGCCGGTATGGTTGCCCTGCAGCCGGTGTTGCCGCTCCGGCGTGCATTGCTTCAGCCGCACGCGCTCGAACGGCACGCCGAGCGCATCCGCCACGATCGTGGCAAAGGTGGTCTCGTGCCCGTGTCCCTGCGATTTCGACATCGTGTAGACGGTGATATTGCCCGCGGCATCGAGCTCGAGCTCGACCTCGTCCTTCGCCGCCTGGCCCGCTCCCGTATTCTCGATCACCGTGGCAATACCGATGCCGCGCAGCTTCCCCGCCTTCTCGGTCTGCGCGCGGCGCTTCGCATAGCCCTTCCAATCCGCGAGCTTCAGCGCCTTCTCGAGGAGCCCCGGCAGGTCGGCGTTCTCGTAGGTGGAGCCGGTCGGGGTCTTGTATGGGAAGGCCTCGGGCGGAATGAGATTGCGCCGCCGCAGCTCGGCGGCATCCATCTTCAGCTCGGTCGCCGCCTGGCTCACCAGGCGCTCGACGGTATAGGCGATATCCGGGCGCCCCGCGCCTCGATAGGACGACACCGGGTTGGTGTTGGTCAGCGCGACCCGGTAGGTAGCATAGAGCGCCGGGATGCGATAGACGCCGGTCATGCAGGTCGTGGTATTGCGGATGTGGCCCATCGAAGCCGGCGACAGGTAGGCCCCCATGTCGTTCACCCAGTCGAGCCGCATCGCAACAAAGCGCCCCTCGCGGTCGAGTGCGAGCGCGCCGTCGATGACATTGGCCCGCCCGTGCGTGTCGCAGGCGATGCCCTCAGAGCGCGTCGACACCCATCTGACCGGGCGTCCGGTCTGCTTCGCCGCGAGCATCAACGCACCGTGCTCCGGGTACGCGGGCGTGCGCTGGCCGAAGCCGCCGCCGACATCGCCCACCTCGAAATGCAGCTTCTCCTCCGGCACGCCGGTATAGGCGGAGAGATGCCGGCGCAGCGTGGTGATGCCCTGGCAGCAGACATGCAGCGTGTAGCTGTCCGCGCGCGCGTCGTAGGAGGCGATGTAAGCGCGAGGCTCCATCGGGTTCGGCGCGACGCGGGTCACTTCCACCTTGAGGCGCGTGACGTGCGCCGCTCGCGCAAATGCGGCCTCGACGGCGGCGGCGTCGCCCACTTCCGCTTCCAGCGCGAGGTTCCCTGGGACGTTCCCGTGCAGCTGCGGTGCGCCGGGCGCGAGCGCCCCCTCAGGCGCGACAACCGCGGGCAGGTCGCGATACCGGATCTCGACCAACTCGGCCGCATCCTGCGCCGCCTCGGCCGACTCCGCGACCACGAGCGCGACCGCCTCGCCCACGAAATGCACCCCGCCATGCGCCAGTACCGGCCGCTCGGGCGCCCGGGTCTGCATGCCGCCTTTGCCGGGAAAGGTCAGCGTATGCATCGGCTTCACGTAGCCGGCGCGGACGGCGTCGGCACCGGTAATGACCGCCTTGACCCCGGCGTGCTTCATCGCGCGCTCGGTGTTGACGGCAACGATCTCGGCGTGCGCGCGGTCCGAGCGCAAGAAATAGCCATGGAGCTGCCCCGGCACGTTGTAGTCGGCCGCAAACGTGCCACCACCCGTGACGAGGCGCTTGTCCTCGACCCGTCCCACCGGCCCGTGGTTGTGCGCCTTCGCGCTCATTTCTTTTTCGCGGAATGGATGGCGTGCCACAACTTCGCCGGCGTCAGCGGCATGTCGAGGTGCGCGACGCCGAGCGGCCGCAACGCGTCCACCACTGCATTGGCGAGCGAGGGGATCGAGGCCGTGCAGCCCGATTCACCCACGCCCTTCACGCCGAGCACGTTGTTGACGCTCGGCACCGGGGAGTCTTGCATGCGGATCGCCGGCACCAGCCCGGCGCGCGGCATGCAGTAGTCCATGAAGCTGCCGGTGAGGAGCTGCCCGGTCTGGCGGTCGTAGACAACCTGCTCGCCGAAGATCTGGCCGGCGCCCTGCGCCACCGCGCCGTGCACCTGGCCCTCGACCACCGCGTGGTTGATGACGTTGCCGCAGTCGTCCACCGCGTTATAGGCGACGATGCGCGTGGCGCCGGTGGCGGGATCGATCTCCACCTCGGTGATGTGGCAGCCGTTGGGGAAGGTCGAGCCGAAGGTGCCCTCCGCCATCACGTCGATCGGCTTCTTCGCGGCAAGCTCGAACAACCCGATCTTCTTTTTCGCGCCGCGCACCTGGAACACGCCTTTCGAGTACTCAACCTGCGAGGGCTCGACCTCGAGCTTTTCTGCGGCGAGCGAGCGCGACTGCTCGATCAGCTTCAACGCCGCAAGCTTGCAGGCGCTGCCGGCGCCCGCGGTCGAGCGCGAGCCGCCCGTGTGGTTGCCGATGAGCGTCTTCACGCCCTGGCGGATGTGCACCCGTTCGAGCGGCACGCCAAGCGTGCCGGCAACAATCTGACCGAACGTCGTTTCGTGGCCCTGGCCCTGCGACTGCGACACCGTGTAGACGTTGATCTCGCCGGAAGTCGTGGTCTCGATCTCGACCTGGTCCTTGGGAAAGAGTCCCGCTCCCGTATTCTCGATCACGGTGGAGATGCCGAGGCCGCGCAGCTTTCCCGCCTGCTCCGACTTGCGGCGGCGCACCGGGAACCCTTTCCAGTCGGCGAACTCGAGCGCGCGCTCCAGCACGCTGTGGAGATCGGTCGCCTCGTAAGTCGAGCCGGTGGGCGTCTTGTAGGGAAACGCCTCCTTGGGTATGAAGTTGCGGCGGCGCAGCTCCGCCGGGTCCATCTTCAGCTCCGCCGCGGCCTGGCTCACCAGGCGCTCGATCACATACGCCATGTCGGGGCGGCCGGCGCCGCGGTAAGCCGCGACCGGCACGGTATTGGTGAATGCGAGCCGGAAGCGCCCGTAGAGCGCCGGTATGCGGTAGACGCCGGTCATGCACGTGGCCGGATTGCGCGTGTGGCTCGCCGAGCCCGTCGCCGAGAGGTAGCCGCCCATGTCGGCGATCCAGTCGAGCTTCACCGCGAGGAACTTGCCGTCGCGGTCGAGCGCGAGCTCGCCGGTGATGGTGTTGGCGCGCCCGTGGGTGTCGCTCATGAAGCCTTCCGAGCGCGAGGAAATCCACCGCACCGGCCGGCCGAGCTCCTTTGCCGCCAGCATCTGCATGCAATACTCGGGGTAGGCGGCGCTGCGTTGCCCGAAGCTGCCGCCGATGTCCTGCGCGTGCACCACGAGCTTGTCTTCCGGCACGTCGGTGATCGCCGCGAGCTGCTTGCGCATCATGTTGATGCCCTGGATGCAGACGTGCACGTGGTAGGTGCCGTCTTGCGCGTCGTAGCGCACCGTGCAGCCGCGCGGCTCCATCGGATTCGGCGCGACGCGCGTCACCTGGAGCTTCAGGCGCGTCACGTGCGCGGCCTGTGCAAGTGCCGCGTTCGCCGCGTCCTCGCTGCCGGCTTCGTAGTCGAAGGAAAGATTGCCGGGCGCTTCCTCGTGCAGCTGCGGTGCGCCGGGCGCGAGCGCTTCCTCCGCCGACACCACCGCGGGAAGATCGCGATACTCGACCTCTACCAGCTCGGCGGCATCCTGCGCCGCGGCTGCCGAATCGGCGACCACCATCGCGACTGCGTCGCCGACGTGACGCACCTTGCGGGCCGCCAGCACCGGGCGCGGCGGTTTGATGATGTGCTTGCCGCCGCGGCCGGGATAGCTCACCACCACGAAATACTTCGTGTACCCGACGGCAATCGCGTCCGCGCCGGTATAGACGCGCTTGACGCCCGGATGCCGCTGCGCCTTGTTGGTCTTCACCGAGATGATCTCGGCGTGGGCGCGGTCCGCGCGCACGAACGCGCAATAGAGCTGGCCGGGTAGGCTCCAGTCGGAGGCGTACTTCCCGGCACCCGTCACCAGGCGCAAATCCTCGACCCTGCCGCCGTGATGCGATGCGTGCGTGTCCACGATGCTGCCTTCCGGGAAAAGTCCGAAGTATAGAACTAAAAGCCCCGCGCCTTGCGCGCAGGGCTCAGGGCGCAGATTATCCGGCATACTGCTCTGGTCAGCAATCCGCGAGTCCATATATTGTCGGTTCCCTGAGAAAACCTTGTTCCCATGAAGAAAGACACCCTCCTCGCCCGCGCCGGCCGCGACCCCGCCCGCCACCAGGGCATGGTCAACACGCCGGTGTTTCGCACCTCCACCGTAATTTTTCCAGACCGCGCCTCCTACGAGGCGCGTGGCGGCGACGATTACAAGAAGGTTCGATACGGCCTGTATGGCACCCCGACCACGTTTGCCCTGGAAGAGGCCGTCGCGCAAATGGAAGGGGGGCATGCCGCGGTTGCGCTGCCATCGGGGCTTGCCGCCCTTGCCGTGGCGTTATGGGCTTTCCTGAAGACCGGCGACCACGTGCTCCTGCCCGACTCGGTGTACGCGCCCACTCGCAATTTCTGCGACCGGCGGCTACAGCCCAACGGGATCGAAATCGAGTATTACGATCCCCTGATTGGCGCCGGCTTCGAGAAATTGCTCCGGCCGAATACGCGCGCCGTCTTTTGCGAGGCGCCTGGCTCGCTTTCATTCGAAATGCAGGATATCCCGGCAATTGCCGCGGCGGCGCACGCGCGCGGACTACCGGTACTCGCCGACACGACCTGGGGTACCCCCTATTTCTTCCGCTCCTTCGAGAAAGGGGTGGATGTTTCCATACACGCGGCGACCAAGTACATCGCCGGGCACTCGGACGTGGTGATGGGGATGATCGTCACCAACGAGCGCCACTGGCTGACGGTACGCCGCGCGGTCGCCGACTACGGCTACGGCGTCAGCCCCGACGACTGCTACCTAACGCTGCGCGGCTTCCGCACGATCGGGGTGCGCATGAACCAGCAGATGGCGAACGCGCTGAAGGTAGCGCGCTGGCTGCAATCGCGGCGGGAGGTGAAGCGCGTCATCTACCCCGCGCTCGAGGGCGATCCGGGGCACACCCTGTGGAAGCGCGATTTCTCCGGCGCGGCGTCCCTTTTTTCGTTCGTGCTGGCCGCGGGTGACCGGCACGCGACGGCGTTCATCAATGCGCTCCAGCTTTTCGGCATCGGCTCGAGCTGGGGCGGCTTCGAGAGCCTCGCGATCGTCGCGCAGATCGCGCCCTACCGCACGGCGACGAAGTGGGATCCGGGCGGCGCCACCATCCGGCTGCACATCGGCCTCGAGGATCCGGACGACCTCATCGCCGACCTCGAGCGCGGCTTTGCCGCCATGCAAAAAGCGTGATCCGTGACCGGTGACCCGTGACTGGTGTCGAGCGCTCTGACACGGTCATTGGTTACTGGTCACTGGTCACTGGTCACTGTTCACTTTGGAGGAAGCATTCATGAAAGTGGGCTTCATCGGCATCGGCACCATGGGCGCCAGCATGGCACTCAACGTCCGCGCAAAGGGCTACGAGGTGGTCGTCCACGACGTGAGGGAGGCTGCGGCCGGGCCGCATCTCAAGGCGGGCTGCATATGGGCGAACTCCGCGCGTGAGGCGGCGGAGGCGGCGGACGTGGTGTTCACGTCGCTGCCGGGGCCAAAGGACGTGCAGGCGGTCGCGGAGGAGCTGCTCGCCGGCATGCGCAAGGGGACAGCCTGGTTCGACCTTTCGACCAACTCGCCCACTGTCGTGCGCCGGATTGCCGAGCGCTTCGCTGCGAAGGGCATCGCGATGCTGGATTCGCCCGTGAGCGGCGGCCCCTCCGGCGCGAAAAGCGGGAAGCTCGCCCTGTATGTGAGCGGAGACAAGGCCGCGTTCGACAAGCACAAGGCCGTGCTCGACGCCGTCGGCGACCAGGTCATCTACGTAGGGCCGGTCGGCGCTGGCACCATCGCCAAGCTGGTTCACAACTGCGCCGGCTACTCGATCCTGGCCGCGCTCGCGGAGGTGATGACGATGGGCGTGAAGGCAGGGGTTGAGCCGCTCGCCCTGTGGGCCGCGATCCGGCAGGGTGCGTTCGGCCGCAGGCGCTCTTTCGACCGGCTCGCCGAGCAGTTCCTCATCGGGAAATTTGACCCGCCCGCGTTCGCACTCGAGCTCGCGCACAAGGACGTCACACTCGCGACCGAGGTCGGTCGGGAGTTTCACGTGCCGATGAAGCTCGCCAACACGGTGCTCCAGGAAATGACCGAGGCGATGAACCGCGAGGGCTGGGCGAAGCGCGACTCGCGCATCTTCATGCTATTGCAGGAAGAGCGCGCTGGCGTCGACATCAAGGTGCCGGAAGCAAAGGTTCAGGACGTCCTGAACCGCGGCTGATTACTGTATCTTGATCGGCTTGCCCTTCTTCGCCGACACTTCGATCGCCTCCAGCACCGCGACGCCGTTGATCGCCTCTTCGGGGGGCACGACGAAGTTCTTCTTTTCCTCGACGGCGTCGGCGAATGCCTCCAGCTCGGCCTTCTCCTTGTCCGCCGCCGGCAGCGTGATGCGCTCCGGCTGTCCCTGCAGGCCGCGCACGATGAGCTCGGTGTCGCCGCGCATCTCGATCCAGCCCTTCGACCCGAACACGTGCATGCGGTAGAGGTCGGCGGTCACGAACACGGTGCTCAACGACCCGGTCGCGCCGCTCGAGAACTTCATGAGCATCGAGGTCGTGTCATCCATGTCGATGTCGGCGGGGAGCTTGCGCTTGTCGCTGAAGGCGTAGATGCTCGCGACCGGGCCCGCGATCTGGATCATGCCATCGAGCGTGTGGATACCGCGCGCCGTCATCCCGCCCGCCGGGGCCTCGGCGCGGGTGGAGCGCCAGCTGCCCGCATCCAGGCTATAGCCCGTCGGGCCCGAGTGCGTCGCCTCGACGTGCAGCACGTCGCCGATCTTGCCGGAGCGGATCCGATACAGCATCTCGACGAACGAGGGCGCGTGTCTGCGGTTCAAGCCGATGCTGAGCGTCACGCCCGCTGCCCGGCACGCCTCGACCGCTTTCTCGGCGGTCTTGCGCGTGAGCGTGAGCGGCTTTTCGCAGAACACGTGCTTGCCCGCCTTCGCCGCCTGCTGGATCTGCTTCACGTGGAGGGAATGAGGCGTCGCCAGAATCACGGCGCCGATCTCGGGATCCTTCAACACCCGCCCGTAGGACGACACGACCTTGATACCGGTTTTCTGCGAGAACTCCTTGTGCTTTCCCGGATCGCGCGAGATGCCCTTCAGGATCTTGATCTTGCTGCTCCCCTGCACCGACTCCACGAGACGGTTGCCCCACCGCCCCAGCCCGTAGATCGCGGCGTTCAACATGTCGTTCCTCTTTGATGAAATTCTGACAAGGCGGCAACGATAACATGCCCGCGCCGCGCGGAGTCACGGGATGGACTGGCGCCAGACCGTGGGGGTATCGATAATTGATCGCGTAATCACGAGGATCGAACATGAAGGCAAGAACGAAACCGGCAACAGCGTGGACCGCCGTCGAGGAAGCGAACGTCCGGCTTGCGCGCGAGCATTTCGCTGCGGAAAGCGCGCACGACACCGAGCGCACGTTGAAGACGCTCGCCGACGACATCATGTATCACGTGGTGGCCGCCGGCGCGATTGTTCACGGCAAGGAGGCGGTCTCGAAGTACTACGACGTGTGGTGGACGGCGTTTCCCGACGTGAACATCGACGTGAAGCGCGTGGTCGCATCGGGCGAGTGGGTGATCGCCGAGAACGTCGTGACCGCGACCCACCTGGGCCCCTGGCTCGGCGTCCCGCCGACCGGCAAGCGCACGGTACAGCACCTGTGCGCCGTGATCCGGTGCCGCGACGGCCTGATGACCGAGGAGACCGTCTATTACGATCAGCTCGAGCGTATCCGCCAGATCGGATCGGTGCTCGAGCTCGACGGCCGGCGGCTCGTGCTGCCGAAATGATCGGCTGCGTGTCGCGCGATGAAGGGCGGTGAGCCGTCCGTTCGATCGCGCGAAAATAAACCGGGACGAAGCATCCGGATTTATTGGGGCTTGATGCCCGCCGCCTTGACGAGCTTCGCGTTGAGCGCGATCTCTTCGCGCACGTAGGCGTCGAACTGCTCCGGCGTCATCGGCATCGGCTCCGCGCCCAGCGTTCTCATGCGCTGCGACATCTCGGTCGACCGCATGGCCTTCTGCGTCTCAGCGTAGATGCGCTTCACCATGGCGCGCGGCGTCTTGCCGGGCACGAACAGTCCCACCCAGAAGTTGTAGTCCGAATCGGCGTAGCCCGCCTCGAGCGTGGTCGGCACGTCAGGAAGTGCGGACGCCCGCTTCGCACTGCCCACCGCGATCGCGAGCAGCTTGCCGTCCCGGACCAGCGGCAGTGCCGGCACGATCGGGCAGAAATAGAAGCCCACGCGGCCGGTCATTACCTCGTTCAACGCCTCGGGCGCCCCCTTGAATGGCACGTGCAGGGCGTCGAAGCCGGCGCTCATCCGGAAGCGTTCGGCGTTCAACTGGGCCGCGCTGCCCACGCCCCCGGAAGCAAAGCTCATCGCGCCAGGCTTTGCCTTGGCCGCCGCGACCAGGTCGCGCACCGAGCGGACACCGGCAGACGGCGCGATCACGAGCACGCTCGGCAGGTTGGCGAGCGGGGTAATGCCTGCAAGATCGCGGGCGGTGTCGTAGGGCAGTTTCAGGAAGGTCGATGGCGCGACGGTGTGCGATGAGGAATTGATCAGCATCGTGTAGCCGTCCGGCTCCGCGCGCGCGACAATCGCCGCGCCGATCGTGCCGCTCGCGCCCGGGCGATTCTCGACCACGACCGGCTGGCCGAGCTGGGCGTTCAACCGCTCGCCCAGCGTGCGCGCGATGATGTCGGTCGCGCTGCCGGCCGTGAACGCGACGGTCGCGCGCAGCGGTTTGCTGGGCCAAGCCTGGGCGCAGGCGCCGGCGCTGAACCCGGCGAGCGCCAGCGCCAGGATGCCAACTTTCGCAACCGGTGAGCAATCCATAACGCCTCCTCCTGTTATTGGCGACGATTCTACAAGCCTAGTCGAAGCGGATGCCGGTCTCCTTGACCAGTTTTCCCCAGCGCGCCAGCTCGTCAGCGATGTGCCGGCTGAATTGCTCGGGCGTGCTGCCCACCGGTTCGCCCCCGTCGGGCGCGAGACGCTCGACCACGTCCGCGGACCGCGTGCTCCGGACGAGTTCCGCGTTGAGCCGGCCCAGGATCGCCGGCGGCGCGCCGGCAGGCGCGAGCCAGCCGTGCCACGTGCTGTTCTCATAGCCGGGCACCCCTGCCTCCGCGATCGTCGGCAGATCAGGCAACACAGCGGAGCGCCTAGCCGTGGTGACCGCGAGCGCCCGCAGCCTGCCGGCTCGCGCATGCGGCAGCGAGGACAGCACATTTCCGAACAGCATGTGCACCTGGCCGCTCATCGCGTCGACCAGCGACTGCCCGGTGCCCTTGTACGGGACGTGCGAGATATTGACCCGTGCCAGCGCCTTGAACAGCTCGAACGCCATGTGGGTGGAGGTTCCGTGCCCGGCCGACGCGCAATCGAGCGCGCCGGGTTTCGCGCGCGCGAGCGCAAGCAGGTCTTTTACCGATTTCACCGGCAGCGAAGGGTGCGTGAGCAGCAGGAACGGCGCCTGCACGAGGAGCGAGATCGGGGCAAAGTCCTTCACCGGGTGGTAAGAGAGCTTCGAATAGACGACCGGCGTGATGGTGTATCCGCCCGCCACCCCCAGCAGCGTGTAGCCGTCCGGCGCGGACTTGGCGACGTGCGCGTAGGCGACCGTGCCGCCGGCTCCGGTGCGATTCTCCACCACGAACGGCCGTCCCAGGCTGTCCGTCAGCTTTTGAGCGAAAAGACGCGTTTGAATGTCGGTCGCGCCGCCAGGGGCGAGGCCGACGATGACCCGGACCGGCCTGGCGGGGTAGGACTCGGTCACACCTTGCGCGAGGAGGGCACCGGGTAGCGCCGTCGCGGCGATGAACAGAGGCACGCTCAGCCAGCTCGGTCTCATATCGATTCTCGACTCAGTTCAGGCCGCACCGGGCGTACAGCCGGATCGCGTTGTCCCAGAAAAGTTTGCGCCTGCGGCCCTCCGCCATGTTCCAGCCGAGCACCGTCTCGACCGACTTCGGAAAGTGGCTCTCGCCGTGCGGGTAATCGGAGGCGTACATCAGCACACCGTCGCCGACAAGATCCGCCACCGCGTTGGTGAGCTGCGCGCCCTCCGGGATCTCGATACTCTGAAAGTAGCGCCCGCCAGTGACGTACTCGCTCGGCTTGTCCTTGAGCGGGGCGATCGCGGCGCGAATGGTCTCCGCATGCTCGTCGATGCGCTTCATCCAGAACGGCAGCCAGCCATGGCCGGCTTCGAGCGTGCCGATGCGCAGACGCGGATAGCGGTCCATCACGCCGGCTCCGATCAGCGCCGCCATATTGCGCATGCCACACCAGGGGTGCGCGGCCGAGCGCTGCAGGAACAGGTTGTCCCAGGTGTCGAGGCCACCCGGCGCGTACGGTGGCATCACGGTGAAGGTGTGCAGCGTCACCGCCAGGTCGAGCTCCTGCGCCGCGGCCCACACCGGCTCGAGTCCGGGATGATCGAGCGGCGTGCCATAGGGCGCGTAGGGCAGCACTCCCCATGCCCAGCGCGACCGGCCCCACCGCCTAATTTCCGCGACGCTGCCCTCGACGTCGCGGGCGCTGACGAGGATCACCCCACCCAGGCGGTTGGGGAAGGCCCCGCAGTATTCCTCCATCCAGCGGTGGTAAGCGCGGTACATCCCCATCTCGAGCGCCACGTCCTCGCCCGCCGTCCAGGTGCCGAACCAGCCGGAGGGCAGAGTGAGATTCACGTCCACGCCCTCGTAATCCATGTCCTTGATGCGCTCGGCAGGGTCGTGGTCTACCAGCGGCGACACCTCCCGCTCGCGCTTGACGCCGGTGAACCCCGCCATGTAGCCACCGGGCGTGTCCTCCGGCTTCGCGGTGCCGAGGCGGCGCCGATAGCGGCGCTGGCCCCGGGTATAGGTCACGTGGCCGCGTTTGTTGGCGGTCTTGTGCGCCTCCCACTCGAAGAGTTTGGCTTTCTCGGTCGCGGCGAGGTGCCTGTCGAGCACGTCCATCACCGGACCGACGTGGGTGTCGGAATCGAATATCCGGTAGCCTTTGCGTGCCACGCTGGACTCCTTTCCTGGCTTACTTGGGGTACTTCCTGAGCGCCGCGGTGGACAGATAGCGCTTTTCCAGCTCGCGCTGCTTCGCAAGCCCCTCGCCTTCGGGTCCGACTTCCGGCACCGGATACGGGCGGTTCCTGCGACTCGCAACGAATGCCTCCCAGGCACCTACGCCGTGTTTCCGGAAATCCCGCATGAAGTCCCACAGCGCAGCCCATGTCACGTGATGGGTGAAGCCCGGGTACCACGCGATGTTGACGCCCAGCGCGAGGTGCTCGTCGAGACCGAGATACCGCGGGAGCTTCCCCTTCATGAATGAGAAAGGCCCCTCGACCGCCGCCCGCGCGCGCCTGATCTCCGCGACCGAATGGGGCGACTCGAACTGCACCCAGTCCACGCCGGCATCGTTGCGGTAGGCCCTGAGGCGCGTGAGACAGTCCTCCAGCCCGCCGTTTGCCGCGTCGCGTGCGTAGCACTGCGCCATCACGACAAAATCGGGATCGAGCTCGTTCCTCATGTCCACCGCGGCGCGATAGCGCGCTATCGCCTGCTCGAGCGACACCACCTCGCCGCCGGCACTCTGCGTGCGGCGCTTGCCCTCGATCGGCTGGTCGTCGATGCGCACGCCCGCGATGCCGGCGCGGATGCATTCGCGCACCATGCGCCGCACCGCCATGATGCCGCCGTGCCCGGTGTCGCCATCCATGATGATCGGGAACTTGACGCTCTGCGCGATCCAGCCGGCGATCTGCACGCATTCGGTCAACGTCGCCGTGCCGACGTCGGCGAGCCCGGTGTAAGACCCCACCACGCCGCTGGTGCCGACAAATCCCGCTTCGCATCCGGCGCGCTCCATGATGCGCGCGTGCGTCGCAGTCGGCGGGTGCAGCACGACCAGCACCTTGTTCTTGCGGTGGATGAGGTCCCGCAGGCGCCGGCCTGCCGACTTTGCCGCAATCCGGCGCTTCATTTGACGACCTCTCGCTTCAGCGTAAGCCGCTCGACCGCGCGCTCGTCCACCGCGATCCCGAGCCCGGGGCGCGCGGGCGGCGTGACGTGGCCGTCGCGGATCACGAAATCGGTGTCTCCCACCAGGGGGTCGGGCCCGAGGACACCGAGCCCGAAGATGAACTCGGCCGCGGGCATGATGTGGCGCTCGGGGGTGCTGGCGTAGAAATGCGCGCCCGCCGCCGCCTCGAGCTGGGAATGCACCGCGAGCCCGCCGACGTTCAGCTGGATGCCGGCGGCTTCCGCCACTGCCGCGATCTTCTTCGCCGCGCGCAGCCCGCCCATCTTGTAGAGCTTGACGCAGAACACGTCCACCGCCTCGGCCTTCGCGAGCGCGTAGGCGTCCCCGAGCGTCATCACGCCTTCGTCGGCCATCAGCGGGACGCCCGCGAGCTCGCGCCGGATCGCGGCCATGCCGGCGATGTCCTGGCGCTTCACCGGCTGCTCGAGATAACCCAGGCCGTGCGGGGCGAGCGCGTGAACCGCGCGAATCGTCTCCGAAACGGTCCAGCCCTCGTTGGGGTCGACGCCGATCACCACGTCCTCCCCCAGCGCCTTGCGCACCGTGATGAAGGTTTGCACGTCGCGCCGGATGCCGCCCTTGCCACCGGCCTTCAGGCACAGCACGCGGATGCCGAAATCCCGCAGCGCGCGCTCGGCGTCCTCCACCATCTTGCCGGGGTCGTCGGCCATGCTCACCGACCACTCGAGGGGAATGCGTTCCTGGGCGAGCCCGCCCAGCAGCTTGTAGGCGGGCAGCTTCAGCGCCTTGCCGATGGCGTCGTGCAACGCGTGATCGAGCGCCGCGCGTGCGTTCATGTTGGCCGGCAGCGCCCGCTCGAACATGGTATGAACCGACTCGATGTCGAGGAGATCCTTGCCGATCAGCCGGGGACCGTAGGCGTCGACAATCGCGCCGACGACGCTGTGCACCGTGTCAGGCATGAAGTGGCCGGGGCTGATCGGGCGGATCTGCCCGTAGCCGGTCACACCGTCCGCGTGAACGGTGACCAGCACCGGCTTGCCGACCAGGGCACCGGCCGGGCCGGTGTCGTACGACCCGCTCGAGATCTCCCGCCGCAGGCGCGCAGGCAGATCGGTGATGCGGACCTCGATGCGATCGATCGCCAGAACTCCCCCTTTGCTCCGCGCTCAACGAAAAACGGCGCCGGGAAACGGCGCCGCCACCCGATCCGGACCCGACGCTATTTCTTTCCGGCGCAGATGTCGCCGCTGCGCGTGGTGGCGTAGTGGAGGTGGTTGAACCCCGGCACGTTGAAGGTCGTGTCGTCGTTGCGGAAGATGTAGGGGTGCTCGCCCAATTCCTGGTACTTGGAGAGCAGCGTGCGCGGCTCCATGCCGGGCTTGTGCTCGCGCCGCAGGAACCCGTCCACCAGGCGCTTGGCCGCGGCGATGGCGTCGTTCATCGTGTCGTATTCGCCGATACGGCGAACCCTGGTTTCGGCCTCGGTATGCCCGCTCAAGCCTTCCACGAAGAAAGTCATGATCCCTCCGTGATCTCCGCCGGTCGCTCGCCCAGCTTGCTGCGAGTAAGTATACAACCTCGGCGGCCCTTTTCGCTGCGTTCTGTAAGTCCCACGTAAGGCGCCGTAAGTCCGGAGTCAGGCAGAGTAAGTTTCCAGTAATTCGGGGAAATCAACATGGCTCGCCATCTCGTCCACCATCCGGGGCATTCGATTGATCGCGCGCCGTGTTCAGTTGAGAACGCTACACTCCGAGCGGTTCCTGCGGGAGATCCATCATCTCCTGTGGAGCGCAACGACCCTGTCGGGAAACGTCGTCGACGCGGGGTGGAACTGCCGCGACCACGCGTGGGTCATGGCGCTGCTCATCCGGGCGCTTGGATATAAAACAGTTCTCATTCACGGCGAGGCGCATTTCATCAAGGGACCCAACGGAAATTCCGGGAGTGTCAGCTATTTCCAGAGACCCCACACCTGGCTTGCCGTCGAGAACGTCGGGGCAATCGATGTCAGCGCGCGGGCGAAGTTCCGGGTGGGAGGCGACCGCTTTCAAACCGCCATCACCTGCGTCTTCGCCGACGCATGGCTGCCGCGTGGCCGCGGCGCGTCCCATTTCTTCACGGATGCGGACGCATACGCTCGTGCCGTTGACGATCTTTCGGGTCGCCGGAATCAGCTCTCAGCCGTCTATCTCATCCAGGAAGCCGAGCAACTCCATGGGGGCCTGCTTTCCCGGGCGGCCGGATGGATTGGATCGCCCTTGACCAAGCAACTGGATTCCAGCTACGGCAACCCCTCCGACCTCTACGCCGCGCTGCTACTACATCTCTACTCCTATCTCGCGGGCGACGCACCGAGCCTGACTCGCCTGCCTGTGGAGCAATCCTGGGCGCAACTGGCGCACGCGCGCGTCGGAGCGATCGACCGCGCGCGCCAAATGACCGGGTTATCAGAACCAAGTGTGGTCCGCGCGCCGGCGAAAATGGCCGAAGGCGTTCGGCTTTGACTTCAGGGGAGCAATGCTTTCGCCAGCGGTCGTCGATCGAGTGCTCAACGGCACATTCTTGGCACAAGGCAGCAAAGGGAAAGGGGGCGCGGAGACGCAACCCCTTGTTTAATCTGGTAGGCGGTGGGGGATTCGAACCCCCGACCAACGGATTAAAAGTCCGCTGCTCTACCAACTGAGCTAACCGCCCAAAAAGCCGCGCATTCTACAGGGGCGGCGCTCCCTTGAGAAGCGTGACGAGTGACCTCGTCACGCCCCTTTTTCTATTCTCCAGTACTGATACTTCATGGTCCCGGCGGCGCCAATGACGATGGCGAGGAAGGTGAGAATGGAGCCGATCGCGAGGGTGGAGATGCCGGTAATCGCCTGCCCGAAGGTGCAGCCCATCGAGAGCACGCCGCCGATGCCCATCAGCCCCGCGCCCACCGCGTGATTGGCGAAGTCCGACCAGGATGCAAACCACTCGATGCGGAACTGGCCGGCGACTATCACCCACAACAACGAGCCGAGGATCACCCCTGCGACCGCCACCACACCGAAATTGACCAGTGAGAAATTGAGGGGATCGAACAGGTAGCGCAGCGTGTCGCCCATCGGGGCGACGAAGGTATAAGACTGCACCTGCACGCGGCTCGGCACGACCGACGCCATTTCGGCGAACTCCCGCCACTCGCGCCCGATTGAGCCGCCGGTCAGCCACCAGCCAAAGACGATCGCCAGCCCCACCACCGCTCCGCCGAGGATGTGATCGCGTTCGTTGCGGAAGTCCGCCGACCTGAAGCAGAAGATCACCATGCCCGCCGCAACCGCTACCGCGACGGTAAAGTTCAGCGCTTGCGACCGGCCCATGCCGAACATGCCCGCGAGCACGGTGCCCAACTCCTGGTTCGCCACGCCGTGCGCCTGCAGGTTGACGGTCGTGGCCGCGACCCACGGCAGGAATGCCTTCTCGTAGAGCGGCGTCCACAGCATCAGGTAGGCGCAGGTGGCGAAAATCGCGAGCACCACGAGCGATTTCAGGTTGCCGCCGCCGATCCGCACCAGCGTGCGGTTGCCGCAGCCGCTCGCGAGCGTCATGCCGACGCCGAACATCAGGCCGCCGACGAGATAGCGGATCCAGGCGAAGTTCGCGGTGCGGTAGGGCGGGAAGGTCTCGCCCGACAGGTTGGCGATGCCCGATGCTTCGAGCGCGATAACGCCGGTCAGCGCCACCGCCATCGAAAACACCCAGGCGCGCATGCGCCCGGTATCGCCGATGTTGATCCAGTCGGAGACCGCGCCCATAGCGCAGAAGTTGGCCTTGCTGGTGACCGCACCGATGATGAGGGCGACGGCGAATACCGCCACCAGCACTTCAACATGTATGGTGATCTGCATGACCCGTCCCCCTCGCTAGTTTAGACCGGTCACGGGTCACCGGTCACGGGTCACATCTTGTATTGAGTGGGGTCGGGAACGCTCGCCGCCTCGAAGCCGGCGCGGCGCAGGCGGCACGCGTCGCAGCGCCCGCAGGCGCGCCCGTCCTCGGCAGCCTGGTAGCAGGACACGGTGAGCCCGTAATCCACGCCGAGCGCGATGCCGCGGCGGATGATCTCGGCTTTGGCGAGGTCGATGATGGGCGTATGCAGCGCGAGCCTCGCGCCCTCGACCGCGGCGCGGGTGGCGAGGTTGGCGAGCAACTCGAAGGCGCGCATGTACTCGGGCCGGCAGTCGGGGTAGCCGGAGTAGTCCACGGCGTTGGCGCCGAAGTAGATGTCCTGCGCACCGAGCACCTCGGCCCAGGCGAGCGCGAGCGCGAGCAGGATCGTGTTGCGCGCGGGGACGTAAGTGACCGGTATGCCCGGTGTCGGTGTCTCGGGAACGGCGATGCTCCGGTCGGTGAGCGCCGAGCCGCCGACGGCGGTGAGGTCAATGGCGAGCACCTTGTGGCTCGCCGCGCCGAGGGCACGCGCGACGCGCGCGGCAGCCGCCAGCTCAGCGCGATGGCGCTGGCCGTAGTCCACGGTTAGGCAGTGGCAGGCGTAGCCTTCGGAGCGTGCGATCGCGAGCGTCGTGGCGGAATCGAGTCCGCCGGAGAGCAACACCACAGATTGTTTCATCGGGTCGGACGGATCACCAGTTTCCGGTCACGGGTCACCGGTCACGGGTCACTTCTTACTTGAGCGTAGCGAGCCTTTTCCGTGCCTTCTCCGCGGCATCGCTCGTGGGATAACGCTTGACGAGCTTGTCGAGCGTGCGGCGGGCGCCGGCGGCGTCACCCAGCTCGACCTGCGAGCTCGCGATGTTGAGCAGCGCGTCCGGAACTGAAGCGCTGTCGGGATAGTTCGCGATCACCCGCTGCTGGCTCGCGATCGCGTTCTTGTAATCGCGCAGGTTGTAGTAGGAGTCTCCGATCCAGTACTGGGCGCGGTGCACGAGGGGGCTCTTCGGATACTGGGCGATGAAATTGCGGAACCCTGCGATCGCGCCCTGGTAGTTGCCGAGCTTGCGCTGGGCCTGCGCGTTGTCGTATGCGCGCGTTTCCCTGTCCGCGGCCGAGGCGCCGGGAGACGGTGACGCTGTCGTGGCTGTTGCGGCAGTTGCTGCCGTCGCTGCAGTTGCCGCCGTTGCTGCGGCCGGCGGCGCCGTGCCCGTCGCAGCCGTCGCGCCCGGCTGGGAGATGGCGGGCGCGGGACTCTCCGCCGCGGCCGGCTGCTCCAGACGCTTCATGCGCGTGTCGAGGTCCACGTACATGTCGCGCTGGCGCTTCGACGCCATCTGGATGTCGTTGCCCACGACCTCGATCTGGCCGCGCAACTGCGTCATCTCCTGGCGGATACGTTCGAGCTGCTGCGCGAGGTCAATGGCGGGGTTGGAGGCCGTTAACCCCTTGATCGATTCGTCGATGAGCGTCAGGCGCGCCGCAAGCTCTTCATTCTGGCGCTTCAGCTCCTCGAGGCGTTTCGACTGCTCGGCAATCTGCTTGCGCGCGACGTCGTCGCCGCCGAAGAGTTGCGCATGCGCGAAAGGCGCCGCCAGAAAGGCGGCGCCAGCGAGAGTCAGGGCCGATGCGAAGCGCCTCAAACCATCACCCGTCACCGCCGTGACTCACTCGCCCTGGTAGACGATGTCCGCACGCCGGTTCTCCGCCCACGACTTCTCGTCGTGACCGGTGGCCCGGGGCTTCTCTTCGCCAAAGCTCACCGACTCGATCTGGTCTGGCCGCGCGCCCAGGAGCTGCATCATCTGCTTCACCGCCTCCGAGCGGCGCTGGCCGAGCGCGATGTTGTACTCGCGGCTGCCGCGCTCGTCGCCGTTGCCCTCGATGCGCATCCGCGCGCCGGGATTCTGCTGCAGGTAGCGCGCGTGCGCCGTCACCAGGGGCCGGAACTCGTCCTTGACCAGGTTGGAGTCGAAATCGAAATAGACGCTGCGCCGGGACAGGATATTGCCCGGGTCCTTGAGCGCGGCGGCTCCGAGCGGCTTGTCTACGAGCGGCTTCGCGCCGGAATCGGGCGTCGGCTTCGCGGGCACGGGCCCGGGCGGCCCGACGGGCTTGCCGCGATCTTCGACCGCGGCGCCGCTCTGTTCCGCCGTGGGGGTCGCGGCGCAACCGGCCAGCGCCAGCAATAACAGACTGATCGTTGCTGTCAGAAGTTTTCTCATGGCATCGTTCCTCGGGTGGTTGATTATTTCGGGAAGGGGCCCCATGCCGGCTCGCGCACGTCGCTGCCTTCCTCGCTCAATCGCTGCTTCACGCGGCCGTCACTCGAGACCGCGGACAGAACGCCCCGTCCCCGCGTCTCGGTCGCGTACAGGATCACGCGTCCGTTCGGCGCAAAGCTCGGCGATTCATCGATCGTACCGTCGGTCAGCACCTGCACCTGCCGAGTCGTCATGTCCTGCACCGCGACGTTGAAGCGCCCGCCGTTTCGCTGTATGAACGTGAAGCTCTTGCCGTCGGGGCTGAAGCGCGGGCTCACGTTGTAGCTGCCCTCGAAGGTCAATCGGCGCGGCTCGCCGCCCGCGACCGGCATGCCGTAGATCTGCGGGCTGCCGCCGCGATCGGAAGTGAAGAGCAGAAGCTCTCCGTCGGGCGAGAAATTCGGCTCGGTATCGATGGCGGTGCTGAAGGTCATGCGCCGCGGCTCGCCTTTGCCGTCGGGATTGATGAAGTAGATCTGCGAGCCCCCGTCCTTGGAGAGCACAACGGCGAGCCGTTTCCCGTCCGGCGACCACGCGGGCGCGCTGTTGCTGCCCCAGTAGTTCGCCACCGCCTGGTACTGGCCCGTCATCAGGGACTGCACGTAAATCACCGGCTTCTTGCGCTCGAGCGATACGTAGGCGAGGCGCGTTCCGTCGGGCGACCAAGACGGCGAGAGGATCGGCTCGTCCGACCAGCGCACGGTCTGCGCGCCGTAGCCGTCGGCGTCCGCGACCTGCAGCTCGAAGCGCTTCCCCTTCTTGACGATATAGGCAATGCGGGTGCTGAAGACCCCCTTGGCGCCGGTCAGCGTCTCGTAGATGACGTCGGCGATCCGGTGCGCGGTGAGCCGAAGCTGGGCGGCGGTCGCGGTGTAGGCGAAGCCCGCGAGCTGCGCCTGCTTCGCAACGTCCATCAGCCTGAAGCGCACGTCGTAGCGGCCGTCGGGGAGCTGCGATACGGCCCCGATCACCACGGCGTCCGCACCGCGCGCGCGCCAGGTCGAGTAGTTGAGATCCTGCGGCTCATGCGGGAGGGGGTTCAGGCCGCCGGAGTCGATCGTCCGGAATACGCCGCTCCGTGCGAGATCGGCGGCAATGACGGGCGTGATCTGCTGGGCGAGCCCGCCTTCCGCGCGGAACGGCACGACGGCGATCGGAAGCTGCGTCGCGCCGGTGCCGATGATCTCGATGGTAAGGGCGGCGCGCGCCGGGGAAAGTGGCGCGAGCGGAATCAGAATGGCAACAGCGCACACCAGGCGGTGCAGCCAGCTCGTCTTCATCGGGCGAATTATAGCCGTTGGCATGGCCGGGCGTCCCTGCGGCGTGTCGTCGGGGAGCGACACGCACGGGCCGCCGGACCTATTCTTTGGGCCGGAATTTCAGATTGAGTTCCCGGAACTCCCGCATCAGGGTGGGATCCGGCGGCAGCGGCAGGGGCTCCGCCCGGCGGATGGCGCGCTCGACCGCGCTGTCCCATGTCGCCTGCCCGCTCGTCTTGCGGAGCTTCACGTCGAACACTCCACCCCCCGTGAGCACTTGGACGTCGTATACCACTTCCGGATTGTCGCGCAGGCCGGGCGGCTCGACGATAAAGCGCCGGATGTGGTCGGCGATGCGGCGCTTGTATTCGTCCACCAGCCGCGCCTGCGCCGCGGCCTTGCTCTGGGCGATCTTCCTCAACGCCTCGTCCTGCTCGCGCGCGAGTTGTTCCGCCCGTTCCTTTTCCTGCTGCGCTTTGAGCTTTTCCAGCTGAGCCTGCTCTTCAAGCTTTTTCTTCTCCGCCAGCTTCTTCTTCTCGGCGAGCTCCTGCTCCTTTGCCTTGCGCTCCTTCTCCTTCTTCTCCCGCAGCGCGATGTCGGCCTTCGGGTCGGGCTTGGGGGCGGGCTTAGGCTCGATCTTGGGCGGCGGCTTCGGCTGGGCCTTGGGCTCGGGCTTCGGCTCGATCTTGGGCGGCGGCGGCGGGGGCGCGACTTTCGGCGCAGGCAGCTCGCTCCACAGTTCCGCCACCATCGGGGGCGGCTCGCGCTTCTGCCAGGCAACACCGAACACGAGCAGCGCGAAGAACAGCAGGTGCATCACCAGCGCGAGCGCGCCGGAGAGTGCCTTCTCGTTCGGGGTTTCGTAGGCGTAGGCCATCTACGGCGACCGCGGCTTGGCGAGGAGCCCCACCCTCCGGACCTGGTTCTGCTGCAGCATGTCCATCACTTCCAGCACCGACTCGTAGCGCACGTCCTTGTCGGCCGAGATCACCACGGCCTGCTCCGGGCTCTGCTTCTGCTTCTGGCGGATCGCCGCGATCAGCTCCTTGCGCGAGACCCTGCGCTCCTGCGCCGTGCGCGCGCGGTCGCGCAGCCACAGCGAGCCGTCGGTGCGGATCGAGACTTCCATGGGCTGCTGGGGGGGGTCGGAGGTCTTGCCCACCGTCGGCAGCTCGATCTGTCCCGGATTGATGAGCGGCGCGGTGATCATGAAGATCACCAGCAGCACCAGCATTACGTCGATATAGGGCACGACGTTGATCTGGTTCATCAGCCGCCGGCCGCTGCGCCTCTCGATCAGCATCGCATCAGTGCGCCTGGCGCTGCAGGATGTTGGAGAACTCCTCCATGAACGAATCGCAGCGCGTGGCGAAGCGGTTGATATCCCCGGCGAAGCGGTTGTAGGCCACCACCGCGGGGATCGCCGCGAATAGCCCCATGGCGGTGGCGATCAGGGCTTCCGCGATGCCCGGCGCGACCGCTCCCAGCGTCGCCTGGGCAACATTGGCGAGGCTGCGGAACGAGTTCATGATCCCCCACACCGTGCCGAACAGCCCGATATAGGGGCTGACCGAGCCGACCGACGCGAGAAACGGCAGGGACGACTCGAGCCGCTCCATCTCGCGCTGATAGGTCGCGCGCATCGCCCGCCGCACGCCGTCCATGACGTTGCCGATGTCCATTCCGGGCTTGCGCAGCTTGATGAATTCGCGAAAGCCCGATTCGAAGATGCGCTCGAGGCCGCCGACCGGACGGCGCTTCTCGACCGCATGCTGGTAGAGGTCGTTCAAGGCGGTCCCGCTCCAGAACGACCGCTCGAACTCATCGGCGAGCCGGGCGGCGCGTCGCAGCGTGAATATCTTGAGGAATATGTAATACCAGGAGAACACCGAGGCCAGCAACAGGATCAGCATGACGATCTGCACCAGCACGCTCGCTCCGGTGACGAGCGAGAGCACCGACATGTCGTGGGTCACGGTGGGATTCACGCGGGGTTTCCTATTCGGGCGACGACGGGCTCCGGTATTCTAGCGGGCCGGAACGTGGCCGTGTTGACGCAGCCGATCCGCACGCTCGCCGTCGCCAGCGCTTCCGCCGCGCGCGCAACCGTCTGCCTCAGGATGATTTGTCCGGCGCCGAGCTTCTCGAGTTCCACCGTCACGGTGAGCTCGTCATTGAAGGCAGCCGGCCTCAAGTAATCGATCGTGAGCGAGCTCACCACGAACACGACGCCGTGATCGCGCGCCAGCGCCGTCTGGTCGAAGCCGAGGGCGCGCAGCCACTCGGTGCGCGCGCGCTCCATGAACTTCAGGTAGTTCGCGTAATAGACCACGCCGCCGAGGTCGGTGTCCTCGTAATAGACACGGACCGGCCACTTGAAGATCACTCTTTGGGCTGTTCCCAAAGGTCCGGCGTGCCGGAACGGGTGGGCTGCGCGAGGCCGAAGTGGCGATAGGCGGTGACGGTCGCCATGCGGCCGCGGAGCGTCCGTTGCAGGTAGCCCTGCTGGATGAGGTACGGCTCGAGCACGTCCTCGATGGTGTCGCGCTCCTCGCCGATCGCCGCGGCGAGGTTCTCGATGCCGACGGGGCCGCCGGCGAACTTCTCGATCACGGCGAGGAGGAGCTTGCGGTCCATGACGTCGAGCCCGATCGCATCCACGTCGAGCAGCTTCAGCGCGGCGTCCGCCACTTCGCGCGTCACGCGACCCTTCGCCTTCACCTCGGCAAAGTCGCGCACGCGGCGCAGCAGGCGGTTCGCGACGCGCGGGGTCCCGCGCGAGCGGCCGGCGATCTCGTGCGCGCCCTCGGCGCTCACTTCGACGCCGAGGAGCTTCGCCGAGCGCTGCACGATGCGCTTCAGCTCCTCGAGCGTGTAGAACTCGAGCCGCGCGACGATACCGAAGCGGTCGCGCAGCGGATTGGTGAGCATGCCCGCGCGCGTGGTCGCGCCGACCAGCGTGAACGGCGGCAGGTCGAGCTTGACCGAGCGCGCAGCGGGGCCTTCGCCGATCATAATGTCGATCTGGTAGTCCTCGAGCGCGGGATAAAGAATTTCCTCCACCACCGGCGGAAGACGATGGATCTCGTCGATAAACAGCACGTCGTTCGGCTCGAGGTTGGTGAGGATCGCGGCGAGGTCGCCCGGGCGCTCGAGTACTGGCCCCGAGGTGTGGCGGAGATTGACGCCGATCTCGCGCGCGATGATGTGCGCGAGCGTCGTCTTGCCGAGCCCCGGCGGGCCGAAGAGGAGGACGTGATCGAGCGCCTCCTTGCGCCGGCGCGCGGCCTCGATGAAGACGGAGAGCTGGTCGCGGATCTTCTCCTGCCCGATGTACTCCTCGAGGAGCTTCGGCCGCAGCGTGCGCTCGAGGGCTTCCTCCTGTGGAGAAGTTGGGGCGGTGGAGATCAGCCGGTCAGTTTCTATCATGTCACTGCTTCGAAAGAATCCTGAGGGCTTGGCGTATGCCATCCGTGACGTTGAGGCCGGCGGGCAACTGCTTCAATGCCCACCCTGCTTCGCGTTCATTATAGCCAAGCGCGAGCAGCGCATTGGAGATGTCGCCCGTCTGACCGTCGCCCTTTGACGCTCCGGCCGCGACCGTCACCGCGTCGAGCTTGTCACGCAGCTCGAGCAGCAGGCGCTCCGCGGTCTTCTTGCCGATGCCGGGAATCTTGGTGAGCCGGCCTCCGTCCTGGGCGCTCACGGCATCGCGCAGATCCGCGACCGAGAGCCCGGACAGCACGGAGAGCGCCGTGCGCGCGCCGACCCCGCTGATGCGGAGCAGCTGGCGAAACGCGCGCCGCTCGGGCTCGGTGGCGAATCCGAAGAGCTGGTGCGCGTCCTCGCGCACGACGAGGTGGGTGAAGAGCGAGACTTCCGCGCCGGTCGCGGGCAGCTGGTAGAAGGTGCTCATCGGGACATCGAGCTCATAGCCGACGCCTTGGACGTCCACGACGATCTGGGGCGGGTGCTTCTCGACGAGCTTGCCGTGGATGCGCCCGATCACCGACACCCCCAAATGGAAAAAGCACTCAGGGACGAGCCTCGACTCCTGGACGATCCGTATTCAGTCATCGCCAGTCAAACCAAGCGGCCACGCTTCATGCGGTAGCCGGCAGTTGCGAGCCGCCCCAGCCCCTGCCCGCCGTGCGCGTGGCAGATCGCGCAGGCAAGCGCGTCGGCGGCGTCCGGGCTGGGATCGGCCCGGAGCTGCAACAGCCGGCGCACCATGTCCTGCACCTGCCGCTTCTGCGCATGGCCGTTGCCGACCACGGCCTGCTTCACCTGCAAGGCAGTGTACTCCGCCACCGGCAGGTCGTGCAGCACGGCGGCGCAGATCGCGGTGCCGCGTGCCTGCCCGAGCAGCAGCGTTGACGTGGGATTGACGTTGACGAAGACCTTCTCGATCGTGACCTGCGCGGGCCGGTGCTCGGTGATGATGTCGGCCAGGCCCTCGAGTATGACCTTCAGGCGCCGGTCGAGCCCGCCGTCGGGCGTCCGTATGCGCCCGCTCGTGACATAGGTGAGCGTGCTGCCGTTCTTGTCGATGACGCCAAAACCGGTCACGCGCAGTCCGGGATCGATGCCCAGGATCCGAATCGTCAGTTCTCCAGGACCGCCGTTGTATAGACCTCTTGCACGTCGTCGATCGTCTCGAGCGCGTCGATGAGCTTCTGCATGCGCGCCGCCTCATCGCCCTTCATCGCGTTCTCGGCCGTCGGCTTGAACGTCACCTCGGCGAGCGCGGCCTTGAAGCCCTTCTTCTCCAGCGCCGTCCGCACGGAGACGAAATCATTGGGCGCGGTCACGACCTCGATGCTGCCGTCGTCATTGGTGATCACGTCTTCCGCACCGGCATCGATCGCTGCTTCCATGAGCGCGTCCTCGTTCGTGCCAGGCGCGAACATGAGCTGCCCGCAGTGCTTGAACAGGAATGCGACGGACCCCTCGCCCCCCAGGTTCCCGCCGTGCTTGGTGAACGTGGAGCGCACGTCCGCCACGGTGCGCGTCTTGTTGTCCGTCATGCAATCCACCATGACCGCCGCGCCGCCCGCTCCGTAGCCCTCGTAGCGGATTTCCTCGTAACTGGCGCCCTCGAGACCGCCGGTGCCGCGCTTGATCGCGCGCTCGACGTTTTCCTTGGGCATGTTGTTGGCGTAGGCCTTGTCCACCGCGAGCCGCAGCCGCGGGTTGGCGTCGGGATCACCGCCGCCCAGCCGCGCGGCGACGGTGATTTCCTTGATCAATCGGGTGAATATCTTGCCGCGTTTCGCGTCCTGCCGGTTCTTGCGGTGCTGGACGTTTGCCCACTTGCTGTGACCTGCCATGTGCGGCCCCTGCTAACTACGGGGTAACTCGCTAAAATATCGCAAATTTTATCACGCGGAGGCGTCATGCCAGAACCGCTGCTCATCGCCAAAGCTGCTTCCGAGCTCCACCTTCTGCCGCAGTTCGCCAACCGCCACGGGCTGATCGCCGGCGCCACCGGCACCGGCAAGACCGTGACGCTGCAACGCGTCGCCGAGGGGCTCTCCCGCATCGGAGTGCCGGTATTCATGGCCGACGTGAAGGGCGATCTCGCGGGCTTGTCGCAGCCAGGCGAGTCGAAGGGCAAGATCAAGGAGCGGATCGAAAGCCTGAAGTTGAAGGACGTGAAATTCGAAGCGTGCCCGGTCGTGTTCTGGGACGCGTTCGGGAGCCAGGGCCACCCAGTGCGCACGACAATCTCCGAGATGGGGCCGCTGCTTCTTGCGCGCATGCTGGGTCTAAACGAGACGCAGGCGGGTGTCCTCAACCTCGCTTTCAAGATCGCGGACGACAACGGGCTGCTGGTGCTCGATCTCAAGGACCTGCGCGCAATGCTCCAGCACGTCGGCGACAACGCCAAGCAGTTCACTACGCAGTACGGAAACATTTCCTCGGCTTCGATCGGCGCGATCCAGCGCGGGCTGCTGACTCTCGATCAGCAGGGCGCCGACAGGTTTTTCGGCGAGCCTGCCCTCAACATCGCCGACCTGATGCAGACCGACGCCAAGGGTCACGGCGTCATCAACATCCTCGCTGCCGACAAGCTGATGAGCTCGCCCAAGCTCTACTCGACGCTGCTGCTGTGGCTGCTCTCGGAATTGTTCGAGGAGCTGCCCGAAGTGGGTGACCCGGAGAAGCCCAGGCTCGTGTTCTTTTTCGACGAAGCGCACCTCTTGTTCAGCGAGGCACCGGCCGCCCTGCTGGAGAAGGTCGAGCAGGTGGTGCGGCTGATCCGCTCCAAGGGAGTCGGCGTCTACTTCGTAACGCAGAATCCGCTCGACATCCCCGACACCGTGTTGGGCCAGCTCGGCAACCGCGTGCAGCATGCGCTGCGCGCCTTCACGCCGCGCGACCAGAAGGCGGTCAAGTCCGCGGCAACCACGCTGCGGGCAAATCCCAAGCTGAACGTCGAGACTGCGATTACCGAGCTGGGCGTGGGCGAGGCGCTGGTTTCATTCCTCGACGACAAGGGCCGTCCCACAGTCGTGGAGCGCGCATTCGTGGTCCCGCCGGGCACCCGCATCGGCCCGATCACGGCACAGGAGCGCGCCCAGCTCATCAAGGCTTCTCCCGTGGCGGGCACCTACGAAAAGACCGAGGACCGCGAATCGGCGTACGAGAAGCTCGCCAAGCACGTCGCCGAGAGAACTGGCACCGCAGCGGAGCCGGCCGCCGGCGCGAAGCAGCCTGCCGGTGGTGGTGGCGGATTGTTCGGCGCGCTGGGCGATCTTCTCGGCGGCTCGACCGGACCGCGCGGCGGACGTCGGGAAGGCGCGGTCGAGGCAGCCGCCAAGAGCGCCGCGCGCGCAATCGGCAGCCAGGTGGGCCGGCAGATCGTCCGGGGCGTTCTGGGGTCCCTGCTCGGCGGCAAGCGGTAGGCTGCGCGCAGCGATGTCGCTGCAGCTTCTGCCGGTCCTGTTATCGTAGCGGCGTGCTCGGTGTGCCGCTCGATGAACTGCTCCTCCTCGCCGCGGCCATCATGGCCGGAGGCGTGTTCGCCGGGCTGCTCGCCGGCCTGTTCGGCGTCGGCGGCGGCGTGGTGGCGGTGCCGGTTCTCTACGAGGTGTTCCGCCTCCTCGGCGTGCCGGACGCGGTGCACATGCAGCTGTGCATCGGCACCTCGCTCGCGATCATGGCGCCGACCAATATCCGCTCGTATCTGACGCATCGCTCGTCCGGTGCGGTGCTCATGGATGTCGTGTGGCAGTGGACGCCGGGCGTGATCGTCGGCATCGCCATTGGTTCGGGCATCGCCACAGTGGCGCCATCGCCGGTCTTCAAGATCGCCTTTGTCGCCATAGCCACGATCATCGCCGGCAAGCTCCTGTTCGGCCGGCAGTCGTGGCGGCTGGGGGACGACCTCCCGAAGCATCCGCTGGCGCGCCTTTACGGCCTCGCCGTCGGGCTGATGGCCTCGCTCACCGGCGTCAGCGGTGGCTCGCTATGCACCATGGTGCTCACGCTCTACGGAAAGCCGATCCATCAGGCGGTCGCGACCTCTGCCGGCATCGTGGTGCCGATTGCGCTCGCCGGCACGCTCGGCTACATCCTCGCCGGTTTGCCGCATCAGGCGCAATTGCCGCCGCTGTCGATCGGTTTCGTGTCGCTGATCGGGTTTGCGCTGATGGCGCCCGTGTCGAGCATCACCGCTTCCTACGGCGCGAGAATGGCCCACGCCCTTTCGCGGCGCGCGCTCGAAGTCGCGTTCGGGCTGTTCCTGCTCGCCGCGTCGCTGCGCTTTCTCGCCAGCCTCGTGTGGTGAGAGCGGGAAAGTATCCTGGACGCCGTATCCGAGACGCCGTCAGTCCACGCGTATGCCCACGTCCTTCACCCACTTCGCCCACGTCCTGACGTCGTTCGCGAGCTGCTTGCTCAGCTCCTGCGGGGAGCTGCCCACGTACTCCGCGCCCATATCAGTGAGCCGCTTCTGCACATCCGGGCGCTTGAACACCTTTACCATCTCGGCGTTGAGCTTGTTGACGATCGGCGCCGGGGTCGCAGCGGGCACGATCACGCCGTACCATTCCCGGATGTCGAGCCCGGGGGGCGGCGGCACGCCGGCTTCAGTCATAGTCGGCGTTTCGGGCAGCGCCGGCATACGCTTTACGCTCGTCACGGCGAGCGGCCTGATCCGCTTCCCGTTGATGAGGGGCACCGCCGAGGGCATCGAAGTGAAGCCGAAAGTAACCTCGCTGCCCGCGAGTGCCGCCATGGCAGGACCCGCCCCCTTGAACGGGACGTGGATCATGTCCGTGCCTGTCAGGCGCTTCATTACTTCGCCCGAGAGATGATGCAGGGATCCTGCTCCGGACGACGAAAAAGTGACCTGCCCGGGCTTTTCCCTGGCCGTGCGGACGAGATCCTGCAACGTCTTCGCTGGCGAGTTTTGCGGCACGACGATGACATTCGTCACCCACACGAGCAGCGAAACGCCGGTGAAATCCCGCACCGCATCGTAGGGAAGTGTCGCGTACGTGCTGGCGCTGATGGTGTACGGCCCGCTCGGCACCATCATGATCGTGTAGCCGTCCGGCGACGCCTTCGCGACCAACGCCGCCGCAATGGTCCCGCTCGCGCCTCCGCGGTTATCGACCACCACCGGCTGCCCGATCGACTCGGGCATGTGCTGCTGCAGGATCCGCGCCAGGATGTCGGTGGCGCCGCCCGGCGGAAATCCGACCACGAGCCGGATGGGGCGTTCGGGGTACTTGAGTACGGAGCCGCCCTGCGCGTGCGCAGGCTGTGCTGCCATAGCTACGGCGGCGAGCAGTACTGAAACGACCGCTTCTCTTGTCATGGCTCGTTCCTTTGCTAAAACCTCATCATAAGCCGAGCACCCGCTTCTTGACCGCCTCCGGCGGGCCCTGGAGGTCCATATCCGTCAGCGACGGCCCGCACCGCCACGGGTCAACGCCGAGCAGCACGCCGAAAATCTCCGCGAACGCGCGATGCAGCGGCACCACGAGCCCCGCCTGCTCGGCCAGCTGCACGCACGGCACGATGGCGTAGGGCAAGTCCACCGATTCACACTCGCGCCAGATGTCCGGCTGAAAAGGCGGGAAAGACTTGTAAACGGGATTCTGCATCGCCTCGTAGAAGCTTCCGCTCCTGAAGCCGTAGTACTGCTCGATCGCCTCCGCCATCGGCGTGTGCTCGACGCCATAGGCTTCGCACACGAGCTTGCGCTCGGCGTCGAGTGCGTCACCGAGCACCCCCGCCGCGGGCACGACGCCATCCTGGTAGAAGCCGAACTTGCGGCCCTCGAGCTTCGCGCGCTCCATGGCGCCGATGTTCGGCAGGACCATCGCCGGATGCACGATCAGGTTCAGGTTTTCGAGCCCGGTCTCGAGCACGGACGACGCCGCCGCGAAATCCGGGAATAGCGGTTTCAGGACCGCGAGCGCTTCGTCCGCACGCGAAGCCGGCACCGTGGCGATCCGGATGCCGTTGCGCAGCCCCTTGGGCGTCACCACCGTGCCGTCGATCCGCGCGGCATGCGTCGGCGCGGGCGCCTCGGTCACGAGCACGTCTTCGCGGCCCGCCTTGCGCAGTAGGGGCGTCAGGCGCGCGGCCGGCCAGTAACCGTGACTCTGGACGTGCACCACCGCACCGCGCGCGAACTCGGGAATCATCGCGCCGAACTTCGCCTCGAGCTGATGCATGTCCACTTCGATCAGCACGGCTTCGGCATCCTTCAGCGCCTCGCGAGTGGTATCGCAGACCCTGTCGAGCCTCGCGAAGCCGGTCTTCCTCGAGATGAGGTGCTTCGCTTCGCCTTCGACGGTGAAGCCTCCTGACTTGCGCACTGCCGGGAGTTGGTCCTTCTGCTCCGGGAAGACCGTGAAGCGCACTTCGTGGCCCGACAAAGCGAGATCCGACGCGCAGACGGCGCCGATCGCGCGCGCGGTATTGCCGATGACTGCGACTTTAGACATGAATCCGCCTTCATCCCTGCCGTTTTTTGGGGCTCCACCCGTATGCCTTCGCGCACGCGCCGCCCATCAGCATCGCCCGTTCACTGCCGCTCAGGCGGTCGGTCCGGCGGAAGGGCTCGACGGCCTGCTCGTAATTGACGACCGCGAAGGCGCGGGTCCAGTCGGTGCCCCAAAGGCAGCGCTCGAATCCCCAGGCGTCGAACACGCGGGCGAGCGGGTCCCAGATGTCCGGGAAGGGATACGGTTTCTGCGAGAGCGTGCAGGCGCCGCTGATTTTGATCACAGCGTTCTTGCGCCTGACGAGGTCGAGCACCTTCGGCAGATCGGCCCAGGGTTGCTCCGGGGCGGGCGGCGTGCGCGGCTGCATGAGTCCCAGGTGGTCGACGATGAACCGCGTGTCGGGATGGCGGTCGATCACCGCTGCGCCCCTCTCCAGATTGCCCCAGCACAGGATGTTGACCGGGAAGTCGTGCCGGACGGCTTCGCGCAGCACGCGGTCGAGGCCCCGGTCGCTCGGGTTGCGCCCCGGCTCCTTCGTCACGATGACCCGGATGCCGACCGTGCCCGGCGTCTTCTTCCAGTCGGCGATGACGTCGGCAACTGCCGCATCATCCGGGTCCACCGGCTTGACGAGCGCAAATCGGCCGGGGTGCTTCCGCTGTACTTCTACCGCATAGCTGGCGTCGTATCGGTACATGGAAAAGGCGGAGATCAGGATCGAGCCGTCGACGCCGAGCTTGTCCATGGCCGCCACCAACTCGTCACCCGTGGCACTGGGGGGCCAGTTAGGGACGTTGTGCCACGGGCGTTTCGGCGTGTTCGCCTCGTAGGCGTGGACCTGGGAATCGATGATCATGGGATGTCCTTCCTGGGCTGTTCGTCGCCGCGACGAAGGCGGCCCTTGCCGCGCTCGCCGGGACAGCGCTCTATCTTAAGCCCCCGCGCGCCGAGATGCGTGCGGGCCGGTATCTCCCATTGCGGATTGGCGGTGCAGTTCGATTTCTGAGCGGGTGCCCGAGCGGTCCGCGCACCGGGAGGCCGTCCCCGGGAACCTCGCGGAAACCGAATTCCGACCGAAAGCCGACCGTTCGCTGACGACTTGGCCGAGAGCGGTCGCTAACGTGTGTTCCATGATATTCCCGCAACGATACGCGTGATCGGCGCCGACCAACTCGGCCGCAAGTCCGGTCGCGGCTTCTACAGCTACACCTGAGGCATTCGATGGACACTGGCGAAAAACTCTCCCGCAGCGTCGACATTTCCCAACGCATCACCCGCGTATTGCAACACCGGCTGCAAACCGCAACCGAGCGGTTCCGCGAGCGGGTGCAAAAGGCGGCGCAGGGAATGCAGCCCGCGGCCGCCGCAGGGTCGGCGTGGCCGCAGTACCTGATCGACTGCGCGCAGCGTGCGGTCATCTTCTGGGACACGCTGCGCCAGCGCGGCAACAACTACCTCGAGCATGTGCAGAAGGGCCAGCCACCCGTGCTGCACTTCAAGCACGAGATGGTGCTCGACGGCCGCACGCTGCAGAAGCCGGTTAACTATGCCTTGCTTCGCATCATCCCGCCGCAGGGTGTGACCGTCGATCCGCTGCGGCGGCCGTATATCATCATCGACCCGCGCGGCGGGCACGGCCCCGGCATCGGCGGCTTCAAGGACGACTCGCAGGTCGGCGTCGCGTTGCGCGCGGGACACCCGGTCTACTTCGTCATGTTCTTCCGCGATCCGGAACCCCGGCAGACGCTGCTCGACGTGTGCGCGGCGGAGCGCGAGTTCGTCCACAAGGTGCGCGCACTGCATCCTGATAGCCCCAAACCCGCCATCATCGGCAACTGCCAGGCCGGCTGGGCCGCGATGATGCTCGCCGCCTCGGAACCCGAGGAGACCGGGCCGCTCGTGATCGTCGGCGCGCCGATGTCCTACTGGGGCGGCGCATGGCGCGACGGCGAAGGCGACAACCCTATGCGCTACGCCGGCGGCATTCTCGGCGGTACGTGGCTCGCCTCGTTCGCCGCGGACGTTTGCAACGGCAAGTTCGACGGCGCGCACCTCGTACAGAACTTCGAGAACCTGAATCCGGCGAACACCTTCGTCGACAAGTACTACAAGGTGTTCGCCAACGCCGACACCGAGCCGCCGCGCTTCCTCGAGTTCGAGCGTTGGTGGGGCGGCTACTTCCTCATGAACCGCGAGGAGATCGAGTGGATCACGCGTAACCTCTTCGTCGGCAACAAGCTCTGGTCGGGCGAGGTAAAGTCCGGCCCGCACGCGAGCAGCGGGTTCGACCTGCGCCAAATCCGCTCGCCGATCATCATGTTTGCATCGCTTGGCGACAACATCACGCCCCCGCAGCAGGCGTTCAACTGGGTGGCCGACGTCTACAGCTCCACCGAGGAGATCAAGGCGCGCGGTCAGACGATCGTCGGCCTGATGCAGGAGGAGGTCGGCCACCTCGGCATCTTCGTCTCCGGAAAAGTCGCGCAGAAGGAATACACGCAGATCGTCTCGGTGATGAAGTCGATCGAGCTCCTGCCGCCGGGCCTCTACGGCATGGAGATTCACGAGCTCAAGGCCGACGGCAAGGTTGACTATGAAGTGAAGTTCCACGAGTACCGCCTGGAAGAAGTCGTGGCGCGGCTGAACCGCCACCAGCGCCTCGACGAGAAGCCCTTCGAGGCGGTCGCCGCCGTCTCGGAATTCAACCAGCGCGCTTACGAGTTGTTCGTCCAGCCATCCGTCCAGGCGGGCTCGAACGAGTTCACCGCCAGCATGATCCGCCGCTTCCATCCCCTGCGCGTGCAGCGCTGGGCGCTGTCCGATTTCAATCCTTGGCTTGCGTGGCTGCCGGGCGCCGCGCACTTGGTGAAGGAGAACCGCCAGGCGCTGCCGGCGGACAATCCGCTGCGCCGCGCCGAGGCGAGCCTCGTGGATCTCGCCAGCGCCACGTTCGAGTACCACCATGCGCTGGTCGACGCGATCACCGAGGCGCTGTTCTTCCACGTCTACGGCAACCTGTTCTCCCTATACATCGCCGACAAGCAGGCGGCGCAGGCGCCCGCGGCGGTCACCGACGCGCGCGAGCTGCCCGTCGTGAAAGAAGCGCTCGCGTCGATCGACAAGGGCGGCTACCCCGAGGCGTTTGCCCGCGTCGGCTTTCTCATCACGCGCCGCGGCGACGTGCCGCTTTCGCGCCTGGAATCCGGGCAGCAGATGGTGAAGGACTACAAGGAGTTCCTGCCCGCTGTGCCCCTCGAGCACATGCGCCGCATCGCGGGCGAGCAGGAAATCATCGCGACTTACGAGACGGACAAGGCCATCGCCGCGCTTCCGACGCTGCTGCCCGAGCGTAAAGACCGGGAGCGGCTCCTCACGCTGCTCGAGCGGCTGGAGAACGATCCGCGCGTCCGGCATGACGGCCTGACGCCGGAGCAGCAGACCATGTTGAAGCGCGTGCGCCAGGCGCTGCGCGCACCGGCGCGCGTGAAAGACGCGGCTCCCGCCCTCTAGAAAGAAGCGCAATGAACCTCCCGCACTCGCAGCTGCTATCCACTGTCCTCTCGGGCCGAAAGGGCCTGATTGTCGGCATCGCGAACGAGAACAGCATCGCGTACGGCTGTGCGCGCGTCTTCCAAGACCTTGGAGCGGAGCTCGCGGTGACGTGGCTGAACGAGAAGGCGAGGCCGCATGTCGAGCCGCTGGCGCACTCGCTCTCGGCGACGATCGCCATGCCGCTGGATGTCGAGCAGCCCGGCCAGATGGAGGCTGTGTTCGCCGCCATCCGGGAGAAATGGGGCCGCCTCGACTTCGTCCTGCACTCCATCGCCTTCGCGCCCAAGCAGGACCTCCACGGCCGCGTCGTCGAGAGCACGCGCGAGGGCTTCGCGCGCGCGATGGACATCTCCTGCCACTCCTTTATCCGCATGGCAGGCCTCGCCGAGCCGCTGATGGACCACGGCGGCTCGCTTCTAACCATGAGCTACCTCGGCGCGGCCGAGGTGGTGGCGCACTACGGAGTAATGGGCCCGGTGAAGGCCGCTCTCGAATCAGCCGTACGTTATCTCGCGGCCGAGCTCGGGCCGCACGCGATCCGCGTCAACGCAGTTTCCCCGGGGCCGATGCAGACCCGCGCCGCGTCGGGCATACCCGCTTTCGATCAGTTGCTGGCCGAGGCGCGCGAACGCGCGCCGCTGCGCCAGCCGGTCGAGCTCGAGGACGTCGGCACCTTCTGCGCCTTCCTCGTGAGCGACGCCGCCCGTGCCATCACCGGCGACACCCATTACGTGGATGGCGGGTTCCACATCCTTGCATGAGACATCCATGACCAGCACATTTACCTCCGAAGACCTCGAAGTCCTCCGCAACCGCACCTTCGACGAGATCGTCGTCGGCGACAGCGCCGCGATCCAGCGCACGCTGACCGCCTCCGACATCCAGCTTTTCGCCGCCATGTCCGGCGAACCCGCACCCCGCGACATCGACGCCGAGTCCGCGGCAAGGCTGCATGGCGTCATTGCACACGGCATGTGGGCCGCGGCGCTGGTCTCGGCGGTGCTCGGCACCCGGCTGCCGGGCCCCGGCACGAGCTACGCGGGCCAGACGCTGAAATTCCATGCGCCCGTGCGCGTGGGCGATACGCTCACCATTACCGTCACGGTCAAGCTCCGCCAGGAGGTGACGCGGCTGGTTCTCCTCGACTGTCAGTGCACGAACCAGGACGGCGAGACCGTGATCTCCGGCGAGGCGACGGTGATCGCGCCCGCCGAGCGCATCGAGCGACCACGCGGCACGCTGCCGCAGGTACGCGTGTCGCTGCAGCACGGCGACGAGCTGGTGCGTGTCCTGCAGTACGTGAAGCCCCTCGGCCGCATCAAGGTGGCGGTCGTCCACCCGTGCGACGAGTTGAGCCTGTCGGCAGCGCTTGACGCCCGCTCTGCCGGGATCATTGAGCCGCTGTTGATCGGTCCACGCGAGCGCCTGGAGGCCGTGGCGCAGAAGCTCGGCACAACGATCGGGGACCTCACCATAGTGGATGTGCCCCACGCCGAGGCCGCCGCGGCGCGCGCGGTCGAACTCGCGCTCAAGGGCGAGGTAGAGGCGCTCATGAAAGGAAGCCTCCATACCGACGAGCTGATGGGCGCCGTCGTGGCGAGCGCGCTGCGCACCGACCGGCGCATGAGCCACTGCTTCATCATGCAGACGCCGGCGTATCCGCGGCCTTTCATCATTACCGACGCGGCGCTCAACATCGCGCCGACCTTGAAGGACAAGGCCGACATCGTCCGCAACGCCATCGACCTCGCGCATGCGTTCGGCATCGCACGGCCGCACGTCGCGATCCTCGCGGCGGTCGAGACGGTGAACCCCAGTATGCCCGCCACGCTTGACGCGGCCGCTCTGTGCAAGATGGCCGACCGCGGCCAGATCGCCGGAGCCGTGCTCGACGGGCCGCTCGCCTTCGATAACGCCGTGTCCGCCGCAGCGGCGCGCACCAAGGGCATCGCATCGCCCGTCGCCGGCTCGGCCGACATCCTGGTCGTCCCCGATCTCGAGGCCGGCAACATGCTCGCGAAGCAGCTGGAATATCTCGGCGGCGCGGCAAGCGCCGGCATCGTTCTCGGGGCGCGGGTACCGATCGTCCTCACGAGCCGAGCCGACCCCCGCGAAGCGCGCATCGCATCGTGCGCGGTCGCGCTGGTCGTCGCGCGGCGGCTGTCCCGCCCCGCGGCGGTGACCGCCGCGCCACGAAAGCAGGCGGCATGAACGGGTTGGTCCTCGTACTGAACTGCGGCTCGTCGAGCATCAAGTTCGCGCTCTTCGACGCGCGCCACCAGCCCCTGCTGCGCAAGCCGCTCTGGGGCAGCAAGGTAGAGGGCATCGGCAAGGACAAGCCCTATCCCGCGGCGCTGCGCGAGGTGCGCGCCAGCGTCGTAAGAGAAACGGGCGGACGGCCGCCGGCGGCGATCGTCCATCGCGTCGTGCATGGCGGCGCCAAGTACGCGGCGCCGGTACGCGTGGATGCGTCGGTGCTCGCCGAGCTCAAGAGCTACATTCCGCTCGCACCGCTGCATCAGCCGTTCGCGCTGCAGGCGATCGAGGTATTGCTCGGCGAGCTGCCGCAGCTGCCGCAGGTGGCCTGCTTCGACACCGCGTTCCATCGCACGTTGCCGCAAGTCGAGCAAATGGTGGCGCTGCCGCATGCGTACTGGGAGCGAGGCGTGCGGCGCTACGGCTTTCACGGCCTGTCCTACGAGTACATGAGCATCGCGCTTGCCGAGCGGCACGGCGACGCGGCACGCGGGCGCACGATCGTCGCGCATCTGGGCAGCGGCGCGAGCCTCTGCGCGATGCGAGGACTGCAGAGCGTCGCCACCACCATGGGCTTCTCCGCGCTCGAAGGGCTGATGATGGGCACGCGCTGCGGTTCGCTCGACCCGGGCGTGCTGCTCTATCTCATGCAGACGGAGAAGCTCGGCGCGGCCGAGCTCGAGCGTCTTCTCTACCGGGAGTCCGGGTTGCTCGGCGTCTCGGGCCTCTCGCCGAGCGCGAAGGCGCTGCTCGAGGCCGAGCGCAGCAACCCCCGGGCGCGCGCCGCGCTCGAGCTCTACGTGCGGCGCACCGTGCGCGAGATCGGCGCGCTGACCGCCGTGCTCGGCGGGCTCGACATGCTCGCCTTCACCGCCGGCGTCGGCGAGCACAGCGCGGTGCTGCGCGAGCGGATCTGCGCAGCGCTCGGCTGGCTCGGCCTGCAGCTCGACCACACGGCAAACAGCGGCCATGCCTCGACCATATCGCGTGCGGGAAGCCGGGTGCTGGTTGCGGTCGAGCCGACCAACGAGGAATGGATCGCCGCGTCGCACGCGCTGCGCGTGCTTTTTTCCGAGACTTGCGATGCCCCTCAACTCTGAATCCAAGTTCCCCAGCCGGCGCGCGTACGTGGTGAAGATGCGCAGCGACGCAAGACCCGGCGAGCTGGTCGGCCGTGTCGAGAACCTCGTCACCGGAGCGAGCCGGGAATTCGCCTCCGGGCGCGAGCTGCTCGAGTCCATTGCGAGCGACCTTGAGGCGAACGTCGAGGGCAGGCCATGAGCGATCTTCCGAAGGATCCCGTTTATCGCGCCTTGTGGACCGAGGATCTCGAGGAAGTCGACCGCGAGATCGCCCGGCTGGCAGTCCTGTGCCAGGTGAGGGTCCTCGAGCCCGGCGTGATTGGACGCGTGCTGAAGGACGACCACTCGGTGTGCGGAACAACGAATCCCGTGGCTTTCCGCAAGCTTCACGACCTGCTCATGCTGCACCTGGCGATACGCGAGAAAGCGGCCGACTCGTTCGGGCAGGCGCAGACCGCCGCGATCGAGGATTACATCATCGAGCGGCTGCGCAAGTCCTTCCCGGACTTGACGATCGGGTGGCCGCCGGCGTGAATGCCCGATGGATACCGCACTCTTAAGCGCACTGTCGGCCGTGCTGGGGTCCCTCGTCGGCGGCTCGGCCTCCGTCGCGACCACCTGGATGGCGCAGAAGACGCTCAACAGGCGCGAGGTCCTGCGCGAGGAGCTGCGCAAGCGCGAGGCGCTCTACGGCGAATTCATCGGCGAATGCGCAAAGCTCTTCATGGACGCCTTCACCCATAACCTGGAGAAGCCCGAGTCCTTGCTGCCGGTCTTCGCGCTGATCAACCGCGTCCGGCTGTGCGCCTCGCGGGAGGTTCTGGCCGAGGCGGAGCGCGTGCTCACGCGCCTCACCGACCAGTACTTCGCGAAGAACCTGACGGTGGAGGAACTGCGCGAGCTTACGCACACCGAGCAGGCCGATCCGCTGCGCGACTTCGGCGAGGCTTGTCGCGCCGAGCTCAAGTCGCTTCGCGGAGGGATGTAGACCGAATCCCGACGAAACGCCGACGCCTCGCTGACCACTCCCTGCAAGCACCCGGCTATGCTGCCCTCACATCGAGAACCAGGATGACGAGGCCGCTATCATGAACGCGCGTATCTGGCTGATTTTGGTCGCGTTGCTGTCATTCGGCGCAGTGGATTGCGCCGCGCAGTCGCAGGCTCCTTATAGCGGCGCCTGGACAGTTACGATCGAAAACGACGTAACAACGGGTTCTGACAACAACTATACGAACGGCATCGGCGTGTCGTGGGTGTCGAAGGCCACCGACACCTACGAAGAGCGGAGCTTCGTCCGACGGTTTGGTGAGTTCTGGTCGTTCCTGCCCTTCGTCGGCAATGACGGTTACCGCACGTATGTGGCCTGGTCCCTGGCGCAGGAGATGCATACGCCGGACGACATCAACAATCCGAACCCGCCAATGAACGACCAGCCCTATGCCGGGATCCTGTACCTCGACACCGTCGTCTATGCGAAAAGCCAGCGTTGGACACACGCCTGGCAGCTCCGAGTCGGCGTCGTGGGCCCGGCGTCGGGGGCCGAAAGCACGCAGAAGTGGTTCCACGACGTAACGGGCGGCGATGAGCCGATGGGCTGGGACACGCAGCTTCCGAACGAACCGGTCCTCAACCTGGGTTACACGGGTGCGTACCTGCTGGCCAAAGGAGACGTGGGCGAGTCGGCCCAGTGGAGAATCGTTCCCGTCGCCAACGCAGGTCTCGGCAACTACTTCACGGGTGTCGGACTCGGTCTGTACGGCGAGGTCGGCTGGAACCTCGTGGATGCCCTGGGTGGAACAGCATTGCGTCAGGGGTTCAACGTGGCGTCGACGGTCGGCGTCGGGCCGGTGGATCGCTGGTCTGTATCGCTTTCCGGCGGTATTGCCGGCTACGGTGTCGCCCACTACCTGCCGCTCGACGGTACGGTAACCAAGGACAGCCGATCAGTGGACTCGGAGCCCTTCATCGGCATGGCCACGCTCGGCATCTCCGTTCGATATCACGGTTTCACCTTCTTTCTGGGTAGAACTCACTTCACCAAGACATTCGATACGGAGCGGGAGCGGGTCCAGTTCGGAACATTGAGCGCGTCCTGGACTTACTGAAGATCTCGACGACCCATGCCGCTACTCCCTCGCGTAAACTGGATGCCTCCACCGTCACGGCCGGAGCGGATGCGCAAATCTCCAGCCTTAGCCGGCGTCGCGGTCGCTCTCATGGCGCTGACCACAGGATGCAACTTCGCGCCGGAGTACACGCGCCCCGACCTGCCGGTGGCCAATGAATACCCGGCCGATGCTCCCGCATCGGCGCCTGCGAAGTCCGATGCGCGATCGGCCGCGGACATCGCCTGGCGCGATTACTTCACCGACCCGCAGCTGCAGACGGTGATCGATCAGGCGCTCGAGCACAACCGCGATCTCCGCGTTGCGGTCCTGCGCGTGCTCGAGGCGCGCGCCGCGTTCCAGATCCGGCGGGCCGATCAGTTTCCCACCCTCGACGCGAACGCCGGAGCGTTTCGCGTGGACATTCCCGAGAGCCTGAGCCCCACGGGGAGTTCGCGCATCGCCAGCAGCTACTACGTCGGCGCGAGCGTCGCCGCGTGGGAACTCGATTTCTGGGGCCGCGTGCGCAACCTCAAGGGCGCCGCGCTGGAGCAGTTCCTCGCCACCGACGCCGGCCGGCGCGCCGTCACCGTGAGCCTCGTCGCACAGGTGGCCAACGGCTATCTCTCGCTGCGCGAGCTCGACGAGCGCATCGTGATCGCCCGCGAGACCATCAGGACCCGCGAGGAATCGTTCCGCATCTTCACGCGCCGCTTCCAGGTCGGCACTACGACGCGCCTCGACGTGGCACAGGTCGAAACTCTGCTCACGCAGGCACAAACGCTCGGCGCACAGCTCGAACAGGCGCGCGCGGCGCAGGCGCACGCGCTCACGCTGCTCGTCGGAACGCAGCCGGCGCGGCTTTCGGAGCGATCGAACTTGAAAGACGACGCGCTCCTGCCCGACCTGCCCGTGGGCTTGCCTTCGGATCTCCTCCGGCAGCGGCCCGACATCGCCGCCGCGGAGCACCGCCTGAAGTCGGCGCACGCGAACATTGGCGCCGCGCGCGCGGCATTCTTTCCCAACATCACCCTCACCGGGTTCTTCGGCAGCGCGAGCGCCGAGCTGAGCGGCCTGTTCGAGGGCGGAAGCTCCACGTGGGTTTTCATGCCACAACTCGTCCTGCCGATCTTCGACGCCGGCCGCCGGGAGGCCAACCTCGACCTCGCGGAGGTGCGCCGCGACGCGGCGGTGGCCGAATACGAGCGCACGATACAGGGCGCGTTTCGCGACGTCGCCGATGCGCTCTCGGCGCAGCACTGGCTGGCTCAGCAGCTCGCGATTCAGCGGCGGGCGCTTGCGGCACAACAGGAGCGCGCGCGGCTCGCGCAGATGCGCTACGACCGCGGCAGCGCGACCTTTCTCGAAGTGCTCGATGCCCAGCGCGACCTGCTCTCGACCGAGCAGACAGTCGTGCAGTTGCGCCGGGCACTGATGTCGAGCCGGGTATCCCTGTACGCCGCGCTCGGCGGCGGCAGCCGGCATTACGGCGAAGCGCCGGCATCGACCGCGCGGTACGAAGCAAAGCGAGGCGCACCATGACGCTGCCGATGGAAACGACACGTAAGGAGCCGTTTTGAAAACCTCCGTCACCGTATTGATCGCCACGCTCCTTTGCGCGTGCACGCCGGACAAGCCGCCCGCCGAGGCGCTTCGGCAGGTGCGCACCGTCGAGATCCGCTACGACCAGCCCCTGCAAACAAGCCGATACACCGGCTCGGTGCACTCGCGCTACGAGGTGGACCAGGCGTTTCGCGTCGGTGCCAAGATCGTGAAGCGTAATGTCGACGTCGGCCAGCGGGTGCGCGAAGGCGATGTGCTGGCGGTGCTCGACGACACCGATTTCCGGCTCGCCGTGGAAACGGCGGAGCAGCAGCTCCTCGCCGCCGAGACGGCGGCGCGGCAGGCCCGCTCGGACCGGCGGCGCAACGAGGAGCTGAAGGTCGATGGCGCCGTCAGCATAGCCGACACCGAGCACACGGAAAGCGGGGCGGTCAGGGCCCAAGCGGCGGCCGAGGCGGAGGCGAGGAGGCTCGAGCTCGCCCGCAACCGGTTGAAGTACACGGTGCTGCGCGCATCGCGCAGCGGTGTCGTCACGGCCGTGCGATCCGAGGTGGGCCAGGTGGTCGCCGAGGGGCAGCCGGTCGTTTCGATCTCGGATCACGGCGAGCCCGAGATCGTGGTGGACGTGCCGGAAGATCACTTCGCCTCGTTCACGAAGGCGCGGTACAAAGCGGTGCTGGCGAGCGCGCCCAACGAGACCTTCGACGTCGTCCTGCGAGAGCTCTCGCAGCAGGCTGCGCCGCAAACCCGGACGTACCGCGCCCGATTGAAGCCCGTGACCCCAAGGCCGCTGCCGCTCGGCGCCACGGCCACGCTGATCGCGGGGCTAACCGCCGCGGAAGCTTCGGTGGCCGTGATCCCGGCAAGCGCGATCACCCAGTCGAGCGGGCAGCCGGCAGTGTGGGTCGTTCGCCGCGCGGGCGCCGAGCCGGTGGGAACCGTCGAGTTGATCAGCGTCGCGGTGCACGGGTATCGCAGCGACGAAGTCCTCATATCCGGGCTGCCGGCCGGCGAGCTCGTCGTCACCGCCGGTGTGCAGAAGATGGCGCCCGGATTGAAGGTCGCGCTGGCCGCTTCACGGCGCGGCGAAGCAAGCAAGCAGGTCACCCAATGAAGTCGTTCAACCTCACCGAATGGGCGCTGGGCCACCGCGCTGTCGTGCTGTTCCTGATCCTCGTGATCGCCGTCGGCGGCGTGCTGGGCTTCACGAAGCTCGGCCAGCTCGAAGATCCGAATTTCTCGGTGCCGTCGATGACGGCGATTGTCATCTGGCCCGGCGCCTCGGCGCAGCAGATGCAGGACGAGGTGCTCAACCGCATGGAGAAAAAGTTCGAGCAGCTCGACCACTTCGAGAAGGTCAAGACCTATGCGCGGCAGGGCTATGGCGGCATGACGATCACGGTGGTCGGCGGCACCTCCAAGGCGGCCCAGCTCGAAGCGTGGTATCAGGCGCGCAAGAAGTTCAGCGACATCAAGCTCGAGCTTCCCGCGGACGTCATCGGCCCGATCTTCAACGACGAATACGGGGACGTGACCGGGCTGCTCTATGCCGTGAAGGGCGACGGCATCAGCCACGCCGAGCTTTCCGACGTGGCCGAAGACATCAAGCGTCGCCTGCTCAAAGTGCCGATGGTCAAGAAGGTCGACATCGTCGGCAAGCAGGCCAAGAAGGTCTACGTCGAGTTCTCGCACCAGAGACTGGCCGCGCTCGGCATCACGCCGCTGGCAATTGCTGAAAGCCTGCGGAACCAGAACGAGGTTCTCCCCGCCGGCTCGATCGACACGAGCGGCGACCGGGTGCTGGTCCGCGTGAGCGGCCAGTTCGCTAGCGAGGAGGACATTCGCAACGTGCCGGTCGCGGCCGGTGGCCGGCTGATCAAGCTCGGCGACTTCACGACGGTCACGCGCGGATACGAAGATCCGCCCAAGTACACCGTGCGCCACAACGGGCAGCAGGTGCTGATGCTCGGTATCACCATGACGAATGACGGCAACATCATCGAGCTCGGAAAAGCGATCGAAAAGGCCGTCCACAAGGTCCAGGCCGAGCTGCCCTACGGAGTCGAGCTCGAGCGCGTGGCCGATCAACCGACCATCGTGGCCGAATCCATCTGGGAATTCGAACGCTCGCTGCTCGAAGCGCTCGCCATCGTGCTTGCGGTCTGCCTGCTCAGCCTCGGCTGGCGCACCGGGATCGTGGTCGGGCTTTCGGTGCCGATCGTGCTCGGCGTCGTCGCCCTGGTGATGCTCATGGCGGGCTGGAGCCTCGAGCGCGTCTCGCTCGGCTCGCTCATCATCGCGCTCGGACTGCTGGTGGACGACGGCATCATCGCGGTCGAGATGATGGTGGTGAAGATGGAGGCCGGCTGGGACCGGCTGAAGGCGGCCGCCTTCTCCTACGAGTCGACCGCGATGCCGCGGCTGACCGGCGCGCTCATCACCGTCGCGGCGTTCATGCCGATCGGTTTCGCGCAATCGACCACCGGCGAGTACGCGGGCGGGATTTTCTGGATCGTCGGCACGGCGGTGCTCTTCTCCTGGGTCGTCTCCGGCATCATCACGCCGTACCTCGCCGTCAACATGCTGCCGAAGGATTTCGGCAAAGGTCAGCACCACGGCGACCCCTACGACACGCCGTTCTACCGCAAGCTCCGCCGGTTGATCGATCTCGCCATCGAGCGGCGCTGGTGGGTCATCGGCGCGACCGTCGCCGCCTTAGCGCTCGCCGTGTACGGCGCGCAATTCGTGCCGCAGCAGTTCTTCCCGAACAGCTCGCGGCCCGAACTGGTTGTCGAGCTCACGCTGAAGGAAGGCGCTTCGTTCGCCGCGACGACCGCGCAGGTCAAGAAAATGGAGTCGCTGCTTGTGAAGGACGAAGACGTCCGCTTTTACACCGCGTACACCGGCGCCGGCCAGCCGCGCTTCTATCTTTCGCTCAACCCGGAGCTGCCGAACCCGGGCTACGCGGTCTTCATCGTCATGACGCGCGATACGGAGGCGCGCGAACGGGTGCGCTCGCGGCTGATGGCAAGCGTCAACGAGCAGTTCCCGGAGGTGTGGGTGCGCGTCACGCGCCTGGAGCTCGGTCCGCCGGTGGGCTTCCCGGTCCAGTTCCGCGTGGTCGGTCCGGACACCCAGGTCGTTCGTTCGATCGCGCGTGAGGTCGAAGCCGTGGTGGCCTCGAGCCCGAAGGTGCGCGACGTCCAGCTCGACTGGAACGACCCCGTGCGCACCCTGAAAATCGACCTCGACCAGGACAAGGCGCGTGCGCTCGGCCTGGCGCCGGCCGACGTGGCTCTCGTGACCCAGACCGTGATGAACGGCGCGACGCTGTCCCATCTGCGCGAGCGCGAAGACCTGATCGACATCGTCGCCCGTGCGGTGCCGTCCGAGCGTCTCGATCTCGACACGCTGAAGGACGTCAATATCTTCACGCGCCAGGGCACGGTGGTGGCCCTATCGCAGGTCGCGCGCGTCCGCTACGAGCTCGAAGAGCCGGTGCTGTGGCGCCGCAACCGCGACATGGCGATCACGGTGCGCGCCGACGTCAAGGACGGCGAGCAGGGCGTGTCGGTGACCCAGTCGATTCGCCCGCTGCTGAAGGACATCGAAGCGAGACTGCCGTTCGGCTATCGCATCGACGTCGGCGGTGCCGTCGAGGAAAGCGACAAGGCCAACCGTGCGCTCGCGGCCGTGGCCCCGGTGATGCTGGTCACGATCCTGGCGATCCTGATGCTGCAACTCCAGAGCTTCTCCATGATGTTCATGGTGTTCCTGACGGCGCCGCTCGGACTCATCGGGGTCGTCGCCGCGCTGCTGGTGTTCAACGCGCCGCTCGGCTTCGTCGCGATCCTCGGCATCACGGCATTGAGCGGGATGATCATGCGCAACTCCGTGATTCTCGTCGACCAGGTGCAGGCGGAGATGGCCGAGGGCCGCGACCCATGGAACGCCGTGCTGGAAGCGGCCGTCCATCGGACTCGCCCGGTCGCGCTCACGGCGGCGGCCACCGTGCTCGCCATGGTTCCGCTGACGCGCAGCATCTTCTGGGGCCCGATGGCGATCGCCATCATGGGCGGCCTCACCGTCGCGACATTGCTGACGATCTTCTTCGTGCCGGCCCTCTACGCCGCATGGTTCAGGGTCGCGCGCCAGGCGGATCCCGGCAAGGATCGCGTCGCCGGCGAGCCGGCGTTCGCTACCTGAGCATGGCGGCATCAATCAAGGCCAGTCTTTTGCCCGGAGTCCTCTCCATGACCGCGATGACATTGAGAAAAGGCGTTGCTGCCTTCTGCTGCGTTTTGGGCACTGTCCTCGGTCTTGTCGGCGCGTATTACCTTTGGAACTCGCCGATCGAGACCGGAGGGCTGGGTGTCATGTTGATTCTGGCCGGCTTTCTGCTCCACGCCATTTTCTGGGTCTTGTGGTCATGAGGTGACGCGTGGCGTGGCGATACCCACCCCGCCAGCCGGAGTTCGCCTCGTGAGCAACGGCCATGCCGGCGCCGTGAGCGAGATATCGATTCGCGCCGTACGCCCCGACGACAGGGAGCGCATCGTCAAAGCGTTTCGGGGGCTGGATCGACGCTCCGTCTATTTGCGCTTCTTCTCCCACAAGAAGGAGCTGAAGAACGACGAGCTGCGGCGGGTTACCGAATGCGATGGCGTAAGCAAAGCAGTGCTGGTGGCCACCGTCGGAAGCGGCGATCAGGAGATCATCGTCGGGCTCGCGGACTGCGTGCGCAGCGGCGCAGCCGCGGACATTGCTTTCGCGGTGGAAGAGGATTTCCAGGGCCGCGGGATCGCAAGCCGGCTCCTCCAGCAACTCGTGGGCATCGCCCGCGCCAACGGAATCACGCGGTTCGAGGCAGACGTGCTCGCCGAGAACGCGCCGATGCTCGCGGTATTGCGCAATAGCGGACTGCGCATGCAGACAAGCCTCGAACAAGGCGTCGTCCACGCAACACTCTTTCTCACTTAGTGGCGCCGGCTGATCGGCCCACCGACCCGCACGCACGTATCCTCGCCACGCCGTAGTCGGAAGGCTTTCCAGGTGCCGTCCTGGCCTGCGCGACGTGCCGTCGTTGGCGCGCCACGCTGCCGTCGCGCACGATGCGTTGCATGAGCGTATGCTTCTTCCGGCGCCGGAGGCAGGAATCAATCATGGAATGGTCCAGACGCGACTTGCTGAAGAGCGCTGCCGCACTGACGCTTGCAACAGGCATTCCGGGGCGCGCCGCTCGCGCCCAGCAGCCGATCCGCGTCGGGTTCAGCATCGCCCAGTCCGGTCCAATCGCCGGCGGTGGCCAGGCGGCGCTCTTAGCGCTGCGCATGTGGACCGAAGACGTCAATGCGAGGGGCGGCCTGCTTGGCCGCAAGGTCGAGCTCATCGTCTACGACGACCAGGGCAGCCCCTCGCTCACCCCCAGCATTTATGCAAAGCTGATCGACGTTGACAGGGTGGACCTGTTGATCGCTCCGTACGGGAGCGCGTGCACCGCGCCGGTCCTGCCGCTCGCCAAGCAGCGCAAGCTCCTGCTGATGGGCAACTTCTCGTTCCAGGTGAATGCCCGAATACAGCACGACATGTGGTTCAACAACGCGCCCTGGAACGATGCCTCGAGCTGGTCCGAAGGGTTCTTCAAGATAGGGCAGGCGCAAGGGGCGAGAACGATCGCCTTCCTCGCCGCAGACAACGAATTCGCCCAGAATCTCGCCCGGGGCGCGCGCGAGCTTGCGAAGCAGGCCGGCTTGAAGACTGTATACGACCAGAACTACCCGCCGAGCACAGTCGATCTCTCGCCCATGGTACGCGGCATCCGCGCCGCTCAGCCCGAGATGGCATTCGTGGCGTCGTATCCCGGCGACTCGGCCGCGATCGTCCGCTCGGTGAGGGAGATCGGCGTCGGCGACACGGTAAAGATCTTCGGCGGCGGCATGGTGGGCCTGCAGTACACGCCGATCATGCAGAGTCTCGGCAGCGCACTCAACGGCATCCTGAACTTCAATACTTATGTCCCGGGCGCGAAGTACGAAGGCATCGAGGATTTCCTGCGGCGCTACTCCAAGCGGGCGGCCGAGGCGAAGGTGGACCTGCTCGGCTATTACCTTACGCCATTCGCGTATGCGATCGGCCAACTGCTCGAGCAGGCGGTCAATGCCGTGGGGAGCCTGGACCACCCGAGGCTCTCGCAGTACCTGCGAGCGAACGAGACGAAGACGATCGCCGGCCCGGTCCGCTATCGCAAGGATGGCGAGTGGGCGAACCCGCGCATCATCACCACCCAGTTTCAGGGTGTGAGAGACAGGGACATCGAGCAGTTCAGGAAGCCTGGCGTGCAGGTCATCCTTTACCCGGACTGGCAGAAGAACGGCACTCTGAGGGCGCCGTTCGAACAGGCTCGCACATAGACCATGGCGGCCGAGTGACCACGAGGATGGTCGAGCCGAATAGCGGGTCGACGAGTTCGGGCTTTGCCACAAGGGTCATCGACTCCGAAAGATCCACGGGTTGTGCCGCGGTTGTCGCCGCCGTGAGCACCGCAAAGAGAAGCGTCCTCAGTTTCATCGCAGCCTCCTGGGTTCAGAAAACGAGGCCGGTCAGTGCACCGCGCGCGCGAAGGTGCGCCCGCGCATGAGCTGCACCGCCTCGGGACGCTCCTCGGCAAGATCGACAAGCGACTGCATGACTTCCTCGTACAGGTCCGGGCCGGCGGTGTAGCCCGGCCAGGTGAAGACCGACAGCTCCGCCACCTCGAGGTCGGGCCGCAGCCAGAAGCCGGTGAGCATCGGCAGGCGCCGGAAGAGTCCGGACAGGTGCCGGGCGACGATCGCCTCGGTGTGCTGGCGATGCGCTTCGCTCAGGCGTTGCTCGGAGGGCTTCATGCGAGGCTCCCTGCGCTGGGAATCGTTGAGCCCAGCCGCTCGCGCTCCAGCGTGGCAGCCACTGCGCGGATGACGTTGGCGAGCGCGGCATCGCCCCGGCACAAAGCGGCGAGGAATTCCAAGGCGGGGAGTCCGGGACCCGCGCCGCGGCCCTCGACGGCAGCCGCGCTTGGCGGGGAAACGTCACCCGCAGCGGCGATGAAGCGATAGCCGCGCCGCGACACCGTCTCGATGTAGCGCGGCGCCTTGGGGTCGTCGCCGAGCGCCGCGCGCACTTCGCTGATCGCGGTCTTCAGCACCGAGTCGGTGACGAAGCGATGGCCCCAGACGGCATCGAGCAAGGCATTCTTCGTCACGAGCATGCGCGGTGTGCGCGCAAGCGCGCACAGCACTGCAAACGGCTTGGGCGGCAGCGGCACCGGCTGGCCGGCGCGCGTGAGGCGCGCGTCGGCCTCGTCGAGCTCGAAGCCGTCGAAGCGAAGCCGCACGACCTTCGGGGAGGGCTGTGCTGTCATGGTTGCACTCCGGTTGGGATGGGAAAAGGCCTCGCCACCCCCGGTGCTCTCTGGGGAGGAGGGAGGAAGGGGACGAGAGCCCCGGGACTGCAGTGGCGTGGCCGTAAGAGTCATGGTGGCAGCCTAGGCGCCCTGGCGCCGTTTCGCCATTGCGCTGAGGTACAACCGCCCCCGGCAAAAGGTTTCTTTGACTACGACTTTGGTGTAGCGCGCGCGAGCGCTCCGCGCACACACTCGAGCAGCTCGTCCGGGGCGAAGGGCTTGGCGAGGCAGCAGAGGATTCCAGCTTCGCGCGCGCGGAGCCGCGTTGCGTCCGAAGGGTAGGCCGTGATCAATACGGTCGGAATGGAAGCGCCCGAGGCGATGAGGTGTTGATGAAGCTGCAGCCCGCTCATGCCGGGCATGCGCATGTCGGCCACCAGGCAGGCGGCGCGAGGCTCGCTTGCGGACGTGAGGAAGCTTTCGGCGTCGGCGAACGTGGCGGTAAACACTGCCGGTACGCGCTCTTTCGAGATAAACGTCCTAACTCGTTGTTGGTCGGCCTAATGCAATTGCACGTGTTCTGGAGGCTTCGGGCGCTCTCACACCGCGTTGATGATGACCAGCTCGTCCGCCGTCGGCGCCGCTTCGAGACCGCTAGCCACGTATTCAGTGGTTACCGCAACTTCGGCCGGTGTGATGCCGTGCGCCCGTGCGAACGTCAACCGAGCAATGGTGATGGCATACGAATCCCGGGCCCATATGGATTGGAGTGCTGGCCCGTACGACTGGGTAACTTGAATCATCGAGTCCTCCATTCAATTGCTCGAGCGGGGCCGCATGGGAAGGTGCGGCGTAGCCGCAAATCCCTCATGTGTAGCTCCGCATCCGGGATGCGCCGACCAAGTCGGCAACGGCGGTCGATATGTCGCTCTCATCGCATTCCAGCTCGGGCGGCACGCGTTCGAACCAAACGGCATCCTGCTCCAGGTTGGCTTCGTCCAGATCGCTGTCGTACGCTTCGTCGAGTTCCATCGTTACCTCCGTCAGTGAGTTAGAGCAAGACGCTGATCGCAGGATGTGTCTCGCTGAAATGTGCGTCGAAAGGACGC
>Ga0208685_1000010_pt1 | contig 153545 bp, 167 predicted proteins | sample EasRivMeERMLT890_FD_187533 | JGI IMG/M metagenome (GOLD analysis project Ga0208685, IMG submission 187533) | Soil microbial communities from meander-bound floodplain in the East River, Colorado, USA - East River MetaG ERMLT890 (SPAdes) (version 2) | ecosystem: Environmental > Terrestrial >...
GTGCGCCAAAATACGAGGGGTTGTTAAAGAGCCACCAGCAAAGAGTTGGCTCATTAACGTCACATTCATAGTCGTTTGCGCCCGCCTGTTGGGTAATAATTGCGCCGGGGGACGGCAAGCTAACATCGTCGTTGCCGCTTTCGGCAACCGACGGGCCGGTTAGCGAATACCTAATATTGCCTCCCCACGGAGCGCCGTCTAAGGTTGCGTTAACGGTTACATTGCCCACGCAATACGGCGTGGTAAAGGACCTGAAAGTGGGGCTGGCGGTCGCTATTTGCAAGCCGCTGCTGTTATAGGCCCTTACTGCGTAAAATCCAAAGCCGCCGTTGCTCGAATTAACAGTATAAGTGGTTACGTTGCCGACATTAACGTTAGATGCTTGGGGGGTATCTACCCGGTAATGGTCAACTCCCGGATGCGCGGCCCAGGACATAGTTACGCGGGGTGTGGAGCCATTGCAGGTTGAGGTTAGGGGGTTAAAAGTAAAGGCAGGCATAGTCACGTTTACAGTTGCCGTATCTGTGTATATTACAGTGTTGGAATTAAAACCGCTGCCATAAGCGTTAACCCTGAGGGTAAAGAATCCGGCATTGTTGTAGTTGCACCTGTCCCAAAATTCGGTGAAAGCATTTATGCCGTCTACCGATGCGTTGTAAATATCCTGGTTTGCGCTGTTGGCGCACTGTAGTTGGATGTGGTTGGTATAGAAAGAAACAGCAAAGCCGTTGCTAAAGTAAACTTTCATATCAACACCGGAAATCGGGACGTTGCCGGAGATGTCGTCGCTCCAGTTGGTGTGGTCTGTGGAAAGCTTGAGCACTATGTTTGTGGCTTGTGGGGGCTCGACGAACGTTACGTTCACACTGCAGGAAGCGTTTGAGCCCGTGTTATCGGTAACCCCAAATGAGTGGACGCCCGCCGCGTTAAAGGTAGAGGAAAATGTGTTGCCTATGTTTTGCCAGTTCGGGTCGCTAACGCCGTCGCGGGTCCAGTCATACGGGCCGGTGCCGCCAACTGCCGTTGCGGTAACGCTTTGGCCGGTTTGGGAAGGGTTGGGGGAAACGCTGCAGCTAATACCACCGGGCTGGGGAGTTGGGGTTGGCGTGGGGCTTGCGCAAGTGCCGACGCAGAGGTTAGAGCCGCTGCAGACGGTGTTGTCGGACAAAATTGCGTAACGGTTGTAACTCGCGTCCTGGTTATAAGTTAGCGGACCGGTACTATAATTAGTGGTTCCTCCGGCAACCGGGCCAACGTTTTGCGGGCCGCTGCCAAAATTGTCAGTTCCGTACCAGTCAAAAGTAAAGCCGGGCGGGACAGAATTTACTGACCAGGTTGCCGAACCCCCAATTGGAATAGACGAGGGATCAACAGTAACAGAGCAGGTGCTGCTGTTGGATGATACAGTAACATTACAAGTGCCGGATGTTGATCCATCAGTAACTGTTACTGTATAATTTCCTGCCGCGCCATACTGGGCTGCAAAATTATCTCCTGAACCGGAAGAAGGAGTGCCCCCTGGAGCTGACCAATTATATGAGGAGCCTCCACCAGCTGTAAAGTTTGCAGAAGAGCCAGGTAATACTGTTTGAATATCAGGCGAGCAGGTCACAACCCCCCCCGGTACTGCATTCACAGTTACCTCTACGTCATCAACCGGATACGGTTCTCCAAATCCGTCCACAACAAATAATGTGTATGTGTAATTTCCTGCAGACAGGTTTGAGTGAACTTCAGAGCCGCTGTCGCCTTCAAACAGCTGTGTGCCGTTAACATGGACCGAAGCGCTTTGTCCGGAAGTTTTGTTCCAGGTTATGGTCGGGCTGCAGGGCGCGTTGCAATTTATGGGGTCTGCGCTTATGGTTCCGCCAATGTCAACGCAGGAATTATTTACTACAATTTCTTGGCTGTTGCAAGTAACAACAGAATAACCAAAGGAAACACTGCCCCAGAAATAATTTGGTTCAGTGGTTCGTTTTTGTTGGGCAACCAATGCCAGGGTAATACTGTCGTTAGCTGTGCCGCTGTTGCCGTTAAAAAAGGTTACCGGAATCCAAACGCCATTTCCTGCGGCTACGTCGCCGCAAGCCTGAGGTGGGTTGGGCTGGTTTACATTCATAACAGTGTTGCCGTTTACCACCGCAGAGTATCCAACCTGGTCGTCCCAGGAAATTCCGCTGCCTCGCCAGGCGCTGGATATATAAGAATAGGGGGTTTCCGTTATTGTTTCCGACGCAACGCATTGCTGGTTACAAATGTCTGTCATAAAACCGTTACACTGCAAAGCCTTAGCGTTGTATTTTACAAAAAATATCAAAAAAGCGGGCAAAACAAAAGCCGCCAGCAACAGTAATTTTTTATTCAATGACAACATAGTCAAAAGTTAAAGATGTATCCCAAAAAGTAATGGCGTAAGCGTGCTTACTGTCGGCCTTTATTTCCCAATTTTCCGGGCCGCCCTGGGCGTGGATTGTGTAGTTTAAGTGAGCTGCGGCAAGGGATTTTTTTAGCGCCTGTTTTACCGCGGAAGTCGATTGCAAAAATTCATAGTTAGCGGCAATGTATTCGGTTATGCCCGTTTCAATGGGGCGCTTTATGGCGTCTTTAAAGCTTAACAGTTTGGGGTCGATTGTAATTTTAAGGCGGGATTCAAAATCTTGGCGGCTTATTTGGTATTGCGAAATGTTGGCGTCGTTTAAAACCTGCCGGCCTTGTTTTTGGGTAAGCAGTTCAAGATGGTTTTTGGCAGATACATTATTTGGCTCCAGGCTTAACACTTTTTCAAAGCTAATTTTGGCTTCGTCAAATTTGCCCAGGTCAAATTCACACGTGCCTTTAATGACCCAAACGTCGGAAGCTTCGGGGTAATCTTCAAGAAATTTTGTTGCTTCTGCAATAATCTCCGGTGAGCATTTTTTTTCCACCATTGTTTGCTTGAGCGCCAGAGTCTTGTCTGAAATTTGCTTTGTTTCCTCGTCTTTATTGCGGTTTAGAAACAAAAAAACAGCAACCGCAATTATTAGCGCTACGCCTAAAATAATAAGAAGATTTTTTTTATTTTCCATTCCTTTTAGTTTCGTCTCCAATGCACTTTTTATACAATTTTATTATAATATGAGCGTGCAAGTTAAGTCAAGATTTTTAAAAGTGGATATTTAGCCAAAATAAAAGACCCTGTTCTTCGCAAAAACCGCGAAAAAATGAACAGGGTCTAAAGGCTTTCAAGCGCAAACGTTAAGGGTGTAAGTTGACCCATGTCATGGTTTCTTTACCGTCGACAACCACTTGTTTTGTTACGGGCTGGTCGTTTTCATATTGCCGACCAAATATCTCCCGCATAATTCCCGGACAAGTATATTTTGAGCTTTGGACTATCATGCCCGGCATTGCGCCGCGCATGGCATTTTCTACATCGCTATACTGTTGTTCCATGGTAAGGGAGTGGTAAGGTGAATCAGGGGTTCCGCTTCCACTAAGACCGACCATATGGCCAATCTCATGGACAGCGTAACAGAAGGTGTTTTGCCAAACCCCCCCCCGGATGGTTGTTGACCATTTTTGGCCTTCCGTTGCCAAAAATTTTGTTGGGTCGTGGAAATCCCTCCATGTTGTATGCCCGGCTGTCGGTCCGCCAATATAACCTATGGATCCCAAAATCGCAACGTCACCGCTCCAATCAGGTCCTGGCCAAACCAGAAAATGTTTTACTCCGGGAAATTCTTCTCTGAGCTGAGCTGCGATGCTTGGAAATCCAATCGAGGATTCGGCGCGGTATTCTGCTGATGTTTTTTTGCCCCGTAGAGTGTCTACATGTATCTGGTTGGTAGGCAAGTCATAAAGAAAGGTCACTCTTTGGGTAAAGCTTCCCTGATTGTTGGCTGACATCTGTCCATCCCAGTAGAGCAAGGCGTTTTTAGCTACCTGGCCAAGACCGCGAGGACAATCCGGATCTTCCGGAATATCAGATGGGGTAACACATACCACCCGACTGACAGCAGCTGCCTGGACTGTGTCCATTGCAGGTGACGAAGGGAAGTTGTCCATCCTGAAGCCCCTTTCGTCTAGCGTGGATTTAATCCCCATTACAGCCGTCAGGTCTCCGGAATCAATGTTAACGACCCCGTTGAACTCTGACATTGCCTTTATCTGGGGAAAAATCTCTTCAACAAACTTGGGCAGGTTACCGTATGGCGGAAGGGTGGTGTTGTAGGTTCCGACCGGGGTTTTTGCGCTGTCGTAGAGCGTGATGCGTACGTTGTTTGGGGTTTGCTCTACGTTGGCAATTGCCATTCCAGTCGAAATTGTCAGTTGCGGGGTTTTGGCATAGTTGACGAATAGGGAGTGTCCTCTGCGCCACGGCTCAACATTAACGCTGGTTGAGATGGTCGTTCCGCCGTACGGAGAGGTGAAAGTCAGTGTTCCCGTGACCTTTTGGTCCATTGCCCAAAATCGGGCTGCTCCGGGAATTACCTGGCTTCCTTCGCACATTGTGGTGACAGAAGCAACTGCCGCAATTGTTAAATCGACAGTTCCTTCCGGGGCTACAACTATCCTGGTGCCGTTAGCGTCCCTCACTTTGAAAGTTAAGGGCTGGGAAATGCCGTCGGAATTGAAAAATTTTATCGCCGTACCGACTGCAAACTTTCCCAAGTTCCTTAACTGCGCTTCAGAGCTGTATCCACCCCCGCAAGCCCATTGCGGGAATACTCCAAAGCCGCCAACTGACACCTGTCCCTCCAAAGAAGGGACAAAAACCAATGCTAAAAATACAACAAACAGAATCCTTTTCACGTTTGCGTTCATATTTCCCTCCTTTCAAGGGATGTACAAGAACAATGCGTGCGCTTTGAATCGAGCTAGCGCAACACACAAAAAAACACTTGAATTGCTCTAATTCAAGCGCTTTTTTGTAGGCTGCCCCAAAGTTAAACTGCCGATATTTTGGCAATCGGCCGGTAATGGGTGAAAGTTATTGGATTTTTTGTAAGCTAACATTATTTAACAACAGCTTAATTTTCCGGCACAATCATAGCATAAAAGTGGTATTCTGTCAAATTTTACAAACTTTTATTATCTGTGCTATAATATAGAACAGTTTTTAGGGATAATTCATTTCAAAAACTAAATGGCAGACAAAAATAAAAAGCTAATACTCATAGCCGAGGACGACCCGGCCATGGCTGAAATTGTCAGCCACAAGCTTAGCATCCATGGTTTTAGTGTTAATCATGCGGAAGACGGCCTTAAGGCCATTGCTATGTTCGAGGAAAATCCGCCAGATTTAGTGCTTTTGGACCTTATGATGCCCGAGCTGGACGGCTTTGGAGTTTTGGAAAAAATTCGCAATAACAAAAACAAGAAAATAGCAGAAACGCCGGTTATTGTTTTAAGCAACTTGTGGAGCAACCAGGACATTTTAAAAACCCAGGGGCTTAGGGCAAACGGCTATATGGTGAAGGCATATTTTACCCCGGAGGAAATTGTGGCAAAGATAAGCGAGGTGCTGCAAGGAAAAACCAAAAGTTAATGCATATAAATAATTAATTCGATGGTTTGCGGATATCGCGAAGACTTATTAAGTCATCGTTAATCTGTAAATCATCGTGAGTAAAGGTAATTAAATGGAAGCAAAAAAGATTGCTTGTAAAATCGGCGAGGCTGATTTTACTTTTGAAACCGGCAAACTGGCCTCACAGGCCGACGGTGCAGTTTTGGCGCGCCTTGGTGACACTGTAGTTTTAGCCACAGCCATGATGAGCGCAAATGTCAGGAGCGGTATAGATTATTTTCCTCTTTTGCTGGATTACGAGGAACGGCTTTACGCTGCCGGCAAAATTAAGGGCAGCCGCTGGATTAAGCGCGAAGGCAGGGCAACTGACGAAGCCATTTTAAAAGGCCGTGTTATAGACAGAACTTTAAGGCCAATGTTCCCGGACGGTATGAGAAATGACGTCCAGGTTATTGCCACGGTCTTGTCTATTGACGGCGTAAACGAACCCGACATTTTAGCGGTCAACGCCGCTTCTATGGCTTTGGCTATTTCCCGCGTACCTTACGACGGCCCGGTGGCCGGCGTGCGCGTAGGAAAAATTGGTGAGCAGTATGTAGTAAACCCAACCCAAGAGCAGCAAGTCCAATCCAGTATGGATTTAATTGTCTGCGGCACGGCAGACAGTATTATTATGGTAGAAATGGGCGCCAAGCTGGTTAAGGAAGAAGAAATTGTAGAAGCAATTAAATTCGCCCAGCCGTTTTTGGGTGAATTGGTAAAAACACAGATTGAATTTGCAAAACAGCTTGGAGTTAGCAAAGCCGAGCCGACAATTGTTAAACCTAACGAACAGGTTTACGAAAAAGTTAAAGAACTTTTAACGGCCGAAAAAATTGATGCTGCGGTTTATGTGGTGAGCAAGGAAGAACGCGCTCACAAAACCGATGCCCTTATTAAAGAAATTACAGAAGCCGTTAAAACTGCCTTAGGTGAAATGGAAGGCGTATCTATAGAGAAGGAAGTATTTTCTTCGGTAGATAAAATTTTAAAGAAATACCAGCAAAAGCAAATTTTGGAAAAAGAACGCAGAGTAGACGGACGCAAACTTACAGAAACCCGTCCTATTACCTGCGAGGTTGGTGTTTTGCCCCGCACCCACGGCAGCGCTTTGTTCACGCGCGGCGAGACCCAGGCCTTAACTATTATTACTTTAGGCAGCAAAGGCGACGAGCAATTACTGGACGGTATGGAAGACCCGCTGGACGGGCGCTCTAAGCGCTACATTCACCACTATAATATGCCGGGTTACTCGGTGGGCGAAGTTACGCCTATTCGCGGTCCGGGTAGGCGTGAAATTGGCCACGGTATGCTGGCCGAACGCGCGGTGGAAATTGCTCTTCCGGAGCAGGAAACTTTTCCGTACACTATGCGTTTGGTTTCTGAAATTTTGTCCAGCAACGGTTCCACCTCTATGGCCTCCACTTGCGGATCTACACTCGCTTTAATGGACGCGGGCGTCCCAATAAAACAAATTATTGGCGGCTGCGCTATGGGTTTGGTAATTGACGAACAAAATCCGTCCCACTTTAAAGTGTTAACTGACATTGCCGGCATAGAAGATTTTAACGGACATATGGATTTTAAAGTTGCGGGAAGTGATGAAGGCGTAAGCGCGCTTCAGTTGGATATGAAAGTCAAAGGGCTTTCCGCCGACATTTTGGCCCAGGCGCTGGAGCAGGCAAAACCTGCGCGTATTCACATCCTTTCCAAAATGAAAGAAGCTATTGCTGCGCCGCGCCCCGACCTTTCCCCGTATGCGCCAAGAATTACATCTTTCAAAATTAAACCCGACAAAATTCGCGAAGTTATCGGCAGCGGCGGCAAGACAATTAACGAAATTATTGCCAACTGTCCGGGCGTTAAAATTGACATTGAAGACGACGGTTTGGTTATGGTAACATCTACCGATGCAGAATCCAGCGCAAAAGCCGTAAAGTGGATTCAGGATATTGTGCGCGAAGTGGAAGCCGGAGAAATTTTTGAAGGCAAAGTTACCAGGCTTATGGACTTTGGCGCGTTTGTAGAAGTGTTGCCGGGCAAAGAAGGCCTGGTGCACATTTCCCAGCTGGCCAACTATCGCGTGGGAAGAGTGGAAGATGTTGTTAAAGTTGGTGACACTTTGAAAGTTCAGGTTTCTGAAATTGACGACCAGGGCAGAATTAATTTAACCCACAAACCTTTTGCCGCTCCGGCTCCGGAGGGCGCTGCCGGCGCGTTTGGCGGCAATGACGACTTTAGGCCGCGCAGGCCAATGGGCGGCCATCGCAGTAACGGCTCAAGGCCCCCAAGAAGGAATTTTGACCGGTAAAAATTTGTGCAAAAATGAAAAAAACACCAAAAACAAAAAACAAACAGAGCGGGTTTACCTTAATTGAATTGATGGTGGTGGTGGCCATAGTCGGCTTGCTGGCTTCGGTGGCTTTAACTTTAATTAGGAACGCCCGTTCCCGCGCTTACGACGTCAGGCGCTACAGCGATATGCAAACCCTGCAAAAAGCCATTGAGCTGTATTACCAGGACAACGGAGCTTTCCCAAACGCTCCCATTGCCTGCTGCTTTGGTTGGGGTGTGATTCTGTACGATAAAGATTCCAGATGGGACAGCCAGCTGGGCGCTGCCTTGGCCCCTTATATTCAAAATATCCCTCATTCTTTGGGCCCAAATGATTCAGTTTTTATAGACGCCGGGGGCGAGCCTTACGATGCTTACTACGAGGGCGGCGGGTTTGTTTATATAAAGTTAGGGGCGGGGGCTAAGTTTAAACTGCCTATATACAAAAACGGGGTGCAGGATCACGCCGTGTGCCTAAGGTCAGGTTCTTATGTATTGTTTGGTTTTATGAATCAGACTGAAAAATATAAGAATGCCGCTTTGTTAGCCGATGACGGCTCAGGAGGGATTGCTAAGTATTTCAATTTTGTGCTTTATGGGGGTAATAAAATTGCTCCTTTTCCGATTGGGCCGCCAGAATGCCCGGTGTAAGCAAATGGACATGCAAAAGAAGTTTTGGTATATTTAAGCTGAATTTTATAAATTAATTATTAAATTTATGTCCAAAGAAACCGGGCCTAATTTACCGCCAAAAAATATTGATGAAATTTTGTCGGCGAATTTGGGTTTGCAACAGCTTTATGACCGGCTCGATGACGGAGAGAAATCCGCGGTAAGGGTAAATTATTCTCAATTAAGCCTTATGATATCCATGCCCGGAGCCGCTCTCTTAGAAAATATAATTTCCCAATATGGGTCGGCCAATAACGAACACATTAATTTCAACACCAAGCGCCAAGCTAAGTCGGCGGGCGGATCGGCATAAGTGTGAGAAAGAATTTTAACTGGTGAATTTATGGCGGAAATTTTAGAGCATCCAAATCAGGCGAAAGAAACAAAGCCTGAGATTGTAATACCAGAGGAGATGAAAAAATTGTTGGCGACAAAAGATGCGTATCCTTTAAATGAAAGATTTTTCAAACTAAACAGGGCGGAAAAAATTCAGGTAATAAGGGAGTTTGTAGAATTGAGGGAAGCGCAGAAGAACGAATTTACGCGTTTAAACGATTCTATGCAGCGCCTGGAAAATATGAAGCCTATGCCGTTTAATGAAAAATACTTTGAGGAAAATGTCTGGAATAAAAATTCCCAACCGCCAAAGCCCCTGCGCGCCAGAGAAGTAGATAAAGATGAGTTAAACTAAAGTATAGGATATTCAAAGTTTCAGCAGTCAGAAGAAACTTTGACAGATAAATTTATGATTGAATCTCCCTCCTCATATGAAAATTTAGCAGAATTTCTTCAAGTATCTGGAGCAAGTCCCGAAAGGATTAATCGTATAAGAGATATGCTAAATAAAGGACATACTTTAGCTTTTTTGGTTACGCCCAATTTTAATATCCATATAGGTACGACAGGTATGCATAAGGATATTCCTGTGCGTGGGGAGGTTATGGAAAAGGGCAGGATAGTAGGTTCAAGTAAACAAATTACCTGGGAAACATCAGATAATAATAGAAGTGTAGAGATTAATTCTGCTGATTTGCAAAAACTGAGATCCGCCATAAGACAAAAGATAAATAACACTTTAGATTTAACCTTTTATCTGCAATAGTATTAAATTTATCGGCGGCAGTCATGGCAGCAGGCACAGACGAAATTTTTTGCTATAATTTAAGCATATGTCTGAAGTTTTAAAGTCCCAATACAAATACCGGAAGTAAGAGAAATACAACCTGAGCTTAAAAGGCCTTGTAAAACTTTTGACAGATATAAGCGTTATGTTAGTATATAACTATGGGAAGATATGATATAGAAAAATCTTTAAGTTTTTACCTATTTTCCAAACCTGGTTTTAACGAAGGTATGGGTAGAATTTTGGATATGGGTGCTACCTTAGATTCTTACAATGAGAACCTTACAGGCGCCCAAGCCGATTATAAAGCCTTATTAGCTGATTGGATAACGGTTGGAAATGATATAAAAAATTCTATTCATCAGTATGAACGAGAATCAGCAGCAACTTCAAAAGCAAAATAACAGCTCCTTGAATAGGCAGGTAAGCGTTCAGTTGGAAAGTTTTTCTGGTCCTTTGCCTCCACCGCAAATTCTTTCAGATTATGAAAGAATCGTGCCAGGATCAGCCGCAAAAATTTTAGATATGGCCGTAAGTCAGTCTGAGCATAGGAAGTCTTTGGAAACTAAAGTGATTAATTCAAATGTTAGTAATTCTAAATTAGGACTGTGGTTTGGGTTAGTCATCGGTTTAGTCGGAATAGGGGCAGGAGCTTTTTTGGCCTTGTATGATAAACAGATAGCTGGCAGTGTAATTGGCGGCGGTTCATTGGCTTCTTTAGTAGGTGTTTTTATTTACGGTTCTCAACAGAGACAAAAAGAAAGAATTCTTAGAGAAAGAGAATTACAGAAAAAGTAGTAATAATTAACCTTTAAAAACCACCAAAAGGTGGTTTTTCTATCATGTCATATTTTGAAATTCTAAAAAAAGATCCGGCATCAGCAGCAAGAGCCGGGGTAATTCATACGGCGCACGGCGACATTAGCACGCCGGCGTTTTTGCCAATTGGTACCAAAGGCGCTATAAAATCCGTTACATCCGAGGAGTTAAAGTTTTGGGGAGCGCAAATAATTTTGGCCAATACATACCATTTGTGGCAGCGGCCCGGGGACGCGCTAATTTACAAAGCCGGAGGCTTGCACAAATTTATGAACTGGCAGGGGCCAATTTTTACGGACAGCGGCGGTTTCCAGGTTTTTAGCTTGGCTAAAATGCGTAAAGTTATGGAAGCAGGGGTAACTTTTCAGTTCGACTTAGACGGCAGAACTGAAATTTTGTCACCGGAAAAGTCAGTCCAAATCCAGGCAAATTTAGGCAGTGACATTGCTTTAATTTTGGACGATTTTCCCGGATATCCTTTTGAATATGAACGGTCAAAGGAATCCATTGGGCTCACCAAAAGATGGGCCCAGCGCGCGGTTAAAGAACATAAAAAAATAATGGAGTTTGGCGACCCTATAAACCAGGGCCAGAAATTGTGGGGGATTGTGCAAGGGGCTTCTTTTCCCGATTTACGCGAAAAATCCGCTCGCGATATGGTGGATTTTGGCTTTGAAGGTTTTGCCATTGGCGGCGTGGCAGTAGGCGAGCCGCACACCGAAATGATGAAAGCCGTCTCCTATGCCATTCCCCATTTGCCCGAAAATTCACCCAAACATTTACTCGGCGTGGGAACGCCGTATGATATTGTGCAGGCTGCTGCTTTGGGCTGTGACACTTTTGACTGTGTCATTCCGACGCGCGAGGCAAGGCACGGCAGGTTGTATATAAGTACACAGTATACAGCAGACAGTAATCAGAAAGCGGAAGGGTATTCTACTATTAATATAGACAACGAAAAGTACAGGGAAGATTTTACGCCCGTAGACAACCAGTGTGATTGTTATTTGTGCCTAAACCACACGAAAGGTTATCTCCGCCATCTTTTTGCCACCGGCGAGCCTTTGGCAATTCGTTTGGCAACAATGCATAATTTGAAATTTTATTTGCGGCTTATGAAAAAAATCCGCACAGCAATCCAGTATGAGCATTTTGACGAAATGGTAAAGAGTTATAAGGAAATAGGAAATAGGAGTTAGAAATTAGTTTTACAAAACCCCCTCTTTATAGAGACAGCGAATTTAGGGGGTTTTTCTATTGACAAAACACCCCTTTTTTGTTATGATGTTGGGCTTATCTGTTGAATGCTTTTATCTTGGTTTTCAGAAACAGCTACGCAAAAAGAGAAAAAGGAAAGGGAGGAGTCAGTGAAACGAAAGGCTTCAAAGAAAGTAGTGCGCCGGACTGAAATCGTCGAGCTCGATCGATTGACGTTATTTGAGGTCCGCTCTTTGAGGAAAAAGGAAGAGAAGGCGGCAAAAAGAGCTGGGACGCTGAAAGACAAGCACCAGCGAAAGGTCTACGCAACAGAGGTCTGGTACTTGATTTCGCTCTGCGTCAAAGCCATGCTCTGGCAGATTGAGCAAGAGGGCCGGAGCAGGTACGATCCTATGACTCTTAGCGGAATCACGGAGCATATCCGTGAACAGGTCGAGGCTTGGGTTATCAAGATCCGTATAGAGTGCGGCATGGAATTCGATAACCCGTTTCGCCTCTATTCTTCTCACGTAAGAAGAGTTCTGGGGAAAATGAAGGTTGACGGCCGCTACTTTCGGATCGAGGGACAGGCTGTGGTCTTACCGGAAGGCGAGAACCTTACACCCTTACTCGATATTCAACGTCGCCACCGCAACAGGAGCAGGTAAACCCGCGCAAGGGTCGGAGAGATTTCAAACTTCCGACCCGCGCATTTTTTATTTGTCCAAAAATAGCGGCTTTGATATAATAAATATTATGCAAAACAGCGATTTAATGGATAAAATAGTTTCCCTTTGCAAGCGCCGCGGCTTTGTTTTTCCGGGAAGCGAAATTTACGGCGGACTGGCCAACTCTTTTGACTACGGCCCATTGGGAGTTGAGCTCAAAAATAATATAAAAAATCTTTGGTGGGAGCGGTTTGTGCATCGCCGTGACGATATAGTAGGCCTGGACGCGGCTTTAATAATGAATACAAAAGTGTGGGAAGCCAGCGGACACGTCGGCGCTTTTAATGACCCAATGGTGGAATGCAAAAATTGCCACGAACGTTACCGAGCGGATCAAATTAATACCAACGAGCCCTGCCAAAAGTGCGGTAAAAAAACTTTTACCGGCGTTAAGCAGTTTAATACAATGTTTAAGACAAATCTTGGCCCGGTTGAGGACGAAAAATCAACAGTATATTTGCGCCCCGAAACTGCCCAGGGTATGTTTGTGAATTTTAAAAATATTTTAGATACAACCAGAAAAACTTTGCCTTTTGGTATCGCTCAGATCGGACAGGTGTTTAGGAATGAAATCACTCCCGGGAATTTTATTTTCCGTACGCGCGAATTTGAACAAATGGAAATTGAGTATTTTGTAAAGCCCGATGAGTGGGAGAAATGGTTTGAATATTGGATGGAAGAACAAAAAGAATGGCTTAAAGAAGTTGGAATTTTTGAGCAGGCGGTCTTTGTTGAAATCTCGGAAGCCGACCGGGCGCATTACAGCAAACGCAGCGTTGATACTGAATACAAGTTTCCATTTGGCCAAAAAGAACTTTACGGATTGGCTTACAGAACAGATTACGATTTAGCGCGCCACCAGGAAATGTCCGGCCAAAGTTTGGAATATACCGACCCCCAGACTAATGAGAAATTTTTGCCGCACGTGGTAGAGCCGACTTGGGGAGTCAGTCGAACATTTTTGGCAGTCTTGTGTTCCGCTTACCGCGAGGAAGAAGACCGTGTGTATTTATCACTTCCGCCAAAATTAGCCCCGTACAAAGTTGCCGTATTTCCGCTTTTAAAAAACAAGCCCGAATTGGTTACAAAAGCTCGCGAAATTTATCACGATTTACAAAAAGACTTTACGGTTGCGTGGGATGACCGAGGCAATGTGGGCAAGCGTTATTACAGCCAGGACGAAATTGGCACGCCGTTTTGTGTGACGGTTGACTTTGACTCTTTGGAAGACGGAAGTGTAACTGTGCGCGACCGCGACACAAAAGAGCAGCCTAGGGTTAAAATCGCAGAGTTAAAAGAATATCTGCTAAATAAAATTTAAACATGCCCGAAAACGAACCTAATTTGAAGGAGTTTTTAAGGAACTCTTTATCTTTATGTATGGATAAGGTTTCGGAAGCGCTTTTAAACAGTGTAGACATAGCTGAAGAGAACGAGGACCCTGAATTAACAGATGCTTTAGAAAAGTATCATGACAAAATCTCGGAAGCCAAAGTACTCATTGAAGAGGGTGCAAAAGAAGCAGAATCTAAAATAAAAGAAATAGAGGTGGAAGTTGAGGTGATTTTACATTTATTGGAGGAAGAAAAAAATAAGTTCAAGGTCCGCAGGCGCTTTATTAAAAAACCCAACTAGAGAGTTAAATTATTTTACATGGAAGCTTCCAGGCTTAAAGCACTTCAAAAGACGCTGAACAATCCGATTTTAATTAAGAAAAAAGAAAACCTGCTTTATTTAACGGGCAGGAGTTTTATGCACGGGTACTTGCTAATAAAACCCCTCACCCCGGCCCTCTCCCGCAAGGGGAGAGGGGGTGAAGTAGTATTTTTGGGAGATGGGTTGGAAAAAATTGAAGGCGTAAAGACGGATTTTTTAAAAAATGTGGGAAAATATATTTCAAAAAAAGAAGTTTTGGAAATTTTTGGAGAGTTTACTTATGCCGAAGCTAAATATATTAGAGCAAAGAATAAAGATTTAAGATTAAAGATTACAGTCAAGCACGACCCCGTAGACTATCAGCGTGTCATAAAAGAGCCGGAAGAAATAGAAAATGTGAAAAAGTCCATGCAAATTGTGGAAAGAGTTTTTAAATTGGTAAGAGGCAAACTGAAGGACACGGACGGGAAACGGATTAACACGGAGATAGGATTGGCAAAATTTATAGAAACATCCGGCTTAAAAATGGGCGCAAATGATTTGGCTTTTCCTGCCATCGTCGCTTCTGGCCCAAACGCGGCTATTCCTCACCACGTTCCATCTTCCAAAAAAATAAAATCAAACGAATCTATAATTTTAGACTTTGGTTTTAAGTATAAAAATTATTGCTCCGATTTTACAAGAACAGTATTTTTAAAATCAGCACCCAAAAGATTGGCAGAAGCTTATAACCAAACTGAAAAAGCTTATAATGGATCCATTAAATTCTGTAACACCCCCTCCCTAACCCTCCCCACGTCGGATGCACTCCGGGGGAGGGAATCTAAGCCTTTCCTCCCCCTTGATGGGGGAGGAATAAAAACCCCCTCTTACAATAAGAGGGGGTTAGGGGGTGATATTACCGGTAACGATGTTTACCAAAAATCCGTTAGTATTTTAAAAGAAAAACATCTCGAAAAATATTTCATCCATTCCTTGGGCCACGGGACGGGTTTGGAAATTCACGAACTTCCGAATTTATCACCTAATTCTAAGGATGTGTTAAAAGATAATATGATTTTTAGCATTGAACCCGGAGTTTATATTCCCAAAGTCGGTGGTATACGCATTGAGGATTTGGTATACTTGCAGGGCGGCAAAGTGAAAAAATTCATTAATATCTCGACTAAGCTAGAAGATAATGTCATCTAATCCCGAATCACCATATATGCAAAGAAATAGAGAAAAAATGACTCCTGAAAATGGTCGTTTACTTATTTCATTGGTTGAATTATCAAAAAGTGTTTTGATAGAAATTAATGAGTTGGACGAAGCAGATACAAATCAAGCAAGATTATTGGAACGGGGTAAAGATTTAATTCGTGAAATTGGAGAAGCCGTGGATAGCTTGTCAAATTTAGTTTCTTTATCTTCCGGACAAAGTATTGAATATTTCGAAGATAAAGTCGCTGCTCTTATAAAATCCATAAAAGAATTATGAAATTTACAAAAAGAATTTTATCTAACGGTTTAACTATTTTAGAGGTCCCCAGTCAGGACGCCGAAAGCGTAGTGGTGGATTTTTTTGTTAAAACCGGTTCCAGGTCCGAGACACCCAAAGAAAACGGCATTTCCCACTTTTTGGAGCATTTTTTATTTAAGGGCACTAAAAAGTATCCCACCGCGCTTTCCATTTCATCACTCGTAGACAGCATTGGCGGGGAAATGAATGCCAACACCGGCAAAGAACACACCCAATATTACATTAAAGCGGCAAGCAAACAACTGCCGCTTATCTTCGAAATTTTGACAGAAATGCTGCAAAATCCTTTGCTGGACGAAAAAGAGCTGGAGAGGGAAAAAGGCGTAATTATAGAGGAGATTAATATGTACAAAGACACGCCTATGTATGAGGTGGAAAATATTTTAGAGCAAACTATGTGGCCGAAAGACGCGCTGGGGCGGGACATTGCCGGCAGCCGCGGAGCGGTGTCTAAATTTAGCAGGGCGATGTTTGTGGATTATATAAATCGGCACTACCAAACTTCCAATATGATTTTAGGAGTTTCCGGCAAATACAATTCCGGCGATTTAAATAAACTTATTTCCAAATATTGGACAAAATATCCTAAAAAAAGATTTTATGGCTGGCAAAAAGCCCGCGACAAGCAAAACCGACCGCGGTTAGCTGTGCAGTTTAAACAGACCGAGCAGGCACATTTGTCCTTGGGTTTTAAAGGTTTTGCTTATGGTGACAAACAGAACCCGGCGCAATCGGTACTCTCGGCTATTTTGGGCGGCGGTATGTCATCCAGGTTATTTATAGAAGTCCGGGAAAGGCGGGGACTGGCATATTACGTTAGGGCAAGCGGAAGCAATTACCAGGATACCGGAGTTTTTACCGTGGGCAGCGGCGTGCAGGTGGGAAAAATTCAAGACGCTATAAAAGTTATTTTGCAGGAATTAAAAAAAGCCACCGTAACTTTGGCCAATGAAAAAGAAATGCAAAAGGCAAAAGAATACATAAAAGGCAAAACCACTCTGGCTTTAGAAGACAACCAGGTGCGTTTAGACTGGTTTTTAGACCGCGTAGCCTTCCACAAAAAAATTGAAAGACCCGCAGAGGCGTTTAATAAAATTGACTCTGTGACCGCAGAGCAGGTTAGGAGTGTGGCGCGGGATTTGTTTAAAAGCAAAAATTTAAGCTTAGCGGTAATTGGCCCTTATAAAAGCGAAAAAACTTTTAAAAAGCTTTTAGCTATTTAAAGTGTATTAGTTGTGGATAATTTAGAAAATCAATCTTAATTATGGTAAATAATTTTTGTTGACACATAAATTTTATTCGGTTAATATAAAAATCTAACTAAATATAGTAGACCCAAGATCCGCAAGTTAGTATATGGTCGCCTTAAGCTTGCGGGAAGGTCAATGGCGAAACCGGACAAGAGATTTGTGCGGTTTTTTGTTTATTAGTTGGTTTGAGAGGGGGTGAAATATATGAATGAGTATAATTATGCGGACGACCGCAGTATGGAAAAAGACAAGAACGAACTTGATTATGAGAGCGTAGGTAAAGAATAAATAAATTCCTGCCTTTTGTTGGAGGGCTAAGGCGGTTTAGAGGGATAAAAGCTAGTATGGCAATATTACAGAAGCGCCTTTGGGCTAAAAGAGCCCGAGGCCGAGCCAAAAAGGAATTACTTGTTGAAATTTATGGCTTGTAGAGCATTTATAAGGAGGCGGGAGTCTCCAGGAAATTTTTGGAGACTCCCATTTAAAAAACTAACGGTAATTAATTTCTAAAGGGATGGATATTATTTTTCAAATTATTTTTGGCGGTTTTACCGGCTGGATGCTCTCAAAAAGAACACAAATTAGCGTGCTATACGTTATATTTGGTGTAAGTGGGGCAATGTTTTCCAGTTTGTTAATGAATGTTTTAAACTTGCCGGGGGTTTATGGCTACAATGTTTACAGTTTTTTTGTGGCCATGAGCGGAGCCGTTTGTATTATATTAGCCGGACATTTTTTTTATAGTTTTTTAAGAAGGTCAAATTTTTTAACTGAACGACGTTTAGTTCCAAGAGAAAATTAATTAGCTTTTTAGGGGGTGATATTTATGTCACAAGAACAAGTAATGCAGCCGCTCTTTGGAGGAATTTCAGATCAGGATATTAATGAGCTGGAGGAGCTGCATTTGGACCATAAAATGGAAACGGCAGAAGAGAATGTTGCCCGTTTTAGTTTGTTGGGCAACCATATAAGTAAATTGTTTGCTTTAAAATCACATAGCTTGCACGCTGCGGCAGAAATTAAAGCCAGGCAAAATAACAAACTTAAAGAAGAAAATTAAAATTAATTAGCAGTTAACAAAAATTTAATTGCTAAAGGAGCGAGTGGTTATGCAAAAAAAGATTCCTACAATATTAGTAGTAGAAGACGAAAAAACGCTTTTAAAAACCTGGGCACAAAAATTTAAGCAGGAAGGCCTGGAAGTTTTAACCGCGCAAGACGGAGAGGCCGCGCTCAAAGTTGCCTTACAGAATCACCCCGACTTGATTGTTTTAGATTTAGTTATGCCCAGCACGGACGGGCTAATGTTTATAAAAAAGCTTAGGGAAGACAAATGGGGCAACCGCGTGGCGGTGACCTTTTTAAACAGCTGGAGGGATCCGGAAAGCTTTAGTAAGCAGGAGCCAAAGGAGTACCATATAGACCAAAATTGGGGCCTGGACCAGGTTGTGCAAAGTATTGCCGGAAAATTGGAAGTAATGAAATTGGGGCTTGCATAAAGAGGACAAGTTAAAATCCGTCCCGATGTTCAATCGGGACGGATTTTTGGTATAATAGGGTTATGAAATCATCCCAAGTCTTACAAATAGGCTGCCATGTTAGTGCTGCCGGGGGAGTATGGAACGCGCCAAAGAACGCGGCGGATTTAAAATGCGAAACTTTCCAAATTTTTACGCGTCCGCCAATGGGCGGGCCGGCGTCTAAATTGGATAAAGAAGCATCTGACAAATTTAAATCCGAAATGGAAAAATACGGTTTTGACCTTTTTGTTGTGCATTGTCCTTATTTTGTAAATTTTGGATCGGGCAAAAAAAATGTTTACCATGGCTCCATAAGCGTGGTGTCAGAAGAATTGAAGCGTGCCGATCTTATAGGGGCCAAGTATGTGATGACACACTTGGGCAGCACAAAGGATTTAGGGGAGAAAGTGGCATTGGAGCAGGCGCGAAATGGATTTGTGGAAATTTTGAAAAAATATGAAGGCAAAACCCAATTTTTATTAGAAATTTCTGCTGGGGCGGGCACTGTAATAGGGGATACTTTTGAAGAATTGGAGTTTTTAATGCAGCCGTTGGTAAAGTTTAAGACTTTTGGCGGCATTTGTTTTGACACCCAGCATGCTTTTTCTTCCGGGTACGATTTAAGGAACTTAAAGGCTGTGGAAGAAACTTTTAAGCAGTTCGACAAAATAATTGGCTTAAAATGGCTGAAAATGTCGCATGCAAATGACTCCAAAACAGACCTTGCCGGAAAAAAAGACCGCCACGACCACATTGGAGAGGGTAAAATTGGCAAAGGCGGGTTTGAGGCCATCTTAAAATATCTTTCCAAGGTCAAAAAAGAAGATTTCCCCTTGATTTTGGAAACTGAGCATGATAAAGTGGAAACAGATATCAAAATTTTAAAAAGTTTAAGAGACAAAATTTGAAAGGAAACAAAATATGAGCGAGTTTGAATCCGCAGTTTCTAAGTTCGAAAAATTGGGTCCCGGCTTTAAAGTGGAGTTTAGAAATCCCGAAAAGCAGAGGGTTATACTGCAAGAGTTAGAAAAGGCGGTTTCAAAAGGTCAAACCGAAGAACAGAAATACCATGGAAGATAAAATTCAAAATATTATTCATCTTATTAAACAGTCAGAGCTGGACGGCACTATTAAAGACATTCTCATTCGTGATTTGGAAGCTGAAGGGTTGACCGATTTTTTAAGAGAGCAGATAAAAGCCTATTGCGTAGAAGGTATGAAAAAAATTGATGAACAGATAACAGCTGCAAAAAAAGCATTGGACGAGGCTTCAAACTAGAAGTTGTTAAAAACATCTAAAAACGTTATAATAAAAAGGCTCGAAGGAGCCTTTTTATTATGAAAAACGAGAAATTTTACATTACAACTGCAATAGATTACATAAATGCCAAACCGCACATTGGGCACGCCTATGAAAAGGTTGCGGTTGATGTTTTGGCGCGTTTTTGGGCTGAAAAATTTGGGCGAGACAAGGTGCGATTTTTAACCGGCACAGACGAGCATGGGGCAAAAATAGCCAAAGCCGCAGAAGCCTCCGGCAAGCCCATTGAAGATTTTGCCAGAGAAACCGCGGCAAGCTTTTCTTTTGCCTGGGACCAATTAAATGTCGGGTATGACCGTTTTATTCGAACCACAGATGCCGACCACATTAAAAAATCGCAGGAATTAATTACAAAAATTAAAGACAACGGTTATTTGTACGAGGGTGAATATTCCGGCTACTATTGCGTGGCCTGCGAAACTTTTTACACTCAGACCGACGCGCCCAACCATATTTGTCCGGTGCACAAAACCGAGCTTGAATTTTTAAAAGAAAAGAATTGGTTTTTAAAAATACAGGATTTTTTGCCCGCTATAACAAAAAAAATAAAAAGTGATGAGCTAAAAATTTGGCCGGTTGAACGGAAGAATGAAATTTTAAGTTTGCTGGAGCAGGGTTTTCACGACATCGCCATCTCAAGGCCAAGCGTAAAATGGGGAATTCCTTTGCCCTGGGACGAGAGCCAAACTATTTATGTTTGGGTGGAAGCGTTAATGAACTATGTGACAGGCGCAAAATCCGGCAAACAGGACTTTTGGCCGGCGGACATCCATATAATCGGCAAAGACATTATAAAATTTCATTGTATAATTTGGCCGGCAATTTTGCTGGCTGCGGATTTGGAATTGCCTAAGCAAGTGGTGGTTCACGGCTACTTAACGGTTGGCGGAGAAAAGATGTCCAAAAGTGTAGGCAATGTGGTTGACCCAAATGACTGGGTTGCAAAATACGGCAGCGACGCGGTGCGCTATTTGCTATTGCGTGAAGTACCGTTTGGAGATGACGGCGATGTGAGCGAAGAAAAACTAAAAGCGCGTTATGAGGGCGAGCTGGCTAACGGACTTGGAAACTTAGTGAGCAGGGTTACGACTTTGATAGAAAAACATCTAGATGGCAAACTTCCCGGGGGAAAGCCCAAGGCGCTAGAGGGCGATGAAGGGATTGGGGAGCGGCTAGAAAATTTTGCCTTTCACGACGCTTTGGCAAAAATTTGGCAATGGGTTGCGTGGTCAAACAAAGCGGTGGATGAAAATAAATTGTGGGATTTGGTAAAGACAGATAAAGAAAAATTTACAGAAATTTGCGGCCAGGTAGCATCGGCCATTGTTAGCATTGCAATTCAGCTTAAGCCTTTTTTGCCGGAAACTTCTGAAAAGATTTTGCAAATTATTCAGGCGGAAAAAATTACCAAATCCGAGCCACTGTTTCCAAAAATCCAATAATCTAGTGTGCCATTCCCGCGAAAGCGGGAATCCAGAAAATAGATTCCGGATAAATTTAATAGCAATATAAATTTTCCGGAATGACACATCTTACATCCTAAATCCTATATCCTAATTCCTCAATGTTAATCGACACCCACGCACATGTAAATTTTGCGGCGTTTAAGGAAGACGCTGAACCAACCATTAAACGCGCGCTAGATGCGGGCGTAAATATGGTGTTGGTTGGAAGCCAAATAGACACTTCTAAAGAAGCAGTGGAAATGGCAAATAAGTTCGATTCAGGAGTTTATGCGGCAATTGGCATCCATCCCGTCCATACTTATTCGCAGGAATTAGATGAAGAAGAGTCGCATTTTATGACCAGACAGGAAGAATTTAATTATGAAGTTTATAAAGCTTTAGTTCAAAATCCAAAAGTGGTAGGGATTGGCGAGTGCGGATTGGATTATTACCGGCTTCCTAAAGACGGCGACCATAAAGCAATTAAAGAAACACAGGCTAAAAATTTTATTGCGCAAATAAATTTTGCCAAAGAATTTAACAAAACCTTAATTATCCATTCGCGTTCGTCTAAAGGAACTGACGATGCCTGTTTGGACATATTAGATATTTTAAAAAAAGAAGGTGTGGAAAATTTGCGTTTTGTTTTGCACAGTTACACCGGCAGCCCCGAAGTAGCAAAGATGTTTGTTGAGCTTGGCGGCTACGTTTCTTTCAATGGTATAATTACTTTTGACAAGACCGGCAACCAGGAAGCGGTTTTAAAAGTTGTGCCTGACCATAGAATTGTGCTGGAAACCGACTGCCCGTATTTAACACCCAATCCCCACCGGGGAAAAAGAAATGAGCCCAGCTACGTTCAGCATGTTGCTGAATTTGTAGCTAGGCTCAAAAGTACGAGTTTGGAAGAGGTGTCATCCCTTACGTCCTCGAACGCTCGAAAGCTTTTTTTGCTGACGGGCATGTAATCTTCGGGCTCTAAGAATTCCTTTGTTCATTTCCTCGGCATGTTTGGAGAGAGGCTTGCTCTCCGGTGGCCCCATAATAGGACAAAAGTAGCACTTAGGGGTTGTGGGTACAGTAACTTTCTTCCTTTTTTTCATCAGTCCCTCCTGATTGCTTGTAATATACCATAAATTTTATGACAAAGTATAATCACCTGAAAATTGAAAAGAAGTGGCAAAAGTATTGGGAAACAAAGAAAATTTTTGTTGCTAAAGATACTGACAAACGGCCGAAGAAATATATTTTAGATATGTTTCCGTATCCGTCCGGTGCGGGGCTCCACGTTGGCCATCCGGAGGGCTATACAGCTACCGATATTTTGTCCCGTTACTCAAGGATGAAAGGTTTTAATGTCATGCACCCAATGGGCTGGGATGCTTTTGGACTGCCAGCGGAAAATTATGCTATTAAAGAAGGCATTCATCCTCAAAAAACCACACAGAAAAATATTAAACGCTTTACCGAGCAAATAAAATCCATTGGCCTTTCTTACGACTGGTCGAGGGAAGTCAGTACATCCGCTCCTGACTACTATAAATGGACGCAGTGGCTGTTTTTGCAATTGTACAAAAAAGGCTTGGCTTACAAAAAGGAAGCCAACGTAAATTGGTGTCCAAAAGACAACACAGTTTTGGCCAATGAGCAGGTGGTAGACGGCGCTTGTGAACGCTGCGGCACCAAAGTTGTGCAAAAGAATTTGTCACAATGGTTTTTTAAAATTACAAATTACGCGGAAGAATTATTGGCTGACTTGGACAAATTAGACTGGCCGGAGCCAATTAAAAGTATGCAAAGGAATTGGATTGGCAAAAGCCAGGGCGCGGAAATTAATTTTGAATTGGCGGAGAAGTCCAATTATGTATTATTGCATGGTTTTCACGGTTCGCCGGACGGCATATTTTTCCCTTGGCTAAAAAAACAACTGGACACTCGGGGTTTACAATACCAAGCGCCTCAATTGCCTAATACTGACAATCCCACCGAAGAAGAACAGGTGAGTTTTGTTTTAAAAAATTGCAAATTTGATGAAAACACAATTTTGCTTGGGCATAGTTTGGGTTGCGTTGTAGCGATGAAAGTTTTGGAAAAATTAGACAAAAAAATCGGCGGTTTGGTTTTGGCCGGCGGTTTTTCCAGCCCTGAATTTAAAGACAAGCCAAGGCCTTTTCATAATACTTTTGATTGGCAATTTGATTATAAAAAAATAAAAAGTTCTGCAGGTTTTGTAGAAATTTTAAGCGATCCGAATGATTACGCGGTTAGAATTGAGCAAGGAAGAAATTTGCACAAAAATTTGGGCGGCAATTTTTTTGAGGTTGCAGGGACACAGCCACACTTTACTGCATCTCAAGAGCCGGCTATTTTAGAATCTTTAGTACCGAAGATAAAAGTATTTACAACAAGGCCCGACACTATTTTTGGGGCGACGTATATGGTTTTAGCTCCTGAGCATCCGCTGGTCCAAAATTTAAAATCGGCAATTAAAAATTGGGAGGAAGTTGAAAAATATCTTGAGCAGGCCAAAGGCAAAACAGATTTGCAGCGTTCGGCTTTAGAAAAAGAAAAAACCGGCGTGGAATTAAAAGGAATTAAAGCAATAAATCCTGCAACAGGTGAACAAATTCCAATTTGGATTGCGGATTACGTTTTAATGGGATACGGAACAGGTGCGATTATGGCGGTGCCAGCGCACGACGAACGCGACCGGCAATTTGCAGAAAAATACAGATTGCCAATCGTAGATAAGCCTTTGGTTCCTATTGAGGAGGCTATAAAAAAATATGGAAATGCAGTTACAAAATACAAACTTCGCGACTGGTTAGTTTCTCGTCAGCGATATTGGGGCGCGCCCATTCCAATTATTTACTGTAAAACTTGCGGACAGCAGGCTGTGCCAGAGAAAGATTTACCGGTTAAACTGCCAACGGACACTGACTTTAGGCCAACAGGGGAGTCGCCTCTCAAACGATCTAAGAAATTTAGTAAAGTTATTTGTCCAAATTGTAAAGAACCTGCAGAGCGCGACTACGACACAATGGACACCTTTGTAGATTCGTCGTGGTATTTTTTGCGTTACATAGACCCGAAAAATAAATCCAAATTCGCATCTCCCGACAAAATTAAAAAATGGATGCCGGTGGATACCTACGTTGGAGGGGCGGAGCATGCCGTGCTGCATCTATTATATTCCAGATTTTTTACCAAAGCTTTGCGCGACTTAGGTTATTTAAATTTTGGTGAACCGTTCATCAAATTAAAAAATCAGGGTTTAATTTTAGGACCTGACGGGGAAAAAATGTCAAAGAGCCGTGGCAATGTAATTAATCCCGACGACGTAATAAAAGAGCACGGCGCTGACTCTTTGCGTATGTATGAAATGTTTATGGGCCCGCTGGAAGACGCCAAACCCTGGCAGACAAATGGGATTGTTGGCGTGAGGAGATTCTTGGATCGCGTTTGGAACTGGGTGAATGAAAAGTACACAGTAAGCAGTAAACAGAATACAGAATCGGACAATGTGCAAAGGGCGCTTCATAAATTAATCAAGAAAATTACTGAGGACATTCAAAACTTTTCCTTCAATACCTCCATTTCCGCTTTCATGGAGTTTTATAATCAGGTGAAAGATGAACCAACCAGCAAAACATCGCTAAAAACTTTTTTAATTTTGCTGTATCCCTTTGCTCCGCATATAAGTGAAGAGCTTAATCAAGTTTTGCAACCAGTTGGTAAAAACCGCGGCCGCGGTTTATCCGTACTTTCTTTACAGTTAGAAAAATGGCCATCATATAATGCAAAGCTAATTATAGATGAGACGGTTGAAATCGTAGTTCAGGTAAATGGTAAGGTCAAAGGCAAATTAACTGTTGCTAATAATAGTGATCAAGTAACAGTCAGTGGTGAAGCGAAAAAATTGGTAGGGATTGATCAGGTGAAGCGCGAAGTTTTTGTTCCTAACAGACTTATAAATTTTGTGGTTTAATTTTATGTCATTGCGAGCGAAGCGAAGCAATCTAAAAAAAGATTGCCACGGGCCTTCGGCCCTCGCAATGACAAAGCTATGATTATCGTTGATTACAAAAAAAAATATCATAAAAAAATAATTCACTCTGCCGTTTTTGCCCTTAAACAAGGCAAAATTGTTGCGTATCCCACAGATACCAGTTATGGGTTAGCGGCGGATGCGGAAAATATGGACGCAGTTATGAAGCTCTACCGTATAAAAGGCAGGCAGTTTATAAAGGCTGTGCATATTGTTGTGCCTTCAATCGGCTACGGAAAAAAAATCGTGCAATGGAATAAAACCGCATCAGCTTTGGTCAGTAAATTTTTTCCCGGCGCAATAACTTTGGTGTTGCCATTAAAGAGCAAAAATCAAGGTTACAAATTATTATCCGCCGGTAACAGCACCATTGGCCTAAGGATGCCTGCAAATGAAATAGCTTTAGATTTAGCTAAATTTTTAAAGCGTCCAATTACAGCGACATCTGCAAATGTAAGCGGCAAGCCCGACTGTTATTCTGTTTCAGACATTACCCATCAATTTAAAAATAAAAGATTCAAACCCGATATTGTCATTAACGCCGGCAGGCTCATAAAACGAAAACCATCTACAGTTGTTAAGATTGATGGCGATCGATTGGTGATATTAAGGCAGGGTCCGGTCAAAATTTAGAACCCTAAACCCCGCACCTAAAACCTAATTTATGTTTAGTTTACATTTCCCACAATATTTCACAAAAAAAGTCCGCCAGGAGATTGGCGAAATTTACGCGCATTCAGCTATTGCCAACACAGCCCTTTCAATGATGGCCTTGTTTGAGCCTATCTTTCTTTACGCGGCTTTGGGGCTTTCGGTTATCCAGGTTTTATTGTTTACAGCCGTTGTTTATACAGTGTATATAGTTTGCATTCCAATAGGGGGCAAGGTGGCGAGTTTTTATGGATATAAGCACGCCATAGCCATATCGGTGCCTTTTCATATTTTGTATTGGGCCGTGTTAATTGCTTCCCAGCAAAATACTATGTTGGTTTTTGTGGCCGCGCCGCTTTACGGACTTTCCAAAACTTTTTACTGGCCGGGTTTCCATTCTTTAATGGCCCGTTATGCAGACCGCGAGCAGGTGGGCAGGGAATTTGGTTTTGTTTACTCCCTTGTCAGCCTCACACTTATAGCCGGGCCGTTATTAGCAGGCTTCCTTTCCAAACACGTAGGCTGGACAGGGACTTTTATAGTTAGCGGACTTATTTACGCGGTAAGCTTGTTTCCGCTTTTTAAACACAAAGAGATTTTTACCCCGAAAATTTACGAATTTAAAACGACTTTGGAATTATATAAAATGTTTCCGCATAAGTTTTTGGGCTACCTGGGTTTTGGGGAAGAAATGGTAGCCTTAAACATTTGGCCAATATTTATCTACATTATAGTAAAAGATTTTCAAAGCACCGGCGCGCTTGCAACAGTGGCAAGCTTGCTTGCCGCGGTTTTGGCTTTATTTATAGGCAGAATTACCGACCAGTTTTCTAAGCATGTCTTAATAAAAATTGGCGCGTTTTTTGGCGCATTGGTCTGGCTGGCCAGGTTTATTGCCACAAATTTTTGGAATACTTTTTTTGTTGACAGTTTATCCAGAACCTCCAAGGAAATATATTTTATCCCACTGACCACGAATTTTTATATAAAAGCAGAAACTACGCATGTAGTTCCTTATGTAGTTTTTTTTGAGCAAGCCCTCTCCATTGGTAAGCTGGCGGCCTGTATTATAGGCATTGTTTTGTTTAGCCTCACCGGCAGCTTTATGGTATTATTCATATTAGCAGCACTCTTTAGCCTGCTTTATATGTTTATATAGATATGCAAAAGTCCAAACTTCAAATTCAATATCAATTTTTAAATTTATAGATGTCATTCCCGCGCAGGCGGGAATCTTCAATGGCTAATAATTGTTAAGATTCCCATTTTCATGGGAATGACAAAGGAAACATATGAATTACGCAACCATTCAGGCGGAGGACCCGAAACTTTACGAAATTTTAAAAAGAGAAGAGCAAAGGCAAAAAGAGGGGATAGAACTTATTGCGAGCGAAAATTATGTCAGCCGCGCGGTTTTAGAAGCCATGGGCTCCATCCTCACCAATAAATATTCAGAAGGTTATCCCGGAAAAAGATATTACGGCGGCAATGAAATTATTGACCAGTCCGAAACCCTGGCAATTGAGCGCGCTAAAGAATTGTTTGGCGCCGAGCATATAAACGTGCAGCCGCTTTCAGGCTCCCCCGCAAATTTAGCCGTGTATATGGCGCTGCTTAACCCCGGCGACAAAGTTTTGGGTTTTTCACTGGACCAAGGCGGACATCTTTCGCACGGTCATCCGTTGAATTTTAGCGGCAAGTTGTATAGTATCATCCCATATTTTGTAAAAAAGGAAAATGAAATTATAGATATGGACGAGGTGGAAAAGTTAGCGATGGAGCACAAGCCAAAAATGATCTTAGCTGGATTTTCGGCCTACAGCCGTTCGCTCGAATGGAAAAGGTTCCGTGATATTGCCGACAAAGTGGGAGCGTTTTTGTTCGCGGACATTGCCCATATTGCGGGATTAATCGCCGGTAAGCAACTGGAAAACCCAATTCCTTATTGTGACGTAGTTTCCACCACAACCCACAAAACTTTGCGCGGGCCGCGTGGCGCTATGATTATGTGTAAAGAAAAATTTGCCTCGGCAATCGACAAAGCGGTTTTTCCCGGAGTACAAGGCGGACCTCATGACCACATTAACGCGGCCAAAGCAGTAGCTTACGGCGAAGCGTTAAAGCCGGAATTTGCGGAATATTCTAAACAAGTAATTAAAAACGCTCAAAAATTATCATCGGCCTTAACAGAAAAAGGCTACCGCGTTATCTCCGGCGGAACTGACAATCATTTAATTTTAATAGATTTGTTTGGGTCTAAGAATATCACGGGTAAGGAAGCAGAAAAAGCTTTGGAGCATGTTGGAATATCCATAAATAAAAATATGATTCCGTTTGACCCTAGAAAACCGCTGGATCCGTCGGGCATCCGTTTGGGCACTCCCGCATTAACCACCCGCGGATGCAAAGAAGCGGACATTCAAACCGTGGCGGATTTAATAGATGAGACTTTGCAAAATCGCAGCGATGAAAATCAGCTTTCCAAGATAAAAGAAAAAGTCAGGGAGTTTTCTTTAAAATTCCCGGTGCCGGGAATTGAATAATTATGGAGCTGGATGTTGTTTTACTGCCGCCAAAAAGTTTAAGCGCCCAATTGGGCGGCTTAATACTGAATTTGAATAAACAGGTGAAGTTAAATATTATTGTTGACGGTAAAAAACTTTTACCTCATATTTCTTTATTGCACATTGAGGCAAATGCAAAAGCCATTCCGCAGATTAATGCCGCTCTGCACAAACTGGCTTTTGGCACCAAAAGTTTTAAAGTAGTTTTTGGCAAAAAAAACACAGCGCCCGGAGTATTTAAAGCTTTTTTACAAGTTACAATACTTAAAAGTTCAAAACTTAGCAAACTCCACGCAGATGTTGTAAACCAAATCTCCCCATACAGGACAGGGACTGTGCTATTGCCGCCAAAATTACCAAATAAACTGCAAAAGCAATACCAAAAAAAGTACGGGGCGGGGAATATTTTAAAGTTTTTTGCCCCGCATTTTACTTTGGGCAGGCTTAAAAATTTAGATGATGCCAACAAGGCTCTTAAAATTTTATCCCGAAAAAAATTAAGTCCCTTTATAGGGAAAAGGATTGCTGTAGCTAAGGTTGACAAGCACCATCAGGCAGTAAAAATATTAAAAGAATTTAAATTAAAATAATGGAAATTTTTCAGGCATTTATTTTAGGGGCAATACAGGGGTTGAGCGAATTTTTACCTATTTCTTCATCTGCCCATCTTGTGCTTGCGCCTTGGTTGTTTAATTGGCAAGACCCGGGCTTGGGTTTTGACCTTGCGCTTCACTGGGGCACGCTTTTGGCTGTGCTAGCGTACTATTTGCAGGACATTTTTTTAATTATTAGAGGTTTTTGGCATTCGTTGTTTAAATCCACCCGCGATTTGCAAAATAATATTTACCAAAAACTTGCCTGGTTGTTGTTAATTGCCAGCGTGCCCGGCGCTTTTGTCGGCAAGCTGTTAGAAGAGCAGGCAGACAAAACTTTTCGCCATCCTTTAATTATAGTGGTAACCCTAAGCAGCTTTGGCGTGGTTTTGCTTTTGGCAGATTGGCTTGGGAAAAAGTTTAAAAATTTGGACAGAATTAGCAAATTGGATGCGCTTTTAATTGGCGTTGGCCAGGCTTTAGCCATTATTCCGGGAGTTTCCAGAAGCGGCGCCACCATTGCGGCGGGTTTGTTTTTAGGTTTTAAACGCGCCGACGCAGCCAGGTTTTCTTTTTTAATGTCAGCGCCAATTATCTTTGGCGCCGGTTTGGTAAAGCTGAAAGATTTTAATTCGGTTGCGGGCGGCCCTGAAATAATAGTCGGGTTTTTGTCCGCCGCGGTGTTTGGGTTTTTGTCTATAAAATATCTTTTAAGGTATCTTTCCAAACACGACTTTAAGGTTTTTGTTTGGTATAGGCTGCTTTTAGCCGGGTTGATTTTGGCCATATACTTTGTTAGAATGTAATAGCATTTTTAGCCGGTGTGGTGAAATGGCAGACACACGCGCCTCAAGAGCGCGCGCCTAACGGCATGTCGGTTCGACTCCGACCACCGGCACCAGATTGGTCAAACCCCTCTTAAAATAAGAGGGGCTGGGGGAGTTAATAAATGGCGTTTTTATACAATGATCCTATAAAGAAGGACTTAAGAAGACAGTTACGGAAAAATCAAACTCCCGCTGAAAGAAAGCTTTGGAATTGTTTGAGAAATAAACAGTTGCTAGGTTTTAAATTTTTCAGGCAATATGGTTGTGGCAGGTATATTTTAGATCTTTTTTGTCCGGTTTGCAGGTTAGCAATAGAAATTGACGGCGGACAGCATTCTGAGACTAAAGATTATGATATTGAAAGAACGGAATATTTAAAATCGGAAAATATTAAAGTTATTCGATTCTGGAATAACGAAGTTTTAAATAACATTGAAGGTGTAGTGGAAGAAATCAAAAAACATTTAACCCCTCCCGGCCTCCCCTTATTATAAGGGGAGGGGTAGAAAATTTATGGAAGAAAATCAACAGCCAAACGTAACAATTCAACCTCTAACGGAAACTATTTTATCTATTACTCCTACACCTGCGGTTATCCCAAATAATCCGCCGCCAGTACATCAAGCTACTCCTGCCGAGGAAAGGGTATCGTATTCAGATGCGAAAATAGAAGAAATAGAAGTTTCCAAAATTTCGCCCAACCCTTTCCAGCCCAGAAAAACCTTTGAGCCTACTGCTTTAAGGGAGCTGGCAGATTCTATAAAAGAACACGGGGTTATTCAGCCGTTAGTGGTTACAAAAACTCCCATTGGCTATGAGTTGGTGGTGGGGGAAAGGCGTTTTCGTGCGTCCCAGTTAGCAGGTTTGGAAAAAGTGCCCGCAATCATCAAAGAAGCGATGGTTGACCAGACCAAGCTGGAAGTGGCTTTAATAGAAAATATCCAACGCCAGGAATTAAACCCAATTGAAGAAGCGCAAGCATACGAGCGCTTAATGAAGACATTTAACCTCACCCAGGACCAGGTTGCAAAAAAAGTGGGCAAAAGCCGTCCCGCCGTAGCCAACACGGTGCGTCTTTTAAACCTTCCCGCGGAAATCCAGCGCGCGGTTATAGAAGGCAAGCTTATGGAAGGGCACGCGCGCGCGCTTTTGGGGCTCAATGACCCGGAAAAAATGCTGTTGCTTTACAAAATTGTTATAGAAAAGAATTTAAACGTCCGTGAGGTTGAAAATAAAGTCCGTGAGCTGACTATGAAACGCCAAATGGATGGCGTGGCGCCTGACCCAAAACTCCTTGCTATGGAAAGTGAGCTCCGCGGAAAGCTGGGGACGCAGGTTAAAATCCAGCGCCAGGGCCAGGGCGGTAAAATTACCATTGAATTTTTTAGTGATGAAGAATTGTCTGAAATTGTGGGTAAAATGGCTGCGGAAAGACGGGCTGAAGAAGGCGGGTATTTGACGGTTTAGTGGATAAATTATTTGACAGCTTTTTATTGCAGGCCTATACTTTTAGCAGATATGAAATTTTTGCACCAAAATCTTTTTGTCAACACTTACGCTTTTATTAAGAGCGTACTTTGGATTGGACATTAGGGGATTTTGGTAAGATTTAAAAAGCTTGCAAAACCAAAACCCCGAAAGAATAGGGGTTTTTTGTTAGGTTGTGGGTTGCAAAGTTAATCTAAAATTTTGGATTAACTTTGCAATTCGCACTCACGATGAGTGAAAGATTGCCCCCGCCCAAATAGCGGACAAGCTTATGGAGGATTTCTAAAACAGCTGGATACGGTCAAGTTTTTACGTGTCCAAACTTCCCACCCCCTTCACTGAGGATTGAGCGCAGATGAAACGAATAGTCAATGACGAACAAGCAGAGGCCGACTGGGTGAGAGCAAAGTCGGTTGAGTCGTTGCCCAGGTTGCTTAAAGACACAGTTGCTCAACGAAAAGATATTGAAAAGCAAATGCAGTCTATGGGCGACCTTACCGGCAAAAGTTTCAGAAGAAAGAGACATTTTCTGAGGCTAGACAGGGCACACAATCGTATGGAATTACGAGAAAAGGAAATTCGAACACAGATGGGCGAAATCCAAATCAATGTTCAGTTTGTCCCAAGAACTGCCACTGCCGAAGCCTGAGGAAGTAAACGACCAGTTCCAGTTTGGTAAATGAGATGGCTCAAATTGTTCCATTTCGAAAACAACCGACTGCAAAATGGTCAGCACCTAGCTTGGACGCTCGGGGATTCGTTTTTTAAGATTTTGTTGATGTTTTGTGTCAGCATAATTTTATCACAGCGAATCCTCGGGCGCTGTTTTTTATTTAAAAAACCGGCACAGGCCGGTTGTTTTAATTTTATTTTTTTAAGTTTATTTAGGGCTCCCAAAAATTACGAAGGCTGAACTGATATTAAATCCAAAAAATCAGGAGCGCAACCCGCCGAAGGCGGGTGAGCACGGATTTTTTGGATAAGGGCAACGTTCCGTAGGCTGCAGTGACCAAAATATTTTTTGGGCACGGAAGCCGAAGGAACGATTGACCCGTGGTCGGGCTGCCGGGAATTGAACCCGGTCTACATGCACCCCATGCATGCGTACTACCGGTATACTACAGCCCGTAAAGTAACTTCGATATTTTACCAACATTATGCGAAATTGTCGAGATTATTTTTTATATTAGTGAGCGCATGGTATTATGAATTAAGAATCCAAGGAGGATTTGTAAATGCAGCAATCGAGTAGTTTAGATTTAAAAAATCAATGGGATCGTCCGTGGTGGTGGGCTCGGGGCAGAAATATTCTGACGCTCAACTACATTGTGATGATCCATGCTTTGTCAGTATGCGGGTTGGTTTATACGGGCTTTGCCGGACTGCCGGAGTGGAAAGTGGTTTTAACCGCTTTTGGCTTGTGGTGGCTTGGGTCAATGGGTACAACCGTGGCTTACCACAGAGGCCTTTCTCACAGGGCGCTGGTGCTTAATCCGGTGGTTGAACAGGTGCTAATTTTCTTTGCGGTTTTTAACGGCTCCGGGTCTCCGGACACATGGATACAGGCCCATCGCCATCATCATGGCCATACCGACGAGTTGGACGACGTCTCCAGTCCTGTGCACGGCGGTTTTTGGTGGGCGCATCTTCGCTGGTTGTATCAATGGGAGCCGGTGAAAACGGAGTTGCATTCAGATATGAATAAATTCCGGTACACCGTCTGGAAATACATCCAACCTCCATTAGTGGTTTTCTCGGTGTCTTTTGGCTACTTTTTGTTCGGCTGGCCAGGTTTGTTTTGGCTCGGCGCTTTCAGGCTTGTCTACGCACTTCACATGCAGTGTTTTGTAAACTCGTGGACCCACCTGGGTGACGGCACAAGCGGCCATTACACGCAAAATCTTTGGTTGCTTGGGGTGCTCCAGGTTTTTTGTGGAGAGCACTTGCACGACAACCACCACGCAGACCAATCGTCGGCAAAGTTCAGTAGGAACGCATGGCAGCTTGATATAGGCTGGTTCTTGGCCCGAAGCTTGGAAGCTGTCAGACTGGCGAAAAACGTTAGGAGGCCAAGACAGGTTCATGCTTAGGCAAAGCCTCAATGGGCTGTATTTAAACAGACTAGCTGGCGATTCTTCCTTGTTTGGGAGAGTTGCCAGCAGTCCGATTTTTTATTTTTTTGAGACAAAAAATATTATAAAATTATTCAATATTATGAGCAGGCAAATTATTTTAGCTTCAATTTCTCCCAGAAGGAGGGAACTTATGAAGCTTTTGAAAATAAAATTTAAAGCAGTTGATAGCGGCTTTGATGAAAAAATAGACCCACATCTGTCGCATCCAGAATTAGTCAAACAACTCGCGCTTGGCAAAGCTTTAGCTGCTTCAAAAAAGTATCCAAACGCGATAATTATTGCGGCAGACACCATGGTTTCGTTTAAAGGCAAAGTTATTGGCAAACCTAAAGACAAAACTGACGCAATAAAAATGTTAAAAAGTTTTAGTGGCAGGAAACATTTTGTATATTCCGGAGTGGTGGTTATGGACGCAGCTTCTGCGAAAATTATTAGCGGTCATGACACAACCGTTGTTCATTTTAGGAAGTTATCTGACAAAGATATAACTTCATACTTAAAGTTTGGCGAAGCCATGGACAAGGCCGGCGGTTATGGGCCTTTGGCAAAAGGGTTAAATCTTATTTCTAAAATTGAGGGTGACGGCACTACTCAATTCGGCATGCCCCTAATGTTCGTTTCCAACGCGCTTTTAAAGTTGGGTGTGAAAGTCTAAATTTGCTATAATTATCTCATGAAAACTGCCCTTATTTCTGTTTACAATAAGCAGGGGATTGTAGATTTTGCAAAAGAATTAATATCACTGGATTTTAAAATTTTAGCCAGTGGCGGCACGGCAAAGGAATTAACATCTGCGGGCGTAGAAGTGCAGGATGTTGCTTCGCTCGTTGGTGGTGGGCCCATATTAGGCCATCGCGTGGTTACCTTGTCGCGTGAAGTGCACGCCGGGCTTTTAGCACAGGATAACGAGGCTGATCGAGCGGAATTAAAAACATTAAACATCCCGTTCATAGATTTAGTTTGCGTAGATTTATATCCGCTTCAAGAGGAAATCGCTAAACATCCCCTCACCCGGCCTGACGGCCACCCTCTCCCGCAAGGGGAGAGGGAAAAAATGACTTCAGCTATCATCGAAAAAACTGACATTGGCGGGCCGACCATGTTGCGCTCGGCAGCAAAGGGCAGAAGAATTGTAATTTGCGATCCGGAAGACAGAATAAAAGTAATTGAGTGGCTTAAAAACGGACAGCCCGACAAAGAATTTTTTATTAACAAATTTTGTGCCAAAGCGGAATTTACAGTGGCCGACTACGCTTTAGCCTCGGCACGCTACTTAAGCTCCGGCAATATTGACGGCGTGGTTGCGCACGAAGTTTCAGCTCTTAAGTATGGAGAAAATGGCTGGCAAGTGCCGGCCGGGTTGTTTAAAAATGAAATTGTTGACGAACTATCGCTAGCAAACTTTAATTTGTTGGCCGGCACAACTCCATCTTACAATAATCTCGCCGATGTTGACCGTTTACTTCAAACAATTACGCACATTGCGGCCGGGTTTGAGGTGAATCGTGAATTACTGGACCCCCGCTTTCGCGGGGATGGACAGAAAGGAGTTCCAAAAATTGCGGTGGGTGTAAAACACGGCAATCCGTGCGGCGCGGCTGTAAACGAGAACCCGCATATGGCCATTCAAAATATGCTGGAAGGGGATTTGCGCGCAATTTTTGGCGGAGTGGTTATGGTCAATTTTACGGTGGACGAAGCCGCGGCGGAAATTTTACTTTCTTACCAAATGCCGGAAGGTCAACGCAGATTGCTGGACGGAATTATTGCCCCGGAATTTTCTGCCGGCGCGGTGGAAATGCTTAAGCGTAAAGGTGATAAATGCCGATTTTTAGTAAATCCGGCTTTGGCAAATTTATCTAAAGCGTCCTTAGACGAACATTCTCGTTTCCGTTATGTGCGGGGCGGATTTTTAAAACAACCTAACTACGCTTTTGTTTTAAATTTAGCCAACGCGGAAATCACCGGCGAAATATCAGAATCTCAAAAAGCAAATATTATACTTGGCTGGGCAATTGGGTCAACTTCCAACAGCAACACAGTGACTATAACCAAAAATAATATGTTAATTGGCAACGGCGTTGGCCAGCAAGACAGGGTTAGCTGCTGCCAGTTGGCAATTAAGCGCGCAACTGATGCCAAGCACGACGTAAGCGGCGCGGCCGCTTACAGCGACAGTTTTTTCCCGTTTGTTGACGGCGTTGAAACTTTATCTTCGGCAGGAATACAAACTATTTTTGCAACCAGCGGCAGTGTGCGCGACATTGAAATAAAAAATTTTTGCAAAGAAAAGAAAATCAATTTAGTAATGCTCCCAGACGTGCAAGCGAGGGGATTTTTTGGGCATTAAAACTTTACGGAGTACGGACGGGTATTACGGATATACGGAATTAAATTGATCCGTATATCTGCACTAATCCGTATTCCGTAAAGAATGAAAGGGGGTGAAACAAAATGGACGTTATGGTAAATCTTTGGGCTGTGTTAGTTTGCGGAATCGCCGCCATGGTGGTTGGTTTTTTGTGGTATGGCCCGCTGTTTAGCAAACCGTGGATGAAAGAAATGGGTATGGACAAATTGTCGTCTACCGAAATTGCATCCATGAAAAAAATGGCCGGCAAAAACTATATACAGCAGTTTATAGGAGCTTTGCTGATGGCCTATGTTTTTGCTAATATCCTAGCCGTTTACAATACCGAAACTTTAGGTATGGGGCTGCAGGGCGCATTCTGGGTATGGATTGGTTTTATAGTGCCGGTTAAATATGGTGACAAGCTATGGGGTGGCAAGTCAGCAAAGTTATTTTTTATTGATTCTTTCCACTATTTGGTCACCTTGGCGGTATTCGCATTGATTATAGTTTCCTGGTAATTTACGAAAAAATTTAAAAATGGCTAAAATGTTCTTATTTTAGCCATTTTTTTATTTATTATCCACAAAAAAGTCGAAATTTTGCGTAAAAAATGGTATAATATAAGAAAGGTTTAATTAATACTTTTAGCATAAACTTTTGCTAAAAGTTGAGGAAACAAAAAATGGCAAAAAAATTAGCAATGCTGTTTGGAATAGTGTTCGTGCTTGTCGGCGCTTTGGGTTTCATTAGCAACCCAATTGTAGGCGAGGGCGGCTATTTCCAAACAGATATGATCCATAACGCTATCCATTTGGTTGTGGGCGTGCTTATGTTAATTATGGCCGGTAATATGGCCACTTTAGCGCTTAATCTTTTTGGCGCGATTTATGTATTGCTGGGCGTTATTGGTTTTGTGCAGGGCGGCGACAAACTTTTGGGTTTAATTGTCCATAACAGCCACGATACCTGGTTACATTTGGTTTTAGGCCTGGTTCTATTGGCGGTTGGGATGAGCACCAAGGGTTCAGGCAGTTCAATGCCTTCTTCGGGTGGAATGACCGGAGGTATGGGCGGCATGCCGTCATAAACGAAACATTTTGGAAAGGACAAACCTACCGGTTTTTCCTTTCCAAACATTTCTGCCTTTGGCAGAAATCCTATCCTTTTCGGAGAAGTTATTTTTTGCCACGAAATAAATTCGATGGCAAAAAATTTTTAAATACTTTGGTTCTACAATAAAAAATAAATATCCGAGACATGGCTCATTATGTTTGCACAGGCGGATGCCAGGGTACTTCCGACACCCACGGCGTCTGCAATATTCAAAGTTGTTTAAGGCATAAAGAGCCTTTAGCTGTTTGTAATTGTACTGACGGGATGCATAAAGAAGCTTACGAGGCGGCCCATCCGGAGTCCCAAGAGCAGCCGCAAGCTAAAGAAGAATAAATTAAAAAAGCCATCCCGGTTAATCGGGATGGCTTTTTGAAGTAAATTATCTTACAGCCATGGCTTTGCTCTGGGTTTTTATGCAACGCGTGCAGGCTTTTAAGCGTTTACCGTTAAAGACGGCATATTGTAAATTAGGAAGAAGCCTTCTTATGGAAGGTCTCATAGAGTGGGATCTTTTAATTGTTCGGCTGTAGATTTTGCCGCAAACGGCACACATTCTGGGCATAGGGGTTTATTTGAGGAGACAAAACTTACCAGTTTTTTCTCCTCAATACTCCTCTTTTTCGGAGGAGTTATTTTCGGCCCCGAGTAAATCGGATGCCGAAAATGCTGTTAAGAAATTAAAAAGCTTATTTAGTATCTAGGATAGATTAACATAATCTGATAAAATAATCAAGTATGCAAATTATAACAACTTTTGTCATATTAATTTTTTCGGCCATTGTCCACGAAGTCAGCCACGGGCTTATGGCGGAAAAGCTGGGTGATGACACGGCAAGGGAAGAGGGGAGAATTACTTTAAATCCCATTCCCCACATAGATCCTTTTGGCTCCGTGCTTTTGCCTTTAATGCTTTTGGCTGTGGGCTCGCCCATAATTTTTGGCGCAGCCAAACCCGTGCCTGTAAATTTTAACAATCTTCGCAATCCCAAAAGCGGCATGGCTTTAGTCTCTTTAGCCGGCCCGCTGGCCAACTTTGCACTGGCAATTTTATGCGTCATCCCCATTAAACTGGGTGTGGTAAACGACCTTTCGTATCCAATTTTGCTGCAGGCCATACTGCTTAATTTGGTTTTGGGGACGTTTAATTTAATTCCCATTCCCCCGCTGGACGGCAGTAAAATTTTAGCCGCTCTTGCGCCTGACGAGTGGATGTATAAAATTTTGTCTTTGGAGAAATACGGGTTTATTTTGGTTCTTATACTTTTGTACGCCGGTTTACTGCAAATAGTTTTGTATCCTGTCGTATTTTGGTTTGGTAGGATTTTTGGAATTGATTTCGGGTTTTAAAATAAAAAAAATGAGCACCGGGACCAAATTAATCCCGGTGCTTTTTTATTCAGGCTTTTGAGTTTTTTGTCCGGCCGGCTCTTTTGGCGTTGTTGAATATTTGAGTCAGCTTGCCTGCTTAAGTTCCTGTTGGATATCAACGGCCGATCTTCCACAGTCCAAGCAAGTATCCAAAAAGAACCTGACGGTAACCGTTACTTCTACCTTAGGTCCCCCGTCGGTTTCTTTTATCTCCAATGCGGCCGTTGCAGGGAAACCCTTTTTTGCCGCTATTTCCAGCAAAAGTTGGGCGTCGGGATTGGCAAAGCACCTATGTTGCATACCTCCTCCAGAGTTGTGTCTGTTTTTATTATCGCATATTTTGGCAAAATGTATTAAAAAAAAGTTCAAGCGCTGACTTCGTATCCACATTGGTGAATGGATGTCAGCGCTTGTAGGCTAGAGTTTTTTATGACTTCGGAATTTTCTTAAGCCGCCGATCGTTTGAAAAGTTTGACGGTGCTTTGGTTGCGGCCTCTTTCCGATCGCCTGAGCGTAAAAAGCTTGAACGGTTTTTGGTTCCTTCCAAAAAATTCGTTGATTCTTTCACGCCAAAGCGGAGTAAGTGCAACCGGCTGGTTGTTCGCTTTTTCCAGATTTCGCTGCAAACGTAGCAGCTCTTTTTTCAGTTCATTTTTTCGGGCAAGGTTTAAAATCTCTTCCCATTCTTCTGGGGTCGGTAAGCAGGGTTTGAAATCCGGGTTCATTTTACCCCCCCCTTATTCTGAGGTAGCTTTGATCGAAGCATTTGGGAGCAGAATGCGGATTTCTGTGATGCGTTCCCAGACATTCGATCGGATAATCCTGTTGGCTTCGGGAGTCCCTTTTATGGCTTCCGTTGCTTCATGATAACTTCCTGGGTGGATGATGATTGTTCTGGGATCATCCTCGCCCTCCCTTGGAACACTGTTTCCGATAACTAAAATAGTCACGTGCTTCCTCCTTTCGAGCAGTTTAAAATATCATATTGACACAGTAATGTCAAACCTGTATAATCACACTAATTGAATAAGAAACCTCCGCCAGCTGGCGGAAATTACCTTTATTGGTCACGAAGCGGGGAAGAACCCTCATCCGGTTCGCCAAAGGCGAACCACCTTCTCCCACAGGGAGAAGGTAATAATGATGAGCTATGCTCCAACAGGTTTCTGGAGAGTACCCAAAACGTGAAGCAGAAGATCTGACATCTTTTGTCAGTTTTTTTATGCTCAAGTTTATTCAGGAAAAGAAATTAATAAGTGGACAGTGAATAGTGAGCAGTGGGCAGTTTGGACCCGCTATCCACTAAGCACTACCCACTAACCACTAGGATCCAATGCCCACAATCAACCAATTAGTTCGCAAAGGCCGCCATGCTTTTAAATACAAAAGCAAAAGCCCGGCCCTTATGAGGAGACAGAACCTCATTAAGAACAAAACTCTGTTTATAAAAACCGGTGCGCCATTTATGCGCGGCGTGTGCTTAAAAGTGTATACAACCACACCAAAAAAGCCGAACTCGGCTTTGCGTAAAGTTGCCAAGGTAAAGCTTACCAACGGTATGGAAGTTATTGCTTACATTCCGGGAATTGGCCACAACTTGCAGGAACACAGTGTGGTTATGATCCGCGGCGGAAGAGTAAAAGATCTTCCCGGTGTGCGTTACCACATTGTCCGCGGTAAGTTAGATACTCTCGGTGTCGACGGGAGAAAAAAGAGCCGTTCTAAATATGGAGCAAAGAGAAAGTAAACAAGTGAGCAGTGTGTAGTGAGTAGTGGGCAGATGGCCCCACTAATCACTATCCACTAAACACTAATCACTACCCTTATGCCAAGAAAATCACGTTCATACGACAAACACACCCCGGAGCCTGACCCTCGTTATGGCTCGGTTAAGTATGCCAAATTTATTAACTATATTATGGAGCGCGGAAAGAAAAATGTTGCGCGCAAGATTTTTTACGATGCCTTAGACATAGTAAGCGAAAAAGTGCAATCGATGCCGTCTCAATCACCCTCATCCGCCGCGCCTAAAGGCGCGGCACCTTCTCCCGTCAAGGGAGAAGGGGAGAAATCCAAGCCTGCCGAAAAGAAATTAGACGGACGTGCCGTCTTTGACATTGCTTTAAAAAATGTAGCGCCAATTATGGAATTAAAATCCAGGCGTATTGGCGGCGCCAACTACCAGGTGCCTATGGAAGTTATGGAACCCAGAAGGACTACACTGGCTATGCGCTGGTTGCTTATTGCATCCCGTTCTAAAAAAGGAATTCGAATGGCCGAAAGATTAGCAGGAGAAATTTTGGACGCATACAACAAGACAGGCGCAGCTATGAAAAAGAGAGAAGATGTGCACAGGATGGCCGAGGCTAACAAGGCTTTTGCGCACTTTGCAAGGTTTGGTAGGAGATAGACCACTGATACACAGATAAACGTAGATGACACAGATGCCTGTGCTAATCTGTGTAAAAAATCTGCGGTTGAATTTTGAAAATATAAAAAAACCGGCGATCGAGTGATCGCCGGCAAGCATATCGCTTCGTTCGATTTTACTCTTTTCTCAGAAAAATAATGGATATAAATGGATATACGGGTTGGCCTCTTGTTGAAACCAATTCGTTCTCCTTTTCCCACCCATTATGGAGATCGCCGAGCTTTGTTATCTCCTCCTTTCGCCTCAGCTCTGTCCATTTACAGACCTTTGAGTCTACCGACAGGAACTCGTAACCAACCGCGTAAATATACATCGTCACTCCTCCATCTTTACTAATTTGGACAGCCAATAATAACACAAAATAGATTCCCCATCAAATCCGCAGCGACACCCTTGATCGCCGATAAATCGGCACGCTACGTCTTAAATCATAAATCTTTAATCTTAAATCAAACTATGGCCAGAGAATATCCCATTGAACTAACACGTAACATCGGTATCATTGCTCACATCGATGCCGGTAAAACTACCGTCACTGAGGGTGTTTTATTTAACACCGGTATGATCCACAAAATCGGCGCGGTGCACGAAGGTGAAACCACAACCGACTGGATGGAGCAGGAACGCGAACGCGGAATTACAATTACTGCGGCTGCGGTGACTTGCTATTGGCAGCCCCGTTTTATTAAATTGGCGGGTGATGTCAAACATAAAATTAATATTATAGACACCCCGGGCCATGTGGACTTTACTGTAGAAGTAGAGCGTTCTTTGCGCGTGCTAGACGGCGCAGTTGTGGTTTTCGACGGCAAAATGGGCGTAGAGCCGCAGTCAGAAACTGTCTGGCGCCAGGCTGACAAATATCACGTGCCGCGTATGTGCTTTATAAACAAAATCAACCAGACCGGCGGAGACTTTTACAAATCGCTCGACTCTATTTTAAAGCGTCTTTCTCCAAATGCTTTTCCTATCCAACTGCCGATTGGTTTTGAAAAAGAGATCAACGGAGTTGTTGATTTGATTAACATGAAGTCCTACACCTACAAAGATTTTACTGACAAGGAATTTACAGTGGGTGAAGTGCCGGCTGATATGCTGGAAAAAGCTAAAGAGTACCGACATCGTTTGTTAGAAAAAGTTGTTGAGTCGGACGATGTTTTAATGGAAAAATATTTGGGCGGCCAGGAATTAACTGAAAAAGAATTTTTAATGGCCATTAGAAAATCGGTTCAGTCCGGCGCTTTCTTCCCGGTTTTGGGCGGAGATGGCCGTGGAATTATAGTTCAAACAATTTTAGACGCGGTTACCAACTTTTTGCCGACCCCGGTAGACCGCGGCGCGGTAAAAGGTCACGACATAAAAACCGGTGCTGATATTGAAAGAAAACCGAGCGATGACGAACCGTTCACTGCTTTGGCTTTTAAAATTGCAACCGATCCGTTTGTCGGACGTCTTTGTTTCTTCCGCGTATATTCCGGAAAACTGGAAGCAGGTTCTTATGTGCTTAACGCAAGGACAGGGGACAAGGAACGCGTGGGACGTATTGTGCGTATGCGCGCGGACGAACGCGATGAAGTTAAAGAAGTTTTTGCCGGCGACATTTGCGCTCTTGTGGGCCCAAAAAATACTTTTACCGGTGACACTTTGTGCGACGTTGAAAAACCAATTCAGCTTGAAACCATCAAGTTCGCCGATCCCGTCATCAGCATGTCCATTGAACCTAAGACCAAAGCTGACCAGGAAAAAATGGGCATTGCACTACAAAAGCTTGGTGAAGAAGACCCAACTTTTCATATTAAAGGCGACGAAGAAACCCAGCAAACCATTATTAGCGGTATGGGTGAGCTTCACCTTGAAATTATCGTCGACCGTATGAAGCGTGAATTTAAAGTGGAGGCCAATGTTGGAAAGCCTGAAGTCGCATATAAAGAAACTATTAAAGCCACTGCCGAAGCTGAAAGCAAATACATTCGTCAGTCCGGTGGTAAAGGTCAGTACGGCCATGTTTATCTTAGAATCGAACCATTAGAACGCGGCAAGGGCTATGAATTCGTAGACGAAATTGTTGGTGGTGTTATTCCAAAAGAATTTATTAAACCCGTGGACAAAGGTATTCAGGAATCGGCCGCAAATGGTGTCATCGCGGGCTACCCCTTGGTAGACTTCCGCATAGCACTTTACGACGGTTCTTACCACGAAGTTGACTCTTCTGAAATGGCGTTTAAAATTGCGGCCTCCAAGGGTTTGCAAGAAGTGGTAAAGCGGGCCTCTCCAATTATTTTGGAACCAATTATGAAAGTGGAAGTTATTACTCCTGAAACTAATATGGGTGATGTAATTGGTGATTTAAATTCTAAGCGCGCGCAAATTAACGAAATGACAGACCGCTTGCATCTTAAAGTTATAGACGCATTTGTACCTTTGAGCGAAATGTTTGGATACGCTACAGCCTTACGTTCTATGACCCAAGGACAAGCCAGCTACACCATGGAATTTGACCACTATGCTGAAGTCCCGCGCAATATTGCAGAAAAGATTATAGAATCAAGACAGGGAATCAATGTAAGAAAAGGGATGTAGGTAAATAAGTTATTTGGTTTCGGGTTAGCGAGTTACGTGTTAAAATGCACATATGAAAATTACCAAATTTGAAGACCTTACTATTTGGAAAGACTCGTTAGCCCTCACTAAATTAATTTACGATCACACGGCAACGTCAAAATTTAGCAGGGACTTTCCTCTTCGCGACCAAATAAGAAGAGCGGTTATTTCCATTAGTTCCAACATTGTTGAAGGCTTTGAAAAAAACAATAATAATGAATTTTGCCGATTTTTAAGAATCTCAAAAGGTTCTGTTGGTGAGGTGAAAAATCAGCTTTACATAGCATCTGAACTGGGTTATATTTCTGATGCTGAAAGAATGTCTTTGTTTGAAAAGTTGGAAAAATTGGCAAAACAAATCGGAGCTTTTATAGTTTATTTAGAAAAATCTAAGGCTATTAAACTCGCCACCCGTAACTCGTAACTCTCAAACTCAATGAGCAATCTCCAAGACATCATAAATTTAGCAGAAGCCGACGGAGGCAAGTTTTTTGTTATTGATGAAAGCGGGGAGGCAAAGTTGGTAATTATGCCAGTAGAGGATTATGAAAAGCTTTTGCTCGGAAAGTTGCAGAGGCAGGTAACGGATGTTGAAGAAATAAATAAAGAAATTATTCACGCGCAGCTTACGGAAGACAAGGCTGCCGCACTCAAAGCGCCTTTGCGCGGCCCTACCGTTACCCAGGAGGCGGAAATTTCTAAAAACGATTTGCGCGCAGAAGTCATTGACCCCACCTTTGACTTTGAAGGCCCAAAAGTGGAAATAGACGATTTGTAATTTACTAAAAAAGCCCCGAACTTCTTAGGGGCTTTATGTGTTATACTAGGTATATGAAAAAAATAATCGCAACAATCTCAATTTTGCTAATAGCCGCGGCCTGTAGCAGGCCAATTTCTGACAACTACCAGAAGCCTTTAGACAGGCCGGCAACCACAACACCGGAAACTTTGCCAAAAGAAAATAAACCCGGCGGCAATATTTTAGGCCAGCCGGTTACCCTAAAAAAAGGGGAAACAGCTGTGTTTGAAGGCGGCAGGGTAAGTTTAAAAGTATTGGATTTTTACTACCAGCCCTGTCCCGAAGGCGCCCAATGTTTTTGGAGCGGTCTGGATGTTTATTATGAACTGGTTGTGGACGGTAAAACATATATTCATAATACCCCCGGCACCGGAATTAACGCGCCTTACGAAGTTAATTTAAAGGATTCCGACTATAAAACCTACGCGACCTTTGTGGTGAGCAAAAAATAAATGGTGCTCTAAAATTAAGAATCCTATGAAAAGGTTTTTAGTAATTGCTTCAATTTTTCTTTTCTCTGCGGCTTGCCAAAACCAGCCTCCGGTTGGAAGTGAACAAAATCCGCCTATTTCTGTTTCCCCCGCCCCCACGCCTCCCGGCGGCACTGAGCCTACTACGAACCCGGCGAACCCACCGCCTGCCAATTTAGGCCAGCAAGTAATTTTAACTGGGAGCATTGTTTGTTTAAAGCACAAAAATGTTAAGCCCGGCGATCCCGAGACTATGGAATGCGCTTTGGGTTTTAAAGAAGACGGCACAGGCAAGTATTATGGCTTAAAGAATTTTGACGCTTTAATGTTTGAAACTTCTGCCAAAGTAAAAGTCACCGGCACGCTGGAAGCCGCCATTAGCGATAAATATGAAATGGCGGCTGTTATTAACGTAACAAAAATGGAAAAACTATAGCCGCTAAGGGCGTTTGACAAAAGTAGTAAATATCTTTAAAATAAGCTTTAGTTAACTTCCATTTCGAGCGAAGCGAGAAATCCGTAAATACTCAAATTAATAGATCTCTCACTTCGTTCGAGATGGAAAATATCAATTATTAATTATCGCCTTGGATTCCATCACGGAAAAAAAGAGATAAACCCTTGGTACTGTATCGAGATCGAGAGATATAGTATTAAGGGTTTCTCGGGCGACTCGATCTTAATCAAGATCGAAAGAAAGGAAATCTGCAATGGCAGAAGGAAAATTTGACCGCAGCAAGACCCACGTTAACGTTGGTACCATTGGTCACGTCGACCACGGAAAAACCACTTTAACCGCGGCTATTACTACGGTTTTAAGTAAGACTGGCGGAGCCAAGGCCCGCGCTTACGACAGCATTGATAATGCCCCGGAAGAAAAAGCCCGTGGTATTACCATCAATACCGCGCACGTAGAATACGAAAGCGCAAAGAGACACTACGCTCACGTAGACTGTCCGGGACACGCTGACTATATTAAAAACATGATTACCGGTGCCGCCCAAATGGACGGTGCTATCTTGGTAGTTTCGGCAGCTGACGGCCCAATGCCCCAGACCCGTGAACACATTTTGCTTGCCAGACAAGTAGGTGTGCCTTACATTGTCGTTTATATGAACAAGTGCGACATGGTCCAAGACAAAGAACTTTTGGATTTGGTCGAAGAAGAAATCCGCGACCTTTTGACCAAGTATGAATTTCCTGGAAAAGACACTCCAATCATTCGAGGCAGCGCCTTGAAAGCTTTGGAAGGGGACGCGGAATACGAAGCTACCATCCACAAATTAATTGAAACCTTGGACACCTACATTCCTGACCCGGTTCGCGAAATTGACAAGCCATTCTTAATGCCTATTGAAGACATCTTTAGCATTGAAGGCCGCGGCACCGTGGTAACCGGAAGAATCGAACGCGGACAGGTTAAGATTAACGAAGAAATTGAAATTGTAGGTTTAAAGCCTACCCAAAAAACTGTTGTTACCGGTATTGAGATGTTCAACAAACAGCTCGACAGCGGTATGGCAGGGGACAACGCCGGAATTTTGCTCCGCGGTACCAAAAAGGATGAAGTAGAACGCGGACAAGTGCTTTGCAAACCGGGCTCTATTAACCCGCACACAGAATTTGAAACTGAAATTTACGTGCTTACCAAAGAAGAAGGCGGACGCCACACCCCGTTCTTCAAAGGTTACAAACCGCAGTTCTACGTTAGAACCACGGACGTAACCGGTGACGTAACTCTTCCTGACGGCCAGGAAATGGTTATGCCAGGGGATACCGTAAAATTGATTGTTAAATTAATTACTCCGGTTGCTTTGGAAGAAAAAGGCAAATTCGCTATTCGCGAAGGCGGCCACACAGTAGGCGCTGGTGTAGTTACAAAGATTATAAAGTAAACAGTAGACAGTAAACTGTATACAGAAAAAACTCCTCCCCGTTTGGGGAGGAGTTTTTGTTTGTAAAAGAAGAAACGGCGTGATCTTAGATCACGCCGTTCGCTGTTTTTTATTTTCTACCTTGAACGATAGAAACGTCGATGTGGATGTTGGTCACAGGCGAGTGCCACCATCCAGTTTATTCCCGTTACGACAATCGCCGTGCTGACGACAGGTGCGTACCGCACCATTTCAAGCGGCGCAAAGAGCACACCGGCAATGAAACCCACCATCAGAACTAGTGAGCCGTAAAGGTTCAAGTGGAATACAAAAAACTTTTTGTTCATGGAATCCTCCTTTGAGTCGGTTTTAGGTCTTAGACTACGACCTTCTCCCAACCAACCAATCTTTTTATTAGTATTGATTAGTTTGGAGAAGGGGAGAGAAGGGGAGAGAAGGGGAGAGAAGGGGAGAGAAGGGGAGAGAAGGGGAGAGAAGGGGAGAGAAGGGGAGAGAAGGGGAGAGAAGGGGAGAGAAGGGGAGAGAAGGGGAGAGAAGGGGTTGCTTGCGCAAGCCTTCTCTCCGGGAACTAGTAGTTGATTGAGAAGTTTTTTATTTCCCAATCGTGGACAGCAAGAGCCCTATGTGCAACAGAGATCCTGTGGCCTTTGATTTGGAGCACCCATGGTCCAATGGCATCGGTGGATAGTTCAATTGTCGTGCCTCTGCTCGACACGAACCGGAGCCCTCCATCTTGACAGGTTACATCCACGCCGACGTAGTCACCTGTCCTTTCATCTTGAACTCCTTCGATGTGGGCGGCTTGCACCGCCTCTGGAAGCTCGGCTGGAGTTTCTATACTTTGGGTTTTTTTGAGGAAGTACTCGGGAATCACTCCGCCTCCCGCCGCCGCAGACCTGGCAAAAGCCACGACCGCGGTTTTGAAATCGTTAAATCTCAAACAAGCTGTTGTTGGGTCTTCTTTTTCTTCTTCCATTTCCCCTCCTGAGGGCTGGCCGTCTTTCTAGGGCAGCCTTTTTTAGTTATTACTTTCCTTTACGGAAAGCAAATTACCTACAAAATTATTTTATAGACAAATTGCTTTCCAAAAACCAAGCAAGTCATTACTGCTAAAATTTTTAGTTGTTTTAAAGAACTTCTCCCAACCAACCATCGGAAGATGATTAATTCAGAGAAGGGGACGAACATCATGATGATGCTCGTCCTTTGAACTGAATAGTTTCAAGCAGGTAGGTTTTCCTCGATCACTGCTTTTGTAAGCTCGCGGTCTTTCGACTCGGCTTCAGGGTCCGGAACATCCAGTACCCTAAAGGCTGCCCACACCGCGTTTTGGCGTGATGTGAGCTCGCTTAGCTTTTGCCAGCACTCTTTGGATGACCCATCGCTGGGCGGGCTGGACTTTCGTTTATGATCTATTCTATCAATCAGCCTTTTTTTTGAAGCGGCTAGTTTGATAGCGATCAATGCCGCTTCCTTATTTAATAACGGCCCAGGAATACACAGACTTAAGTTTTTCTTCTCAAGTCTTACTACGGCTATGTCGTAGTAAGTTTCTGTGTAGTCATCGCTCTCCCACTCAATGACCAAGGCGTGGTCGTCACGGCAATCCAGAATCGCATCGAATATCAACGCAAAACATAGATTTGCCACTTTATATTCGGAAACGTTTTTAGCTTGGTCGGCCAAATTGAACAGAGCAACGATCCATTCGATATTCATTTGTAATCCTCCTTAAACAGAACGATTTGTCTGTTTTCGCAGGGGGTTTGTTTTTTGGTAGCAATCTAGTCCGATTGCTACAGTGTTCCTGCGCTCCGCAGGATTTGTAATTATAGCATTTTTTAAGAATTTTGTCAATAGACTATAATTCCTTGACAAAACCCTCAAATGCGTTTAAACTATTGCAAGTGCTCAATCTAGTTCGTTGAAATCCGCTGAAAATACGCAGATTAGGACGCTGATTGAACGCTGAACTTAATCAGTATCTTTCAAATGGACAAAGACGTATCTGCGCCAAAAATCCGCATAAAGATAAGGGCTTACGACCACAAGTTGATCGACCAAAGCTCTAAACAGATAGTGGACACTGCCAAGAGAACTGGCGCGTCTATTTCCGGTCCTGTGCCTCTTCCAACCGAAAAGAGTAAGTACACCGTACTTCGCTCCACTTTCGTCCACAAAGACAGCCGCGAACAGTTTGAAATGCGCGTGCACAAACGGCTGATTGATATTCTAAATGCCACTCCAAAAACTATAGACTCATTGACCAATTTGAATTTACCGGCCGGCGTCGATGTCGAGATAAAAATGTCATAAAGATTTTGTAAGTTAGTTCCTATCGCCCAAAGCAAAAGCGCTCAAGCAATTGGACAACGATTTACTCACATAAGTACAAATAGAATTTTTCTATGTGTATTGATGCGGGCAAATCGGCCCGCTTTTTAAATTAATTAGAATTAAGTAAAATTGATAAATTAAATAGAATTGATAGAAATTTTATTTAATTTTACTTAATTTTTAAATTTTATTTAATGAATTTCTTGGTTGGCCACAAACTTAATATGACTCAGTACTTTGACGAAGCCAGCGGTGAAGTTGTTCCCGTAACGGTTATTAAAGCTGGCCCAATGGTAGTTACCCAAGTTAAGTCAGCAGAAGGTAAGGACAAATATAATGCCGTTCAAGTTGGCATGGGAAAAAAGAAAAGAGTATCTAAATCTGTTAAGGGACACTTAAAGGAATTAGGTGTATTTGCCGTTTTATCTGAGTTTAGAGTTCCAGATGTGAAAGACATTCAACCCGGCCAAAAGCTTCACATAGACGGCTTTGTGCCCGGTGAATTGGTAAATGTTATTGGCGTAAGCAAGGGTCGCGGTTTTGCCGGTGCAATGAAGCGCCACGGATTTAAAGGTTTCCCGGCCAGCCACGGTCATAATAAACCCAGAAGTGTAGGTTCCATTGGTCAACGTTTCCCGCAGCACGTAAGAAAAGGTATGCGCATGTCAGGGCACATGGGCGTGGATCAAGTTACTGTAAAGAATTTACAGGTTGTAGAAGTGGACGTGGCCAAGAATCTTATTACTTTAAAGGGTGCGGTGCCAGGACACAGAAACGGCCTTGTTAAAGTGGTATCTACAGGAATAGTTAAACCGTTGGTAAAAATTGAGGTAGTGAAGGAAGAGAAAAAGAAAAAGTAAATACAAATATACGAATGCACAAATGATACTGATAACCACAAATTTCAATAGTCAAAATCCGTAGTTATTTGTTTCATTTGTGCATTTGTAAATTTGTATCTTTAATTTATGAAAGTATCTGTTTACAACCAAAAAGGTGAAGTAGTCGGCGACATTGAGCTTAACTCAAAGATTTTTGAAGTTAAACCCAACGAGCACCTTTTAGCCGAAGCTGTCAGAATTCAAATGGCCAACTCCCGCAGCATTGGCGGTCATACCAAAACCCGCGGCGAAGTTAGCGGTGGCGGCAGAAAGCCCTGGAAGCAAAAAGGCACCGGCCGAGCCCGCGTTGGCTCAACCCGAAGCCCAATTTGGAGACATGGTGGTATTACTTTTGGTCCTCGTTCCAACAGAAACTGGGAATTAAAGTTAAACAAGAAGGCCAAAACTCAAGCGCTATTTATGGGCCTTTCCGATAAAGCCAAAGACAAGCAGTTTATTGTTGTTGATTCTTTTACTTTGGAGCAACCAAAGACCAAAGAGTTTAACAAAACTTTATCTACATTAAATTCCGGAATCAAGTTCAGCGGCAAAAAGCAGTTATTGGTAGTCGCGAAAAAAGACGACAAAATAATTAGAAGCAGCCGCAATATTAAATCGGTTAAAACAGTTTTGGCCAACAGCTTAAACATTTTAGATGTTTTAAAAGCCGATAGTATGGTGGTTTTAAAAGACAGCTTACCGGTAATTGAAAAGACTTATTTAAAGAAGTAAACAAGTGAGCAGTGCACAGTGATCAGTGATTAGAACTGACCACTACCCACTACCCACTGACCACTCACAAATGGCTTTATTTTCCAGAAAAAAAGAAGAAGTTACTGACACCAAGTACGAAGTATCAACGGATGAAAAATCCGGCGGTATTACACTTGCCAAAGTCCCAAGCGTTTTAGTCCAGCCAAGAATTTCGGAAAAAGCCGGCCATTTGGTGAAATTAAATAAGTACGTTTTTAAAGTTAAAGGTAATGCCAACAAAGTGGAAGTTAAAAAGGCTGTTGAACAGACTTATAAAGTAAAAGTCACCCAAGTTAACATAATTAGGAATTTAGGCAAGACAAAGAATTTTGGCAACAGAAGCGGAATTACAAGTGGCTTTAAAAAAGCAATTGTAACTTTAAGAAAAGGCGATAGCATACAAGGATTAACAGATGTAGTGTAAACTCTACGGATTACGGATTTGTACGGACATACGGAAATGCAATTCCGTAAATCCGTAAAGTTCTGTACTCCGTAGAAATATTTAAGCAATATACATGGCGGTAAAAATTTACAAACCAACCAGCGCAGGCAGACGTATCCATTCGGTTACGGATTATTCGGTTTTATTTAAAAAGCATAAAACGCCCAAGCACTTAATTGCCTCCAAAGCCAAGCCGGCCGGTAGGAATAATTCAGGTAAGATAACCGTAAGGCACCAGGGTGGCGGCGCAATTCGCAAAGTTCGTATTGTAGATTTTTCTCGCCAAGATAAAAAGAACATTCCTGCATTGGTCAAAAGCATTGAATACGACCCAACCCGCACTGCATTTATTTCGCTCTTAGCTTATACTGACGGCGAAAAGAGATATATGCTTACCCCGCAAGGCGTAAAAGTCGGCGACAAAGTTATGTTTGGCGAACAGGCCGAAATTTTGCCCGGTAACCGTTTAGCTTTAAAAAATATTCCTGTTGGAACTTTAATTCATGACATTGAGCTCATCCCCGGCCAGGGCGGCAAAATTGCAAGATCCGCAGGTTCTTATGCTACACTCCAGACTGTTGAAGCCGGATATGCTTTGCTGAAAATGCCAAGCGGTGAAATCCGCAAAGTTAGGGACACTTCACTGGCTTCTATTGGCCAGTTGGCTAACTCGGACTGGATGAATGTTAGAATCGGTAAAGCAGGAAGAAGCCGTCATATGGGCTGGAGACCGTCTGTCCGCGGTAAAGCTATGAACCCGGTAGACCACCCTCACGGTGGTGGTGAAGGCCATAACCCAATTGGTATGAAATATCCAAAAACTCCTTGGGGCAAACACGCGCTCGGAGTTAAGACCAGAAGGCAGAAGAAATATTCTAACCAAATGATTATTAAACGCAGAAGCAAATAACAGTAAATAAGTTAATAAGTGAATCAGTAAATAAGGCTTATTAACTTACTAGCTTATCCACTTATTAGCTAACCTTATGTCACGATCATCTAAAAAAGGACCATACGTAGACCCACGAGTACTCAAAAAAGTGCTCAACGGTAAAGCCGGCAAGGATCAAATTAAAACCTGGTCCCGCGCCTGCACAATTGCCCCCGAATTCGTAGGCTTTACTTTTTTAGTGCATAACGGACGTGCCCACACCTCGGTATTCGTAACGGAAAATATGGTCGGACATAAGCTCGGCGAATTTTCACCTACGCGCAAATTCATCCGCCATGGCGGTAAGATGGCTAAAGAACAGGAAATGGCCAAGGCAGAGGCAGAGAAAGCAAAATTAGCGTCCGCAAAGGAAGAACCCAAGAAGTAACAAGTGACAGGTAACAGGTGACAGGTAGCTGTAACCCGTAACCCGTCACTCGTAACTAAACTATATGGCCAATAATCAGACACAATCAAATACCAAACTTGTTACCGCCAGCGCGAGGCATCTTCATCTTGCCCCGAGAAAAATGCGCTTGGTGACAAATATGGTAAAAGGCATGAATGCTGTCGACGCCATTACCCAACTTCAGCACACAGAAAAAAAGGCGGCTGATATGTTAATTAAACTTATCCAATCTGCAATTGCGAATGCAAAAAATAATTTTGCGTTAGACCCCGAACATCTGTTTATAAAGAGCATTTCGGCGGACATGGGCAAAGTAATGAAACGTTACTTCCCGCGTGCCCGCGGCAGTGCTTTTGTAATCCGCAGGAAAATGAGCCACGTAAACATTGTTTTGGAAGAAAGAAAACAGGGCAAAGCCAGCAAGTCCCGCGCCTTAGGTTTCTTAAATAGAAAACCTGCCGAGGAAAAGTCCGAAAATGTTGACCAAAAAGACGCGGTGGCCAAACCCGCGGTAAAAGAAGAAGGCAAGAAACCGCAGTTGTTTAAGAGCGAAGAGCAGACCAAGATGAACAAAATCCAGAACAAGAGAAGGCTGTTTAATAGAAAGAGCGGAGAATAGAATAATTGACAAGATTTATAAGAATGACAAGAATTAAAAAAATCATGCTCAATCATTTAAATCTTAGTTAATCTTACTTAATCAATTTTATGGGTCATAAAATCAATCCTATATCTTTAAGATTAAACATTACTAACGACACTTGGAAATCCAGATGGTTTTCCAAGAGCCATTTTATAAAGCAACTCCGCGAAGACGTTAAAATCCGCGAGTACTTGGAAAAGCATTTAAAAAAGGCCGGCTTGGTTAGGATTGATATTGAACGCTTAAACGACGGCACTATCACAGTCATTATTAAAACTACTAAACCGGGATTAATTATTGGCAAAGGCGGCGCCGGGATTGAAGAACTCAAGAAAAAGATTAAGCAAAAGCTCAAGATTAAACAGGAATTGAAGGTAAATATAGAGGAAATTAGGGATGTTAACTTGCAGGCCCAGGTAATTGCTAACGGGATTGTTGAGCAACTGGAAAAGCGCGTAGCTTTTAGGCGCTTAATGAAACAATCACTCGAGCAAATTATGAACGCCGGTGCCAAGGGCGCGAAAGTCGCAATCGGCGGGCGTTTAAACGGAGCTGATATTGCCAGAACCGAACATTTGTCTTCCGGAAAAATCCCGCTTCACACACTCAGGGCCGATATAGATTTTGCAAGATCAACAGCATTTACCACTTACGGAACAGTTGGAGTTAAGGTCTGGATATACAAAGGCGATGTGTTTGAAGAAAAGAAAGCAAACAGATAAACACGGATGAATGCAAACGGAAGAACACGGATCCGTGTTAATCAATAATTAATCAGTGTTAATTAGTTTCAAATATGTTTATCCCTAAAAAACTTAAACACCCCGGTAGCAGAACCTTCGGTTCGCTACGGGGCGAGGGTCAAAATACCTAACGTTTAGTTTACTATCAGAATTTAATTTATATGTTCATTCCGAAAAAGTTGAAACACCGCAAACACCATCGCGGTCATAACAAGGGCAAAGCCATGGCGGGAAATGAAATTTCCTTCGGCTCTTTTGCTTTAAAAGCTATGGAAAGCTCTTGGGTAACCGCGCGCCAGATTGAAGCCGCCAGAAGGGCAATGACCCGCTACGTGCAAAGAGGCGGAAAAATTTGGATTCGCGTTTTTGCCGACAAACCCGTAACCTTACACGGTAACGAAAGCCCTATGGGTGGCGGTAAAGGTGCGGTTGACCATTTTGTCTCGGTTGTTAAAAAAGGGAAAATTTTATTTGAAATGGACGGCGTCACAAAACAGCAAGCCCAGGAAGCCATGAGGCTTGCCAGCTATAAATTGCCTGTGAAATCCAGATTTTTAGAGAAAGCACATAGAGGCTAGCATTTAAGTAGTAGGTAGTAAGTAGTAAGGGGTATAAAAATAAATCCCATTCTACATACTACTTACTACAGACTACTAACTAACATATGAAATTTACAGAATTAAAAACTAAGTCAGAAGCGGAAATTAAGCAATTGCTTATTGAGCTGCGGCAGAAGGTGCACGACTTGTCAGTTAAGCTGAAATTGAATCAGGTTAAAAATAACCAGGAATTAAAAGCGACTAAGAAAGATATTGCGAGAATAATGACTTTTTTAGCAAACAGATAAACACGGAGACTGCAAACGGAAGAACACGGATCCGTGTAATCAGTAATTAATCGGTGTTAATCAATATATGGAATCAACAAGCATAAAAAAACAGCAAATGACAGGAATAGTCGTGTCCGACAAAATGGACAAGACCGTGGTGGTTTTGGTAAGCCAAAGAAAACGCCATGCTAAATATCACAAATCCTATACCGTTTCCAAAAAGTTTAAAGCACACGACGAGAAGAACGAGTATAAGACGGGGGACAAAGTGGTAATTGAGTCTATTAAGCCCAAGAGCAAGGAAAAAAGATTTGCAGTAATTAGTAAAGTATAAAAAGTAAACAGTACACAGTGCTCAGTAAACAGATCTGACTACTGTATACTGACTACTGAGAACTAAATAATATGTTACAAGTAAGATCCTGGATTAAAATAGCTGACAACACCGGCGCTAAAATCGTCAATGTCTTTAGTGTGAACGGAAAAAACAGCAACCGTTTTGCAAGAATTGGCGACATTGTCGCAGGCTCAGTAAAACAAGTTGCCCCAAATTCCAACGTCAAGAAAGGCGACAAAGTTTACGCTGTTATTGTTCGTTTACGAAAAGAAATTCGCAGAAAAGACGGATCTTACATACGCTTTGACGAAAACGCAGGGGTATTAGTAGACAAAGAAAAAGGCGAACCGCGAGGCACCCGTATTTTTGGCCCCATCCCCAGAGAAATTCGTGAAAAAGCCAAAGGCCAGTTTGAAGACGGATTTAAAAAGATAGTTTCATTAGCACCAGAAGTAATATAAAGTAAACAAATAAACACGGATGAATGCAACGGATGAACACAGATCCGTGTTAATCAGTAATTAATCAGTGTTAATTAGTGAATATATGAATAAACTAAAAATTAAATCCGGTGACACTGTTAAAGTTTTGTCTGGCAAAGACAAAGGCAGGACAGGCAAAGTGTTGAAGGTTTTTCCTAAAACCGGCAAAGTTATGGTTGAGAACATCAATGTCCATACCAAATTTGAACGTTCTAAAAAAGCGGGCGAGCCAGGGAAAAAAGTCACTTTTTTTGCCTATATGCCGGTAAGTAAGCTTATGTTGGTTGACCCGAATTCCGGACAACCTTCCAGAGTTACTTTTACCTTTTTAGAAAACGGTAACAAGCAGAGAATTGCTAAGGCAAGTGGGAAAGCAGTATAAATCGCTGAACGGACGCGGATAGGGACGCTGAATTAACGCTGAATATAAGTTTCGGCGTGAGATCAGCGTTCCAATCAGCGACAAATCAGCGGAATAGGAATTAAATAAGTATGGAAAGATTACAAGAACAATACATTAAGAAAATTGCACCGGCTTTGAAAGAAAAGTTTGGTTTTAAAAATGTCATGCAAGTCCCCCGGATTTTGAAAGTTATGGTCAACGTTGGTGTGGGCAAATTTAAAGAAGATAAGAAAAAGATTGACCAGATTGTAGAAGATATTAAAAAAATTACAGGCCAAGCCCCGGTGAGGACCAAAGCCCGAAAATCCATTGCAGGCTTTAAAGTAAGAGAGAACCAAATTGTCGGAATAGTTTGCACCTTACGCGGTTTTAAAATGTACAGCTTTTTGGACAAACTTATTAATGTTGCCTTGCCAAGAGTTCGAGATTTCCAGGGTATTTCCAAAGACGGTTTTGACGGACGCGGTAACTATCATTTAGGCCTTAAAGAACAGCTGGTTTTTCCTGAAATTTCATCTGAAAGCTTAGAAAACGTTTTCGGTTTAGAAGTATCTATAGTTACCAACGCTAAGAAAGATGAAGTTGCCAGAGAGTTGTTAACCCAAATGAGAGTCCCATTTAAGAAGTAAACAGTAAACAGTACACAGGAATCAGTTTACTGAGCACTGTATACTGAGCACTCACCAATATGGCTACACAAGCCCAAATTGCAAAATCTAAAAGAAGTCTTAAAAACCCCAAGTTTTCCACTCGGATTGTTAGACGTTGTTGGAAATGTGGGCGTAAAGCCGGATATATGCGCGACTTTGATTTATGCAGAATATGTTTTAGGGAGCTGGCCAGTAGAGGCGAAATTCCCGGAATAGTAAAAGCATCATGGTAATTAAATAAAATTAAGTAAAATTGACAAAATTAAATAGAATTGAAATGCAAAGAGCAACAACAAATTTCATTTAATTTTACTTAATCCTAATAAATTTTGTTCAATTAAAATCCTATGTTCACCGATCCAATAGCAGACATGTTAACCCGCATCCGCAATGCAGCCGCGGCTCAGAAAACTGAGTTGGTTTTACCGTATTCCAAGTTTAAGGCAAATTTAGCGCAGGTACTGCTTAAGGAAGGTTTTGTAAGCAGCGTAAATGAACTTACAGGAGCGCCAAAAATGCTGCAAATTAACTTAAAATATTCGGGCGGAGAATCTGTAATCGCTGGAATTAAAAGAGTAAGCAAACCGGGACAAAGAATTTATTTGCCGGCTGACAAAATCCCAAGAACCAACAGCGGCTACGGGCTTACAGTGGTTTCCACCTCACGCGGACTTATGACAGACAAAGAAGCCAGAAAAGCTAAAGTAGGCGGGGAAATAGTCTGCCAGGTTTGGTAATTAAAAATACAAATATACTGATGCACAAATGAAACGAATAACTGCGGATGCTAAAAATTAAAATTTGTTGTTATCAGTATCATTTGTACATTTGTTAATTTGTATATACATAATTTATGTCAAGAATAGGTAAAAAACCAGTTGTCATCCCCAGCGGGGTAAAAGTAGAAAAGAAAGATTTAACTTTGACCGTAACCGGCCCTAAAGGGACTTTAACTTTGCCAATTCACCCGAAAGTAAAAGTAGAAATAACCGACAAAGAAGTAACGGTAGATGTCGACGGTAAAGACAATAAAAGACAAAAAGCTCTGTGGGGTTTGTTTAGGGCTTTAATCCAAAACCAGGTTGAGGGCGTTACCAAAGGCTTTGAAAAGAAATTGGAAGTTATTGGTGTAGGTTTTAAAGTCGCGGTCCAAGGCACCAAGATTGTTATGGCTTTAGGCTTTTCGCATCCTGTGGAAGTAGACATCCCAACCGGTTTAACAGTTACTGCTGACAAGAACGTTATTAGCATTTCCGGAGCAGACAAACAGCAGGTCGGCCAGTTTGCAGCCGAAGTCCGCGAACTTAAAAAACCCGAACCTTACAAAGGCAAAGGCATTAAATATATAGATGAAGTCATTATCCGCAAAGCCGGTAAAGTTGTTAAAGTCGTAGGAGGCGGAAAGTAATTATGATACGAATCTACGAATGTATACGAATATCGCCAATATGCGAATTCGCACATTCGCCAGATTCGCATACATTTGCATAATTCGTATCACATATATGAACAAAGAGAAGCAAAAATTACATAAACGAACCATCCGCCACAAAAGAGTTAGATCTCGTGTTAGCGGCACCGATTCTCGTCCGAGACTTTCGGTTTTTCGTGCCAATAAACACATTTACGCCCAGCTTATTGACGACAACAGCGGCAAAACTATAATTTCCGCTTCCAGCAGTGAAGTAAAAAGCAAAGGCAAGAAGGCCGATTTAGCCAAAGAAGTAGGTAAATTAGTTGCAAGCAAAGCAATTGCTAAGAGCATAAAAGCCGTAAAGTTTGACCGCGGCGGCTACGCTTATCACGGCAGGGTAAAAGCTTTGGCAGAGGGCGCAAGAGAAGGCGGATTAGAATTTTAATTAAAGATACAAATATACTGATGCACAAATGAAACGGATAACTTCGGGTGTTAAAAATTAAAATTTGTTGTTATTAGTATCATTTGTACATTTGTTAATTTGTATATAAATCAATTATGGAAAAAAGACGCAGACAATCGAATAACGAAGGTGAACGCGACCGAAACGAGTTTGACCAAAAAGTGGTAGAGGTAAAAAGAGTTACCCGTGTAGTTGCGGGCGGTAAAAGAATGCGCTTTCGCGCGCTTGTTGTTATTGGTGACCGCAAAGGTAAAGTCGGCATGGGCCTGAAAAAAGGCGCAGACGTTTCAGAAAGCGTAAACAAAGCTGTTAACGCCGCAAAGAAGAATATGATAACCCTGCCGCTTGTTGAAGGCACAGTGCCCCATGGCATTAACATAAAGTATAAATCCAGTATGTTAATGCTTAAGCCTGCCAAGCCCGGTACGGGTGTTATTGCCGGAGGTGCAGCCCGCCAAGTTTTTGAACTGGCCGGAGTTAAAAACGTAGTTTGCAAAATGTTAGGTTCAAACAACAAGGTAAATAACGTAAAAGCCGTATTCGGAGCGTTTAAGAAGATGAAAAGTAAAGAGGCATTAAGGCAATTGCGAAAATAATAATTGAAGATACAAATATACTGATGCACAAATGAAACGAATAACTGCGGATGCTAAAAATTAAAATTTGTTGTTATCAGTATTATTTGTACATTTGTTAATTTGTATATATCTATATGATAAAATTACATCAGTTACATAAGCATCCTAAATCCATGCACCGCAAAAAAGTTGTCGGTCGCGGACTTGGTAGCGGCCACGGCACTTATTCTACGCGTGGTGGCAAAGGGCAAACAGCCAGAACCGGGCACAGCAAAATGCCGGCAATTTTTGAAGGTGGTCGCCAGCCGCTTGTCAGGCAGTTGCCAAAATCCCGCGGCTTTAGGGCTTTAAACGGCAAAGCAGCTGCGGTTAGTTTGAACGATTTGAGTATTTTTAAAGACGGTGATACTGTAACCTTACAAGCCTTAAAAGACAAAGGCTTGGTTGACGATATGGTAACCAAAGCCAAAATTTTGGGCGGTGAAATAAAAAAAGCTTTAAATATCAAAGTTCCTGTTTCAGCATCGGTCAAAGAAGCGGTAGAAAAGGCCGGCGGGAAAGTGCTATAATTGGAACACAAAACCTGAAGCATGAAAAATAAGTTTCAAATTTCATGTTTCAAAATTCATTTTTCATGAATAAACTATCGTTAATCTGGAAAACCAAGGACCTGCGCAATAAAATTTTAATTGTGTTTGGTCTTTTGTTATTAACCAGAGTTTTGGCCCACATCCCCATTGCAGGCATTGACTCTTCGGGCCTGAAGAATTTTTTTCAGCAAAGCCAGTTTTTTAATTTATTAGATGTTTTCTCCGGCGGAGGCTTAACTAATTTTTCCATAGCCATGCTCGGCGTGGGCCCTTACATTACGGCATCTATTATTATGCAGCTGCTTACTATTGTCGTGCCTTCGCTTACTGAAATGCAAAAAGAAGGCGGGGAAGCCGGCCGCGCAAAAATTAACCAATACACCCGTTACCTTGCCATTATTTTAGCTCCCTTGCAGGCTTTTGGCACAATCCGTTTACTTCAGAGCCAGGGTGGAGCTGCCATTTTAGGCAACTTTAGTCCGTTTGTTTGGTTTACAGTTTTGCTTTCTGTAACTGCCGGCACTATGTTGCTTATGTGGATTGGTGAAATTATGTCCGAGTTCGACATTGGCAACGGTGTTTCTTTAATTATTTTTGCAGGTATTGTCGCGCGTATTCCCGCTAACTTTGGCTTTTTAAAAAGCTGGTACGACCCTTCCAAACTCCCGATTGTTTTGGCTTTTATTGCCATGATATTAATTGTAATTGCCGGGGTTGTTTTGGTTACGGAGGCACAGAGAAACATACCTATTGCGTATGCTAAACGGGTTAGGGGTAATAAACTCTTTGGCGGGGTTAACACTCATTTGCCTTTGCGCCTAAACCAAGCGGGTGTAATCCCGATTATTTTTGCAATTTCTGTAATGTTGTTTCCGGCAATGATTGCGCAATTTTTCGTTAATGCTAAAAGTCCTGCGCTTGCCGGCCTGGCGGAAAAAACCATTGCTATTTTTAATTCCCAGGGTCTTTATTACGGCATTGCTTATTTTATTTTAGTTATGGCCTTTACTTATTTTTATACGGCCATAGTTTTTAACCCGCAGGAAATTGCTGAAAATGTGCAAAGGAACGGGGGCTTTGTTCCGGGTCTTAGGCCGGGCACACAAACCGCGGATTTTTTAAGCATGGTTTTAAACAGAATTACTTTGGCCGGCGCTTTCTTTTTAGCGCTAATTGCCATTTTGCCCCTTATTATGCAAAATTATACCGGCACCACTGCCTTAACTTTTGGCGGCACAGGGCTGTTGATTGTGGTCTCCGTGGTCATAGAGGTTATTAAGAAAATAGAAGCACACTTGACCATGCACGACTACGAAGGTATATAATCATCTATATTTATAAAAAAGCGGCCAAATAAAGGGGCCGTTTTTTTATTGCAAAAAACCTAGGGTTTTACTATAATTTGTCTAGCTACCACGTTGTAGGAGGTCGCATGGACGTCTTGTATAATGGTTATCCAGCCATCCTGATTATAAGGGGAGGCCGGAACACCAAGGACTTCAACACATTGAAAGACGAGTCGCTTTTCAGACCGACTGGTTGTGAGGTTTTTGTTCCCATTCAGTTCGTGGAAAACGGGCCTGTCAGAGAGGTCCCTATTAAGTTCGTTTGTATACCGCAAACACAGGAGGCACAACCTGAGTCAGTCTTAGCTGCTGCGTCCGTTTGAAATCAAAAAGAGGAGGATGGCAAGATTAAGCCGTCCTCCTCAACCCAAAATTATTTTAATCTTTATGCTTTCAAAAGAAGAAGTAAAAAAAGTCGCGCAACTCGCGCGGATTGAATTAAACGAAGATGAAGTGGAAAAGTTCCAAAAAGACCTTTCCACTGTTTTAGATTATGTAGAAGAACTCAAATCGGTAGACGTCTCGGGCCTGGAAGAAGTATCGCAGGTAACGGGTCTGGTTAATGTGCAAAGAGAAGACAAAGTAGTGGATCATGGCAATCAAAAAGACATCTTAGCCATAGCGCCGGAAACCAAGGATGGATATTTTAAGGTAAAAGCGATATTGTAGTGGATAGTGGGCAGTGATTAGTGGATAGGATGGACATTATGAAAGTTCAAAATTACAAGGAATTAATTGTTTGGCAAAAAAGTATTGAGCTTGTTGTTGAAGTTTATTCAATAACAAAACAGTTTCCTAGCGAAGAAAGATTCGGACTATCATCGCAGATGCAAAGAGCCGCAGTTACGATTCCTTCTAATATTGCTGAGGGGGCTTGTAGGAATCATACAAATGAGTTTAAACAATTTTTAGGCATTTCCTACGGATCTTCTGCAGAACTTGAAACACAGATAATAATTGCAAAAAGATTATACTCAACGATTGACTACTCAAAAGCTGAAAAGTTAAATTTAGAAATTCAAAAAATGTTAAATTCTTTAATGGCTAAATTGAAATAAATTCTGCCCACTGCCCACTAATCACTACCCACTTTTATGGAATTCGCATATCTGTCACTTACAGAGTTACGTCAAAAATTAGATGCAAGAGAAATATCCTCCGTTGAACTGACGAAGTATTTTTTAAAGCGCATAAAAGCTTCTGATTTGAATGCGTTTATTACAGTTACGGAAAAAGAAGCGCTCTTGCAGGCCAAAGAGGCGGATGAATTCATTAACAGCCCGGGAGAGAATCCGTTTTTGTGCGGCATCCCATACGCGGCGAAAGATATGTTTCTTACTAAGGGTATTCGCACAACGGCAGCAAGCAAAATTTTAGACAATTATATTGCGCCCTACGATTCAACAATAATTGAGAAGTTAAAAAAAGAAAAAGCAGTTTTGGTAGGAAAAACAAATCAAGATCAGTTTGCTCATGGTTCCAGTGGTGAAAGTTCGGCTTATGGTTTTACAAAAAATCCTTGGGACAAAACCAGAATGCCCGCCGGGTCATCCTCGGGTTCAGGGGCTGCTGTTGCCGCAGGCTTAGTCCCTTACGCTTTAGGCACGGATACGGGGGGCAGCATAAGGGGTCCGGCCAGTATGTGTGGACTTACGGGGTACAAGCCAACTTACGGAAGAACGTCGCGTTACGGAGTAATTTCAATGGCATCGAGTATGGACACGCAGGGTTTCTTAAGCTTGTCGGTAGAAGATGCGGCGCGGATTGCCCAATATATTTCCGGGCACGATCCGAAAGATTCGAGCACGGCGGACATTGAAGTCCCGGAGTATCACAAAAATTTAAGCGCAGATTTAAAAGGGCTAAAGATTGGCGTTCCCAATCAATATTTTGTAGACGGTATGGAAGAAGGCGTAAAGCTTAGGGTGGTTGAGGCAATTAAAGAGCTGGAAAAGCGAGGTGCAAAATTAGAAATGGTGGATTTGCCAAACACACATTACGGACAAATGGTTTATGCCATAATCTGCCCGAGTGAAATTTCTTCCAATCTTGCTAAATACGACGGTATTCGTTTTGGCCATACTTCGTCGGCTGCCAAAAATTTAATGGAAGTTTATGCCAAATCACGCGCAGAAGGATTTGGAGATGAGGCCAAGCGAAGGATTATGACAGGTACTTATGTTTTAAGTGCAGGATATTACGATGCCTATTATAAGCGTGCACAGAAAATTAGAAGGCTCATAGTAAATGATTTCGAAGAGGTTTTCAAAAAGGTTGACGTGTTAGTCACTCCAACCCAGCCAAATGTCGCGCCTAAATCCGGCGTTGCTCAAAATGACCCCATATTTGCTTATATTGCTGACCGTTTAGTTGTTAATGGAAATTTAGCGGGGTTGCCCGCCATTTCGGTTCCTTGTGGGTTTTCAAAACCGTCCGATGGCGAAAGGGAACTGCCCGTAGGCCTGCAAATCATCGGCCCGCAGTGGGGCGAACAGAAAGTTTTTAATGTCGGCTACGCTTACCAGCAGGCAACGGATTTTCATAAGCAACATCCAGTAATTTAGTAGTAAGAATTAAGTAGTAAGCTGTATGGAAAATAATCCGGAAAGTCATCAAATTCCTTTTGAAAATCTAGAAATGATAACTAGATTGGAGAAAGAAATCGAGTTTTATAAAAAGGAAGCTCTGACTGCACTAGAAAAGAACGATTTTGGAGATTTATCTGGGACGGCAACAAGACTCATGGGTTTGAAAAACCAAATTGAACACTGGAAAAATTTTGGTGTTTCTAAACAAGATGATAATGAAAAAATTTGAATCCTCAACTGAATATAAAGCCGTAATTGGATTCGAGATCCATGTCCAGCTCCAAACCAAAAGCAAGATGTTTGGACGTGCGGCAAATAATCCGGATCAAGAAACTCCGAACACGGACATAGACGAAGTTAACACCGGCCAGCCCGGGACTTTGCCTGTGGCAAATAAAGAAGCCATTAGGCTCGCCGCAATGGTTGGGCTTGCTTTGAACTGCCAAATTGATGAGTGGTCAAAATTTGACCGCAAGCATTATTTTTATCCGGACTTGCCCAAAGGCTACCAAATTTCGCAGTATGACCAGCCAATTTCCAAAAATGGGTATCTTGACGTTGTAGTCAGCCCATTTATGGGCTCAACGGAAGGCAAAACAGCCGATAAATCGGCTAACTACAAATCACAAATCAAAAGAATTGGAATTACGCGAGCTCATTTGGAAGAAGATGCGGGAAAAAATATTCACCCGCATGACTTGCCATATTCGTTGGTGGATTATAATAGAGCAGGCGCGCCGCTGCTTGAAATTGTTACGGAACCGGAAATTACCAGCGGCGAAGAGGCTAGGGCATTTTTGCAGGAACTTCGCAACATTATCCGTTACCTCGGCGCATCTTCGTGCGACATGGAAAAGGGGACTATGCGCTGCGAACCGAACATTTCCGTGCGCAAGCCGGGCGAAACAACTTTGCCAAAATATAAAGTGGAAGTTAAAAATATCAATTCTTTTAAATTCGCCGAGGCCGCAATTAATTACGAAATAGCGCGCCAGACAGAAATTTTAAAAGAAGGCGGCACTCCTAAGCAGGTGACTATGGGTTGGGATGAAAAAAATAATAAAACCGTGGAGCAGCGAAGCAAGGAAGAAGCCAACGATTATAGATATTTCCCGGACCCAGATTTGCCGGTTTTACAGTTTACCAAAGAGTATTTGCAAGATTTGCGCGCAAGAATGCCGGAATTGCCGGCCCAGAAACGCGTTCGCTTCACAGAAGAGTTTGGATTACCGGTCGCGGATGTTGAAAATTTAATTAACTGGAAAGAACTGGCTAGTTATTTTGAAGATGTAGTAAGTGAAATAGACGGCTGGTTGGAGCAAGAGGATTCCCCTCTTGCAGAGGGGAATCCTCTGCAGAGGCAAGCATTGATTAAGCAGGCGGCCAACTGGTGCTTACAAGATTTTAGCGCTTTGCTCAATCAAAAGCTAATGAACCCCGATGATAGTGGAGTTACGCCGGAAAATTTTGCGGAAATGTTAATGTTGATTTCCCAAGGAAAAATTTCCAGCAGCGCGGCCAAACAAGTTTTTAAAGTTATGTTTGAAAAAGGCGGCGAGCCGGACAATATTGTGCAGGATATGGGACTTGAACAAACTTCCGATGTCGATGCTATAACATCGGCGCTGGATAGAATTATTGAGGCTCATCCAAAAGCTGTGGCAGATTACAAAGCCGGGCAGGAAAAAAGTTTTGGGTTTTTAGTGGGCCAGGCAATGAAAGAGTTAAAAGGCAAAGGCAACCCGCAGATGATAAATGAGTTATTGAAGAAAAAATTATCAGAATAATCTAAAAACTAGAAACGCCGCCTAGAGCTGCAATACGAGTGCAGTTCGTTAGGCGGCGTTCTTGCTTGTCTGTGTCAGCAGTTACGGGAACGGCTCTCCCAGTGGCTAACATCGCTTTCGCGCGCCTCTGGCAGCGCAAAGTTTGTTAGTTCACTGGTTAGGATGATTTTCAGCGTCTGTATCGCTGGTCCCCGTTTTCCGTCCTTAAAACAGTCATCTGACTGCCTTATGAATTTATCGAGTATTGCCTGGATTTTTTCTTCCACAACAATAACCCTCCTTTTGAGGACAGTGTAGCACTATATAAAAAGTTGTCAAATATGCTATAAAAATCGAACGCCGCCTAGAGGATGTGACATACGAGGTCACTTCATAGGCGGCGTTTTTGTGAGAATCTAACCAAACTCATATGCATCGGCGATGTGCCTGGCGGTCCACTCTTCGTGGCTAAATGCTTTCCTTTTTGGGGGTTCTTGGAGCGCGCGGGTTTTTCTGCCGATCATTTGTTTGGTTCGGGTAGCTCGTCTTACTTTAAATCTTCCCAAGATGACGACTTTCCGGTTCATCGTAAACCTCCATTCTACGGGAATTATATTCTTATGGTTGAAAAAAAGCAATGCTAACAGTCTACTTAGTTATTAACTTTTTTCCCGCATGCGCATAAGATTTTTTTAAAGACGCCGCATGCATATGCATTCTCTGGCGTTTTTTTATTTCGCGTTTTTTGGCTTTAGTAAGGTAATCTTCCGTACTTTTTTTACGCATAAGTGTGTGCTATAATAGTTAATATAAGTATATCATTAATCTCAAAATTTTATGAAAAAAAGCTTAATAACAATTGCTGCACTTATTATTTTAGTTGGCGGAGGGTATTATTTTTACCAGGGCAATTTAGCCAAAGCGCCAACCGGTGAAATTGCTCCCAATACAAATAACCAAAACCAAGATCAGCAGCAAAACACCCAAAGCCCCGCTCCTTCTCCTTCGCCCGCTGCATCGGAAAATACTCCAAATCCTGCTCCGACCCCGCCTCCTTCCGGCATTTTTAGCGACGGCGAGGAAACTGACGGCCCGGACATCCAGGTGGTGGAAATAGCTTATGACGGAAAAGCATATAGTCCGAGCACGGTAAGCATAAAAGTTAACGACTACGTAATTTTTAAAAACAACAGTGACACAGATTTTTGGCCGGCTTCTGCCCCGCACCCAAGCCACACCAACTATCCCGAGTTTGACGCTAAAAAGCCAATTGCCCCGGGAGGCAAATTCCAGTTTCAGTTTACCCAGGAAGGCGCCTGGAGTTTCCACGACCACTTAAACCCAAGCGCTTTTGGCAAAATTACAGTCACCAAATAAATTATGTGGCAAACGTTCGGACATTTACGCATTAAGGCAATTTTGCAAGCCCAGCTGACTTTGGGAAAAATCCCCCATACTTATTTATTTTCCGGTGCAGAGGATTTAGGTAAAAAAATGTTAGCTTTGGAGTTTGCCAAAAAAATCCTTAAAGCCGAAAATTTAGACAACCATCCCGACTTTCACATTCTGGATATGGAGGGAGAAATTACGGTTGAGCCAGTACTTGAATTTATTGGCAGAGTTAGCTTGAAGCCTTTTTTGGGGCAAAAAAAAGTAGCCGTCATTAACAACGCGGACAATTTAAACATTCAAGCCGCCAACGCGCTGCTTAAAACTTTGGAAGAGCCAAGCCCAAGTTCGGTTATTATTCTGGTCGGGGCAAGCCAAAAGATTTTGCCGACAATTATTTCGCGCTGCCAAGTGCTTAACTTTTCCCTTTTTGGCCACCAGAACCTGGTTGGTTTTGCCGAAGGCCGGGGAATGCAATTAAAAGACAAAGCTTTGGAATTAAGTTTTGGCAGGCCGGGCAGGCTTTTTAAGCTTTTGACCAATGAAAGTTTTTTTGAAAACCAGAAAGATGTAGTAGAGAAGTACAAAAAGCTCCAAAGTTCCGATTTAGCTGAAAAATTAGCTGACTTAGACAGTTTGGCTGAATTGGAAGCTTTAGACCTTGAACAAAATTTTCTTACCTGGCTTTTTTGGCAGTATAACCAGCTACACTACAGCCCCGGCAATTTTTTTAAGGTACAGGCGCTAATGAGCGCAATATCTAGCTTGCGGAAAAATTTTAATAAAAAGTTGGTCCTTCAGGCTTTGTTTATGAAAATATAACATTTGTTATGTCAAACAAAACGCCCGCCAAAGGCGGGTTCGCCTTTGGCGGAAAAAACAAACTTACAATTTTAATATCCCTTAGCCTGTTGTCTGCCAGCTGCAGCTTTTTTGGCAGCACCCTTCCCGCAGGCGTCATAAAAAGCGTTAACGGTGGCGTGGACTGGCAGTTTGTAAACACATTGAAAAATGTTGAAAACGGCACCTTAAGCCGCTCCAATTTTTCCAAACTGGATTTTTACCCACAAAACCGACAGACTATTTTTGCCTCCAGTTATACCGACGGCTTATTTAAGTCCGAAGACGCGGGAGAAAGCTGGAGTAAAATACTTTCTAAAATCGCAGTTTACGACTTTGCCATAAATCCTCAAGATCCAAAAATTATTTATGCGGCCGGTTATTACGCAGAACACGGCAGGGTGCTTAAAACTTTGGACGGCGGCGCAAGCTGGACACAAATTTATAATGAAGAAAGCACCCTTAACGCGGCCAGGTCAATTGCCCTAAACCCGCAAAATCCGAACCAGGTAATAATTGGTACAACATCCGGAAACGTTATAAAAAGCGCGGACGGCGGCAACACCTGGCAGTTGGCAAAAAATTTGAAGGACAGAATAAACAGGGTCCTCTGGCAAAACGGCAATATTTATGTACTCGGAAGGGCCAAGGGGCTTTACAAATCTTCCGGTTTCGCAGATAATTTTGAGGATATCACTATAAGCTTAAGTAAGGTTTATAGTGCGAGCGAAGTTGTTTATAATGCGGTTAACCCTATTGAAGCTTTTAACCAAATGTTTGTGGACCACACCACCCCCGGGTTAATTTACATTACGACTAACAGGGGAGTGTACAAGACTGTGGACGAAGGTAGGAGCTGGCAGCAGCAAAGCTTGCCGGTTAAGCCCGAAGAGGTTGAGGCCAGGGCAATAGCCATAAGCAAAACTTCCAGCAATATAGTTTATGCGAGTGTCGGCTCGACAGTTTATAAATCTTTGGACGGCGGCACAAGCTGGCAGACGCAACGCATAAATTCCGCCGGGTTTGTAAATTATTTATTAGTAGACCCGGAGCTGCCGCAAATAGTTTATGGCGGGGTGTATAGCACGCAGTAACATTATTATTCTCTCCGAAGCTTCGGAGAGATGTCCCTCACCTTTTGTCTTTGGATTATCGAAGCTAAAAGGTGAGGGACAGAGAGGTTTGACAAAAGTTAACCTCTCCCCAAAACCCCTCTCCAGGAATTGGAGAGGGGAGATTAATAAGGAAAAACTATGATAGACCAGATACTAAGCCAACACCAAGAAAATTTTAAAAAAGCGCTGGAGCATTTTTTACACGAGCTTTCAGGCGTGCGGACAGGCCGGGCCAACCCCGGACTTTTAAATACTGTGCAGGTAGAAAGCTACGGCGCAAAAATGCCCATTGAACACGTAGCTACAGTTATGGCGAGTGACGCTAAGACATTAACCATTAGCCCTTTTGACCCCACGCAGATGTCCGCCATTGAAAAAGGTATCCAAATAGCCAACTTAGGCTTTAACCCTTCCAACGACGGCAAAGTAATTCGCATAACTCTCCCTTCCTTAAACGAAGAGCGCAGGAAAGAAATGGTTAAATTAGTGGGCCAGATTGCGGAAAAAGGTAAAATTGGAATAAGGAACGCGCGCGAAGCAGTGCATAAAGAAATGAAAAAATTGGAAAGCGACAGCAAAGTCAGCAAGGACGAACTCCAGGTCGGGCAAAAAAAACTGCAGGAAGTTGTAGACAAGTATAATGAAGAAATAAAGCAGCACGCAGAGGCAAAAGAAAAAGAAATAATGACAGTCTAGATCGTATAACGTATTAAGTATAAAGTATAAGGCCTTATACGTAATACATTATACGTAATACATTTATGGTTATAACTATTCTAATTTTCATAATCATCCTTGGCGTTCTCGTATTCGTCCACGAATTCGGGCATTTTATAGTCGCCAAAAAAAGTGGAATGCAGGTTGATGAGTTTGGCTTTGGTTTTCCTCCAAGGTTAGTGGGTATCCAAAGAGTTAACGGCAAGTGGAAATGGGTATTGGGCCGGAAAGCAAAAAATGAAGTAGGAAATTTAAATGAGGCCACTATTTATTCAATTAACACCATTCCTTTGGGCGGCTTTGTTAAAATCCGGGGTGAAAATAACGAAAACCAGGACGATCCCAGAAGCTTTATTAACAAAGGTTTTTGGCCAAGATTTTTTACTTTGGTTGCGGGCGTGGCTATGAATTGGCTGCTTGCCGCGTTTATTTTTTCTTCTATATTAATGCTCGGTACGCTTTCGGAAATTGGGCCGGATATGCCCGCGGGAGCAAAAATCACAAACAGGCAGGTGGCTGTTTCAGAAGTGCTGGAAAAATCGCCGGCTCAAACAGCCGGTCTGCTTTCAGGTGATTTTATTGTCAGCGTGGACGGCAATTCTTATGAGAGGTACGAAGATTTAAAAAATTATATTTACGCTAACAAAGGTAAAGCTTTTGAATTTAAAATTCAAAGGATAGACGAAATTAAAACATTCAAAGTGCAATCATTAAGCAATCCCACGCAAGACCAGGGTCCTACCGGCATTAGTCTAACTGATATTGCAAAAGTGAGCCTGCCTCCGGTTACTGCAGTCAGGGCCGGTTTTAACCAAGCTTACACGGTGACCGGCATGATTTTTGACCAGTTGGGAAGTTTGTTTACCGGCAGGCAGGGTTTTAAGCAGGTTGGTGGTCCGGTAAAAATTGCCAAAATTGTCGGGCAAGTAAGGCATTTGGGCATTGTCCCGCTTTTAAATCTTACGGCTTTGCTTTCGCTAAGTTTAGCGGTGCTGAACATTATGCCGTTTCCGGCACTGGATGGCGGCAGAGTGCTGTTTTTATTTATAGAAAAATTGCGCCGCAAGCGCAATAACCAAAAAGTCGAACAGGCTTTTAACGCTTTAGGTTTTATTTTCCTGCTTCTTTTAATGTTGGTAGTTACGGCCAACGATATATTTGGCAAATAATTTAATGCACAATGGGAGTCATTGTGGCAATCATCTATGAAGGGAATTATTCTTTCGGGGGGCAATGGAACTAGGCTTTATCCGCTTACAAAGGTTACTTCAAAACAGCTGCTGCCGGTTTATGACAAGCCCATGATTTTTTACCCGCTTAACACTTTGCTCAAAGCGGGGATTAGGGATATTTTAATAATTGTCTCACCCGAACACTCCGACGATTATTTAAAGCTCTTAGGCAGCGGTAGCGAATTTGGGGCGAGGTTTGTGTATGAAATTCAGGACAAGCCCGAAGGCCTGGCCCAGGCTTTTATTATTGCAGAAAATTTTATTGGGGAAGATAATGTGTGCATGATTTTAGGCGACAATATTTTCGAGGACGATTTTTCCCCAATTATTAAAAGTTTTAAATCCGGAGCCCAGGTTTTTGCCAAAGAAGTCCCAGACCCCGAACGTTTTGGGGTTGTTAAGTTTGACGAAAAAATGAACGCTATTGAAATTGAGGAAAAACCAAAAAAGTTTTTATCCAATTACGCCATTACCGGGCTTTACGTATATGACAATCGCGTGGTGGAAGTGGCAAAAAATGTTAAGCCCTCTGCACGCGGGGAGCTGGAGATAACTGAATTGCATAATTGGTATTTGCAAAAACAGGAATTAAAAGTTGATATTGTCAAAGGGCAGTGGATAGATGCGGGTACTTTTGAATCGCTTTATAAAGCGGGTGAACTGGCAAGAAAACAAGCACTAAAACTTTAATCTGTTGATGACCCAAAAAACCCACAAAATTACATTTGCGGCTTTAAATGCCTTGGCTATCGCCGGCAGTTTTGTTGGGTTAATTGCAATTTTAGACTTAAATGAGCCGACTCTATATATAAAAACAGCTTTTATAGTTTGGCTGTTTTTTTTGTTGGAAATTGCTTTGCTGTACGATTTGCACTTTAAAAAGCACAGGGGTTTTAAAGAGCTGCGCAAACGTTTTGACCATTTGTGGGAAAAAAAATTTGTTAAGGCGTGGCTCCACTATTTAATTTTGCCCGGACTTATTTATTGGGGCAGCTTAGGCATTTTTTTCTTAAATTTTGGTTTTCCTAAAATCCAGCAAATTGTTGCAGGTTTTTCCTCAATAGCAATTTTTTTAAATTTTCTGTACTTAAAAGAAATTTTTAGCCGCGGCAAAGAGGAAGTGGACAGCGATATTTTTGTTATTTTATCTGTGGTAAAAATTTATGCCGCCACCTTGGTTTTTGCCGCTTCGCTGGGGATTGTGAAGAGCTATTGCCTGGAAACTCCTTATTTTGTTTTGGCGGTTTTTTGTTTATCTTTTTTGTTAGTTTACCAGGCTTTATTCCAGCACCGGCTCATTAGTACACGAAATTTGGGCAAAACGTTGTTAATAAGTTTGGCTATGGCACTGGCCGCTTTTGCTGTTTTGGTTTTTTGGAACCATAATTATTTTACAGCCGCGGTTTTGTTAACTGTTTGTTACAATTTAATGTGGGGAATTTTTCACTATCATTTAGACCGCGCGCTTACGCTTAAAGCTTTTTGGGAAATTGTGATTATTAGCGTGATAGTTGCAGGTATGATTTTTAGCACCACAAATTTTAGGGCCAGGATCTTAGACGCATGCCAATATAGATTATAGTTGGGTTGCAAACTATAATTTTAAATCTTAAATCTTTCTCAAATCCAGTACATATAAGCAATTACAATTAAAGCAATTACCAAAACCAGCAAGTTGTTGGTTTTTTTGTCAAAATGTTGTTTGAATTTTTGCTCGGCAACCTGTTTTAAATCGTGCAGCAAAAACAAAAGCAGCGCCGTGCCTAAAATTAAAATTAAATAACGGTTAGACTTGTAGGTGTTAGATTCAATTTGGTTTTCGGTGCCAACCACAGCTTTAGTAGGGGAGGTGGAAGTGGTCGGGTTGTCCCGGCTTTGGTCTGGAACCGAAAAATTTGGCGGCGGGTTGTTAATTGCCAAAGGCTCGCCCCTTAAGGGCAGAGGTTCTTTGGGCGTTGGAGGAGGCAGGGGCGTCGGCGGGGCAGGGGGAATAACAGGAGGCACCGGAGCGGGGCTGGGTGGGACAATAGCCCGCGGGGCAGGGGGAGGCGCTTTTTGTTGCGGCGCCGATGCTAACGCTCCAAAAGTATTAGCAATCGCTGAGTGGTATTGTCCAACAGCAGAATCTCCAAAAGCAAGACCCATTCCCTGGTCTTTAAAACCTTCCTGTAAAATATTGGCCCTGTGGGTCGGGCTGTTCATCCATGCAGCAATTAAACTTTCCGTGTCATAAAATTCAATGGCTAAATTTTCCCCCAACTGCGCGTAGGGCGTGTAGCCGGCAGCCACAATTTTGTCCCAGATATATTTGCCGTCAGGATCGGTGTGGGAAAAGTAGTGCCGAGCCTGCATATCGTTGGCTTTGCTTTGTCCGGCGTAACTTAATTTTGAGTTGGTATTTAAGGTAACTAAATTCCTTAAGGCGCGTTGTTCATTTACTGCGTTGAGTATGTTTTGAAGGCTTAGGTCGGAAGCTAAAGTGGGGTGGCTTGGGAAAAGAAGGGAAAGGTTAATTTTGAGCAGAACCAACAATGCTAAAAAAGCCCCAAGAAACTTAAAGTTTATGAAGCTCAATTGGGGTTTTTTGGGAGTTGGTAAAGGTACTTTATCCATAAAACACAGGTATTTTAGCATTATTTTATATACTTGACAAATCTTATCTTTTATGCTAATATATAAAGTTGTTATAATAAAATGCTTTTATAAGTATTTTGCTAATAACTTTAAACATAACTGAATTTAATGACTAAAGAAACTAGCATAAAAAAATATCCGGTCACCAGCAATGAGGTAGCGAAAATGCTGGGAATTGAATCTTCTGAAACACAGGCATCCGGAAGTGCCGAAAAAATTTCCACGGGTGATTTGCCCGTGGCGCATTTGCCAATTGCCCAAACTCATGAGCCGGCTAAAAATGAAAATAGCCATGAAAACGAAAAACATAATCATAACGCAGAACCTAAAGCAAAAACTTCCGCATGGTTAGGATTGGTTAAAGTAGTTTTGCCTTATGCCGCAGTTTTTGCAGTCGGGCTGTTTTTATATTTTTTCTTTTTTAGGACTACGGATTTTAGCTCAATTTTAAGAACTTCCGATACCCCAAACACCTCCAAGCAAAGTGCTGTGCAGCAATTGCAAAAGGAGCAGCTGGCCTCTTACCAAAACTGGATAGCCGGTTTTTACTATGACATTTCCGATACCAAAATAACCGACCCTGACGCTGACAATTCGGGAAACGGACTTACTAATTTTGAAAAATATCTTTTAAATTTAAACCCTAAAAGTTACGACACTTTAGGTTTAGGCCTGGCTGACAGCCAAATAATTGCTATGGGCATTAGCCCTTTAAGCGGCGCCCCGTTAAGCGAGGAGCAAAAAAATATTGTTAGCAAATATATTGATATGGAAGTGGTAAGCAACCGCTTGGCCATAAATAATTTAAGACGTCCCCCACAGGTGGCCGGCGTTAGCGCCGGACTTGAAATCCGCGGCGCTGCGTTGCCTGCCGGCTTTCAAAATAGCCAAAACACTGTAAGCCCAAGCCCACTTTCGTACAATTTGGCTGCATCAAGCGTTATAAGTAATGAGCTCGATATAAATACTGAAATACCGGGGCGTTTAGAAATCCCGTCTTTGAACATCAATGTTCCAATTATTTGGAGCAAGGGTGAAAAAGACTTTACCAAAGATTTGCAAATGGGCGTAATCCATTATCCGGGCACCGCCGTCCCGGGACAAATTGGGACTACTTACATTTCCGGCCACAGCAGCAATTATATTTGGGCTAAAGGTAATTACAATTATGTTTTTACCAAGCTGGGTAATTTGGCAGACAACGCCTCTTTTAAAATTACCGTTGTGCAGAAAAACGGAAAGGACGCAATTTTGCATTACGTGGTTACTCACAGAAAAGAATATTCTCCCACTGACTCTGCCCAATACCAAAATACTGGTAAATCTTTAGTGGCGCTTTCCACTTGCTGGCCGGTTGGCAGCACAGCCAAAAGGTTAGTTGTGTACGGCGAGTTAATGCAGGTTGAAAAGTAATAAGTTCGCTTTGCCCTTGACAACAAGAGATAAAACCATTATAATTAAAAGTTAAAATCATTATCCATCTTATTTAAGCTTTAAACGAGTACTTATGAACAAAATATTACAAGTGTTAAAACCTCAAGTTAGTTTACCAATTGCCCTGGCCATTTTAGTTGGCTTAAGCGGCGTTTTTGTAATGTCGCCAAGGGCCTCCAGAATTGTAAAAGCCGAAAATTGTAACAATGCCCCTTCTGTAGCGACTTTAAACTTTTACCCGGTTACCTGGGGAAACGTTGCGGGTGTTAACTGTTTGGATTTTGCTCCTATATCTATAAGAAACGTAAACAATCCTAATTACGCCCCGAGCGTTTCTGCCCAGCCCGGAGAAGAAATGTATGTAAGTATTTACGTACACAATGGCGCCAGACAAGATGGCGACCCAAACCAAACCACAGCCCAAAATGTAAACGGGAGCATTTCGCTTTCCGGCAATACCATTTCCACAAGTTTTGCAGGTTCTAATACCAACACCAAAACTGGTGATGTCACTGTAGATATGCCTTCCGGTGCGACTTTGGAAATTATTCCGGGTACAGAGGAATTTTTTGACTATCAATTTAGACCCATTTCCAAAAGTGTCAATTTAACTACTACCGGCGGGAGTTTTAATTTAGGTGATATGCTCGCCTGTTTTGAATATTCCATTCAGCTTCGTTTTAAAGTAAAAGTTGTCGGGGCGGCTGCAGGCACAGGCAATATTGACGCGCAGACAAAAGACCAAAACTGCCCGGCCGGCAATTACAACGGCATTGTAAGCTGGAATGTTAGCGGCGGCGTTACCCAATCTGCCGTTTATGTCGATGATTTAAATGACAACTTAGGCCCGCAATATTTTAGCGGTGAGCTTTGGGCTGAAAACAAAGCAATCTCTTTAATTCCAAACCATACTTTTGTTTTTACTCTCTATTCTGTTCAAAACGGAGTTGAAACTAAAATCTCTGAGGATTCCACCGGCGTTGTACCTGCGCTTAATTGCGGCGAAGGCCCCACCACTTTAGTTTGTACGCCCCAAACGCAGACTGTAAATTCCGGAGCCCAGGCAAGTATTACTGCCAGCGGAGGCACTGCTCCATATTCATGGAAAGAAGGCGGCGTAGTAGTCAGCACACAGCCTACCATTACCAGGACTTATACCAACCCTCTAACCTCTACTCAAACCAATACGCTTACTGTTTCAAGCTCAGACGGTCAAACTAAAACTTGTATTATATATGTAAATGGAGTTAGCGCTCCGCAAAGCGCCAGTATTGTTATAACTAAAGATGTCAGAAATATTACCCAAAACCAGTCTACTTTTGTGGATTCTACATCTGCCAAACAAAACGATACTTTAGAATACCGCATTGTGGTATCGGCAGGCAGCTCTGTGGCTTTAAACAACGTTGTTGTAACCGACACCTTTGCATCCGGCTTAACTTATTTAAGCGGTTCTATTAGGGTAAACGGCCAGCCGCACAGCGCCGGGCTCTCCAGCGGGGGATTAACTTTCTCTTCTGTTAGCCAGGGTTCTCCGTTAACTATTACTTACCAGGCCACAGTTAACGCCTCCAGCGGCACTATTGTAAATACCGCTAAGGCCACTGCTTCTAATTCAATCAATTTTCCTAGCGATACTGCAACTGTAAACGTAACTACGAATCCGGTTTCAGTTAATTGTACTGCTAATCCGACCGTTATTAATATAAACGGTTCAACTACTTTTTCCGCCTCAGGCGGCAATGGTTCTTATTCTTGGACTGTAACCGGCGGCAGTGTAACCAATTCAACTCAACAAAGCTTTAACTCAACTTTCAACACTGCGGGCACTTTTATAGCCACTGTCTCCAGCGGCGGCAATTCCGCCACCTGTAACGTTGTTGTAAACAGCAACCCTAACAATTTAGTTTGTTATGCTAACCCATCTGTAATAAGCTCCGGTCAAAGCGTGACTTTTACTGCCTCAGGCGGCAGCGGATCTTATACTTGGCATGACAACGGCAACACTTATTTCGGCAGCTCTTACACACCTAACCCAAATTACATTAACAACTCTACAGGGTCTATTACCCGCACCGTAACTGTAAACAGCGGCGGCCAAACCGTGCAATGCAGCGTTACTATAAACGGTATTAGCAACCCGGGCCAGGCCATTTTGAACATTTCCAAAATGGTCAGGAATACAAACGGCGGCGCTTATCAAAATAGCGTGACCGTAAATACTAATGACACTGTCCAGTTTGAAATTGTTGTAACCAACAACGGCAGCCAGACAGCAAACAATGTCCGCGTAACTGACAACCTAACTAACGGGTTAAGCTTAGTGCCGGGCAGCGTAACTGTTGACGGTTCATACGCTTCTGATTCCACTATCTATTCAGGAATGTATTTAGGCAACTTAGTCCCCGGCCAACAAAAACGAATTAATTTTCAGGCCAGAATTAATTCCACCGGTTCTTCCAGCATCCAAAATGTTGCCGTAGCCAACTCCGACAATGCGGGCAGCGTACAAGCCAGCGCCTGGGTTTTTGTAAGCCAGGTTTCTGGAGGTAATGTAAACTTAAATTACAGCAAGCGCGCTTTCAACGAAACTAGAAATGCCGATGCTACCACTGTTACTGCGCAAAGAGAAGACTTTATTACTTATACTTTAACTGTCAACAACAGCGGCAATACACCTGCAAATAATTTCGTCATTACTGACGACCTAAGTCAGGTTTTGCAATATGCTGATATGGTGGACAATGGCGGGGGTAGTTTAAACGGCAGTGTTATAAATTATCCGGGTATAACTGTTCCGGCCGGCGGTAGCGTATCGCGCAGCTTTAAAGTGAGAGTCAAGTTCTCGCTTGCCAGCAACCTTAGCTACACTATGACTAACACTTACGGCAATACCGTAACTGTCAGAATTAACACTCCGCAGGTTTTAGGCAACTTTGTTGCTCCTAAGACCGGTGCGGAAACTGCGGCTTTCAGTTTTGCAGGCATATTTACCGGCGCTGCAGCGCTTATTAGAAAAAGAAAGTATTTAATGAAGCTTATCTTTACTTAAAAATAAAATTAAAAAAGCCCCGAATCCGCTATCTGGCAGACGGGGCTTTTTTACTTGCGCAATTTCGGGGAAGTGCTATTATAAAAGTAAATCGGGCTTAAAATGCCCTACCAAACAGAGGTGGAAATGAAGGTAGCTCCGTACGGCCGAGAAAGAAATGACCGGAAAAAAGTTTTGTTGCTGAGTTTATTGGTAACTTTTTGCCTACTGTTTACGGCCTGGCAACTTGCGCAAACTCGCGTATACAGAGAAAGACCAGGGGAGCAATTGCAACCACTGCCTTCCCCGCTGACGGTTCAATATGTTTGCGGGCAAAAAGGAGTTGTGTGCGTATGGGGGTAGCCCACTTAATCAAAAGGGGGGCCGTCGGTACAAACCTTCCGCCCCTTCCTCATCTTAACAAAACAAAAACCAACAGCTAGAAAGCTGTTTTTATTTTTACCAGCCAACCAATGACTAACCAATATCTTTTAGACCTAATTCATGAAGCAAACAACCGCGGCGGCGGTATGGTTTTAAATTTGGACGGACAGCCCCAAGTTGTCGTTTTGACTTTGGATCGGTATAATCAAATTATGAATAAGGAATCAATAAAAAATAAAGAATTAAAAGTGCTGGTCACCGGCGGAGCGGGGTATATTGGCGGGCATTTGGTGAAAGAATTGACAGAAGCAGGTTATCAGGTGGTGGTTTTAGATAATTTATCCAGCGGCAAAAGAGAAAATATTGACCCCAGGGCTGTTTTTATAGAAGGGGATTTGGCCGACACAAATTTGCTTAAAGATATTTTTGCGGCCAATAAATTTGACGCAGTTTTCCATATGGCTGCGAGCGTGGAAGTGGAAGAATCGGTCAAAGAGCCTCAAAAATATTTTGACAACAATGTCAGCAATACCAACAAGCTTTTAAACGCAATGGCAGAAGCCGGGTGTAAAAAGATTATTTATTCCTCCACAGCCGCGGTTTACGGCGAAAGCCAAAACCCCATAACCGAAACTTCACCGCTGCACCCTTCCAGCCCTTATGGCGCAAGCAAACTTTTGGGCGAGCGGGCCATAAAATATTTTTGCGAAAATTTGGGTTTTTCCGCCGTTGTATTCCGTTATTTTAATGCCTGCGGTTTTAACCCAAAAGCTAAAATTTTGCCTACCCACCAGTCGCATTTAATTTACAATGTTATGCAAGTTGCTTTGGGGCGAAAATCTGCCCTGCAGGTTTTTGGCAACAGTTACAACACCCTGGACGGCACGGGGATTCGGGATTATGTGCATATTTTGGATATTGTCCATCCTCATATTCTGGCTTTAAATAAGCTGGACGGAAATAAATTCGAAATTATAAATATTGGTACCGGCAAAGGCAGTAGTGTTGCACAAGTAATTAATACCGCGTCAGAAGTTTTAAACAAAATTATTCCCATGGAGATTGTGGGGAAAAGAGCAGGGGACTCTGCTATTACCGTAGCCGACAACGCTAAGCTTCGGAAAGATTTAGGTTATGAACTCAAATATAGTGATTTAGAGAATATAATTAGGACTAGTTGGGAAGGCATGAAGAACATATAGATTAGAAACAAATTCACTTAAAACCCGTCTATAAGTAGGCGGGTTTTGTGTTATAATTTATCTGGGTTCGCGGAAAACGTGCGGAATTTAACGCCCAAAGTACGCGGAAACTAGATAATTAACACATTAAAATGAACAAACTGTCAGTTGTTATCCCGGCTTACAACGAGGAGCATCGTATTGCTCAAACGCTTGCGTCAGTAAGCGAGTATTTAAAAAAACAGCCTTACGATTACGAAATTTTGGTAGTCAACGACGGTTCTAAAGACTCAACAGCAAAAGCCGTATTAAGCCTTGAGTCACAAATCCCGAATTTAAGGTTAATTGATAACCGGGAAAACCACGGCAAAGGCTGGGTAACAAAACAGGGTATGCTTGCGGCAACCGGGGATGTCAGGTTGTTTATGGACGCTGACAATTCCACTAAGGTTGATGAAGTAAGCAAAATGTTGCCGTTTTTTTCGCAAGGGAATGACATAGTTATTGGCTCCCGCAGAATTAAAGGCTCGGTCATTGCCATCCACCAGCCATGGTTTAGGGATTTTTTAGGCGGCGTGTTCCGGTTTATTGTGCATACGTTGGTTCCGCTTAATGTAACGGATTCGCAGTGCGGTTTTAAGACTTTTTCGGGCAAAGCCGCGCAAACCGTTTTTAGCAGACAAACTGTTTTTCGCTGGGCGTTTGACGTTGAAATTTTAGCAATTGCCCGCAGGCATAAATTAAAAATAGCAGAAGTGCCCATAACCTGGGTCAATGACGCAGAAAGCCACGTAAAATTTTCAGGGGAAGTGAATATGCTTTTGGAAATTTTTAAAACCAGGTTAAATTTATGGGCAGGAAAGTATAAATGAGAATAACGCTTTCAAAATTTAGTAAATTAAAAAAAACGATTGCCATTTTTATGGTACTCATTTTTGTTTTTATTCCCGAATTTTTGCCCACCAAAGCGGCTTTAGCCGGACAGGAAGCCGGGGGAACTTATATTATCAAACTTAAAGACACTAAAGATTACAGCCGGCTGCTTTTGGTTTCGGACTCAATTAAAAGGCGCTTTATCCAAAGTAAAAACATCCAATTTCAAAATATCTACACTTTTAATTCCAACTTAAGCCTTGCGGGTTTAAAAAATTTTTTAGCCGGTACGTATGAATACATTGAGCCCCAAAAAGTTTTACAGGTTTCTGAAGTTTTTGTAAATGACCCGGGTTTTACCCTCCAGGAGCAAAACGTCGATAAGCAGTGGGGTCTGGTTAAGGCCGGCTTTTCCCAAGCCTGGGCAAAAACCGTGGGCAGCGATGCAAATGTTGTTGCAATTATAGACACAGGCATAGACGGGACCCACGAAGATTTACAAACTACAAATTTTGTATCCGGTTTTAATTTTATTTCCAACCAACCGATTGCGGCCGGACCAAACAATAATTCGGACGACAACGGCCACGGCACTTTGGTTGCCGGCGTCCTGGGCGCGGCAACCAATAACGGCATGGGAGTTGCGGGAACTAACTGGGAAATTTCCCTAATGGCCCTTAAAGCTTTGGATAAAGAGGGTAAAGGCGATGTTTCTGGCGTGGCTGAGGCAATTGTCTGGGCAACCGACCACGGCGCCCAGTTTGTAAATTTGAGCTTAGGCGGCATAGGTTTTGGCCACGACACGACTTTAGCCAACTCTATTAATTACGCCTTTAATAAAAACGTACTTATTGTCGCTGCCGCCGGTAATGACACGGCAACAACGGGCAGTAACCTGGACCAGACGCCTGTTTTTCCGGTTTGTGACGACAATAATTTTAATATGATAATCGGCGTGGCGGCAACGGACCATAATGATTTAAAACCCGCCTTCTCTAATTACGGTAAAAATTGCATAGATGTAACCGCACCCGGCAAAAGAATTTTATCTACAATTAATTTCGACCCGCTATCCCAAAAGCCTTCGCCAAATTCTTATGCTTACGCTTCGGGAACTTCTTTGGCCGTGCCTTTTGTTGTAGGACAGGCCGCGCTTATAAAAGCCCTGTACCCGCAAGCCACCAACATACAAATCCGCGACCGGATAATCGGCACGGCAGACACTATAGATAATTTAAACCTTATCCAGTGCGCAGGGGGTTCTTGTAGGGGGCTGGTCGGCGCGGGCAGGATTAATGTGTTTAGAAGTTTGCAAACAGAAATCCCTCTAGATTTTATTGAATGGGATATTGTGAAGGTCAACGATTTAAGCGGGGTGGTTTACCAAATTGTTGGCGGCCAAAAGAGGCTCATCTCCTCCTTTGTTTATAACCAGCGTTTTGCCAATTCCGAGTTTAAGACCGCCAATTTCGACCAGCTTGCCAACTTTCCCGAAGGCCCGTATGTAACGCCTCAAGATGGTACTTTAGTTAAATATGATACCAGCCCGACTGTTTACATAATGGACAAAGGGCAAAAGTTGCCCATAACCGCGCAGGTGTTTTTTCAAAGGAAACTTAGCTTTGCTGACGTTCGCACTTTAAGCGTTTCTGAACTCGACTCCTGGGCAAAAGGGAATTTTTACCCGCCGGCGGAAGGCACGCTGCTGAAAGCCGCAAAAAGCAAAACCGTCTATTGGGTGGTGGGTCAGGTACTACACCCTATAAATAATACATTCTATGCCGACAAGGGGCTAAAGGTTTTTCCTCTCATAACTTTTTCTGACGCGGATATTGCGAGTTTCCCCAAAGGCGAAGCTTATATTAGATAGGAGTTTTAAAATAGGAGGTACAAAAAGCATTAAGAAAAAAAATATGCTCAAAAGAAAAATTTTAAAATTTATAAGCGCCGTAATATTATTCAGCTTCCCGCTGGCCGCGTTGGCTATGCCGGTTGACCCAAATTTTAACCCGGCCAAACTCATTGACGACAAAGTTTTTTCCGACATTCAAACTTTTGGCGGTCCGGAAGGCGTGCAGAAATTTTTGGAAAGTAAAAATTCGGTTTTGGCAAACACCTCCGCGGATTTTTTGGTTAAGCTCAAAGAGCCGCAGGCTACCCAACTAAAAGAAGGCCTGGAAGACCCGCAGCCAAATTTAGGCAGGCTTAGGACAGCTGCGGAGCTTATTTGGGACGCCTCCAGGCAAAGCGGGCTTAACCCCCAGGTACTCCTGGTGACTTTAAACAAAGAGCAGGGGTTAATTACTTCTGCCGGGGATTTTTCCCAAAGCCAGCTGCAAAAAGCTTTAGACAGATCTATGGGTTTTGATTGTCCGGACGGCGGAGGCTGCGGTAGTTTGTTTCCGGGTTTTTATTATCAATTATTTGGGAATTTTGACTCCGAAGGCAACCGTTATTTAGGCGCGGCCAAATCTTTAATGAAATCTTTTACCACAGACGGCGGGCGGGGACCGATTATTGACGGGCGTACCGCAAAGGTAGGCGAGACAATAGTCTTGGGCAACACTTTAGGCGGCTATGAAAATATTTTGCCTTCGCAGTCGGTGTGGCTGACCAATAATGCAACCGCCGCGCTTTACCGGTATACTCCGCATGTTTTTAACGGCAATTACAATTTTTGGAAATTTTTCCAGGCGTGGTTTAAATATCCCAACGGCACGCTGCTTAAAATGGCGAGCTCCGGGGAAACATACATTATCCAAAACGGACTTAAAGCTTTTGTCCCGCAATTCGTGGCAGCTGCCAGAGGGCTTGATTTAAACAGCACCGTTATAATTTCGCCTACGGAATACGAAAGTTATGTAACAGACAAGCCGTTGGGGCCGGAAAATAACACCATTGTGCAGCTGCCGGGCCAAAACGAGAAATACGTATTTATAGACAACGTCAGGCACTTGGCGTCAGATTTGGTAATTAAGCAAAGAGGTTTGGATCCTAAAAAAGTTTTGAGCATTTTGCCGGACGAAGCCGCAATTTTTGAAGCCGGCAGTGTTTTGCCTCCCAAAGACGGCACAGTTATCCGCGGCACAACTAACCAGGCAGTATTTTTGGTTAAAGACGGCAAAATTAAAATGTTCAGCGCTTACACATTTGCCCAAAATAAAATTACCAAAAAAGATATTATAACTGTTCCGGATTCCGAAATTGGCACTTATTCCCAAAGCGGTTTTGTAGCACCGCTCGACGGCAGCCTGGTTAAATCGGCAAACGATAGCACAGTTTATTTAGTCCAAAGCTCACTTAAGCAGCCGCTGCTCGGCGAGATTTTCAAGAACCGCGGCTTAAGCTTTAAAAAAGTGGCAATAATTTCATCTGACGAGTTAAATGCTCTGCCTATGGGCGGGTTGGCTACGCCTAAAGAGCTTACCTACTTTGCTGCCGATTCAAAGACCGGGCCTTTGTATATTTTTAAAGAAGGTTCAGTGCACAGCATCTCCAGTTTTGTTGCCAAACAACGCGGCATTACCCCGGATTATATATTTAGCACCAGCGCAATAAATTTTTGGATTGTGGGAATTCCCATCCCGCCTAAAGACAACACCATTGTAAAAGGCGATACTGACAATACAGTCTATCTTGTTTTAAAAGGCCAGTTAAGGCCTTTAACCTACCAAGCTTTCACCAACCGAAAAATTACGTCCAAGAAAATTGTGAGTTTGCCACAGGCCGAAGTTGACGCTTACGCCAAAGGGGAGATAATCACCAAGTAGCCGCAAATGCAAAAAGCCTTGCTATAACCAAGGCTTTTTTGTTATATTTGTAAGCAGATTTGGGGAGGCAAAAATGATTATCGAAGTTGCGTTATTCGGGTTCCGCAATGACGTTGATGCTGCAAGGGCCGCTCTTTTGGGGCTGATCCGTGAAAAACAGCCTTACTGGAAGATGGAACACAAAAGGCGGAAAGACGGAACTAGCGGCTGGACAGAAGAAAACCCCTGCGTGCACTGGATTATTACTATTACAGAGGACTTGACTGTAGGGGAAGTCTTGAGGCAGATTGACGCTTTAAATTTTGGTTTCGTTCTTGGCACCGATTGCCGCGCGTGCCAGAATAAAATCTAGGCGAGCGCGGATGCTCGTCTTTTTTTATTGCAAATGTTAAAATAGGCTGAGTATGAGTTTAAGCGTTTCAAAAAATATTTTTTGGTTAACAATCTCGCGTATAGCGGCTTTGGTTTTGCTGGCAATTGCATATTTTGCCCTGTTTAGGTATTTAAAGCCTTACGGCTCGGGGCAATACCAGTTCGTGCTTTCCTATGTGCTGATTTTTGGCACCATAGTCGACTTTGGCATACAGCAGTTTATTACCAAAAAAATCAGCGAAGACCCCAAAAACGCCAAACAGTATTTTCAGGAATTTTTTTCCTTTGAAACTGTGGTGGCGCTGTCTTTGCTCCTCCTGTTAGTCGTTATAGCTTACTTTAAGCATTACGAGGCCACGGTTTTTTATGCAATTGTCGCGGCGGGTTTAGGTATGGCCTTAAACGCTCTCTGCTATCCGTTTATGGCCGTGCTGGCAGCCTTTCAGGATATTAAAAAAGTTGCCCTTATAAATTTTTTAAATTCGGTGGTGAACTTCAGCATGATTTTTCTTGCCATTTTTTTCCATCGATACATAGTATTTTTAGCCGCGACCACCGTAGTTTTTGGAATTTTGGATTTAATTCTTTACCGCGCGTTCGTAACAAAACATTTGCCCCGCCCGCAGGTACTCAAAGCGGCTTTCAGTTTGGATTTCCGCCTCATAAAAAATATTATAAAACAGGGCTGGCCGTTTGCTGTGTTAGTCGGCTTTAGCGCCATTTACAATCGTATTGATGTGCTTATTATTACCACGTTACAGGGTTATCAGGAAACCGGGCTGTATACCGCTGCTTATAAAATTTTTGACCTGCTCGGGTTTTTCCCTGCCGCTGTTTCCTTTACGCTTTTCCCTTTTTTTGCAAGCCTCATTGCCCAAAAGGCCGTAAGTGAGGTAAAAGGGGCTTTAGAAAAATATTTGAGGTTAATGGTTATTGCCGCTTTGCCCATGGCTGTTGGCGGAACCATATTGGCCGCCAAATTAATAAACCTTATTGCCGGGCCGGGTTATGAAAACGCCGCCGGTGTGCTCGCCATACTTATTTGGGCGCCGGCCATACTTTTTATTTACATACCGGTAAACGCACTGGTCATTTCCCAGCTAACCAAAAAAGCCGTCATAATTACGGGCGCTAACGTTTTAGTCAATATTGTCGGCAACTTAATTTTAATTCCCATTTACGGCATTAAAGCCGCAGCGGTTATGACCGTGGTTTCAGAAAGCATCCAGGGCATTTTTTATTTTTATTTTGTAAGAAAAAATATTACACATTTCAATTTTTTTGGGTTGTTTCTAAAACCGCTTTTTGCTGCGGTGGCCATGGGTCTGGTGCTCTGGCCAATCCGCGGCCAGCAGCTGTTAGTTACATTGCCGGTCGGGGCAACAGTGTATTTTTTAATTTTAATGATTACGGGTTTTGTGAGTAAGTCAGATTTAAGTTTAGTTAAAGGTTTAATAAAATCACCTAATTCATGAAAAAGAATTTGACCAGGATTATGGTGTTCGGCACTTTTGATATTTTGCACCCGGGGCATTTAAATTTTTTTTTGCAGGCAAGGGGCCTGGCAAAAAATCCTTATTTAATTGTTTCGGTGGCCAGGGATGTAAACGTGAAAAGAATTAAAGGCAGGCCAACGTTCCATAAAGAGAAAGTAAGGCTTAAGGAAATAAAAAAAATTAAGCTTGTGGATAAAGCGGTTTTAGGAGGACTAACAAATCACCTACCTCACATACTAAAAGAAAAGCCGGCTATTTTGGCAATAGGCTATGACCAGAATAATTATCTGAAAAATCTTAAATCCGATTTAAAAAGGCGCGGTTTGCAGGTTAAGGTTTTTAGGTTAAAAGCTTTTAAGCCTAAAATTTACAAAGGCAGCCTTTTACAAGGCAGGCGGTTATCATAAACAGCTGTTTTGTGCTATAATATTGTAAATATACAAATCAACAAAAATAAATGGCGCAAAACATAAAAGACATAAAATTCAACATCACCTTTTGGCAGATGTTCACAATAATAGTGGTTGCGGTTGTGTTGGGGGGCGTTATTTATAAGTTTTCATACGACAACGTGCTCCAAGATGACATTCATTCCATTTCGTTCCCGGTTCACAAAGGAGATGAAGCTAAAACGCCGCTCAAAAGATAAATTGTACCTATTTAAAGGCCGCCTACAATGGCGGCTTTATTTTGCTATAATCACTGTATGACTATAGGTATTGAGGCTGAGAGGGCGAATAATCCGCTTAAAACAGGGGTGGAGCATTATGCAAAGCAGCTAATTTTGCATTTGGCAAAAATAGACAGCACAAACTCTTACATTTTGTATTTGCGCACTAAGCCCCAAGCATGGTTTTTAAGTTTACCTAAAAATTTTCGCATAAAAGTCATGCCTTTCCCCATATTTTGGACGCAAATTAGAATAAGTATAGAAATGTTGCTTAACCCGGTTGACGTGCTTTTTATTCCCGCTTCCGCGCTGCCTTTAATTCACCCAAAAAAATCGGTAGTAACTATTCATGACCTGGCCTGGCGGTATTTTCCCGGTTCTTTTACCTGGTTTATGAAAATTTTTTTACAGTGGTCAACGGGGTTTGCGGTTAAGCGGGCGTCGCAAATAATTGCGGTTTCACAAAGTACCGGGCGGGATTTGGTAAAGTTTTATGGCATTGAGGAAAAAAAGATTGCCGTGGTGCATCACGGGTATGAAGAAAGTAGACAGCATACGGTAGACAGTATGCAGACAGGCATGGATTTGCCGGAAAAATATGTTTTGTTTTTATCCACGCTGCAGCCGAGGAAAAATTTGGAAGGCTTAATTGATGCTTTTAAATTACTTAAGCAGGAACATCCCGAACTGCCTCACAAGCTTGTTGTGGCAGGCAAACCCGGTTGGAAGTTTGAACCAATTTTACAAAAAATAGAAAAAAATAAAGATTTTGTAATTTATTTGGACCATGTTTCTGACGAAGACCGCTTAACCATTTTATCGAAAGCTGACCTTTTGGTATTGCCCAGTTTTTATGAAGGCTTTGGTATGCAGATTTTAGAAAGCTTTGCCTCAAATGTGCCTGTTGCGACATCTAATGTTTCCAGCATGCCCGAGGTGGCAGGGAACGCAGCAGTTTATTTTAACCCCCACAGTACAACCGAAATAAAGAATGCAATAAAATTAGTTTTGACAGATAAATCATTATGTGAAAATTTGAAGGAAAAAGGCAAAGACAGGTTGTCTCATTTTTCTTGGGAAAAATGCGCCACAGAGACTTTGGCAGTTCTTGCAAAATAATTATGACGCAAGCTTTAATTGAAAAAATAAAAAATTTACCAAGGCTTAGGCTGCTAATAATTTTATTAGTTATTTGGCAGTATTTTTGCGTAGCCGGCATTGGGCTTTTGAATTGGCCACAGTATTTAATTTGGGTAAATTTGGGCTTGCTGTTGGGATTCATTTTAATTTGCCCGGTTTATGAGTCGCTATTGCTTTTAATTCTATCAATCCCTTTTTCTGTAGCTTTGCCTAACGCTTACTTTGACGCGCTCCCTATGTGGCGGATTTTGTACCTGGCTTTATTTATTGTTTGGTTAATAAAAGAGAAAAAATTTAAGTTTAAGGAAATCCATTTTTTACCTTGGGATAAATTTTTAGCCATTTTTGCGGCAATTGGGCTAACTGTTTCTTTAATTTTTGCGCCTTACAAAGCGCAGGCAATTAAAGAAGTGGTTTTTTGGCTGAATATTTATTTTTTTTATATTGTCTTAATCAATTCAGTGCGGGGCAAACAGCATATTTTTGAAATTATACGCTATGTGCTTTGGTCGCTGACAATAATTGTTGCGCTCGGGTTTGCCCAGCTCTTCGGCACTTTTTTTACCAGTTTAGATACTTTTTGGGTTTTTTGGGCGGCTAATATTACCAAACTTTATTATGGGGCAGATTTTGCTTCAGTCTCACTTTATTCCAATTCTTGGTTTTCTTATGTGGGGGCAAGGGAGCTGCGGATGTTTTCTATAATGCCGGACTCGCAGTCTTTTGCCTACATTTCTCTTTTTGGCCTGGCGTTAGGCACCGCGCTCACGCATAGCGTATTTAAGCACGTTAGAAAGTGGCTGTGGTCGGGAATCCGCTTTAGCGGCATGGCAATTATCCTTTCCGGCACGCGCGCGGTGTGGGTGGGTATGATAGTCCCGTTCTTAGCCGTAGCCTGGGCATACAGAAGAAATTTTCAAAAGCATTTAGCGGAAAAATTTTTGTGGCCGTTTATTATTATTTTTGCGCTATTTGCAGTATCGCCGCTAATTAACAAGGGTTTGCATTTTTTACGCGTGGAAAGTTTTAAGGAAAATTTCTTAAGCCGCGCCGCGAGCATTTACGATTTAAACGACACTTCTAACAGGGGCAGAATTGCCATTTGGGAGCACAGTTCTTTTTTTGCGCTAACGCATCCTTTGGGCATGGGTTTTGGCAATTTTATGGTCTCGGTAGACGGTTTTGATGGCGACAAAACCTACAATGAAGCAGCCGGCCAAATAAACGAGCGTTATAATTTGCCGGCAAAATACGTTTCGGCGCACAGCTTGTATCTGCAAGTTTTAGTGGAAACCGGTATCCTGGGCTTTATAGTTTTTATGATGTTTTGGGGCAGGGTGTGCTGGTATTTTTGGCGGTTTGTAAAACACTACCATAACAAACATGACTTTTTAATTTATTTTGTCGCCCAGGCGCTTATTACCGTTTTGTGGGTTTTGGCTGCTTCGATTTTTGACATAACGCTTTTAAACGACAAAGTACTTATGTTTTTCCTGATTAACATTGGCCTTGCCGGACTTATAGTTAAAAGATACCAGGAGTATGAAGTTGAGGAGTAGTTAATTTATATGCCTAAAGTTACTGTTGTCCAGGTTATATATAATTCCAAAAAATATATTCAGCCCGTCTTTGAGGCCATTTTTAGGCAAACCTTTAAAGATTTTAACGTGGTGGCGGTAATTGCAGGAAATGCAGACGGCGGTAAAGAATTTTTGTCTGAAAAATTTCCGCAAGTTGAAATTATAGATCCCGGCTACAATATTGGTTTTGCCAAAGGCCATAATTTGGTTTTTGAAAAATATCCATCTGATTTTTTTCAGCTCGTAAACCCCGATCTAATTATGGAACCCAATTATATTGAGGAAATTTTAAAAGCTTTTGAGGATCCAAAAGTTGGCGCGGCAACAGGCAAGTTGCTGCGTTATGATTTTGAAAACAATCAGCCAACGAAAACCATCGATTCGACCGGAGTTTCCATAAGCAAATCCGGCCGCGCCAGGGACAGGGGACAGCATGAAATTGATTATCATCAGTTTGACGATTTAACATCCGTTGATGCCGTTTCCGGCGCCGGCGCTATGTATAGGAGGGAAGCTCTTAAAGCAATAAAAACTCCAATATTGTCATCCCGACCGAGCCCGAGCGAAAGCGAGGGCGAGCGGAGGGATCTATTAAAAGATTCCTCGACTCGTCCCGATAAATCGGGACTCGCTCGGAATGACAGGGAATTTGAATTCTTCGACGAAGATTTTCATAGTTATTGGGAGGATGTCGATCTTAGTTGGCGCATGGCAAATGCAGGATGGAAAAATGTTTATGTTCCGTCCGCGGTTGGCTATCACGGCAGGGCATCAGGGTCATCTAAGGGCGGCTATAAAGACATTGGCGGATTTATACGGCATCATCGCAAGCTTAGCTCCTTTGTGCGCCAGTTGAATTACAAAAACCATATTTTTATGTACATAAAAAATTCTAAATGGTTTTACCCGCAGTTTTTTGTTCGTGAGTTTTTTATGCTAATCTATATATTGGTTTTTGAAACCGGAACTTTAAAAGTTTTGCCGGGAATATTTGAATTATTGCCTAAGATGTGGCAGAAAAGAAAAAACATACAAAATAAAATCCATTTCGAACGAAGTGAGAAATCTGTTTTGTGACAGATCTCTCGCTCCGCCTGCCTGCCGGCAGGCAGGCTCGAGATGGAAAAGAAATGGCGTTATCCTGATCATACGGATCAGGATAACGCCATAAGAGCCCCGGCGGGCTAACCGGAAAGCACAGACACCTCTTCTCCTTCCGGAAATACTTCCACGGGCCTGCCTGTGTTGGAAAAAACCAGTCCGTTGGGGCCGACCGTATAGGCGTAGTTGCCTGGTCCGGTGCTGGCAAGTTTTGCGCCTTCCTGAAGCTCTTCAAATCCGCAGCCGCTTTGAAAGCCCACCTTACCATCTTTTTCAGTCAATGTAACGAAGCGCGCCATGAGTGAACCTCCTTATATTAGAAGAAATATATAACCTAAGTTTGTTTAAGTCAATATGGATCTTTCAATAATAATTCTTTCATATAAATCCAAAGAGCACCTCCAGGTGCTTTTGCCGAGTGTTTTTAATTCGACCAAAAAATATTCGTACGAAGTAATAGTGGTAGATAACGATTCGGGCGACGGAACGGCAGAAGCCGTTGAAAGTTTACTTCCTTCTATCCCTAATTTGAGGCTAATACGAAACCAAAACACGGGCTTTGCGGCCGGAAATAATTTAGGGATAAAGCAGGCAAAAGGTAAATATATTTTGTTGCTTAACCCTGACACCAAAGTTGAGCGCGATACTTTTGAAACAATGCTGGATATGATGGAGAACCGGCCTGAAGTGGGGATGTCCGGCTGTAAAATAATAAAACCCGACGGTACTTTAGATTTAGCTTGCCGCCGCCGTTTCCCAAACCCGTGGAATAGTTTTAAAACTTTATTTTTAGGCAGCAGGAAAAATTATAATTATAGCGATGTTGATGAAAACCAAGAAATGGAAGTCGACAGCGTAGTTGGAGCGTTTTTGCTTATCCGAAAATCTGTAATAGAAAGAATTGGCTTGCTGGACGAAAGTTTTTTTATGTACGGGGAAGATTTAGACTGGGCTTACCGCTGCCAGCGTAACGGATTTAAAGTATGGTATTACCCAAAAACTTTTATTACCCACTATAAGGGCGCTTCGTCTGCCAAAGCGCCGTTTAAAGCTTTAAAGTGGTTCCACGACGCTATGTGGATTTTTTACAAAAAACATTATGCCCGAAAATATGTTTTCGCCTTTAACTGGCTGGTGTTTTTAGGAATATATTTTAGGCTTTTAGTTTTAACTTTGGTTAATTTTTTTAAAAAGAAGCCTGTTGTGAGCCGTTAATTTGGAATTTTGATATCAACATCTTTTCTGTTATAATAAATAAGCAAAATTAATAAAATCATATAACATAACATCATGGAACCAGGAAATTTTAGTCCCACTCAACCTCCTAAACCGAATCACGGCTTTTACATTCGCGGCATTGCCGTGATTTTAATTTTAATCATTACTTATTTCCTCGGCTACCAAACCGGCCACAAGGGTTTTGTGTTTGAACCCAAATCTTTTCAGGTTATTAACCAAAAAGACCAGTCCGTCACAGTTGACTATAACTTACTCTGGGACGCTTTGGAGGTCATAAATAACAAATACATAGACAATCCGGTTGACCAGCAAAAAATACTATACGGCGCCGTCAGAGGCGCGCTCGATTCTTTGGGTGACCCATATACCGTATTTTTGCCGCCAAAGGAGCTGGAGAATTTTCAAACCCAGCTTAGGGGCAGTTTTGGAGGCATTGGCGCAGAGGTTGGTAAAAAAGATGGGAACATAGTAGTTGTTGCGCCGCTGTCTGAAAGTCCGGCAGAGCGGGCCGGCATTTTGGCGGGTGATTTTATTATTTCAGTCAACGGTGAGTCCACTGCAGGCTGGTCTGTGGAGCAGGCGGTGGAAAAAATTCGCGGAGAAAAGGGCACGGAAGTTACTTTAAATCTTTACAGGGAAGGCAAAGACAAGCCTTTTGAAGTAAAAATTGTGCGCGACACTATTGTAATTAAAAGCGTGAAGCTGGCTTATAAAGAGTCTGAAGTCAACGGGCTGAAAAAAACCGTGGCGGTTATAACTTTAAGCGAGTTTGGAGACGATACCAAAATTCTTTTTGACAAGGTCGTTAATGAAATTTTAACCAAAAATGTTTCGGGCATAGTTTTAGATGTCCGCAACAACCCGGGCGGTTATTTGCAGACAGCCGTTGACCTTGCTTCCGTGTGGGTAAATAAAGGCGAGATTGTGGTTTCCGAGGAACACAGTGACGGAACAAGCAAAAAATATAATGCGAGCGGGAGTAACAGGCTTTCCGGCATTAAGACTGTAATTTTAATAAACGGCGGGTCAGCTTCGGCTTCGGAAATTTTGGCCGGTGCGCTGCATGACCACGGTATTTCTAAGCTCATTGGCGAGAAAAGCTTTGGCAAGGGCAGTGTGCAGGAATTGGTAGATTTATCCGGCGGTAGTGCGGTAAAGGTGACGGTTGCCAAGTGGATTACGCCCTCGGGAAAAAATTTGAATAAAGAAGGACTGGTGCCGGATTTTGAAGTAAAGATAACAGAAGAAGACATAGCGGCAAAAAAAGACCCGCAAATGGACAAGGCGGTAGAGGAAGTAACTAAGTGATTGATCAAGATTTAAAAGAGTTAAATGATTGACATGATTAAGACGCAGGCTATTCTTGTCACTCTTGATCAATCTTGTCATTCATGTCAATTAATTTATGCCAAAAATAACTGCTCAAGAACTTAGGGAAAAGTATTTAAATTTCTTTAAGTCTAAAAACCATACTATTATTCCTTCGGCGTCTTTGGTGCCGGGGTCAGAAACGTCCGCGCTTTTTACCATGGCCGGTATGTTCCCTTTAGTGCCCTATCTTTTGGGAGAAAAACATCCCGGGGGGAGCAGGGTTACCAATGTGCAAAAATGTATACGCACTATAGATATTGATGACGTAGGTGACAACACGCACGGAACTTTTTTTGAAATGATGGGCAATTGGAGCTTTGGTGATTATTTTAAAAAAGAAGCCATTGAGTGGAGCTTTGAATTTTTAACTAACAAAGAAACCGGTCTGGGTTTGCCTATTGAGCGATTGGGTTTTTCGGTTTTTGCCGGGGATGGAGACGCGCCATTTGACGAAGAGTCGGAAAAGATTTGGCTGTCTTTAGGTGTTCCCAAAGAACGCATTGCGCGGCTTCCTAAAGAAGACAACTGGTGGATAGCAGGGGAAACCGGCCCCTGTGGCCCCGACACCGAAATGTTTTACTGGATAGACGACGGCACTCCGGCGCCATCCAAGTTTGAAGGCAATGCTAAAGACAAAAGATGGGTTGAAATTTGGAATGATGTCTTTATGCAGTACAACAAACTGCAGGACGGCAAACTCGTCCCGCTTCAAAACCCAAACGTAGACACGGGTATGGGTTTGGACAGGACTTTGGCGGTTTTAAACGGACAGACATCGGCTTACGATACAGAGCTATATAAAGGCATGTGGGAGGTTTTGGCCCTAGACCAGGACATTATGACTAACGATGAAGTCCGCAAGGGTAGAATTGTGCTGGACCATGTTCGAGCTTCTGTATTTATAGCAGGGGACGGGGTTGAGCCTTCCAACAAAGACCGCGGTTATGTTTTGCGAAGGTTACTTCGCCGAGCAATGGTTATGGGAAGGTTGCTGAACTTGAAGCACCATTGGCTTGAGGCTTTAGTTGGAAAAGTTGTGGCTGAATATTCAGAGGCGTATCCTGATTTAATGGATAAATCTGAAAATATTTTTGAAGTTTTAGACAAAGAAAAAAATAAATTTGAAGTCACTTTGGAAAAGGGGTTAAAAGAGTTAGGCAAATTGGTGCAATCCGACAGTCACGTAAAACAACATCCGTTAACCGGTAAGCACGCTTTTGATTTATACCAGACTTATGGTTTCCCCTGGGAGCTTACAAAAGAAATGGGGGAGCAGTTTGGGCAAAAGATAGACAAGAAAGAATTTGAGGAGGAATTTAAAAAGCACCAGGAATTGTCCAGGACTTCTTCTGCCGGTATGTTTAAAGGCGGACTGGTTGACTTGGAACCAAAAACCATAAGACATCACACTGCGCACCATCTTTTACTTGCGGCACTGCGGCAGGTTTTAGGCGACCATGTTTTCCAGCGCGGTTCCAATGTTTCGTCAGAAAGATTGAGAATAGATTTTTCGCATGGTGAAAAAATGACGCCCGAGCAAATTAAACAGGTGGAAGAAATTGTAAACCAAAAAATAGAAGAAGACCTAAAAGTTGAAAGAAAAGAAATGGCAAAAACCGAAGCGGAAAAATTAGGCGCGCTAGCAGAGTTTGGTGCTAAGTACGGTGATACGGTTAGTGTTTATTCAATTTACGAAAATGACGGCACGGCTTTTTCCCGTGAATTTTGCGGCGGCCCGCACGTGGAGCACACGGCAGTAATAGGTAAATTCAAAATTATAAAAGAGGAAGCATCCAGCGCAGGGGTGAGAAGAATTAAAGCAAGTGTAGAATAAGGATAAATATGAGTGAAAGATTATCTATTGAACTCGAGCCAATATCTGGGCGAAAGCCTCATATAATTGAAATAAAAGAGGAGCAGCCAATAATGGGACAGGGGCTTGAACCTAAAGTTAAAGTGAGAGCCGAGACTTCATTTGGTAAAAAAAGGTTATTTAGAAAGAGAAAAAGGAAAGAAGTCAATTTTGTTGAAAGAAAGTTAAATTCTCTGGATTCAGATGATTATATTGCTAAATGGAAACAGTTCAGCGAGGCTGGTTTACCCGTAGTGTCCACATTAAGAAAAAGCTCTAGAGATTCTTTATTTCAAACAGACCTAAAAAGTGATGGAACCGAATTGTATGGGAAAGCTTTTTGGTATCTAATTTATTCTAAGTCGGAATTTAGACTAAGACCGGTCGATAAAATATTTTTAAACTTAACTGATACCAATAACTTTCAAAAAATTGCTGAAAAAGTATTCATGTATAAAGATTTAGCAGATAAAAATGGAATTTTGCTCCCATACGATGACCCTTTTGAGTTAATAGTACATCCTGATGGGAAGTGGGATTTTGTAATAATAGATTTGAGATTTGGCGAGAAGTTAGAAGCAGGCAGTGGAGAAAGTCGGAGGAATGAAATAGTTGAAAAAAATTCGAGATTCGTTGGAAATTTTCTGGATCAGTTAAAATATATTAGGGTAGCTCTTTTAGAAAAAATATGAAACTTGAATTTTACAATTGTCCTCAACCCGAAAATATGGATTCCCGCCTGCGCGGGAATGGGGTTTCGATTTTGCCTGAAGCGCCGGAGTTTTTAACGTACAAACCGGATTTTGAAGGTATGAAAAAGATTGCGGATGGCTATGCTAATTATCAAAACATCCTAATTCTTGCGCACGGAGGCAGCCTTACATCTTTTTATGGTTTTTATAATGCATTCTTAGAGCAAACCAAGAAGAAGGTTTATTTTTTAAACACAGTTGACCCGGATTATATTTTTGAGCTCAAGCAAAAGCTTATGCCGACAAACACGGTTGTGGTTGCAATTAGCAAGTCAGGAGAAAACACAACCCAACTCGAAATGTTAATGCAGTTTTTAGACTACCCGCTCATTATAGTTACCGGTAAAAGCAGTCCGCTTAGGGCAGTGGGGGAAAAAATAGGCGCAAAAATTGTAACTCACCCCCCAATTGGCGGCCGCTATACCGGCTTTACCGAAGTTGCGTTGCTGCCGGCTGCTATGTGCGGTCTGGACGTGCGCGGGTTTGAGGAAGGCGCGAAAGAATTTTATAAATTCTACCAAAAAGACAATTTAGCCTGGAAAGCCGCGTCGGTTTTGTACCAGCTGGAGCAAAAAGGTTATGTAGATGTGTTTATGCCTTTTTACACGCATTATCTATTTTTTATGAGCAATATAATTGTCCAGCTTTGCCATGAGTCGTTTGGAAAGGAGGGGAAAGGCCAGACCTATTTTGCCCACGAGGCGCCCGAGTCCCAGCACCATACCAATCAGAGGTTCTTTGGCGGACCCAAAAATATTTGCGGATTTTTTATTGGCGTGGAAAATTTTAACCATCCAACCCAAAATAATTTTCCTCTAGGCACACATAGCGTACAGCTAAAAGGCCATTCCCTTTTTGACATAAATAAAATTCCGTTGGAAAAGGCTTTGGAGTTTGAGCTGCAAGGCACAATGGAGGACGCCCGTATTTACGGCATTCCTTTAATTCGTCTTTCCGTAACCAGTTTTACTGCTTTTGAAATTGGCCAGTTTTTGGCTTTTTGGCAGCTGTTTGCTGTCTACTCATCTGTGCTAAGGGGAGTGGACCCTTTTGACCAGCCGCAGGTGGAAAACAGCAAGAACATTAGCTTTAATAAAAGGCTAGGATATAAGGGGCTGCTTTAATGCTGGAATTCGTATAAGGTATTAGGTATAATGTATAAAGTATAAGGCATCAGACCCCCTTATACTTTATACGGCATACCTTATACTTTCTAAATGACCATACCCAGCATTTACATAAACCTTGAGGACGATGTAAGCAAAATTGTCCAAAGAATAAACCGGGAGAGATCTCCCAGTCTTATTTTAGTTTGCCCAAAACGCTGTTTTTTGTTTTCCGACAGCATTAACCTGAAGCTTTTAAAAAAGCAGACAGATGCATTAGGCAAAGAAATTTTTGTGCTGACTATGGATGAAAAGGGCCAGGCTTACGCCCAGGAAGCCGGTTTTCAGTTAAAGTTTTTGCCGAAAATGAATGCCAATAAGGCGATTTCCGATATCCGCGTGGCTAAAAAATCCAGCCCTGAAGAGCAGGCGGAAGCAGCAAAAGTAGAAGGAGTGTTGGCAAGCACTGTAAAAGAAGTGCAAGAAGTTGTAAAAAGATTTGTGCCGGCTTCGGTTTTAAAGTCGGAAAATATGGAAGCTGACCAGGAACCCGTTACTCCAATATTGTCCGACACCTATTACCCCCAAGAGAGCCAGGCGGTTTTAAAAAAACCTGCCAAAAAATCCCATATTAATAAATTTATTATTGCAACAGTCACAGTCTCTTTAATTGTTATTTTACTTTTGGTATTTGTAATTTTGCCAAAAGCCACGGTAATTGTTTACGCTCGAAGCGAGCCGCTTACCCGGGATTTTTTGGAAATAAGTTTGAGCCCGAACGTTAAGGCAATAGATTACGCAAAACTTTCGTTGCCCGCAGAAAAAATAGAGACAGATGTTTTTGCATTAGACGATTTTCAAAGCCAGGGCAAAAAGCAAGTTGGCAACAGAGCAGCCGGAACAATAAAAATTTATAATTTTACCAAGGTGCCCATTAATTTAAAAGCTTCTACTACGAGCTTTGTTTTAGGCGGCAAGATTTATAACCTGCTCTCGGACGTTTCGGGCCTTAAACCCACAACTTATAAAAACGCCCAAACCAAGGAAGTCAACGAGGGTTCTTTGGGTGAGCCTTTCCAAATAATTGCCGCACAGGGAGGCGAAGATTATAATTTGCCTGCCGGCACGCGTTTGGAAATTACCAACGAAGTTTTTGGCAGCCAGCCGCAGCTTTTATACGCCAAAACTGAGAGCGAACTTACGGGGGGCACAACCCGTTATCTTTCTGTAATTTCCGCTGAAGACGAAGCAGAGGCAAAAGAAGCTTTGCTGGAATTATCTTTAAAGGAGTTTAGGTCCAAACTTGCCGCCGAAGGCAAAGTTTTAGCAGACAAAGCTTTTGCCACAGACAGTTTAGATTTTAAATTAAGCAATCCGGTCGGCACTGAAACCCCAAGTTTTGATGCGAGCATTAAAGCAAAGGTTTCGGGCTTGGTTTTTAAAGGCGAAGATTTAAAAAAATTAATTTTCGGCAGAATAGAAGAAACTTTAGCTTCCAATAAGACTTTGCGCGCAAAGAATCCTGACAAAACGGTTTACAGGATAAAAAGCTTAGATTTGAATAACCAGGTGGCAGTTATGGAAGCGCATTTTGAGGGCGAAGCGGTTTATAATTTAAATTTGCCTTACATTGCGCCTGAACTGGTGGGCAAAACCCAAAACGAAGTTTATGAAATACTTCGCTCCAAAGCGGAAATAGACAAGGTGGATATTATTTTAGCCCCCTCCTGGCAGAAAAATTTCCCGTATTTTGCTAAGCAAATTGAGGTAAAAGTGGCAACAGAGAATTTGGTTGGTAATTAAGCTTTTATTTAAGCCAAGTTTTTGAATTGGCGATTTTTTGGTATTCTTATTGACATAAGCCGGGGGCTTATGTTAGAATAGCCAAGATAAAACATCTAAAATTTATTTAACAGTTTGTCAAACGGAATTCAAGACTTAGGGAAGTCTGGTACAAATAAAAAGGAAGTAATTGAACTCGAGGGTAAAGTCGTTGAGAATTTACCTAATGCTATTTTTCGTGTGCAATTAGACAGCGGACAAACGGTTATCGGCCACCTTGCCGGCAAAATGCGGGTGAATATGATTAAAGTTATGCCCGGAGACAGGGTGGTAATTGAAATGACTCCTTACGATTTAAGCAAAGGACGCATTACTCGCAGAATGAGGTAGGACGGTTTAACCGCAAATAAGTATATAAGCCAGTAAACAACTTACTCACTTATTTACTTACTCACTTATTTACTTATTTTATGAAAGTTAGAGCTTCAGTAAAACCTATGTGCAAGAAATGCAAAATCGTCAGACGGTTCGGACGCGTTTATATTATTTGTTCCAATCCTAAACATAAGCAGCGACAAGGATAATTAATTGACCAAGATTAAGTAAGATTTAAAAGATTGAACAAGAATGTAATGGCAATCATGTCAATCTTGGTCAATCCTGATCAATCATTTAAATTCACCTATGGCTAGAATTGCCGGGATAAATCTTCCCAACGAAAAAAGAATAGAAGCAGCCTTGCCCTACATCTACGGTGTAGGTTTAAGTTTGTCAAAAAAAATTCTGGCGGAAACCAGCGTTGATCCTAATAAAAGAACAAAAGATTTATCTGAACCCGAACTTAACAGAATTAGGGAATATATAGAAAAAAGCTTTAAGGTAGAAGGGGAATTGCGACAGCAAATTTTGCTCAACATAAAACGCCTTAAAGAAATTGGGTCTTACCGAGGGGTCAGGCACATTAAAGGCCTGCCGGTCAGAGGACAAAGAACCAAAACCAATTCCCGTACCCGAAGAGGTAACGTTAGAAAAACCGCAGGCTCGGGTAGAAAGAACGCGGCGGAAAAAACCTAGCGCTTCCGGCGCAGTAAAAAGTGACAAGTTGAAAGTAAAAAGTACTTTTAACTTTACACTTTCAACTTTTAACTATATTTTATGGCTGAAGAAAATATTACAACCGAAGAGGTAACCCAAGAAACTCCGGCAACTGCCGAAGCTGTTTCTCCTGTGGTTGAGGCTTCTGCAAAAATTAAGTCCAAGAAAAAGAAAAGCAAAGCCAAAATTACCAAAGGCAAAATTTACATTAACTCCACTTATAACAACACAATTGTCAGCCTTACAGATATGGTTGGAAATGTACTTGTTTGGAGCTCGGCCGGTAAAATTGGTTTTAAAGGTTCAAAGAAATCCACTCCGTACGCCGGACAAAGAACCATGGAAGACGTGCTTGCCAAACTTCGTGAACGCGGACTTTCGGAGCTCGATGTTTTAATTAAAGGTATTGGCTCAGGCAGAGAATCTGCTATTAGGGCGCTTCAAGGCAGCGGATTAAATATTTTGTCTATTAAAGACCAGACCCCAATTCCTCACGGTGGCGTAAGGCCAAAGAAACCGAGACGAGTGTAAGTTAATTGAACAAGATTAAGTAAGATTTACCTGCCTGCCGGCAGGCAGGAATGATTGAACAAGAGTGTACAGACAATCATGTCAATCTTGGTCAATCCTGATCAATCATTTAAATTCATTTATGCGTTATACAGGTCCAAAAGTAAAAAAAGCAAGACGCCTGGGGATGGCTTTTACCCCCAAAGACGTAAAAATCCTCCAAAAGAGGAATTTTGCGCCTGGCCAGCACGGCCAAAACCGCAGCCGTCTTTCTGAATACGGAACCCAGCTCAAAGAAAAGCAGAAAGCTAAAGTGGCTTATGGAATAATGGAACGCCAGTTCGAAATTTATTTTAACAAAGCTTTAAAGCAAACGGGAGTTACCGGTGACAACTTGCTCAAACTTTTGGAGCACCGGTTAGATAACATTGTTTTCCGTTTAGGTTTTGCTGAAACCCGCGCCCAGGCCAGACAGTTAGTTAACCACGGTTTTTTTGAAGTTAACGGCAAGCGCGTAGACATCCCTTCTTTTTCTGTTAAAGTCGGTGACATTGTTTCCGTCAGGCCGGTTAAACAGAAGAAAGCTTATATTGAAAAGATTAAAGAGAAGTTAAAGAATTTTAAAACTTTAGACTGGCTGCAATTAAACCCCGGTGAATTTAAAGGTAAAATTGTAAGCAGCCCGGAAGTCGAATCTTTGGGCTCCGAAATTAACACTCAGCTTATTGTTGAGCATTATAGTAGGACATAAATTCGAAGTAAGAAATTCGAAATCCGAAAAATACAGAATTTCAAAAATTTAAATATTTATACATTAGAATTTAATAAGTGTTTCGAATTTCGATATTCGAATTTCGATATTAATTTGGAGGTCAAATTTTATGGAAGCTATACCACTGCCAAATCGCGTTAAAGTTAGCGACCTTGGCAACAACAAATACAGTCTGGTACTTGAGCCGCTATACCCCGGCTACGGTGTTACTATTGGTAATGCCATGCGCAGAGTATTTCTTTCCTCTATGCCTGGCGCTGCCGTAACCGCTGTCAAAATAAAATTCGTTGACCACGAATTTTCCACCATCCCGAACGTGAAGGAAGATGTTATCCAAATAATTTTGAACTTAAAACAGTTAAGGGTAAAAAGTTTTAGCGCAGAGCCCGTTAAATTGAGCCTGAAAGTTAAAGGTGAAAAAGTTGTTACTGCTGCGGACATTAAAGAAACCGACCAGGTCCAGGTTATAAGCAAAGAGTTGCATATTGCCACTTTGGACAACAAAAATTCCGAATTAGATATGGAATTAACAATTGAACAGGGCAGGGGATATGTGCCGGTGGAAGCCAGGGAGAACCAAAAACAGGAAGTCGGAGTAATTGCCATAGATGCAATATACACCCCGGTAAAGTCCGTGCACTTCGATGTCTCCAATGTGCGTGTCGGGCAGTTAACTAACTTTGACAAGCTGGAAATAGTTTTGGAAACCGACGGTTCGCTTTCCGGCCAGGAAGCTATGGATATTTGCGCTCATATTTTGGTTGACCACTTTACTATGATGTTTGGCGGAGATTTTGCCAAAGTTGAAAGTCCGGTTGTGGAAATGCAGACTGCAGAAGCCGCTGAAGCTATGGAAGCAATGAGCGAGCCTGCGGGTGAAAATGAAATCCAGGCCTCCATTCTTTCAACCAGGGCAAAAAATGCATTGGTTAAAAATGGCATTACCACTATGGCCCAACTTTCGGCTTTAACAGATGACCAAATTTCCAACCTTAGCGGACTTGGTGAAAAGACCATTACAGAAATTAAGGATTTTTTGAAAAGATAACAGATACACACTAATTGAATCAGCGGATGAACACGGATCAGTGTTAATCCGTAAATATCAGCGTTTATTAGTTTTACTTATATGAGGCATCAAAAGAAGAAAAAAATTGGTAAGGGTATGGATCACCGCAGGAAGCTGCTTCGCACTTTGGCTTCTTCGCTTGTTTTGTATGAAAAAATCCAGACCAATTACGCCAACGGTAAAGCTGCTAAATCTTACGTTGAAAAAGCCATTACTATTTCTAAAGTTAACTCATTGCATAGCCGCAGGCTTTTGCTTTCTAAGCTTTCGCCCATGGCTGCAAAAAAAGCTCTGGAAGTTTTAGGGCCTAAATACCAAGAGCGAAAAGGTGGCTATACACGTTTAATTAAACTTAATAATCCCAAAGCGGGAGCTTCTAAGGTAATTTTAGAATTAGTAGAATAATAGATTCAGCGTGTTATCAGCTTACTAATCCGCGATAATTCAGCGATTTAATATGAAATCTCAAATCACTACATTAGCAAATAAAGTCAGCCGCAAATGGCATCAAGTAGATGTTTCTAAAGAGCCAATGGGCCGCGTGGCAACACATATTGCCAATCTTTTGCGTGGTAAGCATAAGAGAGATTTTACCCCGCACGTGGATATGGGCGACTACGTTATTGCCATTAATGCCGGGCATTTAAAACTCACGGGGCGAAAAGTTGCGCAAAAAAAATATTACAGACATTCGGGATACTTAGGGGGAATTAAATCTACCGCTTTAAAAGATTTAATTATAAAAAACCCGGAAGACGTGCTTAAGCGAGCAGTATTTTCTATGATAGACGATTTGAAATTTAGGAAGCAAATTATGTCACGTTTAAAAATTGTTAAAGGCGACAAGCACGATTATAAAGTGACAAACAATAATTCATAAAATAGTTGTCATCCCGAGCGACCGAAGGGAGTCGAGGGATCTCATCCAAGCATTATGGTAACCAAAACACCCACAACCTCCGCCAAAGGCGGATCCGCCTCTGGCGGAAAATCAACAGCCATTAAAGCGCCTCGTAAGCCCAGAGGTGCTGCTAAACCTGTCAAAGCAAAAGAAGTCGAGGAAGTTAAAACTCACGCGACTGCTGTTCATCCGCATCCTGTAGAGCATAAACCGGCTCATGCTGAAAAAGGCAGGTATATTTTTGCAACCGGACGCAGAAAAACCGCTATTGCTAACGTCAGACTTTTTGAAGGCAAAGGCGAACAGGTTGTAAATAAACTTCCGCTTAAAAATTATTTTAACTATTCTTTTTATTTCGACGAAGTCATAAGGCCTCTGGAAGTTACAGGTCTTGAAGGCAAATATCACTTTACTGCACACATAAATGGCGGCGGCCCGCACGCCCAAGCAACCGCTTTGCGCCACGGTATAAGCATCGCCTTAGGCAGCATTTCTCAGGAAGTTAGAAAAGTTTTAAAAAAGAACGGCTTTTTAACCCGCGACGACAGAAAGAAAGAACGTAAGAAACCGGGTTTGAAGCGTGCAAGACGTTCCCCACAGTGGGCCAAGCGTTAATCATTGCAAATTTAAAAAGACCACACTTATGTGCGGTCTTTTTTAATGCTTTAAGCAAACTCGTAAGCCGAATTCTGTTTCTAAATAATCATCTATCTGGTCACGTTATTGCTAACGTGATCAAGCAACCTACCTAATTTGGTCTTGCACTCAAGTAAGGATTTGGCCGTTTCACCTTTAATGTTTCCATCAAAGCTAATCTCTTGCGAGATCCTTGGCGTCTTTCGTACCAAGCGTCTCTGTTCGCACCTCTAGGATTACTCCCGACGGGAATTACCCGCTACCAGTTTTGATAACTCATATGAGGCTATCAAATAAGTGTTCGGACTTTCCTCCCCAACCGGCATCTTGCGATGCCAATTAAAGCGATTATTCGGTTTGCTTAAAGCCTAAAAAGTTTAACAAAAATAGTTGTTTTTGTCAAGGGAAAATGGTATAATAACTACAGAAAATTTTTGAAACACTACAGATAACTACAGAAAAATAAGCCAGTTACTTCTGTAGTCATCTGTAGATTTTTTTAGCTTCTGTAGTTTATGAAAAAAACCGAGCTTATTTTTAACCTTATTTCAATTGGTTTTGACGCTGTTTTTCTGCTCCTGGCGGGGATCGCGTCTTTTTATTTGAGGCAGACGAATTTTGCCACCAGGATAGTCGGCCACCCTGTAAGTTACGATTTGCAATTTCAGCAATTTATTTCTTCGGCTTACTCCGTGCTTCCGGTTTTGCTTTTAATTTTCGCGGCTTTAGGGCTGTATAATTTAAAAGGTACCCGAAAGTTTTCTTCCGAAATTGGGAGAATTATGGTCGGCACTTCGCTTAGCTTGCTGCTCATTATTTTAATTTTCTTTTTTAACACCAATTTTTTTGAGGACATATTCCCTTCCAGGTTTATAATTCTTGCTGCCTGGGCTTTGGGGACATTGTTTGTCATTTTTGGCAGAACGCTTTTAAAACAGCTGCAAGTGTTAACGTTTAAAAATAATATAGGTTTGCATAAGTTGGTAATTATAAACGGCGGTCCCGAGCTCGACGTTATTGAAAGTATTTTGAAAAAAAAGGAACATGGTTATGAAATTACCGGCGAATTCGCTTTTTCTGAAAATATTTTTGAGCAGCTGGAAAAATTGTATGAAGAAGGCAGGGTGGATGAAATTTTACAGGGCAATTCCAACTTGAATGACTCTGCAAATTTAAAATTGGTGCAATTTGCGCGTGACAAAGGCTTAAAATTCAGCTTTGTGCCCAATTTGTTTGAGGTGCAAAGAAACATTATTGAAACTGACAATTTAGACGGTATTCCGCTTATCAGTTTAAAAAATACTCCATTGGACGGCTGGGGCAAAGTGGTAAAGAGAATTATGGATATTATTTTAAGCGCGGTATGTCTTATTGCTACGTCGCCAATATTTTTAATTGTTTCCGTTCTAATTAAGTTCGATTCGGCCGGTAAAGTTATTTATTCTGCCGTTCGCGGCGGGCGCGGCAAAAATTTTAAGTTTTACAAATTCAGGAGTATGTACAGCCATTTAAGCATTGGCGAGGACTACGGCGGCCGGCAGGCGGAACAACTTAGAGAGCAGCTTTGGGAAAAAAATGACCGTGGCGGCAAAGAAGGGCCGTTTTTAAAAATTAAAGACGACCCTCGTGTGACTAAAATTGGCCGTTTTTTGCGCAGGACCAAACTGGACGAAATCCCGCAGTTTTGGAACGTGTTTGTGGGGGATATGAGTATGGTGGGCCCCAGGGCGCACGTGTTAGATGAGGTCGACAGGTACAGGAACCGCTACCCCAGAATGTTTAGCATTAAGCCCGGGACTTTTGGGCTTTCACAAATTGCGCAAATGAACTGGCCGGATTTGCCGTTTGAGGAAGAAATTAGGCTGAACACTTTTTATATTGAGAACTGGTCGCTGTGGCTGGATGTAAAAATTTTAGCAAAAAGTTTTTGGCAGCTGTTTTTTGGAAAAAAGCCCAAGGCAAACTATTAGAGTGAACAAGATTGATCAAGATTGACAAGAATGTCATCTAAAATCATGTCAATCTTTTAAATCTTATTTATTCTTGGTCAATTATGAGGATCGCATTAGCACATGATTCCCTTACTCAAATGGGCGGGGCGGAAAGAGTGGTAGATGCATTACACGAACTTTTTCCAAACGCGCCTGTTTTTACATTGGTCTTTGACCCAAAGTTTAAAGAAAAGTATAAAGATTGGGACATTCAAACTTCACCACTACAGTCGCTGTACTTGGTTTTAGGAAAACTGCAATATTGTTTGCCGCTAATCCCGTGGGCGGTGGACCAGCTAAACTTTAGCGGCTACGATTTAGTTATTTCCTCCAGCTCGGGTTTTGTAAAAAATATCCGTGTGCCAAAAAATTGTGTGCATATAAATTATTGTCACACCCCAACCAGATTTTTGTGGAGCGATAACGATTATGTCAAACAGGAAGTAAATTTTTTCCTAAGGCCTTTTGTAAAAGTTTTTTTATCTAAAATGCGGAAGTGGGATTTAATTGGCGCCAAAAGGGTAACGCATTTTATTGCCAATTCAAAAGAAGTCCAGGATAGAATCCAAAAATATTATCAGCGTACTAGTACGCTGATATACCCGTTTGTGGATTCAAAATTTTGGAATTCGACAACGCCTAAGGGCGATTACTTCTTACTTGCAGGCAGGCTACATCCCCATAAAAAAAATGACCTTATTGTGGAAGTTTTTAATGACCTAAATATCCCGCTCCACGTTGTGGGTACAGGGAGGCAAGAGGGTTATTTGAAGTCGATTGCTAAGCAAAATATTAGCTTTTTGGGCAGAATAAGCGACGAAGCGCTTAGGGATGAGTATAGCGCTGCTTTAGGGTTTATTTACCCACAAATTGAAGATTTTGGCCTTATGCCACTGGAAGCCGCCGGCTGCGGCACAGCCACACTGGCTTACGGTGAGGGCGGCGCTAAAGAGACTGTTCTGCCCGGGGTAACCGGGGAGCTGTTTGACTCTTACAATGAGGAGAAAATTAAGCAGATGGTTTTGTCTTGGGATGCAAAAAAATATCGAACGGATGACTTAAAAAACCAGGCAGAGAAATTTAGTAAAGAAAAATTTAAAAGTGAAATGTTAAATTTTGTAAAATCCCATGTCTGAAAACATACCCCAAAAAGGCGGGCCTGCCTCCGGCAGAAAAATTGCTATTGATTTAAGGAGTCTGTCTTCAGGCCGGGTTTCGGGGGTGGAAAATTACTGTTTGAATCTGCTGGAGAGTATGCCGCCGCTGGATAATCGCAACCAATATACATTTTTTTACAACTCACTGCGCAGACGCAAACTGCCCGATTTTCATTTTGTTAATTCCACCGTCCGCCATAGTCATATCCCCAACAAAATTTTAAATTTGGCATTAAAGTTAAACCTTACCAAGCTGGAAAATTTTATAGGAGAAACAGATTGGATTTTTATGCCTAATTTAAACCAATTTTCAATATATCCCAAATCCAAACTTGCCGTAACTGTTCACGACCTTTCGCCGGTTATGGCACCTGAATTCTATAATGTAAAAAGGAGGCTGTGGCATAAATTTTTAAACTATAAAAAAGCTTTGGAAAGGGCGGATATTATTTTTACCGTGTCGGAATATACAAAAAACGATCTTATAAAAATTTTTAGTGTTCCCGCCGAAAAAATTAAAGTTGTTTACCCGGGGGTAAGCCACAAAGCTTTTCATCCGAACCTGCCGGAAAATTATTTAAGGGAAGTTAGAAATTTGTACAGTTTGCCCGGAAAATTTATTTTATTTTTAAACACAGTTGAGCCCAGGAAAAATTTAGGCACACTCGTTAAAGCTTTTGAAAAATTGCAGGACTCGACTAATTTGGTCGTGGCCGGAAGGCTTGGATGGAAGTATCGGGCAGATTTTAAGTTAATAAATAACAGCAGGAAATTGAACAAAATAAAATATATTGGCTACGTACAAGAGCAACATAAGCCCGCGCTTATTAAACTTGCTTCTGCTTTGGTTTACCCTTCGTTTTATGAAGGTTTTGGTTTCCAGTTACTTGAAGCCATGGCTGTGGGTACACCTGTGGTTGCCAGTCAGTTAACTTCTATTCCCGAGGTTACGGGTGATGCAGCATTGCTAGTTAACCCTTATGATGAAAATAGTTTAGCTGAAGCTTTGAGCGAAGTTTTAAATAATGAGGGCTTGAGGCAGGCATTGGTCGCTAAGGGAATTAGGCGGGCACAGCATTTCAACTGGCAAAAAACCGCCACAGGGATATTGGGAGGATTGAAATAATATGAATAATTACACGCTCTCCAAAGGCCGGTCCCTGCCTGTCCGGCAGGCAGGCGCCTTCGGCAGAAAAATCGGCTTAGATTTAAGGCTATTTGGCACAGCTCACGGGGGCATTGGCAGGTACTGCGAACAGCTTTTCCCGCGGCTTTTAAAATTGGACAAAGCAAACCAATATTTTGCCTTTGTGAATTCCAAAATGCTTCACACAGGCGCTTTAAAAGCGCTGGAAAGTTTGAATAACTGCAAAATTGTGGAAACAAATGCCAGGCATTATTCTTTTGGCGAGCAGCTAAGCTTTTTAAGGCTGTTAAATAAATATAAATTGGATTTAGTCCATTTCCCGAATTTTAATATGCCGATTTTCTACAAACGCCCGTTTGTAGTTACTATCCATGACATGGTTCACCATAAAATTAGCGGTGCAAAAAAAAGTCATCTGCTGCATTTTTTAGCCTATAAAAAAGTAATTGAGACCGCGGGCAGGCAGTCAAAAAAAATTATCACAGTATCCCAGGCTTCCAAAAAAGACATAAGCAATTTTTTGCAAATTCCCAATGACAAAATCGAGGTAATTTACGAAGCCGCATCTTTAAGTCCCCAAATCCAGGCCGCAAAAGTTTTAGAAATAAAAAAGAGCTACCTTTTAAGCAGCCCGTATTTTTTGTTTGTCGGGGTATTGGAACGCAAGAAAAATTTAATTAATTTAACCAGGGGGTTTGACTATTTTTTACAAAAATATAAATTGAAAATGGACCTGGTTTTGGTCGGAAAAAAAGATCCGCACTACCCGGACATTAAGCATAAGGCTATGGACATTAAGCATAAAGACAACTTAGTTTTTGCAGACCAGGTGGATGATGAAGAATTGGCAGCTCTCTATAGCGGGGCTTATGCTTTTACCTCGGCTTCTTTACATGAAGGCTTTGGCTTGCCCGGGGTAGAGGCTTTGAGTTTTGGTTTGCCGCTGCTTGCTTCTAATATTGAAGTTTTTAATGAAATCTATGACAACGCTGCTATGTATTTTAACCCGCTTGACCCGGCCGATATAGCTGAAAAAATGAACCTGCTGGCAAGGGACAAACAATTTTACGAACAAATGAGCAAGAAAAGTTTAGAAAGGGCTCAAAAGTTTGGCTGGGACGAGGCAGCTGCGGCCACTTTAGAAGTATACAAACAAATTTTATGAAGATATTACTTGTGGGCGGCGGAAGCGGCGGGCCGGTTGCACCGCTATTGGCCGTTGCCCGGGCAATAAAAAAGAATCATCAAAAAACCGACTTTTTACTGGTGGGGGGCAAGAGTGGCCCCGAAAAACTTATGGCGCAAAATGCGGGGCTTGCTTTTGAAGCTATTAATGCAGGCAAACTAAGGCGCTATTTTTCCCTTAAAAATTTTGGCTCACCCTTTTTAACTTTAGCCGGTTTTATCCAAAGCCTGAAAATTTTAAAAAAGTTTAAGCCTGACTGCGTTTTTGGCACGGGCAGCTTTATTCAAGTCCCCATGGTTTGGGCTGCGGGGCTTTTAAACATTCCGGTAGTCTTACACCAGCAGGATGTCGCACCGAGTCTGGCAAACAGGTTATGCCAGCTTATGGCAAAAAAAATTACGGTCAGCTTTGAGTCCAGCTTAAAGGATTTTGCTTCATCTTTAGGTGTTTTTTACAAGAAAAATCAGGATAAAGTTATTTTAACCGGCAATCCCTTTAGGGAAGAACTAAAAGAAGGCAGCAGGCAACAGGGACTTAAGATTTTTAATCTAAAAAGCGATTTGCCGACTTTGCTGGTTTTAGGAGGCGGCACCGGGGCAGAGTTTATTAACGAATTAATAAAAGGATGTCTACCGAAGCTTTCTAAAAGCGTGCAAATTATCCACTCAACCGGTGCGGGCAAACAGACTTTGGAAGAGAGCGAGAATTACCACCCTTTTGAGTTTATAAAAGATATGGGAGAGGCTTATGCTGTAGCTGATATTGTTTTGGCCAGGGCAGGACTTTCCACCTTAGCTGAATTGTCAAACCTTAAGAAAGTAAGTATAATAATCCCCATACCGCAAAGCCACCAGGAAATAAATGCGCTGTATTTGGCGCACACCCAGGCAGCCATTACGCTTAACCAAAACCGCACAACCCCAAACGGCTTTACCGCACTTATTAGGAAATTATTGTTTGCTCACGATTTTTTGGAAGTGCTTAAAGAGAATATTGAAAAAGTAATGCCCCATAATTCCGGCGAGATGATTGCGGAGATAATTGTGAAGGAATCATTAAAAGATGGATAATTTAAACAGACCAAAATTGGGTTTGGCTTTAAGCGGCGCGGCTGCAAGGTCAGTTTTCTACATAGGTTTTTTGGAAGTCCTGCAGGAAAACCAAATCCACATAGATTACATTTCCGCCAACTCCGGCGCGTGCATAGTGGCCGCGGCTTTTGCCTGCGGGACACTTTCCGAGCTAAAAGAAAAAGCACTTTCTATGGATAAAGAGTTTTTATTTTCCATAATCCAAAGAAGCAAAGACAAGGGCGGCCTTTACAGTATGGATAAAGTGGAGGAGGCTTTCCAAAAATACACCAAAGGTATGAATTTTGAGCAGGTCAGGCCGCTAATGGGTTTTACCTGCACTAATATTAACAGCGGCGAGGAAATTATTTTAACTATGGGCGACATTGCTAAAGCCATTTCGGCTTCCTGCGCGCTACCCGGAATTTTTAAACCTGTGCGCTGGGGACAGTGGGACTTGGTAGACGGCGGTTTGGTAAGCATAGTGCCGGGCCACGCTGCCAGGACAGCGGGCTGTGACGCGGTTATTGGCATTTATGTTTCGCCAAAAGAGCGGGTGTTTAACAATTTTGAAATCGCTATTAAAAAGACTGTGAATTTTTTTTACAGGCTCTTCGGTTTTCACGGGGCAAGGCGTATGTTTAGGAGTTTTATGAGCGTTTTAGAAAAAAATAAATATTTTAGTTACTTTTATGACCTGGAAGAAGCAGAGCCAAAAACCTCCGGGATGTTTGAAATTTTAGGCAAGGCCATGGACATTGCCATAAAAGCCCAAAATAAACAGCACTTGCTGCCGCCAAATTTTGATTGTGATTTTATAATAAGGCCCACTCTGCCCACGGAATCGGCGTTTAAACGTCTTTCTTATTTGTACTTGGCAGATTTTAGCGGTTCAAAGCGGCTTTATGAGTTTGGCCGGCAAACCGCAACCAGCAGTTTGCCCAGGATAAAAAATTTGCTTTTAGAAAAATCTAAAGAACTTTAAATGTATGCTGGAAACCGACCTGGAAAATATACTTTCAAAAGACGCCGCTAAAATTTATTTTGTCGGCATTGGCGGCATTGCTATGTCGGCCGCGGCAAACATTGCCGCTTCTTTTGGCTATGAAATACAAGGTTCGGACAGCAAAGAAATTTACTCGCCTGCCAAGGACGTATTGGATGATTCTAAAATAAGTTATTTTAAAAGTTATTCCGAAGAAAACGTAAAAAATAGCAACGCAGATTTATTTGTGCTTTCTGCCGGGGAAGATTTAAACAATCCGGAAGTTAAATATATAGAAAAAAATAAATTACCTCACTTAGGCTTTCCCGAACTCATTTATTTTTTAACCAGGGATAAGCTAAGAGTGGTGGCCACGGGTACCCACGGCAAATCTACCACTACCGGCCTGCTCGGGCATATTTTTAAAAATCTAGACGACAGCTCCTTTATGGCCGGCGCTGTGCTGCAGAATTATTCCAGCAACTTTCATTTGGGCGTGGGCAACTATTTTGTCATTGAAGGCGACGAGTACAAGTCCGAATACGACGACCCCACGCCCAAATTCCATTATTACAAGGCTGACATTTTAGTTTTAACCAATTTGGAATATGACCACCCGGACCTCTTCCCAAACTTTAAAGCCCTGGAAGATGAATTCCGCCACCTTATTGCCAATATGCCGCAAGACGGTCTAATTGTTTATAATGCCGACGATGTTAATTTAAGCCGCCTGGTGCACGAGTCCAACGTCAGCAGCGCAAGTTATGGCATTGACAATGAGGCGGATTTTAGGGCAGAGCAAATTCAGTACGGGGAAGAGTTTACGACTATTGAAGTAATAAATAAATTTTCAAAAAATATTTCCAGCAAACTTTTGGGGCAAACTGAACAGTACAAAATTCAGCTGCCCGGAAAAATAAACGTCTACAACGCGCTCGCGGCCATTGCGACGCTTCGTTCCTTAGGGTTTGCCCAGGACCAAATTGCCCTGGATTTACTTATTTATAAAGGCGTTAAAAGGCGTTTTGAAATTGTGGCAGTCAAAAAGGGGATTACAATTGTGGACGATTACGCCCATCACCCAACCGCAGTCAGGGAAACCCTTAACGCCGCGCGTTTAAAATTTCCAAAGTCAAAAATTTGGGCAATTTTTGAGCCACATACTTTTAGCCGCACAGAGGCAACATTGGAAGATTTAACCAAAAGCTTTGAAGGGGCCGATGAAGTCTTAATTTCAGATATTTACCCGGCAAGAGAAAAGAAAACTAAGTCGTCAGTAACATCAGAACAAGTGGTGGAAGCGGTTAAACAAAACGCAAAAAATGCCAGGCTCATTCACAACAAAAAAGAAGCTTTGGAAATTTTGAAAAATGAAGTTAAGCCGGGCGAAGCCGTAATTATAATGGCCGTGGGCGATTTTAACCGTTTGGCTTACGATTTAAAGGATATATTATAGAATGAAAATCCAGGAAAACGTTTTGCTAGCTCCATACACCACTTTTAAAATCGGCGGGCCGGCGAAGTTTTTTTGCATTGTAAACGACCAGTTCGATGCGCTTTCGGCCTATGACTTTGCGGACAAAAATCGGCTTAAAACCTTAGTTTTGGGCGGCGGAAGCAATGTGTTAATTAGTGACAAAGGTTTTGACGGGCTTGTTTTAAAGGTGGAGAACAAGGGCATTGAAATTTTGTTTCAAAATGAAAATTTTGTAACCTTAAAAGTTGCTTCCGGTGAAAATTGGGATGAAGTTGTAAAATTTGCGGTAAAAAATAACTGGTGGGGGATTGAAAATCTTTCCCACATTCCCGGCTCCAGCGGGGCCATTGCCGTACAAAATGTTGGCGCTTACGGACAGGAAGCTAAAAATGTAATTGAATCGGTTGTGGTTTTTAACAAAGCCACTCACGAAATACAAAATTTGCAAACTCAAGATTGCCACTTTGCTTACCGCTCCAGTATTTTTAACGCCAGCCGCAAAGGTAATTTTATTATTTTTTATATTGTTTTTAAATTGTCCAAGATGGCAAAACCTATTTTGTCTTACCGTGATCTGAAAAAGTACTTTCAGCTTTCAGAAACCCTCTCTGCCCCGGCTGTGCCGGGGCATCTCCCCCAAAAGGGGGAGAATAATAATGTATTATCGCTTGAAAAAATTCGCGAGGCGATAATCTATATACGTGACAAAAAATTCCCCTTTCCCACAGAGGCAAAAAAAGGGAATGCCGGGTCATTTTTTAAGAATCCTGTTTTAAGTAAAGAACAATATAACGTGCTTAAAGAAACTCTTGATGTAAATTTTGGCACTCAAAAAGTTGCGGAGCTGGAAACAAAGCAATTTGTGGAAGAGGAAAAAATTAAAGTTCCGGCCGCTTTTTTAATAGACCTTTGCGGCTTAAAAGATCTGCAAGTCGGAGGCGCAGCAATTAACGCAAACCAGCCTTTGGTAATTGTAAATGAAAGCGGCACTGCGAGCGCACAAGACGTGCTTAGTTTGGCAAACAGGGTAAAAGCAGAGGTTAAAAATAAAACCGGTATTGAACTAATGTTTGAACCGGAGTTGATTGGTTTTTAAAAATTTGGTATAGTTTAAATGTGCAAAGAACAAAAATAATGAAAGCGCTAATAATTTTTGCAATTCTATTAATCCTAAGTTTTATAATATTTGTTTTGTATCAGCTGACTGTCGTTGGAGATTCATTTCTTAAAGGTTCTCAATTTTAGATAATATGAACATAAACATCAAAGCGACAAACACTACATTAACTCCGTCTATTAGGGGCTTTATTGAAGAAAAACTGGAAAGCTTGGCAAAATTTATTAAAGAAGAAGACAAAATCCGCGTAGAAATAGAAGTGGACAAAAAACGCACTGGTGAGGCTCGTTTTAGGGCGGAAATAGACATTCAACCCCGCGGGCATTACGCAGAGGCAAGGGGAGTGGATGAATACGCGGCAATAGATTTAGTTTTGCCAAAAATTAAAGAGCAGCTAACCCGAAAAAAGGACAAGGAAGTCAGCCTAAGAAGGAGAAGAACAAAGCTTAGGTAATAAGGGATAATTTACTTGACAAAGCCAGTTTTAGGATATAAAATAATTTTAGTGAAAAAAATACTCAAAATTTCTAATGGGATTGGTTTTTGGTTTTATTTTACTCCGGCAGTTGAGCCCGGAAATTTTGAGTTGATTACCAAGTAGTTTTGTAAAATAATCGACTTTAAATCTCCGGCCTCAACGAGGCCGGTTTTGTTTTTTGCAGTTTTCCAAATCGCTGTGTGGATGTGAGCAAAACAAGCAAGGAGGATTGATTATGGCTAACCCGTTCGATTGGCATGGAACAAGCCGCGATATGTGCGGACAAGTTTGTTATATCTTTGAAGTCAAAAACCTGTCGGGACTTCGGAAGAAAAAAAGAAGGCGTAAGCCCGCGACTTACCTCATTAAAGCCAGGACCGAAATTGGCACGAATATAAAGTTTTACTGTCGGCTTACAGCTGGCCAATGGAAAGTCTGGAGAGTTCCTAGAGGGATGCCAAACCCAAAACGGCAAGTATCTCGTGTTTCCTTTGGTGACAGCCGTTGAAAGTGCCTAGCAGGAAGCGAATTTACATTCGCTTCCTGCGTCACAATACTAATTACTTTTTTATGAGAACAATAAACTCAAAATTATATATTTCCATTTGGTGGGTTTTGCAATTCCCGCAAAGCCGTCTTTAAGCGTGTTTAGTTACAAAAACATCCCGACGGCCGTCGGGATGTTTTTGTTTTGGCTTTTGATTGTCAAACAATCGAGAGCCAGCACAAAAGCTGGAGAAGGCAGGAGGAATATTATGTCAGAGGAGATCGTCCGTTGGTGTTTTGTTCAGTTGGTATATGAGCGTTTTGTAAGACAGTTAATGGATGCCGAGGAAGAAGAAAGATTTACAATCCATCTTTCCAGGTGTGCTTTATGCCGAAATGCCGTGGAGCAGACAGATGAGGAGCTGGCGCAAGCCAAGCTTGAAGCCGGAGAAAAAAAAGTACGCTTGCTCATTCGGCAAATTGGCAGAACGAAACACAACATGAGGAAAGTTCGCGCAATCAACGGTAAAAGGGTCTTAAAAAACAACGAAGCTAGAGAGCGACAGATTAAAATAATGGAAGGACAACTGCTTGAAGCGGAGGCAAATATTTTTGCTTTGAGATGTAAGTATTTGCCATGATCTCAACTAATAAGACAGGATTTGTCCCTGTCTTATTTTTTGTAATATTTTTTCCAAATAGTATTAAAGCCGCCGTTTTTGTTAAGCAGTTCTTTCACGCCTCTGTTTATGGTTGCCACTCCTACTTTTAGGCGTTTGGCAATTTCGCGATGGGGGATTTTTGCTTTAAGCATTTTAACTATTTGCCAGCGTACCGCCATTTCAGAATATTCTGCATGCGAAAGCAGATCGAACAAAAATTCGCGTAAAAGTTTTTTATCCCGCTCTTTTGAAATTTTACCAATAAGCTCCTCCAGCTCTACTCCGTATTCGTGTTTATACTTCATTTTGTATTGCGTGTTAGCGTACTAGTACAGTAGCACGCAGCAGGGTTTTATTTCAAGCTGTGGATAAAAATTATTAAAATAAATAAAATTCGATGTTTCAGCGTACTAGTACGCTATTGACTAAAGGAATTGGTTCAATGTACGCTAAGTGAAGTTCGTGCAAAAAAATACACCAGTAAGGAGGAAGTAAGTGACGCAGGAAGCTGCTCGTTTGGATACTTGCCCTCAAGGAACATCTTTTTGCTATTGGATGGAACAAAAATCCAGGAGCGTTGAAGGCTCGGTGATTGTGTTTTGTTCCACCTGTGACAAGGCCAGATGCAAAGAATGCTGGAAACCGGCGGTCCAAGTTGAGGGAACTGACAAATACCGGTGTCCGGACTTATGTAAGGCAAGCTAGCGGCAAAATCGCCCGGGCTGAGAGCAATCTCAGCCTGTCTTTTATTTGAAAATAAAAATAACCGTGAACGGAATGCAAGCAGTTGGCTGCTCTTTTCCGTTCACGGTTTTTGCTTTTGGGCTTTAGGGTTTTGCTTTCCTGATGGGAGCCAGGAGGAACTTTATGTCGGTCTCCTCGCCCTCAATTTTGTAGCGCTTGGCTTGTTTAGTCCGGAGACTTGTAATGGCCACACCTTTTTTGTAAAACTGTGCCGCCTTGCCGGTCTTTAGGTCGTGCCTTGTAAATTTTGATCCGCCTTTGATCAAAACCCGTGTGGCTATCGATGAGGTCACTAGCCGTTCAATTACCATAGCCCTCCTTCTTAAGTTTGGGAACACAATGATGCTAACTTTACCATAGGTACTTTTAGTTGTAAATAAAAAAACCGCCTTAAGCGGGAAGAACAGGGACGCAAGAGGGGTGCCTCTTGCGTCCCTTACATGGTTTAGGCTTCAACTAAGCATTCCCAGCGTTTTGGGCCCGAAATTTTGTATATCCAATTGCAATCGGACCATACTGCTGTGAGAAATCGTCCGTCGGCAAGTACTACCGAACCTTCTGTGTTCTGGGCCCCTTTTAGGGTCTCCTGGGTAACGCCCGCAATTTCCAGGGCTTGGAATCGTTTAATCCAGGTCGAATCGTCGTCCATAATTACCTCGTGGGATTGGGGTTATGTGGTGTTTCGTCGCCTTAGCTATGGCATCCTCCTTCAAAGCGCACTCTACCAAAAATTGCCTTTTTAGGCAAGGTTTTAAGCTTTTCAGGCAGGGCTTTTTTTGTTATAATCAAACAGTTATCCAGTACTGCCTATAGACTATTTACTACTAATTTATGTCTTTTTTAAGCAATTTATTTAGCGGACAAAAGAACCCTTTGGACAGGTTTTCCAAAGAGCTTTTGGAAGTTAACAGTTACAGGGAAGAAGTGGAAAAGCTCACACAGGAGCAAATGAGAAAAGAAGTGACAAGTTACAAGTCACAAGTAACAAGTTTAGAAACTGACAAAGAGATTTTTTTAAAGCTTCAGCAAATTGCTCCCAGGGTTTTTGCCCTAATCCGCGAAGCCGCAAAAAGGTCCATTGGCCAGTTCCATTACGACGTCCAGCTCGCCGGCGGTTTTGTTTTGTCCAGCGGGAAAATTGCTGAAATGAAAACCGGAGAAGGAAAAACTCTAACTGCGACTTTGCCGCTCGGGCTTTTTGCGCTTGCAGGCAAAGGCGCGCATTTGGTCACAGTAAACGACTATTTAGCCAGGTGGCAAGCCTCTCTTATGGGCCCGGTTTTCCATTATCTTGGACTTTCTACTTCATCCATTCAGCACGAAGCCTCGTTTTTGTACGACTCAAGCTACCAGCCAGAACAGGAAGAAATTACCAAGCTCGAAGGCGAGACCCAGGGTTTGGTAATGGATGTAAAACATATGCGGCCGGTTAAACGCAAAGAAGCCTACGCCGCGGATATAACTTACGGCACCAACAACGAATATGGCTTTGACTATTTGCGCGACAATATGGCGCAAAACGTTTCGCAAATAGTTCAGCGCGAATTGTTTTTTGCAATTGTCGACGAAGTTGACTCTATTTTAATAGATGAAGCGCGTACCCCTCTTATCATTAGCATGCCGGACGCAGAGCCAACCAGCAAGTATTACGATTTTGCCAAATTAGTTGAGCGGTTAGACGAAAGCACAGACTATATAGTTGACGAAAAGCACAAATCAGCATCGCTGACCGATGCGGGCATTAATAAAATTGAAAGCATTTTAAAAGTGCCGAACATTTACGACACTTCCAAAGGCGTTACTACCATCCACCATATTGAACAGGCTTTAAGGGCCAGGACTTTGTTTAAAAAAGACAGGGACTATGTGGTGCGTGAAGGCGAAATTATTATTGTAGACGAATTTACCGGGCGTTTAATGTTTGGCCGCAGGTATTCAGAAGGACTGCACCAGGCAATTGAGGCAAAAGAAAACGTAAAAATCCAGCAGGAAAGCAAAACCCTTGCCACCATAACCTTCCAAAATTTATTTAGGCTTTACAAAAAACTTTCGGGTATGACCGGAACGGCCAAAACCGAGGAAGAGGAGTTCTTTAAAATTTATCAGCTTACAGTTGAGCAAATCCCAACCCATAGGCCAATGGTAAGGGCAGACGGCGCGGATATGATTTATAAAACTGAGGAAGCCAAGTTTAAAGCTATTGCAAAAGAAGTAAAAGAACGCCACAAAAAAGGCCAGCCGGTTTTAATTGGTACGGTAAGCATTGCCAAAAACGAAATGCTGGCAGAAGTTTTAAAGAGCGAAGGGCTGACTTTTGAAATTTTAAACGCTAAAAACCACGAACGTGAGGCGCATATTATTTCCCAGGCCGGCCGCTTGGGGCAAATTACTTTGGCCACTAACATTGCCGGTCGCGGTGTGGACATTTTGCTCGGCGGCAACCCCATAGACCAGCAGGAGGCCAAAGCTGTGCGAGATGCGGGTGGTCTGCACATTTTGGGCACGGAGCGCCACGAATCGCGCCGTATAGACAACCAGCTTCGCGGGCGCGCCGGCCGTCAGGGTGACCCGGGGTCTTCGCAGTTTTTTGTTTCTATGGAAGATGACCTTATGCGCCTTTTTGGCGGCGAGCGGATGAAGTCCTTAATGACCACTTTGGGCCTGCCGGACGACCAGCCAATTGAAGCAAAATTGGTTTCGCGGTCTATTGAGTCTGCGCAAAAGAAAATTGAAGGCTTAAACTTTGACACCAGAAAACACGTGCTTGAATTTGACGACGTATTAAACCACCAGCGCAACGTAATTTACAAAAGGCGCCGCGCGTTTTTGGCAGACACAGAAGAAAGCAAACAGGGGGATTTGAAAAAAGAAATTTTGGAAATGGTGGAAAAGGAAATTGGGGAGCTGGTGACAACTAATTTAAATGCGTTAGACGAACTTGGCAATAAAAAAGAGGACTGGGATAATTTGTTTAAAACTGCAAACAGCATAATTCCTGTTGATCAGAATCTTATTGCTAAAATAAAAGAAGAAGCAAAAAATGCGGCAGACAGGGAATTTGCAGTTGCCGATGTGCTATATAAAGCAGCGGCTGATTTTTGGGAAAAGAAAGAGCAGGAAATGGGCAGGGAGGTTTTTGAAGGCGCGCAACGGTTTGTGGCTTTGCAGTCTTTAGACAACCTTTGGATGGAGCATTTGGACACTATGGACCATTTGCGCGACTCGGTAAGGCTCCGCGGCTATGGCCAAAGGGATCCGCTTGTTGAGTACAAAAAAGAAGGGCATTTAATGTTCCAGCGTTTGACCGCAGAAATAAACAAGCAAATTGTCTTTACTATTTTCCACATAAGTGTCCAAGCCAAGCCACAGCAACAGGTCCAGCCAATGAATTTGAATTTATCGAGTCAATCAGCGAATCAGTCAATCAGCGAATCAGCTGATAAAAGTGTGGGCAGAAACGAGCCTTGCCCCTGCGGCAGCGGGAAGAAATGGAAAAAATGCGGGATGATAAATTCCCAAGAACATCAAACGAATATATCTAAAACTAATCACTAACAACTAATTACTATTCACTAACCCTATGCCCAACGATTTCGTAAAAAAAGAACCCACAAAAAACGAAAAAATGCTCCAGGAATTGGCTATGGCCCAGTACCAAATGGAAAGGGGACTTTGGTCCACTTCTACTTTAGTTATGGTTTTGTCCATACTCACCAAACAAAAACCCGAAGATGTGGCTGACTTAATGGTCAACGGCGACGAAAAAATAAAAGAGTTCAGCAACAAAGTTAATGAAGTTGTAAGGAAGCTGGAAGCAGAAAAACATCCGGAAAAACACGGCCAGAGTCACGAAGGCCACAACCACAGTGATCATAATCACGAACACTAAGAACAAATGTCATTGCGATCCGCCAAAGGCGGAGAAGCAATCCAAAATAAGATTGCTTCGTCGCTATCGCTCCTCGCAATGACAGAAATGTATGCTTAAATTTATTACCGGAAATAAAGGTAAATTTAAAGAAATAGAAAAGTCTTTCCTGCCGTTAAAGTTAAAGCAGGAGAATATTGATTTGGAGGAAATTCAAGAAATAGACGTCGGTAAAATTATAAGACACAAAGTTCAGCAGGCTTTAAAACATCATGAAGCTAATTTTTTTGTGGAAGACACGAGTTTGTATTACGAGGCTTTAAAAAACAAATTGCCGGGGCCGTTAATAAAATGGTTTTTAGACGCACTCAAGCCCAAGGGTTTGTATGAAATGGCAAAAAAGCTCGGAAATACCAAGGTTGAACTTAAAAGCGTGGTGGCTTATGTGGACCAAAAAAAGAAGGTCCATTTTTTTGAAGCATCAACTAAGGGCATATTGGTAAAGCCAATAGGGACTAACGGTTTTGGACTCGATCCGATTTTTAAACCTTCAGGGTATCAAAAGACTTTAGCGCAAATGTCAGTTTTCGAGAGGCCAAAGTTTAGCCCTCGCGCAAAAGCAGTCGCAAAGCTTAAAAAATTTCTGTTACAATAAAGTAAGGTAATCGTTATAGCAATATATTAGATATGAAAAATGTTAGATTGCCAGCTTACATAAAACCCGAACGTTACCAAATTTTAATGAAACCTAATTTGGAGGGTTTTACTTTTGATGGTGAGGAAACAATATATTTGAGGCTGGATAAATCAACACGCGAAATAGTTTTGCATGCAAAGGAATTAAAAATAGCTGAGGCATCGTATAAGGTATTAGGTATAACGTATAAAGGGAAGGTTTCTTATGATGTTAAAGCTGAAACGGCAGCATTTGCTTTCCCAAAATCCCTACCTAGAGGGAAAGGGGAATTAAAACTTTCTTTCAAAGGAATTTTAAACGACCAAATGCGCGGGTTTTACCGGAGCCGCTACACCCACGAGGGCAAAGAAAAGCATATGGCCACAACGCAGTTTGAAGCCACAGATGCCCGCAGAGCTTTTCCTTGTTTTGATGAGCCGGCACAAAAAGCGATTTTTGACGTAACTTTAATGGTGCCAAAGGGACTGACGGCCATCTCTAACACCATTGAAACATCAATAGCCGAGCATGAAAGCGGTTACCAGGTTGTAAAATTTGCGCCTACGCCCAAAATGTCCACCTATCTTTTGGCATTTATAGTGGGGGATTTTGAATTTATAGAAGGCTGGGCCAAACCATCCAAAATTTCACCCCCACCTAACCTCCCCCCTCAAGGGGGAGGAAAAAATAAAGGAACCTTAGTACGTGTATTCGTAACTCCGGGGAAAAAGCACCAGGCAAAATTTGCGTTGGGCACGGCCATTAAAATGCTTGAGTTTTATAATAAATATTTTGACATCCCATATCCTTTGCCGGTTTTGGATTTAATTGCAATTCCAGATTTTTCCCACGGCGCTATGGAAAATTGGGGCGCGGTAACTTACCGCGAATCTGCCCTCTTGGTTGACACTAAATTATCATCCGCTGCTAACAAGCAATGGGTGGCTTTGGTTATTGCCCACGAGCTGGCCCACCAATGGTTTGGTAATTTGGTAACCATGGAATGGTGGACCCATTTGTGGCTTAACGAAGGGTTTGCATCTTATATAGAATATTTGGCAGTTGACCATCTTTTTCCTAAATGGGACATTTGGACGCAGTTTGCCGCGCACGATTTAAACCCGGCCTTAGAACTCGATTCGCTAAAGCACACCCATCCTATAGAGGTGGAAGTCCGCCACCCCGACGAGATTGGTGAAATTTTTGACGAAATTAGCTACAGCAAAGGCTCAAGTGTTATTCGTATGCTGGCCGGTTACTTGGGTAAAACAGATTTTCGTGACGGCCTGCGTTATTATTTAAAAAAACATTCCTACAAAAATGCTTCCACTATAGATTTGTGGGAAGCTTTTGAAAAAGTGTCGAAAAAACCCGTCAGCGCGCTTATGCAAAATTGGACAGGCAAAGGCGGATACCCGGTAGTAAAAATTATTCAAAAACCGAAAAGTTTGCAATTTACCCAAAGCAGGTTTTTTTCTTCGCCCGTTTCCAAAAAGCAGGTAGGGGACAAAACCGTTTGGCAGGTACCGGTGTCAGTTACGGGTGACGGGGTAGGGGTGACGGGTTATTTGATGGAAAAAAAATCTATGAGCATACCCAAACCAAAAGGGGAGTGGGTAAAAGTTAATTTTGGCGAAACAGGATTTTTTAGGGTTAATTACCCCTCTCAAATGCTTGCTGAGTTTAAACCGGCAATTAAATCTAAAAAATTGCCCTCAATTGACCGGTTGGGAATTATTAGAGACGCGTTTGCGCTTTCTGAAGCCGGAGATTTGCCGGCAGCCCGGGCGCTGGCTTTAACGAATGCTTATATAACAGAAAACGATTATACAGTCTGGTTGCAGCTGGCTTCGTCTTTGGCGGACATAAAAATGCTCATTTTTGGCCAAAAGTATTATTTTTTATTTGAAAATTACGCGCGCACTGTTTTTGAAAATGTAGGTAAAAAAGTCGGCTGGAAGGTAAAAGCAGGGGAAGGCCATACCGAGGCTTTGCTTAGAAGCTTGGTTTTGCATCAGCTTGCTTCTTATAACCACGCGCCAACAATAAAAAAAGGTTTGCAAATTTATAAATCCAAGAATATTTCGGCAGATATAAAGAGCGTAGTTTACCAGATTGCGGCCCAGCAGGGAGGCGCAAAAGAACATCAAAAATTTATTCAAAGTTACAAAACAGAAAGCCTAAGTGAGGAGAAAAACCGAATTGGCCGCGCTTTGGGACAATTTACAAACCCGGGTCTTTTGAAAAAAAGTTTGCAGTTTGCCTTGTCCAAAGAAGTTAGGATCCAGGATACAGCCGGAATTTTTATGTCAGTCTGGAATAACCCGCAAGGAAGGCAAATAGCCTGGCAGTTTACCAAAAAGAGTTGGGGAGATTTGCTTAAGAGGTATCCATCGTCGGGGCATATGTTGTCTCGGTTCATAAAACCCGCAGGCAATTTTGTTTCTGCAAAAGATGCAAAAGACGTAGGCGCGTTTTTTAAAAAGCATAAAGCGCCGGGCGCCAAAAGGGCGGTTGAGCAGGTTTTAGAAAAAATTTACAGCCAGGACGCCTGGTTTTTGCGCGACGGCAAGCATATAGAAAATTGGTTGAAAAGTTTATGAAGTTAGGAATATTCATTTTTATTTTGGCAATAGTCATCCCCGGAAAGCTTTTGGCGCAGGGGAGCCTTGAACCGTTAAGCATTGCACAACAAAAAACCATTGATTCCGACAGCGACGGATTAAGCGATTATTACGAAATTTATGTTTACCATACTTCCATTAGCAACCCTGATACTGACCATGACGGTTTTTTAGACGGAGGCGAAGTACAATTCGCTTTTGACCCTAACAAAAACGGGAATGACAAATTACAAAAAGAAATTGTAGTCACACTCGCTGACCAGAGTTTAAGTTATAAGCTGGGGGATTACATTGTTGGTACTTTTAAAATTTCCAGCGGCAAAAAATATTTTTCCACACCATTGGGAGAGTTTTCGGTTTTGAAAAAAAGGCCGATTGTGGATTATGTAGGTCTTGGGTATAGCTATCCTAAAACCAAATGGAACTTAATGTTTAGGCCGGGCAGAGTGGGGAACTTTTATATTCACGGGGCATATTGGCACAACAATTTTGGCACGCCCATGAGCCATGGGTGTGTAAACGTTTCTTACGCTAATATGGAAGCGCTCTATAATTGGGCGGAAGTTGGCACAAAAGTCGTCATAAAATAAAATATGGCAATTAGCAGCTTGGTCTGGTAAAATACTAGTATCTTGATGGGAGGGCGGTATGCTAACAGATCCTGTTTGCGGTATGGGAGTCAGTGATGAAACAATGTTTAATTCGGTCCACGAAGGCTCGACGTACTTTTTTTGCTCTCAAGACTGTATGGATGAGTTTGAGCAAAACCCGGAGGAATATGAAACTGAATCTGGCCACAAATGAGGCAGCCGTAAGCGGGAAGCAGCGTTTAGCTGCTTCCCGCACTTTCTTTTTTAAGCATTGCCAAAACCGCTGGTTTTGCTATAATATGCCAAGTATAAATCTGAGCTGTAAACATCGACCCCCTCATCTGTCCTGCCAAAGGCAGGACATCTTCTCCCGCTAGGGGAGAAGATAATAATGAATGCTATGCATCCAAAACTTAAGATATTTCTGCCGCTATTTGCCATTTTAATTATTACCGCAGCGGCTGTCTGGATAAACCTGCCGCAAGGTTCAAAAATCAACTTAACCAAGCTTAAAATCCCTTACAATAAGGAGTTTAGGGTGCGTTTAGGTTTGGACTTGCAGGGCGGTAGCCGTTTGGTTTACCAGGCCGACTTTAAAGATATAAAATCGGAAGACCAGGCAGACGCGCTTAACGCCATTCGCGACACAGTTGAGCGCAGGGTTAACAGTTTTGGTGTCAGCGAACCACAAGTGGTGGTAACCGGCACGGACAGAATTATTGTTGAGCTTCCCGGCATAAAAGATATTAATGAGGCAATAAACCAAATTGGTCAAACACCGTTTTTGGAATTTAAACTGGCAAACCCAAATCCCACTTCGGCGTCTTTGGATGAGTCGGGCCAGGCAGTTATTAATTCAGATGACCAGTGGATCGCAACCGGACTTTCGGGCAAGCAGCTTTCCAAAGCAACTGTAGATTTCCAGCAGGGAGCAGGCATAAGCAGCCAGGTGGTAGTGCGCCTGCAATTTAACGACGAAGGTAAAAAACTTTTTTCCGAAATTACATCGGCTAATATTGGTAAACAAATTGCCATATTTTTAGACGGCCAAATACTTTCGGCCCCCACCGTGCAAACCGCAATTACTGACGGCGTGGCGATTATTAGCGGCAACTTTAAAATTGAGGATGCCAAAGAATTAGCAACGCGCTTAAACAGCGGCGCTTTGCCGGTGCCCATTAAACTTATTTCGCAAGAAACCGTGGGCGCAACTTTGGGCAAGGAATCGGTCCAGAAATCCGTGGCCGCGGGGCTTATTGGTTTGGTAATGATAGTGCTGTTTATGCTAATTTATTACCGTCTGCCCGGGCTGCTTGCCGCCATAGCTTTGCTTATTTACGCCGTTGTTTCGTTTGCCGTCTTTAAGATCGGCATATCATTTACCGCTGTGGTTTTAGTCGGCTTGTTTTTCTTTTTAGGTTTAACCGTAAGCACGTGGTTTGGCGGCCTGGCCCTGTTAAGTTATATTGGGTTGATATTTTTAGGGGGGCTTTCCCCGGTGACTCTGACTCTAGCCGGCATTGCAGGTTTCATTTTGTCCATTGGTATGGCAGTAGACGCCAACATTTTAATTTTTGAAAGGTTAAAAGAAGAAATTCGCGCCGGTAAAGAAATCCACAAAGCAGTGGATGACGGTTTTGCCAGGGCATGGCTCTCCATCCGCGACTCTAACGTGTCCAGCCTTATTACCACCGCAATTTTATATGTTTTCGGCACCCCGAGCATAAAAGGTTTTGCAGTTACCTTGGGAGTCGGTATTTTAATTTCTATGTTTACAGCAATTACAGTCACCCGCACGTTTTTGAAAATTTTTGTGGGCAACACAATTTTAAGCCATCCTTGGCTGTTTGGAGTAGGTAGAGTAAAATCTAACAGCCAAGATCCAAATACCAATCAATCTCCAAATATTAATATTTAAAATTTTTATCTTGTTTGGTTTTTGTGATTTGATATTTGTTACTTACTAAATATGTTCAACACTTTAAAATACTACAAACTTTGGTTTATTATTTCCGGCCTAATTTTGCTTTTTGGTATTGTCTCTCTTTCGGTCTACGGTCTTAAGTTAGGCATAGATTTTACCGGCGGAACTGAAATTCAGCTCCAATTTAACAACCAGGTGGATATAGGCAAAGTCAGGGAGGCTGCCACTTCCCAAAACATAGGCCACTTCCAAATCCAAACCACCGGCGAAAATGGGCTTATAATAAAAACCCCGCCTATTGAAAAAGAACAACACGACAAACTGCTTGAAGAAATAAAAAAACAGGCCGGCGATTTTTCCGAGATCCATTATGACTCCATTGGCCCGCTTATTGGCAGTGAGTTGAAAAAAAATGCCTTTTTGCAATTATTGTTTGTGTCTTTAGGTATTATTTTTTACATTGGTTATGCTTTCCGCAAAGTAAGCAAGCCCGTGACTTCCTGGCGCTTTGGCGGAGCGGCAATTATTGCGCTTTTCCACGACTTACTTTTTGTGCTCGGCGTCTTTTCCCTCCTGGGCCACTATAAGGGCGTGGAAATTGACAGTTTATTTGTGACCGCTATGTTAACCGTGTTGGGTTTTTCAGTTCATGACACAATTGTTGTCTTTGACCGAATTCGAGAAAATTTAAGGGTTTACCCGGGACAGGGGATAGAGTTTGTGGTCAACCATAGTATTGCCCAGACTTTAGTCAGGTCACTAAATACTTCACTCACAGTTTTGTTCGTGTTATTTAGCTTACTATTGTTTGGCGGAGAAACCATAAGATATTTTGTCCTGGCGTTGTTTATAGGTATTATAGTCGGAACTTATTCATCGATATTCATAGCCAGTCCGGTTTTAGTACTTTGGCAAAAATGGAAAACCAGGCAGTTGTAAAAACCCCCTAAAAATAGGGGGTTTTTTAATAATCAGAAATCAGGCGCAGGGACTATTTACAAAACTCCTTTTAAATAAGACATTATTCGCCCATTTAATTGACAATAATTATAATTTTGTGCTATACTATGGGAAATTAATTTTTTCACTTAATTTCCTTTTTCCAGCTTTTTAAATTTTATGGGCATCCTCGACACCATTATTCATACCAAACAAACCGAAAGTTTAAGCCAATTTAGCCCGTCTGACGTGGTTAAAGAGGTTTTGGAATTGCTTAAAGAGCGTGACAGGAAAATTTTAATAAACCGTTACGGCCTTGAAGGCGGAGAAATAAAAACTTTGGCTTCCATTGGCCAGGAGCATAATTTAACCCGCGAACGCGTAAGGCAAATTGAAAAAGATTTAATTAAGAATTTAAAGAAAACCAGTTTGCAAAAAAAGACATTTGCAGACGCTAAAGATTTTTTGCTGAACATTATTACTGAACACGGCAGGATTATAGCCGAAGAAAGCCTGCTTTTGCATTTGAGCATAAAAGAGCAAAAAGAACGCAATGCGCTTATTTTTATTTTGCATTTAATTGAAGAGTTGGACCATTTTATCCACCAAAACTATAAAAAGTCCTGGGTGAACGTGCTTTTTAAAGAAGATTTATTGCACAGTTTTTCCGACGAAAGCAAGAAAGTTTTAGGTGACCAAAATAAGCCCTTGCCGGCGGACGAGTTTTTGGAACATTTTAAGCAAACCCAGTTTTACCAGGAGCACAAAGAAGACTTAACTGACAAAATTGTTTTAAATTATTTGGAATTGACCGTCCACATACAAAAAAATGTGTTTGGCCATTGGGGACTTTCTTTATGGAAAGAAGTTAAGCCCAAAGACGTTGGTGACAAAGCTTATTTGGTCATGAAGCACCATAAGCAGCCCGAACATTACGCCCAAATTACCGAAATGATTAACAAAGCCAAGTTTGACGCGCGTCCCGCTTACAAAGAAACTGTGCATAATGAACTTATTAAAGATCCGCGTTTTATTTTAATTGGCCGCGGCATTTACGCCCTTTCTGAATGGGGCTACAAACCCGGCGTAGTTGCCGACGTAATTGCTGAAATTTTAAAGCATTCCGGCCAGCCCGTGCCAAAAGACAAAATTATTGAAGAGGTATTAAAACGCCGAATGGTGAAAAAGAACACCATATTAGTCGGCCTTTCCAACAAAAAGCTGTTTAAAAAGGTAGGTAAAAACGCTTACGCATTAGTGGCCTAAGTCCGCTGAATTAACGCGGATAGGAACGCCGAAGAATCGCGGAAAAAATTTTCAGCGTGTGATCAGCGTCCTCATCAGCGACTCATCTGCGGTATCAGAAATAAAAACGAAATGGAAGTAATAAAAGACATTTTCCCAAATTTTTTTGAAATTTTCCACCTAGCCTTCAGGTTTATGTTTGAGTATTACGGGTGGGTGCTTTTTGTTATTGGCTTTTTTGTAATGTTCAAACATGAGTACGTGGAAGAAATCCAGGGGCAATTTGTAAGGAGCACGGAGTGGGTTTTTTTGCAGATTTTAGTGCCTAAGGAAAACAAAACCAGCACACTGGCGGTGGAAAATATTTTCGCGCAAATGCATGTTTTGCATAGGGGCTTGACCTTCCAGGAAAAATATACAGAAGGCAAATTCCAGCTTTGGTATTCCCTGGAAATTGCGTCTTTTGGCGGCAAGGTTTCTTTTATTATCCGCACGCCCAAAAAATCGCAGCATTTAGTGGAATCGGCTTTTTATTCCCAATATCCAAACGCGGAAATCCACGAAATTTCCGATTATATGGAAAATTTTAATTTAAGCCCGTATGACGATAATACCGAATACGACTTTTTTGGGACTGAATGGAAAACCACCGAAGACAGCGTCATCCCGATTAAAACTTATAAAGATTTTGAGCATCCATCGGCCGAGGAAAAAATTATTGACCCGCTGACTAATTTAATTGAAACCATGGAACGGGTAAAACCCCATGAGTTTTTAGCGCTGCAAATTTTAACCCAGCCTATTCAAAACAATGAATGGGAAGACAAGGCAAAAAATAAAATTAAGGAGCTGACAGGGGAAGAAATGGAGCATGGTTTTAGTTTTTTGGGTTTGCTTATGAAACCTTTTGACTGGTTTGCTAAGTTTAGTTATAAAGAGTTGTTCCAAAGCCATGCGCATGAAAATCCGAATGCCAACAAACCCAGGAACAACTGGCTAAATATGACAGAAGCGGAAAAGAAACGTGTTACTTTAATTGAGGAAAAAATTAACAAACCTTGCTATAACTCAAAAATTAGACTCTTGTATATTGCGCCTAAGAACGATTTTGACAAAGGCAGGCGTTTTGAATTAATAGGCGCTTTAAGGCATTTAAGCCCCGGAGGCGGATCGGGCACGCATAACACCCTTAAAGCCGATATGAGTATTTGGACAAAAGTTGACCCGTATTTTTCGCCCGCGCTGGAGGGTCCGGTTATCCAAAGTATGACCAAGTCCAGGAAGTATTGGTTTTTAAGAGGCTATAAAGCTCGCAGTATGTATGTGGGTTCGCCAAAATTTTTATTGAGCGTAGAAGAGATTGCCACGCTTTTCCATTTTCCAATTACGCCCGAAGGCGGTATGACGCCGGCAAATGTGGGGACCGTGGCCAGTAAAACTTCGCGTCCGCCGGCAAACTTGCCTGTTGGGGATATAAACCAGTAATTCCCACCAATATCTACTTTTAGTATAGGCAATAAATTATGAGCAACGAACAAGATAAAATTACAGTGTTTGCCAAAACCAACTTCAGGAGCCATGAGGTGCCTTTTGGCATTAAGACAGACGACAGGCGGAGGCATATGTACTTAATTGGTAAGACCGGCATGGGCAAGACTACGCTTATGGAAAATATGGTTATTCAGGATATACGAAACGGGCACGGGGTTGCGTTTTTAGACCCGCACGGCGACAGCATCCAGAGAATTTTAAATTGCGTGCCTGCCAACAGGGTAAACGACGTAATTTATTTCAACCCCGCAGACCTTGACCATCCTTTGGCTTTTAATATTTTGGAATCGGTCGACCCGCGTTACAAGCATTTGGTGGCCAGCGGGCTTATGGGGGTGTTTACCAAAATTTGGGCCAACTTGTGGTCAGCCAGAATGGAATATATTTTAAACAACACCATTTTAGCGCTGCTTGATAGCCCGGGCAACACGCTTTTGGGAATAACCAGAATGTATGTGGACAAAAAATACCGCAAGAAAATTGTCGACAATGTAAAAGACCCGATGGTCAGGACTTTTTGGACAGACGAGTTTGCAAATTACAACGAAAAGTACAGGACAGAAGCCATTGCCCCAATTCAAAATAAGGTCGGGCAGTTTTTGTCTTCGGGAATTATCCGTAATATTGTGGGCCAGCCGCGCTCAACCATAGATTTGCGGGAAGTTATGGACCAGCAGAAAATTTTAATAATGGATTTGTCCAAAGGCAAAGTCGGTGAGGACAACAGCGCGCTTTTGGGGGCTATGTTGGTCACTAAAATCCAGCTCGCGGCTATGTCGCGCACGGATATTGAGGAGAAAGACAGGAAAGATTTTTACCTTTATGTGGACGAGTTCCAGAATTTTGCCACAGACAGTTTTGCGACAATCTTGAGTGAAGCCAGAAAGTACAGGCTGAATTTAATTGTCGGCCACCAGTACATTGGCCAGCTCGTCCAGGAAAAAAATACTAAGGTGCGGGATGCAATTTTTGGCAACGTCGGCACGTTAGTGGTGTTTAGAATTGGCGCAGAGGACGCGGAGTTTTTGGTTAAGGAGTTTGAGCCGGTCTTTACAGAGATAGACATTGTGAATTTGCCTAAGTACCATATACTTTTAAAGTTAATGATCAACGGCGTTGCGTCCGATCCGTTTTCTGCAATTACTATGTCGCCTAACCCTAATTACCAGACTGACAATGCCGACAAAGTCATAAAAGTTTCGCGTGAGCGCTACGCAAACCCGGTGGCGGAAGTGGAAGAAAAAATTTCCCGCTGGATGGGCGCCGAGTACCATCAGGAAGCTGCTATTGTAATTGGCACTGAAGGTGAGACTAAGGAATTGCCTAAAGAACAGAATATTACCATTCAACAGCCTAAAATGGTGCAAATCCAACAGCCGGCGGGAGATACGGTAATTGAACAGGTTTTAGAAAAGACGGCTGTCCGCGAGGAAAATGACTTCGTTGATGAGCCGCATACAGCGCCAAAAGCAGAAGTCCTGCCACCGCCACCGGCTCCGCCTGTACAAACCGCGCATCATTTTAAGCCGCGCGAAGAAAGGCATCAGCCAAGGCAGGAACACAAACCACACCCGCCCAGGCACAAAGAACCGCCTCACTTTTCCCATAAACCACAATTTAGCAAGCATCACACAAACCCTAAAAGCCAGTTCCCTCAAAAAAAAGAAAACCCTATTTGGGACAAAGTGCTGGGTTTCCAAAAGGAAAAGATTCAGGAGTCCAAACAAAAGTCCCAAAATATTGTCAGCCAAATTGAGTCTATTTCTTTAGAGCCTCCGGCCGCGGCCCAGAGCCAGGCCTCAAAAGCGCCTGTGCCGTCGGTGGACAGAAAAGTATTACGGCCGGGGGAGTCACAATCTTTATAACTGCAAATAAAAATTCCCCAAAGGCAATGCCTTTGGGGAATTTTAGCAGGGTTATAAATGTTTTTTTATTTCCGCTTCCACTGTAGCCTTTGGCGCGGCGCCAATTAGTTCGCCCACTACCTTGCCGCCTTTATAGAATTTTAAGGTGGGGATGCTCATAACATTGTACCGCATAGCCAAATTGTTGTTTTCGTCTACATTTACTTTGCCCACTTTGAGCTTACCGGAGTAATCGTTGGCCAGCTCTTCTACAATTGGCCCTAAAACCTTGCATGGACCGCACCAAATTGCCCAAAAATCCACCATTACGGGCAATTCCGAGGTTAAAACCTCTTTGTCAAAATTTTTTTCATCTAAAGTAATTTGCGCCATATAGTGTGACTGATAATTAATAACAGTTAATTGCTGCTTAACTATATTATCCACAACTAAAAGCTTTGTCAATGAGTTATACTTTAAATAAGCATAACAGCAGAAATTAATTAAAAAAATTGGCAATTAAAACAAAAATTTTCAAAATCCTTCCGTTCTGGCTTGCTGCCGTTATAGTAGTCACCGCTCTTCAGTTAGGGGTTGCTTTGCAGTTAAAAGGCAATAACCCAATATCCGGGGCCACAGAGGAAGCACAACCGAAAGTTTTGGGGGTAAGCACACAAATTAGAGGCGAGCCGGAAGAGGTAGGGGATTTATTAGTAGAGAAAATTAGCGAACCAAATGTTGAGGAAGTTAACGCGAAAAGTTTTTTAGTTTTTGATCTTGCCGGCGGGCAGGTGCTTTTGGCAAAAAACAGCAAAATTAGGCTGGGCATAGCCAGCCTGACTAAATTGATGACTGCGTTAGTTGCCTACGAACACGGGGATTTAAACAAAAGTTTTATTGTTGAGGGCAAAGATACGTCTAACATAAATCCGGTGCTGGATTTAGCCGCAGGAGACGAGGTTTTGGCCTTAGATATTTTTAATGCCATGTTGGTTGGCTCGAGTAACGATGCCGCCTTAGCGCTTTCTAATTTCGTTGCTACATCTACCGGACAAAATTTTGTCGATCTTATGAACGCGGAAGCAAAAACTTTGGGTATGAACAGCTCCCACTTTTCCAACGCCCTGGGCTTTGACAGCTACTATAATTATTCTACGGCTGAAGATTTAAAAATCCTCATTTCCAAAACTCAAAAGCTGGCTGCTTTCAGCAATTTGGGCAGGCGCAATTCTTACGAGTTTTTGGGTAAATTTAGACTAAGATACTTTGCTCCCGCCACCAACAAACTCATCCAAGCCAACTCCGATATGTCGGCAATAAAAACCGGATACACGGCCGGTTCTTTAGGAGCAATGGCCACTAAACTACAAGTAGGCAACAGGGACATTGTAATTTTAGTTCTGGGCAGTAAAGACAGGGAAGGGGATACGCTGAAGTTAAAAGACGCGATTTCTAAAAGTTTTAAATTTCAATAGACAAATTTAAAAAGCACTCGCAACATCCATGAAAAACGCGGGTGCTTTTTATTGTTGGAACGGGAGTCTTACTGCTGTGATGAGCACGACTAAGAATAGTAAGACACACAGTATAGCCAAAACTACAAAGGCAGTTAACAAAACGAGATGCCAAAGTATTCCCGGGCCTTGACTCTGATTGTGCTCAATGGCCTCCAGTAATAAATAAAATATGGAGACGCCAACTATTACTATAACCTGGGTCAAAAATTCCTTTGAGGCTTCGTCATCTGCAGTAAAAAAAGCAAATATCAGGCTTCCAACCACCATGAGCAAAATTATGACCCTTGTTCCTCTGTCCATTGAGTCCCCCTTTTGTTTTGAGCATCAGAATATAGGTAAATAGGCACTTAGTCAAGGTTTTAAAAAACCTGATTTTATGGTATAATTTTACTATGGAATCCGTTAGAAGTTGTTATTTTTAACGGCCCAATACAGTTATCGGATTTTTTACTGAATTCATAAGACTTATAAGTATAATTAAATTTTTAAACGGGATGGAATACTCGGTTTTGACTAAAATTTTTACCTTAACTTCCCTTGCTTTTATTTTTGCCCTGGCCGTCACTCCGCTTTTAAGCAATTTCCTCCACAAAAACAAATTAGGCAAACAAATACGTAACGACGGTTCAACTCCGCTCTTTTCCAAAATGCATAAATCCAAAGCCGGCACTCCCACAATGGGCGGGATTTTAGTCTGGGGCACGCTTTTGATTATAATGGGGATTTTTTGGTTTTTAAACCGGGTTTTAAATATTGAACAGTTTGGATTTTTAGATTTTTACTCCAGAAAAGAAACCTTGCTGCCCTTAGGCGCGCTTTTGGGAGCTTCCATTGTGGGCGCTATAGATGACTGGCTCGACATCCGCCAGCTTGGGCATAAAGGCAGGGGACTGCGCTTTCGTTTTAAGTTTATGCTTTACACGCTGGTTGCAACCATTGGGGCATGGTGGTTTTATTTCAAGCTCGAATTTTCTGCAGTCCACGTGCCGTTTGTGGGCGCGGTTGACCTGGGTATGTGGTTTATCCCGTTTTTTATTCTGGCCGTTGTCGCTGCCAGCTTTGCGGTTAATGAAACCGACGGGCTGGACGGGCTTGCTGCCGGAAGTTTAATGATTGCTTTTTTTGCTTACGGGCTCATTGCTTTTTTGCAGGGGAAAAATGACCTCGCATCATTTATTGGGGTAATCTGCGGAGGGCTGCTTGCGTTTTTATGGTTTAACGTCCATCCGGCCAAATTTTTTATGGGTGATACCGGCTCAATGGGTCTTGGTGTTTTACTGGCTGTGGTGGCTTTTTTAACCAATTCCATTTTTTTGCTCGGTCTTATAGGTTTTGTATTTATGGCAGAGGCCGCATCTTTTTTATTACAATTGCTGTGGCGCAAGGCATTCCATAAAAAATTGTTCCTTTCCGCCCCGCTACACCACCATTTAGAGGCCTTGGGCTGGCCCGAAGCCAAAGTGACAATGCGGTTTTGGATAATCGCAGCCGTTACGAGTATTGTAGGCGTAATAATTTATTTTTTGGGATAAATGTATTCTTTATTAATAAAAAATGCAAGCGTAATTGACGGGACGGGGTCGCCCGCACAAATAATGGACGTTGCGGTCCAGGGCGACCAAATTGTAAATGTTGCGCCGAAAATAAATTCCCAGGCACAAACCACTGTAGATGCTTCCGGCAAAATTTTAGCCCCGGGATTTATAGATTTGCAAAACCACAGCGATAGCTACTGGCAAATTTTCGACAACCCGTCTTTGGAGAGCTTAATTTCGCAGGGTTTTACCACCATCCTGCTGGGCAACTGCGGAGCCAGCTTAGCGCCCCTCCTTTCCCGCGAGGCCCTTTTGGCAATGCAAAAATGGCACAACTTAGAGGGCGTTAATGTTAACTGGCAAACTTTTTCAGAGTTTATGGAAGAGCTTGCTAAAAAGCGTTTTGCCTGCAACGTTGGCAGCTTAGTGGGTTACGCGACCTTGAGGCGTGCAATTGTTGGTGACCAAATTCGCGGGCTTGAGAAGGGCGAAACCGATAGTTTAAAAATGGCGCTGGAAGAAAGTATGGATGCGGGGGCGTTTGGGCTGTCCAGCGGGCTTTCATATGCCCATGAGATTATTATTTCCGAACTTGAGCTTTTTGAAGCCGCCAAAATTGTTAAAAGTAAAAACGGTATGTTTGCCATTCACTTAAGGAGCGAAGGCACAGAAGTAGTGGAAGCCGTGGATGAAGCTTTAGAAATTGCCAAGAGGACAGAAAGCAATGTAAGAATTTCGCATTTAAAAGCGCGCAATGAAGCAAACTGGGAAAAACTCCCCGAAATGCTTAACTTAATTGATACCGCGTACCACCAGGGCGTCAACATTCATTTTGACCTCTACCCTTACGAAATTATGTGGCAGCCGCTTTACAGTTATTTGCCGAAATGGGCAATTGAGGGTGGTAGGCAATTAATGATTAAGCATTTTTCAGATTCAGTCCAAAAAAATAAAATCCTTTTGTATTTGAATAATTCCGGAATAAAATTTGCGGACGTTAAAGTCGCATCTACGGCCAATAAATTAAATTTTACAGGCAAAACTATTGGGCAAATTGCAAAAAATTTGGAATGTAGCTCTGAACAGGCAGTTTTGCATTTAATACAAAACGGCGGGTCGGAGATTATGGTGTTTGAAAATAATTTAAATATGGCGCAAGTTGAGCAGCTTTTGTCCCATCCCCTGTCATTTATTGCTACAGACGGGGCGGGGTTTAGCCAAACCGGCCAAGCGGGCCTGGTACACCCGCGCTCTTTTGGTACAGCCGCAAAATTTTTAAACTGGGCAATTACAAAAAAGACTTTAGACTTGCCCCAGGCAATAAAAAAATTAACTGGCGGCCCGGCTAAAAAAATGGGGCTAAAAAAGCGGGGAGAAATTAAAATAGGTAATTTTGCTGACCTGGTTATTTTTGATGCCGGCAAAATTCAAGACAAAGCCACTTACGAAAACCCCTACCAGTTCAGCGAAGGCGTGGAGTATGTTTTTGTAAACGGAAAAGCTGCAGTGGCGGAAGGAAAATTAACAGGGCAGCTCACAGGCTATGCTTTAAGGAAAAGTTAATGACCTAAAATGGGAATAAAAGATTTAAATAACAGAAAAGTAGCGGTTTTGGGGTTTGGTTTAGAAGGTAAAGCCGTTATACGATACTTAACCAAGCACGGACTTCAGCCCGTGCTGTTTGATCAAAAGCCGCTTAATGATTGGAGTGAGGAAGACCAAAAAGAATTAGAGTTGCTTTCTGTGGAATCGGTTTTGGGTTCTAATTGCTTTGAAAAATTAAAAGATTTTGAAATTGCTTTTAGAAGTCCGGGGATAAAGTTGTTACAAGTTATAAGTGACAAGTTGCAAGTGACAAGCCAGACCAAATTCTTTTTTGAAAATTGCCCTTCCAAAATTATTGGCGTTACCGGTACTAAAGGCAAAGGCACAACCTGCGCGCTAATTTTTGAAATGCTGAAGGCTGATAAAAAATCGGCGCATCTAACGGGCAATATTGGCAAAGTCCAGCCTTTGGAAATTTTAGACGACTTAAAACCCGAAGATTGGATTGTTTATGAGCTTTCTAGTTTTCAGCTCCAGGATCTTAGCCAAAGCCCTTATGTGGGTGTTGTGCTTATGGTAACGTCTGAACATTTAGATTATCACACAGGCCACGGCGAGTACCTGGAGGCTAAGTCAGCAATTACTAAATTCCAAAACGCGGAAGATTTTGCAGTTATAAATGCGGATTTTGAAAATTCAAAAAAAATTGGCGAATTGTCAAAAGGCAAAAAGTTATATTTTAGCAGAAAATCGGACGCGGACTGTTTTGTAAAGGACGGGAAAATAATTGCCCCCAAATTTGGTTTTGAATTTAAAATTACAAATTTGCAACTGCGCGGCGAACATAATTTAGAGAATGTTTGCGCTGCAGTTTTAGCTGCTAATTCGGCCCGGTGCTCGGCTTTGGCAATTGAGTCAGCTATTAAAGGTTTTAAGGGCCTTGAGCATCGTTTGGAGTTTGTAACGGAAAAAAACGGAATTAAATTCTACAACGATTCTTTTTCCACGACTCCGGAAACCGCAATTGCCGCAATTAAATCTTTTAGTGAGCCGCTAATTGTTATTTTGGGAGGTTCTTCTAAGAATTCTAATTTTAATGAGTTGGGCAAAGTTATAAACACATCTAAAAATATTAAAACGCTAATTTTAGTCGGCCAGGAGGCACAAAAAATTAAACAATCCCTGGATAGCTCAAGCCTTAAATTAATGGAGGGCGCAAAAAATATGGTTGAGATTTTTAATCAAATTACGTCTGTGGCTAAACCGGGTGACGTAGTTTTACTTAGCCCCGCCTGTGCTTCGTTTGGTATGTTTAAAAATTATAAAGACAGGGGAGAACAGTTTAAAAAGCAGGCAGGGGACTAAAAGTTAGGGATTAGCTTGACCTATGTCAATAAGAAAATCAAATTCCACATTAGACTTTTCGTTGTTAGCCATAGTCTTAGGGCTGCTTTCTTACGGGCTTGTGGTGCTATATTCGGCATCTACCGTAGATTCTTTTGCAAACTTTGGCAACACCAACTACTATATTGTCCACCAGCTCCTTTACGGCGCGGGGGTGGGGCTTATTGCTATGTATATTTGTTCCAGGATAGATTACCATGTTTGGCAAAAGTACTTGCCGCTTTTAATTTTTGCCTCCCTGTTTTTGCTTTTTTTGGTAAAAATTCCAGGACTGGGGTTTGCTTCCGGCGGGGCGGAGAGGTGGATCCATGTTGGTTTTTTTACTTTTCAGCCCGCAGAGCTGGCTAAGCTGGTTATAATTTTTTACGTGGCCTCATGGGTGGACAGAAAACGCGGAGAACTAAACGATTTTTATTTTGGTCTGCTTCCTTCGCTTATTATTATTAGTTTATTCGCGGCCCTCATTTTATGGCAGCCGGATTTCGGCACTATGTTAGTGTTACTGCTTGTGGCTTTTTGTATGCTTTTTGCAGCCGGTATCCCGTGGAAATATTTTTTTTACTGCGGCGTTGTCGGCTTTTTGGCGCTTTACGCTTTTGTAAAATTTGAGCCTTACAGGGCCAGAAGGCTTACTACTTTTTTCAATCCTGCCCTAGACCCTAAAGGCATTGGTTACCAAATTAACCAGGCACTTTTGGCAATTGGTTCAGGCGGGGCCTGGGGTTTTGGCTATGGGCTGTCCCGCCAAAAACATGACTATCTGCCCGAGGTTATGAATGACTCTATTTTTGCTGTTTTTGCCGAAGAGCTCGGCTTTTTTAGGGTGAGCGCCGCGGTGTTGCTATTTACCGCCTTTGCGTACAAGGGATACAAAGTGGCAGTACGGGCGCCCGACACTTTTGGCAAAATGGTCGCGCTGGGAATTACCTGCTGGGTCACTGTACAGACTTTAATTAACATTGGGGCTATAATCAACCTGCTCCCCTTAACGGGCATCCCGCTGCCTTTTTTTTCTTACGGCGGAACGGCAATGATTGCCAACCTGGCGGCCGTAGGCATACTGCTAAATATTTCCCGCCACGGGCGTTAGTTTAAAAATATGGCCAAGATTACCAAGATAAAAATTTACAGCTACAACGGCAAGTTTGCTCCGGTCTTTTCGCATCCGCCGCGCTGGGGCTTAAAAAAATTGTTAGCCTTCGTGGTTAACGGTATTTTTCGTTTTTTTTACGAAGTCGGCACGGCCCTAATTAAAATTGTTACGACTGTAAAAAAATTTATTGTTTCAATTTTCTTTTTTGCCGGGATGGTAGTTGTCAATTTTGTGGTCAAAGTTTTTACTGCCGCAAAAAACGACATCCGCAACACAGGCATTTTTTTGCCCCAAAGGTTTAGGCTGCTTCTAAAAGCGGAATATTTTAAAACTTTGGCCATATTTTTGCTGACAGCCTCTTTGGGCTTAGCCGCTGTCAGCTCTTTGCATTTGGTTGATGCCGGCATAGAAATAAAAAATAAAGTTTTACAAACCACTTTTTTAGGCAAATCTTATTTAAATAGGGCAAAAAACGCACTTGAGCAAGGGGATTTAGCCCGGGCTGACAGCAATTTTTATATGGCTTTCCAGGCCTTTGACCGCGGCCAAAAACAAATTGAGGAGAGCGGGCAGGCAGTTAACAAGCTTTTGAATTTGGTCCCTCAAAAAAGGGATGCTGACAAATTACTTAAAGCTTCCGGGCTTATTTCAGCAGCCGGGCAGGAAGCAATTGGGCTTCAGGAAGACTTAAAAGTTTTTAAATTAGGTCCCTTTGGCATTACAGTAGGCAGCGGTTCGGCGGCAGATTTTTTTGAACATTTTGGCGGCAAGCTCGAAAAAACACTGGCTAAAATTGAACAGGCAAATGAGTTGGTAAACCAGGTAGACGAAAAAAATATCCCAAAAGAACAACTTCAGGAGTTTGTTGACTTAAAAGGCAAGCTGTATGTTGCCCATTTGACGCTGGCCAACTTTTACCAGGTTTTTGACATTGGCAAAGATTTTTTAACCGGTGAAAAAAATGTGCTTATTGTTTTTGAAAATAATAACGAACTCCGCGCAAGCGGGGGGTTTATAGGCACTTACGGCAATTTAAAAATTAAAGACGGCAAAATAAGCAAAATTGATGTCAGTAGTGTTTACGATTTAGACGGCCAACTCACAGAAGTTATTCAGCCTCCGAGGCCAATGCTGAATGTTAACGACCGATGGTTTTTAAGGGATTCCAACTGGTTTTCAGATTTCCCCACATCCGCAAAAAAAATCAGCAGCTTTTACGAGCTTGAAGGCGGCCAAACGCCGGATATAATTGTGGCCCTAACACCCGACCTTATAGTGGATTGGCTTAAAATAATCGGCCCTATTAGTTTGCCCACTTATTCAGTAACCTTGACTGCCGAAAATTTTGTGGAACAGGTCCAGGCCATAACCACTTTGAGCGAAAATTCCCCAAGCAATGAGCCCAAACAAATTTTAGCAGACCTTTTCCCCCTACTTTTGCAAAAGTTAAGTGAAACTAACGAGGCTTCCTGGCTTGAGACGGTTTCGGCTTTGCAGAATAATTTAAACCGCAAACAACTGGTGTTTTTTTCCCGAGACGAGAATCTTCAAAAAAAATTGGCTAAATTCCACTGGGACGGCAGCGTTTTGGGCACAGACAGGGATTTTTTGTCAGTGGTAAGCAGCAACTTGGGAGGCACTAAGACCGATTTAGCAGTAGACCAAAAAATAAATTTAACCACAACCATTTCTCCTAACGGCACTATTACCAACCAGTTGGAAATTACCCGCATTAATAAAATGCCCAATTTGCCGCAAACAGAAAATTTATCTTTTATAAGGGTGTATGTGCCTTTAGGCAGCAAAATGTTGGGCAATTTGGGGTTTGATTATAAAAACCTGGACTACGCAAAAGACAGGGTTTATAAATTGACCCAGATGTGTTTGAATGGGAAAAAAACTCTGTCATCGACAACTTAAGCAAGACAATAATAGGCCAGGAGTCCGGGAAAACTTTTTTTGGGAATTGGATTAACTTAGAAGGGGGGCAAAGCAAAACGGTGAAAATAACTTATGAATTGCCCTTTAAACTAAGCGCAATTGACCGTTATAGTTTGCTTTTGCAAAAGCAAATCGGGGCCCAGCCTGCAAATTTTTTGTGGAAATTAAGCTTCCCGGAAAGGCAAATTGAGTGGAAAAATTTTGATCCCCAAAAATTAGACGCAAGCCTGCTTACTTCTGGTATAATATTTAACAAGGATGAATTTTTTGGGCTAGTATTTAAAACCCGCTAAATGTTTAGCCGACTCAAAAATTTTGAACAAGACTTTTCCATTACAAAAGCCGCTTTCATTGTCGGCTTTTTTGCCTTTTTATCTAAGCTGGTGGCTTTAGTCAGGGACCCCTTGTTTGCTTCCGAATTCGGCGGGGAAAAAATTTATATTTTAGACGTGTACGCCGCCGCTTTCCGCATTCCCGATTTTATATTCAGCATTTTTATACTGGGCACGCTTTCCGTGGCTTTAATCCCAATTTTTGTAGATTTAAAAATAAAAAACGAAAAAAAGGCCAATGAGTTTGCCAACACCATAATTACCGGCGCAATTTTGCTTATGGGCGGCATTTTTGGGCTGGTTTTTATTTTTGCCCGGCCCTTAACGGCTGCTTTAGTCCCCGGCTTTTCCCCGGATTTGCTAAACGAAACCGTAACGCTTACCCGAATAATTGCGCTGTCGCAAATTATTTTTACCCTGTCTAACATTTGTACCAATATTCTTTACGCGACCAAGCGTTTTATAATTGCGGGCATTGCGCCTATTTTGTATAACGTCGGCATTATTGCCGGAATTTTGGTTTTTTATCCGAGAGTGGGGATTAAAGGCCTGGGTTTAGGCGTGCTTTTGGGGGCGGCCTGCCATTTGCTTATACAATTACCGGAACTTACGCGTTCGTGCTTAAGGCTGGCACCCGTCTTGAATTTAAAAACCGAAGCAGTAAGGCAATTTTTCAAACTTTACCTGCCGCGCATTTTTGCAATAGACTTACCGGTTTTTAGCCTGCTAATTGCGGCTTATATTGGCTCTAACCTCCCTTCCGGCTCAATTGGAATTTTTACCTTATGTGTTAATTTGTTGAGTTTGCCGGTAAGCATAATTGCGCTTTCTTTAGCCACGGCAATTTTTCCCGCGCTTTCCGAAAGCTATTCTAAGGGCAGGGAAGAAGATTTTTTAAGTATGCTGAAAAAAACCATTGTCCAGGTTCTTTACTTTATGGTACCTCTGACCCTTCTTATGATAATTTTTCGCGCCCAGGGCGTAAGGCTTTACCTGGGCCATGGGAATTTTACCTGGGACAACACGATTTTAACTTTTACGGTGTTTGGCATTTTAGCTTTTGCTTTAGTCAGCCAAAGCTTAAGCCCAATTTTAGCTAGGGCATTTTATTCCAGGCAAAATACAATTACCCCGCTGGTGGTAAACTTAGGCGCTTTGGCAATAAATTCATTGCTGGCGTTTGTCCTTAAGGACCACTATGGGATTTTAGGGGTGGCGGCGGCGTTTTCCATTGCCAGTATTTTTAACGCCATAACTTTGTTTATTGTCTTAAGGTCCGCTCTTTATAAAACCTCGCTTGAGTGGTTTTCACTTAAAAAATTTGACGACGAACTGGTTATAACTTCCCTTAAAATTATTTTAGCCAGCGTGCTTATGGGGCTTGCCAGCTATGGCGGATTATATTTGTTAGAGCTGCCTTTAAGGCAAGTATTGGAAATCCATACTGTAATAGGGCTTCTGCTTCAGGTTGGGGGTGCGGCAACTTTGGGTATTGTTGTATTTTTTGTGGCCAGCACGGCTTTAAAGTTAAAAGAAAGCCAAATTATTTTAGATTATCTAAAAAAGGTGACTCAATTTTTGCCTTTTTACAAAAATTAATTCCTAAAACACAGCTTTTTGTTTAGTAGCTATTGACGAAAGGCTGTTTTTTTGTTACTATTGTTAACCTTGAGGAGGAACGATGGCCGAAAAAATATTCGTCGGAATAAAAAAAGTCGTGGTTAGAGGTTTTACCGCACCCTTTAAAATAGAAACAGAGCCGGGCAGGATATCGGTTAAAGTCCTGTGGTCTGCTTCGGAAAAAAAAGAGGAAGAAGCGGTACACTGCGCCTGTGTGGCAGATGTTCTGGAAATTACCTATACCGCTCAAACACCAAGCAACATTAGAAAAAATGTGGCTATTGGCGGTAGAAGAGTAAGTGGCCAGTTTGCAGGCTCACTGCACATTCAAGGCGCCAGGATTGAAGTATCCAAAACCAAGCAGAACATAACCGATCTCAAAATGACCATATTAATCCCCGCCAACACCGAAGTCGTCTTTTAGCGGGCTTCTTTCCCAAGCTAGAACTGCTGTTCCGCAGGCCGTTCTAGCTCTTTTCTTTTGTTCGGAAAAAAGGTAAAATTGTTAAATCAACTTTCCCGAACTTCGACGGTTTGAATATCGAAGAAAAAGAGGATGAATGAATATCACGGTCGGTCAGATTCGAGATATAATGGTTGTGTCACAATTCAGGGATGTCGTACCCGGAGGACAGATGATTGTTCCAGTCGTCTTACTTGTCCTTAACAAGAACCTGGAGGGTAGCCTTCTCCCGCCTGAAGAAAATACGGATAAATGCGCGGCAGCACTGCACATTGAAAGGGTTTTGACTAGGGCGGCGGAAAAAGTCGGAGTTACAATCTATGTGCCTGGGGTGAAAACCGGGGCCATCGCGACGTTTGTAAAATGGGCAGACGAGAAAAAACTCTGGCAAACATTTCGCGAAGTTGCCAGCAAAAGCTGATAGCCCGTAAGAGCGCGAAAGTGTTTTGTATAAACTTTCGCGCTCTTTTCATTTGCCCCAAAAAAAGCTAAAATATACTAGTTATGTCACTCGAAAACATTAGAAATTTCTGCATTATTGCGCACATCGATCATGGGAAATCTACCCTTGCCGACCGGCTTTTGGAAATTACCCACACCGTGGAAAAACGGGAAATGAAGGCGCAATTGCTTGACCAAATGGATTTGGAAAGAGAACGCGGAATTACCATCAAGCTTCAGCCAGTCAGAATGCAGTACACAGTAAACAGTAAACAGTATATTTTGAATCTCATCGATACGCCCGGACACGTAGATTTTACTTACGAAGTTTCAAGGTCCCTGGCATGCTGCGAAGGCGCAATTTTAGTGGTCGATTCAACCCAGGGAATAGAAGCGCAAACTTTGGCCAATGTTTATTTGGCTTTAGAACATGATCTAAAACTTATTCCTGTGGTAAACAAAATAGATCTGCCAAACTCTGACAGGCAAAAAACAGCCGATGAGCTTAAAACCGTTTTTGGATTTAAAGATGAAGAAATTTTATACGCTTCCGGAAAAACCGGAGAAGGCGTAGAAGATATTTTAAAAGCCGTAATTGAACGCGTGCCTGCTCCAAAAGGGGACAGCTCAAAACCTTTTACCGGATTAATTTTCGACTCACTATACGACATCCACCGCGGCGTGGTGGTTTTTGTGCGCGCAATGGACGGCCAGCTAAAAAACCGAGAAAAAATTTATATGATAGGCAGTAAAACCCAGGCCGAAAGTTTGGAGGTCGGTTATTTTCATCCGCAAATGCAAAAAGCTGACGAAATTAAAACCGGTGAAGTCGGCTATATTGTTACCGGACTTCGCGACGTAAGCAAAGCAAGGGTTGGCGATACAATTACCTTATTCGACCGTAAGACCGATGTCGCCCAGCTTCCGGGGTACAAACACGTAAAGCCCATGGTTTACGCCACAATTTTTCCGGTCAGTGGCGATGATTATCCAATTTTAAGAGAAGCTATGGGAAAGCTAAAGCTTTCGGACGCCGCTTTGGAATTTGAACCAATAAATATTCCAAGCATTGGTTTTGGTTTTAGAACAGGCTTTTTGGGCCTACTGCATATGGACATTGTGCAGGAGCGGCTTACGCGTGAATACAATTTAGATTTAGTGCTTACCGCGCCGTCCGTGGCTTACCGAATTGTAAAGAGCAATGGCCAGGAATTTTATATGCACAACCCGGCGGAAATGCCTGACCCTTCTGTTATTAAGGAAATGCACGAGCCGTGGATGGCTGTAAATATTTTAACGCCCCAGGAATACATTGGCCCAATAATGGAAATTGCCAACCAGCGCAGGGCAATATCCAAAGATATAAAATACATTGGCGCCACGCGTGTGGATATGAGTTTCGAAATGCCGCTGGCTAACATCATTATCGATTTTTACGACAAACTAAAATCCGTCTCTTCGGGGTATGCTTCTTTAAATTATGATTTTATAGAGGAGAGGGTGGGGGATTTAGTAAAAGTGGACATATTGGTTGCCGGCGAACCAGTAGCCGCCCTTGCGGCCATAATGCACCGCTCTGTAGCGGCTGTTGACGGCAAAGAATTAGTAGAACGCCTTAAAACTTTAATCCCAAAACACCAATTTGAAATTCCAATCCAAGCCGCAATTGGAGGCAAAATAGTCGCCCGCGAAACTATATCGGCGTTGCGTAAAGACGTAACCGGATATTTGTACGGCGGCGACGTTACTAGAAAAATGAAACTCTTGAATAAGCAGAAAAAAGGTAAAAAAAGAATGAAGCAAATTGGCAAGGTGGAGATTCCACAGGAAGCGTTTTTGGCCGTGTTAAAAAAATAAACATACATGATTACAAGTACACTAACTAAAGCCTTTGATGGTGATTATGAAATATTATTTTCTTATACTTTTAGTGTATACGAAAATAAATTGGTAATCAAAGATATCGCCGGGTTTGACTTTGAATTCAATTTTTTAAACGACCCTTCCAAGGTGGATTCTTCGATAGAAATTCAAGAGAAGAAAGATGATAAGCCTTCCTTTTTGACATTAAAAAAAATACTCGTATTAAACCTTTATAACTTTAGAAACCCACTAGGCATAGGCACTACTAGTAAGCTCGAGATAATTAAGTTAAAAGATGGCAGGAGCCTTTATTTTTCAATTCACGCAAAATCACTAAACGAAACTACCTCTTTTCTGCTAGTGACTTTAAACTTTTATTTAAAATAGAATGGAACCGACTCAAGAGCAATCCAAAAATCAAGAGGAACAGAGATTGGCTGATGGCCAGCCGGTTATTTCGTCAGCAAAAACAGATAAAAATACAACCTCCGGACTTACCAAGGAAATTGAAAACGCCATTGCGAAAGCCAAAGTTGAAGCGTTAGATGAGATGAGAAAAGACTTAAAAGATGAGAAGGTTGGGATTATAACCCTAACAGGAGTTTTCGTTTCTATTTTTACATTTATTTCAGTTGAAATTCAAATTTTAAAATATTTATGTGATTTCTATAAAATTGCAGCGTTTACTTTCATTTTTGCAGGAACATTAATTCTGTTTATCTCGCTTTTAGACTACATTGCTAAGGGCTGGCTTAAAGACAAGGACCAAATATTGGGTAGGTTAAATTATGTAATTTTTATTGGGATGATGTTGATTATTGGTGGACTAGCGGTAACGTACTTTTCAGGGACGGTAATTGTTTGTTCAAAATAACTGGGGACATGACCCATTTTTCGAGAGTTTTGTAACTTGTGGTATAATTATAGCGTTATAATTATTGTGAAAAAAATGCTATCTAAAGCCCAACTTCCGGTGCAAATTTTTAAACAGGGTAAACGTTTTGTCGCTTATACCCCTGTTTTGGACTTGTCCACTTCAGGCAGGACTGAAAAAGAAGCTAAAGTCAGGTTCCATGAGTTGGTACAAATTTTTTTTGAAGAGCTTGAAGAAATGGGAACTATGGAAGAAGTACTATTAAGCTTAGGTTGGCAAAAGGCAAAATCACAATGGCGACCTCCTCATATTTCTGACGAGAAGGTTTCTGTTTCTATTCCTGCCATGGCTTAAGTTTATGTCCGAGATTGATCAGGTCAGCTGGAGAAAATTTGAAAAATTCTTAATAAGGATTGGTTGCGTCTTTAAACGACAAAGAGGCGATCATAGAATATATTGGAAATCGGGAATACCCAGGCCAATTGTTGTGCCACAGGAAAGGGTATTGCCGGTTTTTATTATTCATAACAATTTAAGAGTATTAGGAATAACAAAAGAAAAATTTTTGGAAATTATCAAAGATCTATAAATAATTGGAAATGGGGACATGGCCCATTTCTATACATAGAGCCCTTTTGCTTTAGCGTACTAGTACGCTGGTACACGAATGAATAATTGGGACGTGATCGATTTCTTAAAAAATACGAAGCCCGCGGATATGTGTCCGCGGGCGCGTGTTTTTGATTAGGCGATATTATGTGATCTCGAGCACCACATTGTCGCCGGTTTGGTTTACCTTTACTGTGGCTTCATCCGTTCCGCGTTTTACAACCACGGTGTCTTTGTTGATGCTGTAGGCTTCGCCCGAAAAAGCGTCGCAAAGCCTTTCACCAAACGGTTGATCAAAGTGACACGCTGCTTTTAAATCAGTGGTTAAGCCACCGTTGGTTTTGGGCACAGCGGTAAGTGGAATGCTGTGGATAGCCAAGAGCGTTTCCAGTTGCATACATCCTCCAGTTAAGTGTATATGCAGGCTCAATTTCCCTGCGACTGACAACAGTTTAGCATAAATGTAAAAATGGGGACATAACCCATTAACATCAAATCGGCAATCCGCTACTGGTGGAGCCGGTTTTTTGATATAATTACATTAAATGCCATATCAAAAGAAACAAAAAGTAAATAAAATTGACGCGGTATTTGAAGGCGGAGGAGTTAAAGGCAGCGCGCTTGTCGGTGCTGTAGCTTATACTGAAAGTTTGGGCTATACTTTTGAAAATTTGGCCGGAACCTCGGCAGGAGCCATAATGGCCAGCTTGCTTGCAGCCGGCTATAAGGCGCAGGAAATTAAAAAGATTCTGGACGCCCTGGACTATAAACTGTTTAAGGATCTTTCCCTAAAGGGCCAGGTTCCGCTTTTTGGGCCGCTTTTAAGTTTGCTTTTCGAAAAGGGGATTTACGTTGGTAATTTTTTTGAAAATTGGTTAAGAAAGCTGCTTAAAGCAAAAGGCGTAAGAACGTTTGGTGATTTAATTATAGATGAATACAAAAACGACGAACGGTTTAAGTACAAACTTCAGGTAATAGCATCTGATATTTCCCGCGGAAGGCTTTTGGTTTTGCCGACCGATGTTAAAGACTTCGGTATTAATCCGGACAAGCTGGACATTGCGTTTGCTGTAAGGATGAGTATGGGCATCCCGTACTTTTTTCAGCCGGTCTTTGTGAAGGGCAAGGGAGCTCCTTCTTATGTGGTTGACGGCGGAATTTTAAGCAACTACCCGGTTTGGCTGCTAGATGACGGGACAGATAACCCGCCGTGGCCGACCATTGGTTATAAGTTAGTAGAACCCGATGAGGGCAAACCCCATAAAATTAACGGGCCAATTAGCATGCTTTCCGCTTTGTTTGACACGATGGGCGAAGCCCACGACGCGCGCTACATAAAAGACATAGACTTTATGCGCACAATTCCCATTCCAACTTTAGGCGTGCACACGACAGATTTTAATTTGAGCCAAAAAACTAAAGACGATTTGTATAATTCCGGTTTTGAGGCCGCACAAAAGTTTTTCGACACCTGGTCATTTGACCGGTATAAAAAGAAATTCCTCGAAGACTTGCTGGCTCATAGGACTGAAAAATTGTGGAAAAAATAAGTTTATAAAGCAACAAAAAGCCCCAATGGTCAATTGTTTGTTGGGGATTAACCTATATACAAGATCCTTTATTTGTGCTATAATTAGGTCTGCAAATACTTATGAAAGAAACCTAGTCGAATTTTACCAACATAGTTAAATTTGCAAACTTTATTTTTTAAATAACAACTACCATGAATGGTGTAATCAAGAAAAAGACCGACAAGGGCTTTGGCTTCATTAGCGTAGCCGGCCAAGACAAAGATTTGTTTTTTCATAGCAAATCTTTAGTCGGTGTAACTTTTGACGAGTTAAACGAAGGTGACGAAGTCATTTTTGAAACCGAAGACTCCCCAAAGGGTCCAAATGCGGTCAACGTAAAAAGAGCTTAAATCTTTTAAAAGCCTCTCCTGTTTAGGAGAGGCTTTTTTTGTTATAATTCAAAAAAGCAGTTTTGGAGGATTTATGCTGGAAGATAAAAACAGGGAGTTCACAGAAAAAGTTTACATTCCCCGGAATATCAGCGTGGTTCAAAAAACCATCCGTCTCACGAAAAACGGCGTGGCAAAACCTTGCGAGCACGACCTAACCTCGGATACTTTCCTAAAGGCCTGGGTCAATTTTGACAGTTTCAGTCGCAACGCTCCAGTGGTTAACTGGCTTATCTCAATAGCCAGGAACACTGTGCTTGACTGGTTGCGTCAAAGGTCTACTGTAGGCGAGCTACACTCGGTCAGCATCGAAAATCCCCTTGCTGAAGAACAGAGGGATTTTGTTCTAGAGCTACGTGACCAGTTCGGCTGGCCAGATCCTTTTGTTTTCACTGATTGGGGTGAAAGGATTGAGCTGGTTAAAAGAGCTCTGCAGGCTTTGCCCGGGCACTCACGTATGATTTTTGAGATGGCAGAGGTGGAAGGGCTGTCTTACTCTGAAATCGCGCAAGTTTTAGGCGTAAAAGAGCAACATGTCAGAAATACCCAGTTTAAAACCTGGAAACGCCTTCGGGCAAGCGCGGTGGTTGATTGAAAACTTCATTACCTTCCAAAAAGTCCGGGGTGTGGCAGGAGTTTTTTGCCCTGCCGAACCCCGGATTAAGTTTTTTTCGGTCATCCGCCTGCCAGGGAAGCCGTTTTTTATTTATTTAGTATGGAATTTCCTAATACCACTATTTTTCTACATTAAAGATCAAAAAAACGGGACGACGCGGATGCGCCTCCCGTTTTCACAAATAAGCGGCGTAGATTGCATATGGCCGCTTATTATATTTGGGCTACTGATTTGGACTTTTTTGCAGTTTCGCGTTTAAGCGTTTGCAACATTTCGTACATGTGTTTAATAAGTTCCCCGGCCGCTTCCTTAGGCGCAACTGTGGCTCCGAAAATGGCAGTCGCTGCCATGCGGTTAAACACCTTTTGGGAAGCGTCAAAGTGGATTGCCAACACATGAACCTTCTTTTTGTCCTCCGGTTCTGCTCCAATAAGCACGGTCCACTTTAAATTTTCAGGAAATTTGGGGTCACTGGTTTTGAAACTTTCAACCAGAATTTTGCTGAATTCCAGGATGTAGGTTTTGTAGGCCTCGTCCTCAAACGGAACTGCGTGGACAGTAATCCCGCCCCACTCCGTTTGCCCGAAAGCAACCGTTGGCAAAAAACCGACAACCAGGCACAACACCGAAACAGTTTCTTCATTTTTCACTCCCTTTTGGCGTAGATCCCTTCTCTTGAGCCATTTTAGACTGTTTAAGCCCAAAAGTCTATTTAAAACTATTTTGCCAACTCGCCTGCCTGCCGATTTTATTTTTTTGCCATTTCCAAATGAACCGAAAGGGTATATACTTTGCTTTATGCAGTGGAGGAAGAATGAAGGACTTACAGATTTTTTTCGAGACCGAAATCTACAACAAGGACAATATTCAGAAGGTCAAACGACTAATCTTCAGCCGCCTAAAAAGTCGTCTCAAATTCGTCCGTATGGAAGATGTAGACGACCTCGCTCAAAACACGTTTTTCAACGCCTGGAACAAACTGGCCAAATTCAGAGGGGAATCCAGTCCGAAAACCTGGCTCTACACAATTGCAGAACGAGAGATTCTTACTTTCTTGCTAAAGGGTGGCTACCTAAAAGCTGCCTTAGCGCAACGAGCGGAGAGCTTGGATGCATTGAAAGAGTCGGTGAGATTTGAAGGCGGGTTTGACGCCGAAATGCAAAGAAAAATGTGCCCTTACGAGCGTTTAAAACGCAGTGAAATTTCCAAGTGCTACGGGACTGCCCGGGCGCTGTTAAAGTCGTCGCACGCTGAAATGTTCGAAATGAGACTGGATGGCGCACACCACAAGGAGATAGCGCATGCGCTAAATACCACAGAAAAAACTGTACAAGTGACTCTTTTCCGCGTTAGAGGCTATTTGCAAAGTTCTATGGGAGGCAACTATGCCGGCTTCTAACCCGAACTTGGCCCCAGGCTGCTTGTTTAGCAGATCTTTGGGGCCAATTTGTTTGGCGGGAGAAAAATATGATATAATTTATTAAAGTTTATTTTTATGACAGAAACAAAAACCATCCTAATTTGTGAAGACGACCCTATGCTCTCTAAGACACTTAGGGACGCTTGTGTTACCGAAGGCTATGCGGTTGAAATTGCCAATGACGGCGAAGAGGGTTTGAAAATGGCTTTGGAGAAAAAACCCCATATTATTTTTTTAGATATAATGATGCCCAAAATGGACGGCTTAACCGTGCTTAATAATTTAAACACGCAGCAGCAGGAGCCAAAGAGCAAAATTTTTATGTTTACCAATATGTCTGAAACGGAACAAATTGCCCAGGCGCTTTCAAACGGCGCGGCCGGGTATTTTGTTAAAGCACAAACTCCCTTAAGCGATATTTTAGCAAAAATTAAGGAATAAAAATTTTTAAAAGGCCGGCTCCCGGCCTTTTTTTTGTTGCAGTTGCAAATTTTGGATGAAAGCTAAAACTATGTTAAAATAAATTTATAAATTTTATGTTCAGAAACAGAAAACTCCTAAATAAAATAATGGCGGTAATTATGGTCATAGTCGTGCTAAGTATGATTTTGGCCTTATTGGGGCCCTCTTTTTTAGCAGCTAAAATATGAAAAAAAGAACCAAACTCGTTACCAAAAGTTTAGCCACTGCTTTGGCTATGTCTGATTTTTTGTTTATTCAGGCAGCTCTTAGTATAACGGCTTTTGTGGAAGCCAAACCCACACAAGGCCCAGAAGATTGCTTTTGCTAAATACGGTTGTAGCCGCTTAAGGCGGCTGAAGTTTAGTAGCTTTATTTAGTAAGATGGTAACAGATTTATGAAAAACAAATTAATTAAAATTTTTATACTTAGTTTAATTTTCCAGGCCTTATATATTTCCTCGGCAAAAGCTGCGACTAACTATTATGTCTCCAAAACAGGAAGCAATTCAAATCCAGGAACGCAGGCTTTGCCCTTTTTAACCATAGACAAATGCGGGGACGTGGCAGTGGCGGGGGATACCTGTTTGGTGGGGCCGGGAACTTACGACGAAAGGGTTAGTCCGGTCAATTCTGGCAACGCAGGTAATCCTATAATTTATAAATCTTCAAACGGTGCCTGTAACCCCCAGGCTCCTGCCAATTGCGCAAAGGTCCGGGGTTTTACCTTCACGAACAAAAGTTACATTACAATGGACGGGTTTGAAGTTACAAACGGCGGAATGACAACCGATACTGACCGCAGCATTATTGTAACAAGCACTGTCGGGGTCAATATATTAAATAATTACATTCACGACACAACTAGTAACGCAATTTTCGCAAGGCCGTGGAGCGGCGAGCCGAGGGCATCTTGGCTTACCGTACGCGGCAATACTTTTACCAATATCGGTCCTTATGGCAACCGCGCTACCGCTATGCTGCTTTGGGGAGATGACACGCTAGTGGAAAATAATGATATTTCCCATGCCGAAGATGGAGTTATCCCTACAGGCCGTAGGATTGTAATTAGAAATAATACTATCCACGATTTTTACGTAATAGAAGACCCGTTAGTCCATAATGACGGCATCCAAAGCTTTTGCAGCGCCGGCACTCCAAATGAAGCTGTAAATTATTTGTTGATTGAAGGCAACCGGCATTTAGATAATCCGGACCACGATGAGCATTTTGCATTAATTAACGGAACCAGCGCCTGCGGCGGGACGACAAATGTAATTTTAAGAAATAATCTTATTTACAGAATTGGGGAAGTTTCTTACTTAGCAGACGCTAATAACAGCTTTGGCTACAACCATAAGTATTACAATAATACCACCGTTATAGGTTCTCTCGGCTTGCCAACTCACGGGACTGTCGGGCTTTCAGCCATTACCAATGGCTCAATTTTAAACAACATTTTTGTTGACGCCATTGTCAATTCACCGCCTTATTCGGTATACGGTTTGAAAACTGGCGACTCCACAAGCGAAGGAGACTACAACCTCGCGTATATGTCTTCCGGCAACCCTATTTGGGCCAGCCCAATTAAAGATGAGCCCCATGGCCTTCGGGATGTCAACCCCTTGTTTGTCGGCGGTTCCGATTTTAATCTACAGTCAACGTCTCCTGCCAAAGATGCCGGCGGCCCGTTGACTACAATTTCAGCAAGCGACAGCGGCAGCGGCACGACTTTGCTGGTTAATGACAGCCATTTTTTCCAGCCGGGTTGGGCAGGGGCTAATGCAGACTGGATAGCGGTAGGGACAACCGGAAATGCGGCGCAAATTAGCTCAATAGATTACAGTACTAACACAATTATTCTGGCTTCACCAATATCAAGAAGTCCCGGACAGGCGGTGTATTTGTTTAAAAATTCTCAAGGTACCCAAGTCCTTTACGGCGGCGCCCCGGACATTGGCGCTTTTGAATACAACAGCGGACAAGTAACCCCACCCCCCACCCCGCCCACTCCTCCTCCAACTCCTCCCACCCCACCTCCCACCCCACCCCCGGCCGGACCTGACATAACCCCTCCGGTCATATCAGCAGTCTCTTCCTCTAATATTAGCCAAACAGCAGCCACTATCACCTGGACTACCGACGAGTTAGCAGATACCCAGGTAGAATACGGCCCTACTTTATCCTATGGCAGCACTACTTCCCTAAACCCCACCCTCCAAATCTCACATAACCAGTCCCTAAGCAGTCTTTCTGCCCAAACTCTCTACCATTTTAGGGTAAAGAGCAGGGACCTCGCAGGTAACCTAACCCTTTCTTCTGACTATAGCTTTACTACCCTAAGCCCTAACCAAACCCCACCTCCGCCAACTCCTCCTCCCACCCCCACCCCCGAACCTACTCCTCCGCCCCCAACACCAACCCCAACACCTACTCCACCACCACCCACCCCTCTGCCTCCTTCTCCTGTCCCTTCACCTCTACCCAGCTCCACCCCTGTATCTTTAAAGCTCATAAACAACAACGGAACTTACTATCTCATCATAGACAACATCCGCCACGGTATAACCAACCCCGGTCTTTTAACTTCCTATGGTTTTACCTTTGAAATGGGAAGAATAGCCACAGCACAAGATATGGCTCTACCGGAAGGTGAATTGCTCCTGCCCCAAGACGGTATACTGGCTAAAACCCCCATAGACAAGACTGTCTGGCTGGTCTCCGGCTCCCAAAGGAGAGGTTTTACCTCTGCCACAGTCTTTAGCGCTTTAGGCTTTAACTTCAACCAGGTCTTAGTTATTACAGAACCCGAGCTTAACAAGCTGCCCAGAGGAGCTAACCTGGATAACCCAGCTGCTGCCCACCCTGAAGGAGTGGATATTAACCTTTTAGGCACTATCTACTGGGTGCATAAGAATACCCTCTATCCTTACCCTACACTTGAAGTCTACAACTCCTGGAGAGTTCCCAATGACTTTTCAAGGGT